>OGCI01000135.1_pt1 | contig 91649 bp, 79 predicted proteins | sample 1570021 | NCBI WGS metagenome assembly OGCI01 (sample SAMN06264664, study PRJEB24512) | hot springs metagenome | isolation source: Hot spring water | place: South Africa: Tshipise | collected 2015-06-21
GGTTGGCCGCCGTCCCCTTGGCATGGTGCCCCTCCCGCCTGAGCATCTCCGCCAGTTCCCAGGAAAGGTCCCTGGAGCGCAGGTTGGCCCCGACGTTGTCCTCCTCGTGGGCTCGGCGGTCCTCCTTGGCCAGGAAGGAGCGGATGCTGTCGCGGTCGAGGGGGAGGGAGAAGCTCACCGCGGAACGAGCTCCCTCCATGCGATAGGTGATGTCGGCGCTGGGTGGGCCACCGTGAAGGGTTTCCGTGGTGGCGATACCGACGCTGAGCGCTCCGCGTTCCAAGAGGAATTCCTCGATCAGGCTCTCCAGCGGCATCCGGCCTCACTCCCTCCCTCGGTAAGACGTCGCAAGTCACCTGATGACATTCTGGCAGCAGCTGCCGGCTTTGTCGAGGCTATGACCTTACTGACCCGTGAGGACATGGCCCCCATGTGCCGCGGTGGGCGGTCGCAGGAGCCCGCGGAGAGGCGGGCACGGATGTCCGGGGTGGCCGTGATGAAGGAGTTCCCCGTGGCTCGCCGCGGGGCCTCGGGGGCGGCGGCCGGAGGCGGCGGCCGGGGAGGCGTAGGTATAAGCCTGCAAACGGGAGGTTAATGGCCGAAAGCCGCATCTTGCCGAAGAAGGGGTTGGATCACATGAATGGCGGTATCGGGACGCTATACTATTAGAGCCTTGCCTCAAGTCCTATATGCCTCTCCCCTCCTTTTCACCGCCAATATCTCCACCGTGCGCTCCCGGTCGTCCAAGTCGTACATGATACGGAAGTCCCCCACTCTCAAGCGATACTCCCCCAAATCGCGCAGTCGAAGCTTCACACATCCTGAGGGACGGGGGTCCCTCTCCAGGGCCGAGATGGCCGCAAACAGCCGTTCTCTTTCCGCTCTTGGTAGCCCCTTTAGGACCTTGGCCACGTTTTTGGGGATGATGACCCGGTATCTCTTAGAGGCCAAGGTGGCTCCTCAACTCTTCCAGGCCCATGGTTTCGCCCTTTGCTATCTCGTGGCGGCTCCTTTTGACCATGGCCACAAGATCGGGGTCGCGCAGATCCTCGAGGAGCTCCATGAGCGCCTCGTACTCCTCCACCGGTAAAAAGACGGCATCCGGTTTTCCTCTATCGGTCAGGAAAACGACGGAACCTCTGCGCCGGGCCGAGTCCAGGATTTCGGAGAGCCTCTCCCGGAACTCACGCTTGCCCACGAAGCGGTCATCGCGGTGCACCGGATATGTCATGGCCCACCTCCTTTCTCCGCCTGCGAGGGAATGCTAATATGAATGATAAACATATGATAAACATTAGAGTGGACGGGTGTCAAATCGAATTTAACGTGTCCTGGGCCTGTCGCCCCGTCATCCACTTAAGCGAGACAGGCCGCTTTCTCCTCATCCCAGAGGGTATGCGCCATTGCCAGATCCCATTTCAAGAGATCAAAGGCATCGATGGATCTTTTCAGGTTCTCATCGGAGACAATACCGTCTTAGCGAGATCATGCCATAGAGTAAAGATATATATACGATCCTTGGATGCGGGGATGCTGAGATCTGACGGCGTTCAGTGGTAGGGGGAGCGGAAACCGGGGTCCATGGCATCGAAGGCGGCCGCGGCCTCCTCAGGGGGGAGGGCGTAGAGCTCGCCGTCCGGCCTCTGCAGCACGCAGCCGGAGCTGTGCAGGATCCTCGCGTTTTCCCGGGTGTCTTCCCGGTTGCCCCAGCAGACCAGCTGGCAGTTGCCGCAGGTGAGGTACTGCCTGCTCCCGTATCTCTGTTGCCGGCCCGGCGCCCGGTGGGCGCGCGGTGCGCGGCGCCCTCCTCACCAGGCGAGGTAGACGTCGGTGCCCTTCATCATGCCCGCGCACCCGATGACCAGTCTCCCCTCGTAGAGGGCCATGGTCCGCACGCCGTAGTTGAGCGTGGTGGAGATGCCGTTGGGCACGCGCGAGCCCCTGCCCACCTCCACGGCCCACTCGCCGCCCCTGGTCACGGAGTAGAGATAGAAGCCGCGGTTCAGGTTGAAGGTGCCGATAAAGAGCCTTGATTCGGGGAGCTCATCCCCGCCCGGGTCCAGCGGGTAGACGATGCCCTCCCAGGCATAGTAGTTGCCGGCGTCGGTGAAGCCCTTCTCCGCCACCAGCTCCCAGTCGGCGTTGTTCCTTATCCCCGCGGGGTTCGCGGGCTTGGAGGCATAGACGTCGAAGCCGGAGGAGAAGTTGACCGTGAGCACCCAGATCCTTCCATTGAAGGGCACCAGCTGGTGCACCCCCACGTTGCTGCCCTTGCGGATGCCGAACTCCGCCACCCGCGACCACTTGCCCGACGCGAAGTCGTGTTTGTAGATGCTGAAGCCGAAGAGCCTCCAGGTGCCCACGAAGAGCTCCTCCTCGCCGTCCCCGTCGTCGTCGAAGAGGCACATGTCCGCCATGGCCAGCGATCCCATGTTGTAGATCCAGCCGAAGAGGCCGCTCTCCAGCTTCTGCACGCTGGTCACCAGCTCCCAGTCGACGCCGTTGGCGGTGCGCCATATCTGGCCCCCCTGGACGCGCATGGCGCCCACGTAGAGGTGATCGCCCACCGCCAGCATGCCCCTGCCGGACTCGTTGGAGGCGCCGTGGCCGAAGCCGTTGCCGATCCTGGCGCCACGGCCTACCACAATCTCCCAGTTGGCGCCGTCGAAGCTGCGCCATACCTCGAGGCCGTCCTTGAGGTTGATGGTGGTCCCGTAGATGGCAGGACCGCGGTCGGGCACGTCGTCGGGGTCGTCCCAGACCACCATGTTCCTCAAGCCCATGTTGTCGATGTCTCCCAGCCCGTTGTCCACCACGCGGGTCCAGGACTTGCCGGTGAGGCCGCCGTCATACCTCCACACCTCGGTGCCGGAGGTGGTGCCGGCCAGGAAGCCGGGGCTCAAGAAGCCCAACACCAGCTGGAAGATGCTCAGGGGCGTCCTCAGGTTCCAGGTGCCTACGTAGATCTTCCCCTTGAAATTCACCATGGACCAGGAGTAGCGGTTGTCCGGGTTGCCGAAACCTGCCGTGTTGATGTCGCTGAAATTGCTCAGGCAAGGACCGGCTGAGGGTTCCTTGACCAGCTGCAGCGCGGCGCCGCCGCCTTGCGTCCCGGAGGTTTCGGACGGCTCGGACACGGGATCGCCTTCACCGGTTCCCCCTGCCGGCTGCTCCTCCGCCAGGGCCGGCGCCAACGCGAAGAGCGCCAGCCACAGGGCCATGGCCATCACCATCGTGAGCACGTAGAGCTTGCCTCTCCTCATTTTCTTACCCCCCATCGGTCAGCCTTGCCGCCCATCGACCGGGATGGGCGCCGCCACGCGAAACCTCTTTTTGGAAAGCGGTAGCGGGAGGCGTAACGGCGAAGCAGTGCGGATGCCTGGTTTACCGGTTCCCGGAATCGCCCTTTTGAAACCGCCCGTTGCCATCTTCCCCCATGTTCTTTTGCCGGCTTTCCCCCATGCTCTGCCATCGTGACATGGATGCCGCGTCACCCTATTCCTAATACGAAGTAAAGCCGTCTGTCAACCCGGGATATTACCATGTAAACAAGTGTTAAAAAGGTTCAACAAGGGTAAACGAGATCCGGGCGGGCGGGCGGCGGTTGCGCGGTCAATCCTTGATATCGAAGCGGGGGCACACGGTGGAGACCTCCTTTTCCCGCGCCGCCGCCAGCGCTTCGCCCACCGTGGCGTATTGCGAGAGCTCCCACAGGTTGGCCACCGTGGGGGGGAGCAGGGGGAAGCGCCCCTCGCGGCAGGTTTCGAGCGCCTCGCGGGGAGAGATCCACAGGTGGGAAGAGGTCTCCGCCTCGTCGTGCAGGGGATGCTGGCCGGTCGGAGCCGGGGCCAGGAAGAAACGCGTGTCGTAGCGCATGGGCATGATCTCCGGGGTCACCCAGTGGGCGAAGTAGACCAGCCGGTCGAGGGCGAGCCGCAAGCCCTCCTCTTCTACCATTTTATGGAAGGTTATCCCTCCCGCACTCAGGCGCGAACGGAGGGCGGCGAGGCGCCCTCCTTCCTCCCCCTCGCAGGAGACGAGACCTTCCGCGCGCCCTTCCCTTGCCTCCCCGACGCGCCGGCCCGGCCCCTCGCCTCGCCCGTTGGCCTGCCTCCCCCCAGCGTTTTCGTAGGCGAGCAGGATCCCCGCCTCCTCGAAGAGCTCGCGCACCGCGGCCACGAAGAAGCCGAGGGCCCGCGGAGGAGGGAGGGAACCCCCCAGGATGTCCGCCGCCTGCCGCGGGTCCAACCCGGCGCAGTGGCGCGCGAAACCCGGGTCGCAATCCTCCTCGTCCACCATCCCTCCGGGGAACACGTACATGCCGCCCGCGAAGGCGCTGTTGGCGTGGCGCTCCACCATGAGGACCTCCAGCCCGCCCGGGCCGGGACCTTCGCGCAGGAGCATCAGGGAAGAAGCCTCCCTGGGGACCACGGTCATAGCGCCTCCTCGCCGAATCGCAGAGTGCCACCGCCGGTTGCCCGAGCGCCGCCGGCGCCAGCTCCCTGGCATAAGCCGGCTGCGGCGCTGAACGGTGGCGGCAGAACGCCGGCATGCAAATCATAATCTAACCCTTGGGCTCCCGCGGGTCCAGGGCTTCCCCTGCTTCCCCTGCTCTTGGGGAGCGCGTGCCGCGCTCAGCGCATGCGCTCGTATATCTTCAGCATGGGCTTCCCGAGCATCACGCGGTAGAGGTCGGGGGACAGCCTTTTCACGAGGTACATGAAGTGCGCCGAGGGGGTGAGGATGACCAGCGAACGCCTTTTCTTGACGGCTCTCAGGATGATGGCCGCCGCCTTGTCCGCCGCCATGCGCGGCATCACGCCGTAGGACATCCTGATGAGCTTCTCGCGGTCGTATCCCCTCACCTTGATGTGGTCCGCCATAGGGGTGCGGATGTTGCCGGGGCAGACCAGGGTCACGGAGATACCGTGCGGCCCCAGTTCATGCTGCAGGGTCTCGGTCAGTCCCACGAGGCCGAACTTGGTGGCGGAGTAGGCCGAAAGGGTCGGCATGGTCACCAGCCCTCCCAGCGATGCGATGTTCACGATATGGCCGCTCTTCCGCTCCATCATCCCGGGAAGAAAGGCTTTGATGGTGAGGATGGGTCCCCAGAGGTTCACCCCCATCAGCCACTCCCAGTCCGCGAGCGTCGTGTCCACGAAGTCCTCCCAGACGAAGACGCCGGCGTTGTTGACCAGCACGTCCGGACCGCCGAACTCCTCCCGCACCTTCGCGGCCACGGCGAAGACCTGTTCCCGGTCGGACACGTCGACGGCGTAGGGCCTGTTCCGGACCCCCAGGTCCTCGAGCAGCCCCGAGGTCTCCCCCAGCGCCGGCTCGTCGACGTCCGCCGGCAGGACCACCGCCCCTTCGCGCGCGAAAGCGAGGGCCAGTGCGCGCCCCATCCCGCTGGCGGCCCCGGTGATCAGCACCGACTTACCCCGCAGGTCATACACGGACTTGCTCCTTTCCGGTCGCGCCGGCCGGCCTCGCGCTCCTTCACGTGTATAGTCGGCAGAAGGGCGGGTTTGTTGAGCGATGTGGTGGTGTAGCCGGCCACCAAGGAATAGTGGCATTGCCGGGGGTAAGGCACAAGGCGGAAAGGCGCGAAGCCCTTTCTCGCAGCGGGTGCCGCCGCGATCGTTTACTATATTAAAGGGAGCAAACGGCGAAGGGGAGGAGGCATGCCGAGGGAAAAGGCCATCGAGGCGGAGAACATAGCCTATTCCTACGGTGACACCCAGGCGGTGGACCACATCTCCTTCCACGTGGAGGAAGGGGAGATACTGGGCTTCCTGGGCCCCAACGGCGCCGGCAAGACCACCACCCTGAAGATGCTGGTGGGGCTCCTGACCCCTCAGGAGGGTAGGATCTCCGTCCTCGGCAAGGACATCGTGAAGGAAAAGGGCGAGATCCAGGCGCGCATAGGCGTCTGTTTCGAGGAGAAGAGCCTCTACGAGGAGATGTCCGCCGCCGCCAACCTCAAGTTCTTCGCGGCGCTCTTCGGCGTGCGGGACCTCGACGTCGCGGCCCTGCTGGAGCGGGTGGGGCTTTCGGACGCCAGGAAGGATCGCGTGGCAAATTATTCCAAGGGGATGAAGCAGCGCCTCATGGTGGCCCGGGCGCTGGTCGGCCGGCCCCGCGTCCTCTTCCTCGACGAGCCCACCGACGGCCTGGACCCGGTGTCCTCCGAGGCCATACGCGAGGTGATCCTGGAGGAGAAGGGAAAGGGGGTCTCCGTCTTCCTCACCACCCACGACATGATGGAGGCGGACAAGCTCTCCGACCGCGTGGTCTTCCTGAGCGAGGGCAGGATAGCCGCCTGCGACACCCCCGAGAACCTCAAGCACCGCTACGGCAAGAGGGTGCTCAAGGTGCGCTACCACCGGGACGGGGAGCTGGCGGAGGAGGAGCTCCACCTGGAGGACGCGGACACGGGCCGGCGCGTGCAGGAGATCATCGCGACCCGCAGGGTGCTGGACATGCATACCGAGGAGGCCACCCTGGAGGATATCTTCATCCTCTTGACGGGGAGGGGGCTGGCGTGAGCGGGGTCAGCGGCGCGTTCGAGAGGTAGGGGGCATGGGCCCGGTCCATTACATGTTATCCGGGGGACGGTGGGCATGAGGCGCGTTCTTCATATCGTGCGCAAGGATGCGGACCAGTACTTCCGCAACCGCTTCGTGGTGGTGATATCCGTGCTCTCCACCCTCGTCTTCGCCCTCATCTACAACCTCATGCCTTCCCGGGTGGACGAGACCGTAAAGCTGGGGCTCTACCTGCGGACCGAGGAGGGTGGCGGGGAGGCGGCGGGCCCGGAGGCGGTGAGGCTGGCGGAAAGCCTCTCGCAGGCAGGAGAGGCCGCGCAGGGTGCGGAGGGGTTGCAGCTGGTCTGGGCGCCTTCGCCGGAGGAGCTGCGCGCGTTGGTGGAGGGGGAGGAGGTGAGCGCCGGGATCGCCCTCGACCTCTCCTCCCCGGAGCCGAAGGTCGACCTCTTCGTCACCTCGCAGGCTCCCGCGGAAATGGTGGGCGCGGCGGAGGCCATCGCGCGCGAGATGGCCTATAGCCTCGTCGGGTATGCACTGCCCGCCGACCTCGAGGCCACCGTCGTGGGGCCGGACATGGCCGGCCGGCAGGTCCCCATGCGGGACAAGCTGCGCGTGCTGCTCCTCGCCCTGGTCTTCATCCTCGAACTCTACGGGCTGGGCAACCTGGTCATGGACGAGATCCAGCACCGCACGGCGGTGGCTCTCCTGGTCACGCCGGTGACCCTGGGGGACTTCGTGGCCGCCAAAGCCCTCACGGGCGTGGCTATCGCCTTCTCCCAGGGCCTGCTCATGGCCTTTCTCCTGGGGGCCATGTCCCGGGCGAGCTGGGCCGCCATCATGGCCCTGCTCTTCATGGGGGCCGCACTGATGGTGGGGGTCGCCTTCATCATGGGGGCGGCAAGCCGCAACTTCGTGCACATGGCGATGATCTCCTTCATCCCGGTGATGGTCCTGCTGGTGCCGGGGCTGGTAGTGCTGGACCCGGGCTTTTCCTCTCCCCTCATGAAGGCTATCCCCACCTATTACCTGGTGCGGCCGCTGGACGGCATCATCAATTACGGGAAAGGGGCGCTTTCATACGCCTCCTGCCTGGCCTACCTGGCGCTCTTCGCCGCGGCCTTCTTCCTGCTGGGGTCCCTGCTCATGAAGAGGAGGCTGGTATGAGCGCGCGCAGGGTCCTGGCCGTCATGAGGAAATGCCTCAACCCACGCAATCCCTACCTTTTCCTCGCCCTGCTGGGCCCCTTCCTGTACGTGGCGCTCTTCCAGGTCATCTTCGGCCTCTTCCGGGAGGAGCCGCGCGTGGCCGTCTATGAGGAGGGGGAAGAGGTCGTGGCGCGCCTCCTCGAGGAGACGGAGGCCGTGGAGGTCGTGCCCGCGGGCTCACGGGGGGAGGTGGAGAAAGCGGTGGAGGAGAGGAGGGCGGACCTGGGCGTGATCCTGGGCGCGGACGTCAGGGAAAGGCTGGCGGCGGGGGAAAGGGCCGCGGTGAGCGTGTACATCGCCGGGGAGAGCCTGGCGAAGAGCCGCGCCATCGCCCTCGCGGCCCTGGCCGGCGCCTTGCGGTCGCTCACGCCGCAGACACCGCCCCTGGCCTTCGAGCTGGTGAAGCTGGGGGAAGAGAAAGCGCTCACCCTCATGGAGATGTTCCTGCCCTTTTTCGCTATACTCATCATCATTTTGGGCGCCTACCTGCTGCCGGCCTCCTTCCTGGTCTCCGAGAAGGAGGCGCGGACCCTCACCGCGCTCCTGGTCACTCCGGCCACCCTTGCCGAGGTGCTCGTGGCCTTCGGCCTGGTGGGGATGATCATCTCGCTGGCCATGGGCGCGATCGTCCTCGCCCTCACCGTGGGCCTGGACCAGCCCCTGCTTCTTTCGGCGATATTCATCCTGGGTTCCGTGCTGGGCGCGGAGTGGGGGCTTCTCCTCGGCATGCTCTCCCGGGACCAGGCCACGCTCATGGCCTATATGAAGGGCCTGAACCTGTTCCTGATCGCGCCGGCGCTCTTCGTCATCTTCCCGAGCTGGCCCCAGTGGATCGCCAGGGTCTTCCCCGTCTACTACATCGCCAACCCGGTCTTCCGCGTCTGCGTGTACGGGGAGGGTTGGAGGGAGGTGTGGTGGCAGGTGCTGGCCCTGGGGGGCTTCGCGGCGCTCTTCTTCCTCCCCCTGCTGGCGCTGGCGGCGAGGTCGCAGACCTCCGCCGACAGCAGGCTGCTGGGGGCGGCCGCTTAGCGCGGATGCCGCTCCGCGCTTGGGGGCGGGGTCTCACGGCCCGCCCAGGGCGGCCAGGATGTCTTCGTCCGGCGGGTACTCCGTCTGGATGCTGGCGATGAAGATATATTTGATGATCCCCTCCCTGTCGAGGACGAAGGTGGACGGCCTGGCGATGTTGATCGATTCGAAGTTCACCTTGACGTAGACCCCGTAGTCCTTGGAGACCTGCCGCTTCTCGTCCGCGAGCACGGGGAAGGGGTAGGGATTATCTTCCAGGAATTCCCTGATGGCCTTGCGTTTCTGGGCCAGGATGACCACCGCCCGCGCGCCGCGCCTCTCCAGTTCGGGATAAAGCTCTTGTATATGACCCATATACTCCCGGCAGTGCGGTCACCAGGTGCCCCGTCCAAAATAGATCATCGCGGGCCGTCCCAGCAGCGAGGACAGCGCGAACTCCTCGCCGCTCCACGCGTCCGGCAGCCGGAAATCGGGCGCCGTGTCGCCCAACTTGAGGACCGTGCTCTCCCTGGACATCTTCTCACCTCCCGTGGCTTCCAACATTATAACGTTGAAAACTGTTCCGCCCCCCGCTCTCAGGCCTGGCGAGGAGGTCGGCCCTCGCCCAGGACGGCATGCACCTCCGGCATGAGCTCGCTCACCTTTATGGCTTGAGGGCACTTCTCCTCGCACTCGCCGCACTGCGTGCAGGCGGCGGCCCGCTCCTTCTCCTCGAGGAACCTGTGGTAGCGGAAGCGCGGCGTGAGCTGGTCGTCGTACATGACCAGGCTGTTGTAGAGCGCGAACACCTCCGGGATGTTCACCCCGCTGGGACAGGGCATGCAGTAGCCGCAGGCGGTGCAGGGGACGGCCGCACGCTCCGCGAATTTGCCGCGCACCTTTTCCAGGAGGGCGAGCTCCTCCGCGTTCAGGGCATGGGTGGCGGAAAGCTCCGCGGTAAGGAGGTTCTCCTCCAGTTGCTGCATGTCGCTCATGCCGCTGAGCACCACCGAGATCCCGGGTTGCTCCCAGAGCCAGAGCAGCGCCCACTGCGCGGGAGTGCGCCGCACGGGGAAACCCTCGAAGATGGCGGCGATCTCCCGCGGCGGACGGGCCAGGTTGCCGCCCAGCAGCGGCTCCATGACCACCACCGGCAGCCCTTTCTCCGCGGCGTATGACAGGCCTCGCGTCCCGGCCTGGTTCTCGGTGTCCATGTAGTTGTACTGGATCTGGCAGAGGGCCCAGCCTTCGTAGCCGTCCACGATCTCCTTGAAGGTGGCGAAGTCGTCGTGGAAGGAGAAGCCGATGCCGCCGATGCGGCCGTCTTTCACCGCGGCCTCCGCCCTGGCGAGCAGCCCGAGCTCCCCGATGGCCTCCCATCTCCTCGCGTTCAGGCCGTGGAAGAGGTAGTACTCGATGTGGTCCGTCCGCAGTCTGCGCATCTGCTCGGCGAGGAAGCGGTCGAAGTCCTCGCCCCTCTCCACCATCCATACCGGGCACTTGGTGGCAAGCCTCACCTGCTCCCGGTACCCTCCGCGCAGGAACTCGCCCAGCAGCGCCTCGCTCTTACCGTTGTGGTAGGTGTAGGCGCTGTCCAGGTAGTTGACGCCGCTCTCGATGGCGTGGTGGACCATCGCCTCCGCTTCCTCCACGTTGACGTTCTCGCTGATGGGAATGGCATCCAAGGTGGGGAAGCGCATGCATCCGAAACCGAGGATGGAGACCTCCCAGCCGCTCCTCCCGAATTCACGGTACTGCATGGCTTGCCCTCCGTTCCGTGACGTTTTTCCCGCGCCTGCCAGCGGAATCGCGAGCACACCCCGTGGGCGAGGTCGCGGGACGCCATAAAACATTATAGCGGCAACACCGCGCAGGAGGAGCCAAGACGCAGGGCCGGGTGGGCCTGCGTCTCCTGCCCGGCGCGGCGAACGGGCGCCCTCGCCGCTAGATGCCCAGCGCTTTCCGCCTCTCCTCGATGTGCGCCAGCATGTTCTCCGCAGCTTCCACGGGGTCCTTCTCCAGGTGGAGCTGCCCGCCGGTTAGATCGCGGCACCCCTGCGTGAGGAGTTCCACGAGGTTGGGCGCGCCGGTGACGGTGGGCACCGGGTTGACGTAGGTGTAGAGGCCTAGGGCGAGAGCGAAGATGGCGTCGATGGTGGCCTTCTGCTCCATGTATTCCGGCGCGGCGGCGACCACGGGAAGGTCTGGAATGGGAATTCCTCCCAGGGCGCCGGAGACCGCCGCCAGGAGGTCGGCGACGCGGCCGGTGTCCGTGCAGGTCCCGTAGCTCAGCACGGGGGGCACCCCCAGCTTTTCGCACAGGCCTCTGAGGCCGGGCCCCGCCAGTTCCGCCGCCTGCGGAGCGCACAGGCCGGATACCTGCATGGCCGCGTTGCCGCATCCCATGGAGAGGATGATGATGTCCCGCGCGATGAGCTCCCTGGCCACCGCCACGCTGTGCGCGTCCTGGCCGCTGTCCCGCAGCGAGGTGCAGGAGACCAGGCCGGCGACCCCTCTTATGCTGCCGTCCTTGAGGGCCGCGAGGAGGGGATCGAGGCTCCCGCCCAGCGCCTCCAGGATGCTCTCGGTGGAGAAGCCGACCACCGCTTCCCTCAGCGGCTGGCCGGTGATGGGCTCCACGGCGCGGCGCCGCTCCGCGAAGTTGGCGATGGCCATCTCCAGGAGGCGCGCCGCCTGCTCCTCCGCCTTCTCGGGGTGGTAGTCAAGCCGCTCCTCCACTCCCTCGAAGGCCACCAGGTCGCTCACCGGGATGAGCTTGAAGCGGTAGCGCTCGGCGTAGATGGGGTCGACGGGCATGGAACAGTTCATGTCGGCTGCGAAGAGGTCCACGCAGCCCGAGGAGAGCACCGCCTCCTGCATGATCCAGTTGCCGGTGAAGCCGTGGAAAGCGTCGTCCATCTGCCAGCGCTGGATCATCTCCTGCCCGGTCTCGATGCAGGCGATGACGCGCAGCCCCTTCGCCCCGGCCGCCCGCGCCTTTTCCTGCCACGCGGGCTTGCGCGCCAGCTGCACCATGGCGAAGCCCAGGAAGGGCTCGTGCCCGTTGGGCAGCGCGTTCACGTAGTCGGGATCGAGCACCCCCAGGTCCACGCGCATGGGGTGGGGGCGCGGGATGCCGAAGAGCACGTCCTGGCAGTACTCGTTGACCACCTGGCTCTGGTAGGCCATGGCGATGCCCATGCGCATGGCCTTGAGCGCCAGGCTGGCGTAGTGGCCGTCGACATTGGTGAGGCAGGAGCTGGTGACGCGCATCATCTCACCGTAGATGCCTCCCGGGAAGATACCCAGTTTTTTCCATATCTCTCTGCGCTCCGGGGTGGCCAGGGCCTCCACGATGAGGCTGGGCTCGTCCGCCTTGCGGTTGAAGTCGGCCTCGCAGAGATCGCACAGGCGCAAGGCCACCTCGGCATCGCTTCCCGAGACATCCACCCCGAGGCGCGAGGCGAAGTCACGGAGCTTGCCGGGTTCGCTCATGGCGAAGGGCGACTTTCCCCGTGCCGTGGCCCGCAGGGTCTTCAGGGTCTGCTCCGTGTGGTAATGGTAGGTGGAAGCGCCCATGACGTTACGCAGGGCCATCATGCGCATGGCCATGCCGTCGGCGGTGATGCCGCACACGCCGCGCTTGTCCTTGGCGGCGTCGGCGCGGCAGGGACCGTTGGAACACAGGTCGCAGCGCACCCCGCCCATGCAGAAGGGGCACCTCTTGTCGGGGTCGTCGCCCAGGCCCTGCGCCTGGTAGCGGTCCCAGATGTTGGTGATGCCCGCTTCCCTGATGCGCCGGTATGCCCTGCGCACCGACTCGTGATGGGAGATACGCGCCTCTTCCATGATCATCCCCTCCTTCACTGTCCGTTAGGGTTTAATCTTTCCCCCTCCGCCCCTTATCGCAAACAACGGGCAAGGCCGGGGCCTGACCCCGTTCATGTTTGACCTGACGGGGTCCGGACACGGCGCTCACAGGATCCTGGTCTCCTCGCGGGGCCTGGGCGCTTTGACCACCAGCACGCGCAGGTCTTTTTCCCCGCCGTTCATCCAGCGGTGGGGGATGTGCGCGGGGCTCTCCACCAGGTTGTCCCTGCCGACCCTGCGCCTCTCTTCCCCTATCTCCACCGTCCCTTCCCCTTCCAGGACGTAGAAGAAGACGTCCACCGGGGTGACATGGCGTTTGAGGCTCTCGCCGGGGCGGAGCAGGATGTGCACCGCCTGCGCATGTTCGTTGTCGTATATCCTGCTGGCATGCACGCCATGCGGGTTGGGTGCCGGCGCCGCCTTGAGGACATCCACCACCTTCATCTCCACGCCTCCCTTTTCAAGACTGCCCCGAATGGCCACAATATATGTTAGAGTAATATATATGTCAATAACATATATCATATGTTAGAATATTTGAGAGGCAAGGTTACGGGGCCGGGAAGCGGGGGAGAGGAATATGGACAAGAGGAAGAACGGCGGCCGCGACCTCCTGACTGACGTGGAGACCTACATGCGCGAGGGGCCGGGAAAGCGCTTCCTCGAGCCGCGCTTGCTCTTCCTCCTCAGAAAGGGCCGCGCCCACGGGTACGAGCTGATTCAGCGCATGGGGGAGGTCCCCCTGCCGGGGCCATTGCCCGACACGGGAGCCGTCTACCGCGCGCTGCGCCGGATGGAGCAGGAGGGGCTGGTCGCCTCGCGCTGGGCGGAGACGCAGAGGGGGCCGCGGAGGAAGGTCTACCGCATCACGGCCGAGGGAAGGAAGAGACTCGCCGTGTGGGCGGAGGCCATGCGGGGAAGGGTGGCGATGCTGCAGCGTTTTCTCGCGCTCTACGACGAGGAGAGATGAGCCGGGAGGAGGCCGCGGGCGTGCGCCGGGGCGCGTGGCCGGGTCCGGCTCGAGCGGGTTAACCGGGGACCCGGTGCTCCGGCTAAAGGATACGTGCGGCGCCGCGGGAAGGGTTTGCGGCGCCCCTCGCCCCCTGGAGGCTCGCTGCCGGCTTGCCGAAGGGAGGAACGGGTGGCGGCCGTACGCTCGTGCGCGAGGCCCGTCCCCGCGAGGAAGATGCCGGCTTGCCGTAACCCGGAAAACCGATGCTCGCGGCGGAGGACGAGCGCGATGACGTTTGTGGACCCGGGCACTTGGCCGGGCGCCAGGGAACGGGGAGAGCGCGCCGTGCCACGCAGGCGCCTCTTTCCTCCCGGGAACCTTCCTCCCGGGAAGCGGGGCGGGGAGAGCTGCGACATTGGCGTCCGGGGCGGAGACGAGTATAATCCTTCCTCGTGTACGGCGAAGCACAGTTGAAAGGCGAGATGATTTGAAGCTGCACCTGATAGCCCCGACCAAGCAGGGAGAGAGGTACCTTTTCAGCGAGGGGCTCCTGGCCCCCCTTGGCCTCATGTACCTCGCGGCCCACACCCCGCCGGAGGTCGAGGTGCGCCTCATCGACGAGAACACCGAGCGTATCGACTTCTCGGAGGCGCCCGACCTGGTGGGCATCACCACCATGACCGCAACCGCGCCGCGCGCCTACGAGATCGCGCGCCGCTACCGCGGGCAGGGGGCCAAGGTGGTGCTGGGAGGCATTCACGCCTCCATGGTGCCCGAGGAAGCGCTGCGCTACGCGGACGCGGTGGTGGTCGGCGAGGCGGAGAATGTCTGGCCGCGGGTACTGGAAGACTTCGAGGCGGGACGGCTTGAGCCCTTGTACCGCCAGGAGGGGCATATAGAATTCAAACGTCCCGTCCCGCCCCGCCGGGACATCATCAACCACCGTCGCTACTGGAGCGCAAACGGGGTGCAGACCGCGCGCGGCTGTCCCCACGGCTGCAACTTCTGCTCGGTGACCGCCTTCAACGGCAGGCGCCTGCGCGAGCGCGACGTGGACAACGTGCTCGCGGAGGTCGAATCCCTGCCGCGCGGCAACCGTATACGCCGCAAGGTGATCCCTTTCGTCGACGACAATATCGCGGCCAACCCCCGCCGCGCCAAGGAGCTCTTCAAGGGGCTCATCCCCATGAACGTCAGGTGGGGGTCCCAGGCGTCGATAACCTTCGCCAGGGACGAGGAGCTGGTGGCGCTGGCGGCGGAGAGCGGATGCCACTTCCTCTTCGTCGGCCTGGAGAGCATGTCACGCAGGGCGCTTGCGGAGATGGGCAAGAGCCAGAACAAGGTGGAGGAATACGCCGATGCGCTGCGCCTGCTCAGGAAGTACGACATCCACGTCATGGGCGCCTTCGTGTTCGGCTTCGATTGCGACGACGAATCCTCGTTTGTGGAAACCCTGGACTTCGCCATGCGCAACAAGATCCAGGTTGCTCAGTTCGCGTACCTCGTCCCCTACCCCGGCACGCGCCTCTACCGCGAACTGCTGGCGGAGGGCCGCGTGGAGTCGGAGTTCTGGTTCGAGCCCTCCTGGGACAGCAGGGTGGTGTACGATCCGAAGAACTTCAGCGCCGAATGGCTGGCCGACCGCACCCACGAGGTACAGCGCAGCTTCTACTCCTACGCCTCCATCGCCAGGCGCATCTACCTGCACCGCCACTTGAGCTACTGGCTCGCCTTCAACCTCCTCTACCGCCACTCCCTCCGCAACGGCCGTTCCTGCGAGGTGGGCGAACACGCCGCCGTTCCCGCTTAGCCTGAGCCCTCACCCTTTAACCTGCGGGCACGCCCGCCGGGTAGAGTGACGGTGAACGAGGGGTCGCGTCCGGTGGCGGTGCGGTAAAGGGAAGGCACCTTCTCGAGGTAGGCGGGAACGGCGTTCCCGTCGATGAGCGCGACGACGCATCCCCCGAAGCCGGCGCCGGTCATGCGGCAGCCCCATACCCCCCTTTGCGCGAGCGATATCTCCTGCAGCGCGTCGAGCTCGGGGCAGGAGACCTCGTAGAGATCGCGCAGGGAGGCGTGGGAGAGATTGAGGAGATTCCCCAGGGACTCCACGTCCCCTTCCTGCAGGGAGCGCGCCGCCCGCGCGACCCTGCGACTTTCCTCCACTACGTGGCGGGCGCGCCGCAGCAGCGTCTCGGGAAGGTGGGGAGCGGCGGCGGCGAGCTCCTCCTCCGTCACGCGGCCCAGGCATGCCCGCTCGCCGACCACCCCGCATATGATGCGCAGCGCCTCCTCGCACTCCCTCCTCCGTAGCTGGTAGGGTGATCCGGCGAGGGTGCGCCGGACGCCGGTGTGTCCCACCAGGATGGAGACCCCCGGCAGGTTATAAGGTATGTGCCGGTAGGACAGGGAAGCGCAATCCAGCAGGAGCAGGTGCGAGGAGCGGGCCAGCGACACCGCGTACTGGTCCATGATGCCGCAGGGGACGCCCACGAACTCGCTTTCCGCGCGCCAGGCCGCCCTCGCGGCCTCCTCGCCGCTCAGCTCCGTGCCCGCCAGGGAGGCGGCGGCGATCGCCGTTGCCACCTCCAGGGAGGCGGAGGAGGAGAGCCCTGCCTCCAGGGGAAGGTCCCCGCAGTAGAGGGCGTCGAAGGGCGGCGGATCGCACATCTCTTCCCGCAGCGCGTGCAGGACGGCGCGCACGTAGTCCGCCCAGTCCCCGGCGGGATGGAGGTGCCCCGGGGAGATCTTCACCATATGCGGGTTGCGGCTGGAAAGCAGCAGCATGGGATAATCTTCCTTTTTCCGGACGAAGAGGAAGGTGCCCTGCTCGCAGGCCAGGGGCAGCACCAGCCCCCCGTTATAGTCGGTGTGCTCGCCGATGAGGTTCACGCGGCCGGGCGCGAAGAAGAGGCCGGGCTCCTCTCCTTCCCCGAATCGTTCGCGGAAGAGCCGCCGGTGCTCCTCGATCTCCCGCTCACGCAAGGTCAGGCGCCCTCCTCCCCGCCGGGCCGTCTCTCCGTCGCGGCGCGCGCTTTCTCCACCGCCCTCCGCAGCTCCGCCGCCTTTTCCTCGGGAACGGTGGTGTTGATGTGCGCCCAGGCGCCGGTCTCCGAGGAGGCGCTGAATTTCAACTTGTCGCGGTCACGCAGCGGCGGGTAGAACTCCACGTGGAAATGGTAATAAGGGTAATCTCTCCCGTCGGTGGGGGTCTGGTGCATGCACATCATGAAGGGGAAAGGGAAGCCGAAGAGCGCGTCGTAGCCGCCCACCACGCGCTTCAAGGCCAGGGCGAGGCCGCGCGCTTCTTCCTCGCCCATCTCCGCCAGGGACCCGAAATGGCGGTCGGGAACGATGAAGACGTCGTACCCGTACTGGGCGAAGGAGGGCAGGAAGGCCGTGAATCCCTCCGCGGCGTGAATGATACGAGACCCCTCCCCGCGCTCGCGTCGCAGCAGGTCGCAGAGGAGGCAGCTCCCCTTTTCCCGCCAGTGGCCCTCGCAGGAGGCCAGCTCCACCTGCAGGCGCTGGGGTACGAAGGGGTAGGCGTAGATCTGGCCGTGGGGGTGGTGGATGGTGACTCCCACCGCCTCCCCGCGGTTCTCGAAGATGAGCACGTACTCGATGCCGGGAAGATTTCCCAGTTCCTGGTAACGCGCGCGCCAGTGCTCCACCAGTCTCACCAGGTGCTCGAGGGGGAGCTCGGGGAGGGTGACGTCGTGGCAGGGCGAATAGAGGGTGATCTCGCACTTGCCGATGCTGGGCCGCACGGGCAGGAGGTCATCGCCCCGCAGGCTCGGCTCGGGCGGGTCGGGCAACAGGGCGGGGAAATCGTTGTCGTAGGCGAGGATATCGTAGCCTTCCGGCACCTTGCCCGAAGAGGGGCAGAAAGGGCAGGCGCCCTCCGGCAGCAGAGGCCTTTCCTGGCGCTGTGCGGCCACCATGGTCCAGGTGCGCAGGAGCGGGTGCCAGCGAAGCTCCATCGGTTCGCCCCCTTCGCTTTCCGGTCCGCTTGAGGAGGGCCCTTCGCGGCCTCTTGCCGCAAAGGTGGCCCTATCGATTATAGGGCACGGCGATCCGGAAACGAAACGTGAGCGGGGCCTAGCCCCGCGCGTGCCCGGGCATGGGCGTGGCCTGACCCCACCTATGCCTGGTAGGGGAGGCGGGTTTCCAGGCGCATCTCGCGCCCCCGCCACGTGGCCAGGTAGGGGATGATCTCCACGCCCTCACCCGCGGCACGGTCGAGGGTGGCGGCGAAGAGGGGGTCGGTTCCACGGTTGGCGGAGAAGGCCCTGCCGCCGGGGTGCTTGACCACGAAAACCGCGCAGGCACGCATCCCCCTCCTGCGCGCCTCCATCAATTCCTCGAGGTGGCGGGAGCCCCGTGCCGTGGGCGCGTCCGGGAAGAGGGCCAGGCCGCCTACGGAAAGGGTGCACCCCTTGACCTCCACCAGGCAGGGAGGGCCCTCGCCCTCGAGGAGGAAGTCGAGGACGCTGCTTCCGTGGCGGTATTCCGGGATGATGCGCGTAACCTTGGTAAACTCTTCCAGCCATCCTGCGCGCACCGCCTCGGCGAAGAGGAGATTGGGGAGACGGGAGTCGATGTTCACCCAACCTTCCCGGCACGCCACGCCGATGAGGTCCCAGGAGGTGCGGCGGCCCTTTCCGGCGGCCGGCCTCAGGCGCGCGTCCGCGCCGGGCACCAGGAGCTCCTGCAGCCGGCCCGGGTCGGGAACGTGCGCCTCCTCGCGCACGCCGCCCACCTCGACGACCGCCAGGAAGCGGTTGGGCCTTTCCAGGAACACGGCGTCCTTCCAGGTTCCTACGTCCATGTAGCCAAGGATACCCGGTGCGGGCAGTGCTTGCCATGACGCGAGCGGGGGCCGGAGGGCCTGCCCCTTGGCGGCCTTGGAGGGGCGGCTGTCCCCGCTCGCGGGAAGGGCGCCGCCGGCCGCGAGCTCCCGCGGCGGGGATGCCCTTTCGCAGGCGCGGAGACGTCCCGCCGGCGCGCTATGCGCGGGGATGAGGGACAAGGTGAACCCCCCTCCGCAGCGGTCCGTCCGGCGTGCGGGAACGGGACGCCGTCGCCACCCGGGGTCGCTCACAGGTAGGGAAGGAAGAAGCGGAAGATGGAACCTCCCCCGGGGCGCTCCTCGTGCCAGATGCGGCCGCCGTGGCCCTGCACGATCTGACGCGCCAGGAAAAGCCCCAGCCCCAGGCCCTCGGAATGGTACTGCGCCTCCTCCACCTGGTAGAAGCGGTCGAAGATGCGCTCGCGGCTTTCCTCCGCCACCCCCTTCCCGCGGTCCAGGATGGAGACGTTCACCCCCTCCCTGGCCGCTTCCACCTGAACCTCCACCTCGGCATGGGAGGGGGAGAATTTTACCGCGTTGTCCAGGAGAATGACCAGCAGCTCGTGGATGCGGGTGGCGTCAATGGAGCACGACCCGACCTCACCTATCACGTTGAAGCGGAACTCCCGCCCCGGGAAGAGCCTCTTCATCTCGGATACGGCCTGCCTGGCGAGGAGGACGATGTCCTCCTTCTTCCGGGACAGGGGGAAGCGGTCACGCTCCACCAGGGAGACGCGCACCAGCCCCTCTGCTATGTCCTTGAGCCTTTCGGTGGCGGAGAGAATGGCCTCGGCCACTTCCACGCGCGTCTCCTCGTCCATATCGTCCGCGCGCTCCCGCAGCAGCTCGGAGAACCCTCCCAGCAGGGCCACGGGATGGCGCAGCTCGTGGGAGGCGATGTCGATGAAATCCCGCAAGCTTTCCTGGTAATCCCAGCGGTCTTCCTCGATGGAGATAGCCCTTCCCAGCATGATGAGGATGTCGATATCAGCGGCGCTGAATTGGCGCTCGGTGTCGAAAAACAGGGAGAGGCAGCCGATGGGCTCTCCCTTGAGCCTCACGGGAAAGCAGAGGGCCTCCTGCAGGTGATAGGAGGTCACGTCGGGGTCGTCATCGAAGACGCCCGGCGGGAGGTCCTTGCGCGAAACGGGAGAGTCAGTGCCCCGCGAGAGCAGCTGCCAGCAGACCAGGTTGTCCACGTTGTCGAAGGCAACGAGTCCCTTCTCCGACGCCAGCGACGAATAGACCTGGAACCTGCCCCTTTCCTTCCTGCCGTAGCGGGCGAGGCGGGCGTCCATGATCTCCCCGGCCGCATCAACGATATTGATGATGTTCCCCAGAGGATCATGGCCCAAGCTGAGGAGGCAACGGTTGAGCTTTTCCAGCCCCATCTCGCTCTTCTTGCGTTCGGTTATGTCGCGGGTAATGGCGGTGAAGCCGACGGGTCTGCCCTGAGGATCGCGCAGGAGGGAGGCGCTGATCTCCCCCCAGAATCGCGCCCCGCCCCCGCGGACAAGGATGTAATCCTCCCTCTTCACCCTACCTTCTCCGGGCCTGGTGCGCATGGAGTCTATGGCGCGCGCGTGGTCCTCGAGGGCGATGAACTCCAGGACGTTCCTGCCGATCACCTCCTCGGGGCGGTCGTAACCCAGCAACTGCGCCCCCGGTGGGTTGATCATGACGATCTTCCCCGCAAGGTCCGTGACGGTTATGGCGTCCGGAGAGGTTTCCACCAGGGCGCGGAAGAGCTCCTCGCTCTCCGCGAGGGCCCGCTTCGCTTCCTCGCTCTCGGTCACGTCCCGGGCGTTGACGACGATGCCCCTTACCGCGGGGTCGTCCAGGAGGTTGAAGGCTATGGCTTCCTGCCAGCGATGAGTGCCGTCCTTGTGGCGGTAACGAAAGCGGGCTATTTCCGTGACGCCTTTTTCTTCCAGGTCGGGCCGGAAGGAATCCACCACCGCCTGCACGTCCTCGGGGTGGAAGAACTCCAGCGCGTTCTTCCCTATCGCTTCCTCCTGGGTGTATCCGGAGGTCTTTTCCACGGAGGGGCTGACATAGCGGATGGTCAGGTCATCGTCCAGCACCGCTATGAGGTCGTAGGCATTCTCGATGAGGGCCCGGTAGTATCGCTCGCTTTGCTCCAGCCGCCGCAAGGCTTCGTTCAATTCGCCGGTGCGCTGCTCCGCCAGCCTTTCCAGGCTCGCGCGGTATTCCGCGAGTTCTTCCTCCAGGCGTCTCTGCTCGGTCACGTCGTTGCCGATGTTCATTATCTCCACTACTTCTCCCGAGGGGCCCATGATGGGCACGCCCACGATGTCGGCCACCAGGTAGGTCCCGTCCCTTTTTCTTATCTTCAGGTCGTTGCGGGCGGCTTTCGTCCCGCCGAAGAGCTGCGAGAGGGCGGTGGCCACCCGCTGGTAATCGTCGGGGTGGAGCAGGTTCAGCTCCATGAAGTTCTTGCCCAGGAGCTCGTCCTCCCGGTAGCCGAGCAGCTCCGTGACCACCCGGTTGACGCCGGTGATGACCAGGTCGCGGTCGAGGGAGAAGACGGCGAAGCGGGCGTTGTCGTGGAGGACGCGATAACGCTCCTCCGATTTGCGCAGCGCTTCCTCCACCCGCTCCCTTTGAGTGACGTCCCGGAACACGGCGAGGAAGTACCTGCTGCCATCCACGGTGAAGTAGGAGAGGGACATTTCCGCCAGGAAAGCAGCCCCGTCTTTTTTGGCCGAGCTGATACGGTACCTCTGGGCCGGTGCCCCCTCACCCTTGCCGGAGGCCATTTCCCGGAAGGAGCGCTGGAAGTCCGCCCTCTCGTTTTCGGATACGAGCAGCGAGCTTGCGCAGGCGCCCAGGGCTTCCTCCCGCGTATACCCCCAGAGCTCTTCCGCCGCACGGTTCAGGTAGACGATGCGCGCTTCCCCATCCATGCAGACGAAAGCGTCGGAGGCGGCTTCCGCGAGCTGGCGCAGCAGCCCCTCCTCAGGGCGGATCTCGCCCTCGCCGCCGTAAGGCTTGCCGGGTGAAGCGCCCCGCCTCCCCGCTCGGGCCGATCCCTCTTTCGCGCGCCCTGGCCTCTTGCCTTTCTTGCGGGGCCCCGCCTTTCGCATCGCTCCTCCCTTTTCAGGAGGGCGAGGCCGTGCCTCGCGTCCTCATCCGGCTTTCCCGCTTGGGGAGCGCGGCGGGAAGGATGGGAGAGCCCCTTTTACCGGGCTCCCTTCCCGCTGCCGGTCATCTCGCTCCGTCTTGCCAAGCGGCGGTTACCATACAATGTCAATATACCCTAAAAAGGGAAGGATGAGCATTATGGGCGGGGGCAAAGAGCGGCCTTAGCCTCGCCGGGGGAATTCGGTGTGCGCGGATTGCATGTACAATGTATGTGGCGAGACCATATAAGAAGATGCGGAGGGCCTCCCGCCCGGCGGAGGCAGGCCGTGGCTGCGGCGCTGCGCCGGGGAGGCGGGGAAGGGTTTCACGTGAGCGGAGGGAGGAGAGGCTCCAGGAAGGGAGGGCCGGGAAGCGGGCAAGGAAGAGCGGGAGGCTTTGCAAAGGCTTGGCGGGATGACATGGGCAAGCTGACCATCATATCCTGGAACGTCAATGGGTTGCGGGCGGCGTACGGGAGGGGATTCCTGGAGTGGTTCCGGGATACCCGGCCCCATATCCTGTGCGTGCAGGAGACCAAGGCTACGGAGGAACAGCTGCCGCCGGAGCTGCGGGAGGTGGAAGGCTACCGCGCCTACTTCTCCACGCCCGACCGCAAGGGATACAGCGGAGTGGGTCTTTACACCCGGCGCGAGCCGGAGGGAGTGCGCGCCGCTTTAGGCATAGCGAGGTTCGATGCCGAGGGGAGGTTCCTGGCGGCCGACTACGGCGATTTCCTCCTCTGCAACGTGTACTTTCCCAACGGGAAGCAATCGCGGGAGCGGTTGCGCTACAAGCTGGATTTCTACGATGCCTTCCTGGATTACGTGGAGGCCGTGCGCAAGAAAGGGAAGGCCATCGTGGCCTGCGGCGACTTCAATACCGCGCACCGCGAGATAGACCTGGCGCGGCCCAAGGAGAACAGCAAGGTCTCGGGATTCCTCCCCGAGGAGCGCGCCTGGCTGGACAGGCTCGTGGAGCACGGCTACCTGGACACCTTCCGCATGTTCAACGGGGAACCCGGCCAGTACACCTGGTGGGACCTGAAGACGCGCGCCAGGGAGAGGAATATCGGATGGCGGATCGACTATTTCTTCGTAAGCGAGGAGCTGCGCAAGCGGGTGAAAGCGGCCTACATACTCCCGGAGGTGGAGGGTTCCGACCACTGCCCCATCGGGCTGGAGATGGAGGGGTAAGGCCGAGAGGCGCCCCTCCCGGCGGGGAGAATGTCTGGAAATGAACGGTAGTAAGGGAAAACACGGATAAGGGAGGTAAGATTGTTCGAGGACGTCGAGGACATCACCATCAATTACGAGGAAGACGGGGTGCAGGTGATCGAGGAGCTGGACAAGGAGATCATCACCCGCGGCGCCTGGGCCACGGTGCTCTTCCGCTACCGCCAGTGGGAGCGCTCGCGGGAGGGATACGGCCCGGAGCGCTACACCATAAGGCGTTACCGCCGCATCAACGGGGAGTACCGGCAGCAGGCCAAGTTCAACATCTCCAGCGTGGAACAGGCGAGGAAGATGGTGCAGGTCCTCGAGCGCTGGATAGCGGAGGCGCAGGAAGGCGGCGCGGGGGGCGAGGAAGAGGAAGGGGATTGAGGGTGCGGGCGGGGGAAAGGCAGCCTGCCGGCGGGGCGGGCGCTCGCGGGCGCTCGCGATCCCCGCTCAACCTCCGAGTTCCTCCAGCCAGCCCAGGATGACGGGATATACTTCCTCCTGGACTCTTTTCCCCATCACCAGGTCCGTGTGGCCGTACCCCGCGAAGTTCTCGAAGCGCTTGCGTCCGCTTGCCACCAGCTCGTAACCGTGCGCGCGGATGTTTTCCGCCCCCACGAAGTCCAGGGTCCCGGTGATGAAGAGAAGGGGCAGGGTGATGTGCGCCATGCGTTCCGTGTAACTGCATGCGCGCCGGAAGTCCCGGAAGTCGCGGTCGCGCACGAGGGAGAGTATCTGTGCGGTCATGCGCGTGGTGACGTTGTCGGAAGCCCATCTCAGGAGGCTGTAACCCACTTCCGGGTATACGTTCTCCCTGTTGTAGAGGAAGATGGCGATGGGGCCATGCATCGCCAGCACTCTTCCCAGGCGCGGGAAGCGCGCGACGAGGTCACCCAGCCGGCTGACGGGAAGGAGGGGAGACGCCTTTTCCAGCAGTCCGCACAGGCGGATGAGCGCGCGGACGGAGGCCTCGAAGAAGGGGAGGCGGGAGAGGGTCGCCACCCAGGCGCCCCCGCCGTGGTAAAAGGCAGGAGGGCTTCCGATGGTGATCCCTCCCAGGAGAGAGCGGTTCCTCTCGGCAGCCAGCAGGGGATCCAGCGACACCTGGGAGCCGCCTTCGCCGGGGGCGATGCGAGCGCCGGCGAGGTACATGTAGAGCACCATTCCTCCCATGCTGTGTCCTATCCACACGGGCTTCTTGCCCGTGGCCAGGCTCACCCCGTCCACCAGGGCCGGCGCGTCCAGGGCGGCGAGGTGGTCGACGGAGTGGAGCCAGCCGTTCGTGTCGCTGCGGTAAGGCGCCCTGCCGCATCCCCGGAAGCTGGAGATCCACACGTCGTAACCACGCTCCGCCAGGAAGAGAGCGAGGTTGTGTCCGCGGTGGGGCAGGTCGAATTCCAGGCCGTTGCCCGTGTAGCCGTGGACGAGGATGATGGGCTGGGCGCCCTCCCTGGCGTACCGTTTGAGGCGCAGGGTCACGCCGTCCCCGGTGTGGAAGCACTCGCAGCGGACCTCCAGGCCGGAGCCGGGAGCGACCTCCTCCGGGTTAAAGGGAATTATTTCCATGTCCCGGGACCGTGAAGCCGTATGGGAGCAATCCATCGTCCACCTCCGTGTGATGCGGGAAGGCGCGCATCGCCCAGCCCGCCGTCCGTATCGTGCAAAGGAGCGGCTCGCCTCGCCCCTTACCGCGGCTTTCCTCGCGGCCACGCCCCGCCGCCGGGGCCGTTCTGCGTCGTGCGCCCTCATGCGAAGCGCCATCATTTTATCATTTGCCGCCGCGGGGAAGGCGGGTTGCCCGGGGAGCTGCCGGAGGTTCCCGGGCGGCGAGCGGCGTGAATACGCGGGAAGGAACGGGACGGCGGGGAGGCCTGTCCACGCAACTCCGGGAGGTGCGCCGGCGATTGACGGAGAGGCTGCCCGCCAGTAGAATGTCATTACCGACCGTTAAGTAAAATCCTCGTCAAGCAGGGGAGGGAGTGGATGAACAAGGCACGTTGGGAGGAGATACTGTCCGTGGCCGCACGCCTCTTCCGCGAGAAGGGGTATCGCGCCACCACCATGGAGGACATCGCAAGAGAGCTCCGGGTGACAAAGCCTGCCCTTTATTACTACATCGACACCAAGCACGATTTGCTCTACGCCATCTGCGGGGCGGCAATCGAGCGGCTCATGGAGGGGGCCAAGAAGATCATGCGCGAGGACGGTTCGGTGGAAGATAAGCTGCGCCGCCTCATCGCCTGGCACGTGAACATGTTCTCAGCGAACGGCGACGTGATCGCCGTGTACCTGGCGGACGAGAACGAGCTTGCCGAGGATAAGCGGAAATTCATCCGTTCCCGGAGCCGGGAGTACGAGTCGTTCTACCGGGAGCTCATGGAGCGGGGCATCGAGGAGGGCAGGTTCCGGGAGCTGGACGTCCCCATGGCCGTGCGCGCCATATCCGGCATGTGCAACTGGCTCTCCGTCTGGTTCCGCCCGGGAGGGAAGTACACGGCGGAGGAGATCGCGGAGATATTCTCCGACCTCTTCCTCCGCGGGTGCGCGGCTGCGGCGGGCGGGGAGGCGTGACGGGGGGCCGGCGTAGATGGCGCGGCCGCGCGTCGTGAGCGGGCGGTTTTCCCGGGGCGGAAAGCAGCCCGCTGGGTGAAGGGAGGTGCGGGGAATGGAGGACTGGAGAACGGGCCAGGAGATCCTGGTCATGGAGGGCAGGATCAAGGTCCCCTACCGCTGGGCGGCGGGAGAGACGGGGACCCGCTACCTGCAGGCCCTGCGGGACGAGATGAGGTTCCTGGGCACCAGGTGCCCGCAATGCGGCGTCGTCTACCACCCGCCGCGCCGCCACTGCCCCGACTGCGGCACGGAATGCGAGTGGAGGGAGCTTGCGAGCCGGGGGGTGCTCGTCACCTACACGGTGGTGCGGCGACACCATTCCCAGCTAACGCCCCTCGACATCCCCTTCGCCTACGGGATCATCCGGCTGGAGGGCGCGGACACCGGTTTCCTGCACCTGCTGCACGAGTTCGCGGAGGGCGAGCTGCGCGCGGGCATGGAGGTGGAGGCGGTCTTCGCCACGGAGAGGGAGGGGAGCGTACGCGACGTGCGCTACTTCCGGCCCCTGCGGGAGGCGGTTTGAATGGAGCCGGTGGCGGTGGTGGGCGTGGGGATGACCCGCATGGAGCGTGAGAGGCGCCCGGACGGGTACGCCGACCTGGTTTACGAGGCGGTGTGCCTGGCGCTCGCGGACGCGGGGATGACCATCGACCAGGTGGACAACGTGGTAACGATCTCCAACGACTTCTTCGACGGCAGGACCATCTCCTCCATGGCCGTGCAGGACGCCTGCGGGTCCTACGACAAGAACATATCCACCGTGGAGGGGGACGGCGCCTTCGGGGCGTTTTACGGCCTCATGCGCATCCTCTCCGGGAGCTTCGGCACAACCTTGGTCTGCGCCCATCACAAGGGGTCGGAGAGCGACATGTCGCTCATCACCAACGCCATGTTCGACCCGGTCTACGAGCGTTCCCTGGGCATAGAGGCGGTGACCTCGGCGGCCCTGCAGGCGCGCGCCTACATGGACAGGTACGGCGTGAGCGAGGAGGATTGCGCACTGGTCTCCGTGAAGAACCGCGCCAACGCCCTCCGCAACCCGCTGGCCCAGCTACCCCTGGAGCTGACGGTGGAGGAGGTCATGTCCTCTCCTTACCTCGCCGAGCCCCTCAAGGTCCTGGACTGCTGTCCCGTCTCCGACGGCGCCGCGGCGCTCGTCCTGGCATCGGCCGAGAGGGCGCGCAAGGCGGCCGGAAAGCCGGTGTGGGTGCGGGGCGTGGCGCACTGCTGCGACGCCTACCACCTGGGCGACCGCGACCTGAGCGACGTACGCGCCCTGCAGCGGGCGGCGGCGAAGGCCTATTCCATGGCCGGCATCGACGATCCCGCACGCGAGATCGACGTCGTCGAGCTGTACGATGCCTTCTCCTACATGGAGCTCATGTGGCTGGAGGGCCTCGGATTCTGCGGGCGGGGCGAGGCCGGGAGGCTCACCGCCGGCGGGGCCACCTCCCTGGAGGGGAACACGCCGGTAAACGCATCGGGGGGCTGCCTGGCGGGGAACCCGGTGCTGGTTGCGGGGCTGAACCGCATCATCGAGTGCGCCTTGCAGGTGCGGGGAGAGGCCGGCGAGCACCAGGTGGAAGGGGTGCGCACGGCGGTGGCGCAGGGGATCAACGGCCCCTGCGGCCAATCGCATTGCGTCTGGGTGCTGGGAGGTGAGCGGTGATGGGAAAGAGAGTGGCCGTGGTGGGCGTGGGCATGACCAGGCAGCGCTCCTCGCGCCCCGACGTCAACGGGCAGGAACTCATCCACGAGGCGGTACGCGCCGCCCTCGCGGACGCGGGGATGAAGCGGGATGACATCGACGCCGTGGTCATCGGCAACATGGACCACTTCGAGGGCATCAACTACGTGGACACCTGGTCCGTGGACGGCAGCGGAGCTCTCATGAAGCCCATCATGAAGCTGACCACCGGCGGCACCACCGGGTCCACGGTGGCCATGGCCGCCTACTACCACGTGGCCTCCGGGCTCTTCGACCGGGTGTTGGCCATCGGGTGGGAAAAGAACTCCGAGTCCGACACCACGGGGGCCATCATCACCGCCTTCGATCCCTTCTGGGACCGCCCCATCTTCGCCGGTGCGGTGGCGGGCCTGGCCCTGGAGGCAACCCAGTACATGCACCTGACCGGGGCCACGGAGGAGGACGCAGCCTACGTGGCGGTGCGCGAGCGCAGGCACGCCCTCAACAACCCCTTCGCCCACCTGCACATCAACCTGACCGTCGAGGACGTGATGAACTCACCCTACCTCTCCTGGCCGGTGAAGATGGGCGACATGTGCCCCCGCACCGACGGGGCCTGCGCGCTGGTCTTCGCGTCCGAGGATCTTGTGGAAGAATTTCCCAATCAACCGGCGTGGATCCTGGCCGTGGCCGACCGCCACCTCTGGGCCTACACCAGCGACCCCTACGTCAACCAGGCGCTGGAGAACGGCTGGTGGTTCCCCGCCCTGGAGTGGGCGGCCCGGGAGGTCTACGACAAGGTGGGGGTCAGGGAGCCCCTCAAGGAGATCGACGTGGCGGAGCTCTACCTGCCCTACTCCTTCGCGGGGCTGCGCTACATGGAGTCGCTGGGCTTCTGCCCGCGCGGAGGCGGCCCGGAGCTGGTGCGCTCGGGGGCCACCGACATGGGCGGGGAGTGCCCGGTGAACCCCTCGGGCGGGGTCATGTCCTCCAACGCCATCGGGGCCACGGGGCTCTTGCGGGTGGCGGAGTGCGCCCTGCAGATACAGGGGCGGGCGGAGGACCGCCAGGTCCCGGACGTGAGGCTGGCGCTGGCCACCGGCTTCGGCGGCTGCTTCTGGTCGGACGTGCTGCTCATGGGCAGGGAGAAACCGGAAAGGTCACGGGGGTGAGGGAGATGGCCGGGGAGAAGAACGGGGAGGGAAAGGAAGCGAAGGAGGAGAGGAAGGAGCTGATCAAGCTGGAGAGCGGCGAGGCGGAGCAGCCCTTCCGCTGGTCGGCGGGGACCTACGGGTCGCGTTTCCTCAGCGAGTTGCGGGACAATTGCAGGTTCGTGGGGGTCAGGTGCCCCTGCTGCGGGAGGGTCTACGTGCCCCCGCGCCGCGTCTGCGGGCCCTGCTTCCGGGAACTGACGGAGCTGGTGCCCGTCTCGGATGAGGGCGAGGTGATCACCTTCACCGTGGTAAGCTTCGGGTTCGTGGACCCCTCCACCGGACGGCAGAAGCCGGTTCCCTACGGGTACGCGGTCATCAAGCTGGACGGCGCCGACACCTACATCCTCCATTACCTGGACGAGACGGACCCGGGAAAGATAAAGGTGGGAGCCAGGGTGAAGGCGGTCTTCGCGGAGGAGCGCAGCGGCAGCATGCTCGACGTGAAGCACTTCGCCCTCCTCCGGGCATGAACGGGGCCTGGCCCCCTTCGTGCCTGCGCGTCGGGGAGGTGGACATGGAAGGCGACGCTTTCAGGGTGGAGAAGGAGGAAGGGGTAGCCCGTTGCACCATGGACGGGCCTAACATGAACGCTCTGGGCGTGGAGATGGTCACGGGGATGTTGGAGGGCCTGCGCCGTGTCCTGGACGACGAGGAGGTGCGGGTCATCGTCATCCGCGGCGAGGGGGGGAACTTCTCCGCCGGCGCCGACCTCTCCCTCATGGGGGAGAAGATGGACCCCGCCCTGCTCGCGGAGACCATGCGCGCCATGGGCCGGCTCATCCGCGAGCTGCACGAGGGACCCCGGCCGCTCATAGCCGAGGTGGACGGGTGGACGGTAGGAGGGGCCTTCGGCCTGGCCATGGCCTCGGATATCACCTACGCCACGGAGCGCGCCCGCTTCTACCTGAGCTTCGTGCGCATCTCCCTGGTCCCCGACTTCGGGTCCGCCTATTTCCTGGCCCGCCGCGTGGGCCTGGCGCGCGCCAAGGAGATCGCCCTCACCGGGCGCGTTATCGACGCCGAGGAAGCCCTGCGCATCGGCATGGTCAACCGCGTGTTGGACCACGGGGAGATCTCCGGCGAGGTGATGAGGTTGGCGAAGAGGCTGGCGGGAAGGCCACCGGACATACTGGCGCATACCAAGCGCTTCGTGAACACGGCCTTCACCGTGGACCTGGGAACGCAGCTGGACCTGGAGGCTTATCTCCAGTCCCTCAACGTGACCACCCCGGAGCACCGGGAGGATGTGAGGAAGTTCCTGGAAAAAGCCGGCGGCGGAGGAGGATGAGGAAACGCCGCGGCGTCATCGCGGGAGGGGGAAGGGGAAAGCGAGCTGCCGGGGAACGGCGGTGAAGGCGGCGGCGTGGCACGGAAGAGGCGTGCGGAGGGTCCGGGCCGCGGCGCTCGTCATGAGGAATCATCGTGGAGAGACATGGCATATGCCGAGTATCTCGGCAACGAAAAGGCGTGCGGAGCATGCACGGGAGGTAGGTTGAGATGAAGGATTACGACGTGGTGGTCATCGGCGCCGGCCTGGGGGGTCTCGCGTCTGCGGCGTTCCTGGCCAAGGAGGGGAAGAGGGTGCTGCTGCTGGAGAGGCATTACGTGCCCGGAGGTTACGCCACCTCCTTCCTGCGCGGCCGGTTCGAATTCGAGATCTCCCTGCACGAGCTGTCCGGCCTGGGCGACGAGAAGAACCCCGGACCCCTGTGGAGGATGTTCAAGGAGCTCGGGGTGACGGAGAAGGTGGAGTTCCTCCCCATCCCCGAGTTCTACCGCTGCGTGCTGCCCGACGTGGACCTGGTGGTTCCCACGGGAAGGGAGAACTTCGAGGCCGCGCTCTGCGAGCGCTTCCCGCACGATGCCGAGGGGATCAGGGAATTCACCGACATCATGTTCAAATTCGCCGAGGAGGCGCTGCGGGCCAACCGCGTGGGCATGAAGATGGTCATGGAAAACCAGGAAGAATTTCCCACCCTGCTCACCTACTTCGGGCGCAGCCTGAAGGAGGTGAGGGACCCTCTCATCAAGGACCCCGCGGCGCGCACCGTGCTCGATGTCATCTGCGGGTACTACGGCAACCCGCCGTCGCGGATCTCATTCCTCATCTACGCCCTGGGGACGGCCAGCTACATACGCTTCGGGCCCTGGCACGTCAAGGGAAAGTCGCAGGCCCTCTCGCAGGCTTTCATGGACCGCATTGAGGAGATGGGGGGCGAGGTCTGGCTGCGCAACGGCGCCCGGCGCATCCTGGTCGAGGGAGGGCGGGTGAAGGGCGTGGTTGCCCAGGACGGCACGGAGATCGCCTGCCCGGTGGTGGTGAGCAACGCCAACCCCTACGTCACCTGCCTGGAGCTCATCGGCAAGGAGGACACCCCCGACTGGTACCTGCGCAGGTTGGGCGCCTGGTCGGGAGGGAACTCCACCGTAAACCTCTACCTGGGCGTGGACTGCCCCTACCAGGACCTGGGGCTCTTCACCCACGAGACCTTCTGCAGCGACAGCTACGACGTCGACGGCGACTGGAAGAAGATGCGGGCAGGAGAGGTCCTGGAACCCTCGGACGTCGCGGTGACCGCGTACAACACGGTGGACGACGAGTTCTCCCCGCCCGGCACCTCGTCCCTGGTGTGCACCTTCATCGCCTTCGCCGATCCCTGGCTGAAGCTGCCGCCGCAGCGCTATTTCGAGACCAAGCAGCGGGTGGCGGAGCGCGCCCTGGAGCTGGCGGAGCGCGTGGCCCCCGGACTGCGCGACCACATCGAGGTCATCGAGGTGGCCACCCCCCTCACCAACATGCGCTATTCACGCAACCCGGCGGGGAGCATCATCGGTTTCGACGAGACCTTCGCCGGCAGCGGGGCGGTGCGGCTGCCGGCGGAGGGGCCGCTGGCGGGGCTCTATTTCTCCGGTGCCTGGGTGAACATCGGGGGCGGCTACGAGCCCTCCCTCTATTCCGGGTTCCTCACCGCGGGCAGGGTCCTCAGAGACATGGAGAAGGGCGGCCCCGGGGCAGAGGCCATGCAGAAACTACGGGAGCAAGTGGAAAAACAGGTGGAGGGCGCCGAGCTTATGGAAAGCCCCCTGGTCCGCGTGGAGCAGGCCCTCGCGGGGCTGCATCCCGAGCGGGTGAAGCTCCGGGTTGCGGAGGTCATAGACGAGACCGCGAGCGCCAGGACCCTGCGCATGGTGGCGGCGGAGGGGAGGCTCCCCGGCTTCTGCGCCGGCCAGTACGTCAACCTCTTCTGCGAGATAGGCGGCATCGCGACCTCCCGCCCCTATTCCATCTCCTCCCCTCCGGGGAAGGATTTCTGGGACATAACCGTGCGCCGCATGCCGGGAGGTTTCGTCTCCGACTTCCTCCTGGACAGGGTGAAGGAGGGCGATGTCTTTCTTTCCACGGGACCGTCCGGGAGCTTCTACCACGAGCCCCTCATGGACACGAGCGACCTGGTCTTTCTGGCGGGAGGCTCGGGCATAACCCCCTTCGCCTCCATGATCCGGGAGGCGGCGGAGAAGGGCACGGACCTCACCATGCACCTGCTCTACGGCAGCCGGGACCCGGACGACGTCATCTTCGGGGAGGAACTCCGCAGGCTCGCCGCCGAGCACCCCTGGTTCGCCTGCGACCTGGTCATCTCCGAGCCGCCGCAGGGATACGAGGGCAGGTGCGGCATGCTGGACGCGGAGACCATCCGCGCGCTGGTGGGAGAGGTGGCGGGCAAGACCTTCTACCTCTGCGGCCCCGCTCCCATGTACGCCCTGTGCGAGGAGGCCCTCCTCTCCCTGGGGGTGCCGCGGCGCAGGATACGCCGCGAGGCCTACGGCCCTCCGCAGGACATCACCACCGAGCCGGGATGGCCGGGGCTGGACCCCGACACCGTCTTCCAGGTGACCGAGGAGCGCAGCGGCAGGACCTTCCCCGCCCGCGCCGGGGAACCCCTCATGAACTCCATGGAGAGGGCGGGTCTGGTGGTGGAGGCCGTGTGCCGTTCCGGCGAGTGCAGCGTGTGCCGCACGCGGCTGCGTGAGGGCCGGGTCTTCGCGCCGCAGCGGGTGCTCAAGCGCTGGGTGGACGAGAAGGCGGGCTTCATCCACCCCTGTATGTGCTACCCCCTCTCCCACCTAACAATAAAGATTTAAGGGGTCAGGTCTTGAATTTTGATACCCCCTGGGGTATCTGTAGAGCCGCCGGCGGAAGGCGGGAAGAACGGGCCCTTGGGGTAGGCCCCCTGTGTCTTAGAGGGAAACCCACGCGTAGGCGGCTTTCGTGATAACAGCACGTAGACGAGCCCCGGTGGAACCAGGAGACCCACGCGTAGGCGACTTTCGCGATACTCCGCTCGCGATACCGCATCCCGGGGGTGAGGAGGCGAGTTCCGCCGGGAGAAGCTGGGCACGAGGACGGGCGGAGGGAGGGGGAAGGCGGATTGGAGGGGCTGGGGGTGCACGGGAGCGGCGGCCGCCTGTTGCTTCGGGCATGCGCAAGATCATGGAAAGGCAAGCTGAGTCGGCGTTAGCTTTTAAAAAGCGCCTTGCTCCGGTAAGCGGCGACCCGGAAGCCGGCGGCGGCGAGGCAGCGGGGAGGAGGATCAGGGGGGGCGCGAGCAAGGAAGCGGATGAGGGAGCCTTGCAGCGGGAGGTGTTGAGGTGAGCGATAAAAGAACCTGGAGGATGCAGGACGGCGATGAGAGCGAGGCGGTCCTCCTGGAGCGCATAAGGAACGGAGGCGATACCAAGGCGAAGGAGAGATTCTTCGCGAGGTACGAGGACCTGTTGCACCGCTTCGCGCACAAATACAGTTCGGACCGGCTGCCCTACGAGGACGCCTTCCAACTGGCGGCGCTGGGGCTCATGAAGGCCCTGCACCGCTTCGATCCCCGGCGCGGGGTTTCCTTCATCACCTTCGCCTATCCCACCATCGAGGGGGAGCTGAAGAAGCATTACCGTGACCACCTGGAGCTGATCCGCCTGCCACGGCCTCTGCGCGACCTGAGGCAGCGCGTTGTCGCCGCCTGGCGTGACATGGAACAGGACGGGAAGGAACCGGACGTGGCCATGCTGGCGGAAAGGCTGGGGACGGGCGAGGAGGAGATCATAGAGGTCCTGGCCGCGCAGCGCAACAGCAGCGTGTTTTCGCTGGATGCCTCGCACGGGGAAGAGGGCGGAGAGGCGCTGGAGTCTTTCGTCGGGACATACGACGCGGCCTACGACGAGGTGGAGAAGAACATCCTCATCGACGACGCCCTCGCCGGGTTGCCGCCGCGTCACCGCAAGGTCATGGAGCTTCGCCTGCGGAGAGGCATGACCCAGACCCGCATCGCCCGTGAGCTGAAGGTCTCGCAGATGCACGTCTCACGCATTATCCGGGAAGCGGTGGAGCTGTTGCGCAGGAGTTGCCACCAGGAAGCGGCGTCGCGCGAGGCGGGTTAGCAAAGCGGGCGCCCGAGCAGGGCGCCCGTGAGAGTGTTTGCGCGAGGACGGCGCGAGCGTAGCCCTAAGTAGCCCTAATACACTATCTCGAAGACCTCGCCCGTCTCCTTGTCCACGGCGTACCAGCCGTAGGTGGCGGTATGGCCGCCCGTGACGTCATCCTCCACGTATTCGAAGAAGTGCACCTGGTAGCTGTCTCCTTCGTCGAAGACCTCGACCTGTGATTCCGGCGTTGCGAGGTACCAGTCGTTCAGGTCAGGGTACAGCATCAACACCAATTCGATGGCCTCTCCCTCGGAGTCAACGGGAAGGGTGACCCCCGTTTCCTCGGGCCATTCATCCTCGTAGTCGGTGTAGTCTTCGTAACCGGATTCATCCTCGTAGTCGGTGTAGTCGTCCAGTTCCCCCTCTTCCTCGCGCAGGAAATCCTCGATATCCTCTATGGCCAGCCCCATATCCGCGAGGGCCTCGGAGGACAGGTACCACTTGCCCTTTATCTTCACCAGCTCCAGGGAATCCATGTCGCTCCTGGAGGCTTCCTCGCTCACCTTGTCGCCGTACTCGTCGGTGTAGGTCATGGTGCCCTCGAGGATGGTGACCTCCGCCCTGTCACCCTCTATCTTGGTATCCATCTTCCTGATATCCACCTTCAGGTCGTCGGGGACGTAGGAAAAGAGGTACTCCTCCAGGACATCCTGGTAATCCTTGCCGAACGCCTCCTCGAGCTCGTCCACGAAGTCCGGTTCCATGACGTCGAGGAGCATGCCCATGTCCTTCTTTTCCAGTGCCCTGAAGAAGTTCTCCACCACCTTTTCCGGTCCCTTGTCCGCCCCTCCCTTGAAGACCACGAAGACCAGCACCAGCACCACGGCCACCGCCGCCAGGACCCCGAGGATCCCGAGGATCCAGGGCAGCGCCGATTTCTTGGGCGGAGGGGGATAGGGAGCGGCCTGCTGGTAGACCCCCGGGGGCGGCGCCTGCTGGTAACCCTGGGATGGAGGGGGAGGCGGGGGTGGAGGCGGCGTTGCCGCGGAGGCCGTGGCTCCGGTGGCGGCGCCGCAGTATCCGCAGAACTCACTGTCGGGGGGGATTTCCTTTCCGCATTGCTTGCAAAACATACGATCCTCCTTGCTTACAGGCGACCGCGGGCTCTGTACGCGGTGCTTCACCGTCTCATCTCATTATTCCCCGAAAGTTATCGGGATTACAGCCTCTTTATGTTAATGTCAACACTTGGCAACACTTGGGGTCATGCCTCATTCGTTGCCTTTCCAAGCATCCCGTTTCATGCATGCGTTCTGCAATATGGGATGGGTTTGCGGCGGGCACTTATGTTTAGGTGGAGGAAGGTATAGAATGGACGAAAAGCGTTGCCGCAATCTATTTTACCTGGGGAGATTCCGTTTTACGGGTGAAACGCGTTTTTCGCGACCATTGCGGAAAGGGGATGATGTTAATGTCTCTGGCGGAGGAAACGGCGTTCCTGGACGCCACGGCGCAGGCGGAGATGGTGCGCAGGAAGGAGGTCAAGCCGGTCGAACTGCTGGAGGCGGCCATCGAGCGCGTGGAGCGCCTCAACCCGCAGCTCAACGCGGTGATCACGCCCATGTATGAGCTGGCGCGCGAGGAGGCGGAGGGAAGGCTGCCACAGGGGCCTTTCACCGGCGTGCCCTTTCTCCTCAAGGATATCATCGCCGCGTACAAGGGCGTGCGCCTGAGTTTTGGGTCGGCTTACTTCGAGGATTACGTCCCCGACTTCGACAGCGAGTTGGTGGTGCGGCTGCGCAAGGCCGGCCTGGTGATATTCGGCAAGACAAACGCGCCCGAGTTCGGCATCCTTCCCACCACCGAACCCCGCCTCTTCGGCCCCACCCGCAACCCCTGGAACCTCGAGAGGAGCACGGGGGGATCCAGCGGCGGGTCGGCGGCGGCGGTCGCCGCGGGCATCGTTCCCGCGGCGCACGCAAATGACGGCGGGGGCTCTATCCGCATACCGGCCTCCTGCTGCGGGCTCTTCGGGCTCAAGCCCACGCGTGCGCGCAATCCCCTGGGGCCGGCGTTGGGGGATGTCCTCGGCGGATTGGTCGTGGAACACGCGCTTACGCGGTCGGTGAGGGACAGCGCCGCCCTGCTGGACGCCACCTGCGGCCCGGACCTCGGCGACCCTTACTGGGCGCCGCCCCCGGCCCGGCCCTTCCTGCAGGAGGTGGGCGCGGACCCGGGAAGGCTGCGCATCGCCTACACCGTGCGGGCAGGGGACGCGGTGGCCCACCCCGACTGCGTGCGGGCGGTGGAGGAGGCGGCGGCGCTCTGCACGGAGCTGGGCCATGCCGTGGAGGAGAAGGACCTCGTCCTGGATGTAGAGGCCATAACTTCGCAGTTCATGGTGTTGTGGGGGGCGGCGCAAGCCTGGATGGCGGACGGCATGGCGCTGGCGACGGGGAAGGCTCCCGCCCCGGACCTCTTCGAGCCCCTCACGTGGGCGCTCATAGAGATGGGGCGAGGTTTCAATGCCGGCCAATACCTTACCGCGGTTACCTTGCTGCAGCGCGTCTCGCGGGACATATCCCGCCAGGCAGAGGCTTACGACCTGTGGCTCACGCCCACCCTTTCGGAACCACCGCCGCCTCTGGGCACTTTCGATTCCCCGCCCGAGAATCCCCTCTACGGGATCGTTCGCGCCGGCGTCTTCGTGCCCTTCACCCCCATCAGCAACATCACCGGGATGCCGGCCATGAGCGTCCCCTTGCACTGGAACGAGGAGGGTTTGCCCATCGGCGTGCAGTTCATCGCCAAGTTCGGGGACGAGGCCACCCTCTTCCGGCTCGCGGCGCAGCTCGAGGAGGCAAGGCCCTGGGCGGGCCGCAGGCCGCCCGTCAACGCCTCCCCATCTTGAGTTGCGAGGCCGGTTCCCAGGGGATAGGCATCGACCGCCTCCCGCGGAAGCCCGAGTCAACGCCTCCCCATCTTGAGTTGCGAGACCATTTCCAGCAGGTGGTGGGCCACCTCGGCCAGCTTCTCCGCGGTCACGGTAAGCTCTGTGGTCGATTGGGTCTGCTGCTCCGAGGAGGCGTTGATCTCCTCGTAAGCCTCGGCGGTACTCTCCACCTTGGACCGCATGGCCTCCAGCGAGGCGGTGAGCCTCTCGCTCATGTCGAGCTCCCGGGAGGAAGCCTGCGCTATGCTCTCGGCCAGGCGGGACATGCGGTTGACGGCCTCGGAGATGGAGATCAGCGCCTGGTCGGTGCGGTCCACCGTCTCCATGCCCACGTACATGCCCATGGTCCCCTTTTCCATGAGGCTTTTCGCCGTGTCCACGTCCTTCTGTATCGCGTGCACAAGGTCACTTATCTTCTGGGCGGAGGCCGCCGCCTCCTGCGCCAGCTTCTTCACCTCGTCGGCGACCACGGCGAAGCCCTTGCCGTACTCCGGGACGCGGGCCGCCTCTATGGCGGCGTTGAGGGCGAGGAGGTTGGTCTGGTCGGCGATGCGGGTGATGATGTCCACGATGGTGCCGATCTGCTCCGAGCTCTCGCCCAGGGATAGGATGGCGTCCATGGTGATGTCGAGCATATCCTTGAAGTCCCCTATTTTCCGCACCGCCTCATGCGCGGATTCCCGGCCCTCCGTCACGATCCTCTCTGCGTCCTGGCTTATCTCCTGGCTTTGGGCGGCTTGGGCGTGGGACAGGGAGATGGTTTCGGCCACGCCGGCCATGATCTCCTCCACCTTTATGATGTGCTCCACCTCGTCCTCGATCTGTCCGGAAAGCTCCTGTACCAGCGCGTTCAGCTCCTCTATGGCCCCCATGATCTCCTCGGATACGGCCACGATGTTCTCCGCCCCCTCGTTTACCTCGCCGGAGGTTTCCAGGAGGCCCTGGGTGATGCGGCGCAGCGAGGCCAGCATCTCCTTGTATGAGCTGGATAGCTCTCCCACGTCGTCCAGCGAGTCCACCGGCACCTCCACGTCCAGCTCTCCGCCCGCCACCGCGCGGCAGATGCCGACGAGGCGCTTCAGGGGATCGGAGAAGTTGTGGTAGAGGATGAGCACCATGAAAGCAGCCACCAGGGCGCTGAAGATGGAGAGCACGATCATGGTGGGGGTGAGCTGCCACATGGTATGGAAGGAGACGCCCGTGCGATCCGCGCGGAGCACCTTCCACCCCGGCAGGCCCGGAAGCGCGGCCATGGTCACCAGGTACTCGCGGCCCTTATGGATCTCGATGCTGCTGGCGGAATCGCTCTCCTCCCGGGAGGTTTCGGATACCAGTTCCTGCCATACGTCCTCTTTCATGCGCTCCTTTTCGCGCTGGTAATAGACGTCGCCGTCCGCGTTCATCACCTGCAGGCTTTCCTGGGGGGTTATGGCCAGTTCCTCGACGATGGCGTCAAGGTCGGAGAAGGGAGCTTCCTCGAGGATGGCGGAACCCAGGCGTTGCGCGAGAAGGCGCACGTTGTCCATTCCACGTTTTACCATCTCCTCCCTGAGGTTCTCGCTGGAGAGGTAGAAGGCAGCCACCCAGGTTATGCCCAGGGTGAAGACGACGAGCACCGTAGCGAAGGAGGCGAGGCGCTTTCCGAGACCGGTGGCGGTGTAGTAGCCGAAACCCTCGCAGGAGGCGAGCAATATCTCCATAACCGGGCGCATCTCGCGGTGGGAGATGAAGACGGTCAGGAACCACTCCACCAAGCCCAGGATAAGGCCGAAGGCGACGTAGGAGAGGGTAAGGTTGGGGGTGAAGTCGGCGAAGCGCCCGAAGATGACCACCCCTAAGGCCAGGCTCAGCAAGATGGTGACCGATACGAGGGCGCCGTGAGTAAAAGCGGAGCGGTAGAGGTCTTCCTGCAGGCTGACCGCCAGCTTGCGGTCGCTTTCCGACGCGGGGTCCCTGGGGTAGCTGTACCAGGAGCGCAGGCGGCGGTAGAGGCGGCGCTGCAGGTAGCGGTAGATGAGGACGCAGATGATCACGAGGGGAACGACCAACACCCCGATGGCCAGAAGGTAGACGAGATACTGGCGCGCGGCGAAGCGGAATACGGTGAGGGAAAACAAGGCGAGCACCAATAGCGGCAGGGTACCCGCCGATAGCGAGATCTTGAACGTCAACTTCCTTGAGGCGGCGGCGAATTCCGCCCGCAGCCTCCGCAAGCTCTCAGGCGCCTCCGGCCTTTCCGCCAACTTCGGTCGCCCCCCGCCGTCTTTTCCGCTTCGCTTTCAGGTTTTCCGGTAGCGCGACCCGCGGGCTCTTTTCCCGCGGCCGCTCTGGTCTCTTGCTTTAATCGACCTCTCATCGGCGCGCCTTAACCGTAAGCGGGGAAGCGGGTTTGGCCCGGGGCCTTGCTGGCCTCCGGCTTCATGGCGGCTCTCAGGGGCCCGCGCTCTCGGCGCTCGCCGGCCGCGGCAGGAGAGCCGCCCCTGGCAAGAGAGGGCGCTCCGTCACGCCCCGGCCAGGGGGGAGAATCCCCGCCGTCTTCGCGGGGAACGGGTTCCTGCAGGGAGCAAAACGGGTGGATGCTAAAATAGAAGCGTATCCGTCCACAGGGAGGAGAGGAAGTATGGAACCGTCGAGCGATACCGCCGCATGCGGCGTGCGCTTCCTGCGCATAAAGGAAGCCCTTCTGTCCACGCCGGTGCATCTCTGCCCCGAGAGGGCGCTCCTCGTCACGCAGTACTTCAAAAAGCACGACGACCCCTCGGAGCCGATGCCGGTGCGACAGGCAAAGGCCTTGCGCCACATCCTCGCCAACAAGTCGGTGCATATCTATCCGCACGAGCTCATCGTGGGCAACGTGGGTTCCTACCGCATCTCGGCCATCACGCAGCCGGAGCTGGCCGGCGTCTTCATGAGCGAGGACCTCCTCTGGATCGAGCGCAGAAAGACCACTCCGCTGCGCATATCCTGGCCCGACCGCATGAGGCTGCTCTTCGGCGTTATCCCCTACTGGCTCACGCGGAACATGAATTTCCGCGCCTTCCGGGACAAGCGGCACCTCGCGCGCTACGTGCGTGAACAGTTGCGGCCCGCCTACTACCTTATCAACGAGGCAGGAGGCATCGGCCACTTCCTACCCAACTACGAGAGGATGCTCAGGGAGGGCATCGAGGGATACCTGGCAGGCATGGAGGGGAAGGAGGGGGAATTATACCGCGCCGCGCGCATCGCCTGCGAGGGCCTGGAAATTTATGCCGGGCGCCTCGCCGAGGAGGCCGATAGGATGGCGGGAAGCGAGGCGGACCCGGGGCGCCGGGAGGAGCTGCGCGAGATCGCTCGCATCTGCCGCAAGGTACCCCGGCAGCCGGCGCAAACCCTCCACGAGGCGCTGCAGTCGCTGTGGCTGACCCATCTGGCCGTCAACCTGGAGAGCCTCAATTCGGCCATATCCTTCGGGCGCGTCGACCAGTACCTCTATCCCTATTACCGCCAGGACGTGGAGGAAGGGCGGCTCGACGCGGCGAGGGCCAAGGAGCTGCTGCTCTCCTTCAGCGCCAAGGCGACGGAGCACGTCTTCCTGCTCTCGGAGAGGATCAGCCAGTATCACGGCGGCTACCTGGTGGTGCAGGCGGCCATCGTGGGCGGCACCGACCGTGAGGGGAAGGACGCCGTCAACGAGCTCACCTACCTTTTCCTGGAAATCATGGAGGAAGCGGGGTTGCGCGACCCCAACTACCAGGCTCGCGTCCACGCGGGCTCCCCGCCCGAGTACCTCCTCCGCGTGGCGGATGTTGCCCGCAAGGGGAAGGGCGTCCCCGCCGTGTTCAACGACGAGGCGGCGGTGGCCTCCCTGGTGCATCACGGCTACCCCCTGCGGGAGGCGCGCAACTACGCCACGGTGGGGTGCGTGGAGCTGGCCCTCCCCGGGATCAGCTTCCTCTCCACCGACGCCGCGCTTTTCAACCTGCCCCTCTGCCTGGAGCTGGCGCTCAACGAGGGCAGGCGCTTCGGCCGCCGGCGCAGGGTGGGAGCTCCCACTCCCGGCCCCGGTAGCTTCCGGGACATGGAGGACATCATCGAGGCCTTTCGCCGCCAGGTGGATGCCATGGTGGACCGCATGGTCCGTGATTTCCAGGTAGTGGAAAGAGGGAACCGTGATTATCACCCCACGCCGCTCTCCTCCATGCTGGTGGAAGGCTGCCTGGAAGCGGGCAGGGACCTTACCGAGGGCGGGGCCAGGTACAACGCGAGCGGCATACAGGGGGTAGGAGTAGCAGATGTGGCCGACTCCCTGGCCGCGCTGCACGAGGTGGTTTTCCGCCGGGGTAAGTACACCGTGGAGGAGATTGTCGCGGCCCTGCGGGAAGACTTCGCCGGACAGCGGCGCTTGCAGGCGGAGCTGCTCAAAGCCCCGAAATACGGCAACGACCACCCGTTGCCGGACGGGTACGCCGACCTGGTGGTGCGCATATTCCACGACTCTCTCGCGCGCCACAGGAACACGAGGAGCGGGCCTTACGTCCCCGGTTTCTATTCCGTCACATGCCATGTGGCCTTCGGTAAGGAGGTGGGGGCCCTTCCCAGCGGGCGCCGCGCCGGCGAGACGCTGGCGGCCAGCCTGGGCCCGGCGAACGGGTGCGACCGCCACGGCCCCACCGCCGTACTGAACTCCGTGGCGCGCGTAGACTCGCGCCTCATGCCCAACGGGTGCGCCCTGAACCTGAGCTTCTCCCCCCATGAGGTGCGTGGAGGGGAAGGGGCGGAGAAGCTGGCGGCCCTCATGCGCAGCTTTTTTGACTGCGGCGGGATGCAGGTGCAGTGCAACGTGCTCGACCCCGAGGTGCTGGAGGACGCGCGCCTTCATCCCGGAAAGTACCCGGGACTGGTGGTGAGGGTAGCAGGGTACTGTGCCTACTTCGACGACCTTCCGGATGCCGCCAAGGGGGAGATCATCTCCCGCTGGAGGCGAGGCGGAAGCGAATGGTAATGGAAATTAATTCCTTATAGCGCCAGACGTCCATCTACCTTGACCTGCTGGCGCGTGCGGCGGGAAGCGACAGGAGCCCTCAGTCCTCTGAGGCGGCCGCGGTGAAGTAGAAGGTGGAACCCTCACCGGGGTTGGAGTTCACCCATACTCGTCCTCCCCAGGCCTCGACAGCCCGCTTTACGGTGGCCAGGCCGATGCCCAGGCCGTGGGGTTTCCCCCCTTCCAGGCGCTTGAAAGGAAGGAATATGTCATCCAGGAAACGATGATCGATGCCGCGCCCGTTGTCGCGCACGTAGAAGGTCACTACGCCGCCTTGTTGCACCGCGCCGATCTCGATATGGGGATTCTCCGCTTCCGCGGTGTACTTGATGGCGTTGTCCACCAGGTTGTAGATGACCTGGTTGAGCTTGAGGGGGTCGGCGTGGATGCGAGGCAGCCCCCTCTCCACCTCCACCTCCACCTTGGCGGCCTGCAGCTCGACGGCGCGTTCGGCCAGCACCTCCGCTATCACGGTGCCCGGATCTATGGAGACCATGTTCCCCTCCGGTTTGCCGGCCTGTGCGTAGGTCAGAAGGGATGCGGTGAATTCGTCCAGACGTTCCGCCGCCTTGGCGATGCTGGCGACGTACGCCTTCCTGTCCTCCTCCGTGAGGTCGTCCGACTGCAGGAGCTGGGCATATCCGGAGATGATGGAGAGGGGGGTGCGCAAGTCGTGAGAGACCGTGGTGGCGAAGGCGTCCAGCTCGCGGTTGCGCGACACCAGTTGTTCCTCCATGAGCTTGCGCTCGGTGATGTCGCGGGAGTTGATTATGATGCCGCGCACGGTGGTGTCGTCGAGGAGGTTGTTCACTATAGCCTCGTGGTAATGGTAGCTCCCGTCGCTGTGGCGGAAGCGCCTGATCGCGTGCAAGGGGTTTCCCGGGTTGCGCAGGATGAATTCGAAGTCCGCCCGCGACACCTCCAGGTCCTCGGGGTGGATGAAATCCAGGACGGATTTGCCGTAGATGGCGCCGCTGTAGCCGGTAATGGCGGCCGTGGAGCGGCTTCCCCAACGGAAGCGGAGGTTCTCGTCCAGGATGGTGACCATGTCCGCGGCGTTGTGCAGCAGGGCACGGTAATAGCGTTCCCTCTGTCGCAGGTCCTCTTCCGTTTTCTTCAGCTCCGTGACGTCGGAGAAGATGGCCAGGGCGCTCAGGAAGCTGCCGTCCGCGCGGAAGCGCGGTGAAGCGGTGACCCTGATGATGCGCCTCTCGCCGTCGGCGCGGATGATGGCCAGGTCGTAGGTACCGCTCTTTCCCTTTTTTCGCTCCTCGGTCTCTTCCCGCACCTGCCGGAAACTCCCCTCGTCCATGAAGTCCCGCAGGTTCCTTCCCACCAGGCCGCCCGGCGGTACGCCGAATATCTGGTGCGCGGCGAGGTTGGCGAAGAGAAAATTCTCCTCCTGGTCCACCTCGCTTATCCCCATGGCCTGGTTCTCGATAATGACCCGGTAGCGGTCTTCCTCCTCTTCCCTTCCCATGACAATCGCCCCGTTAGCTGTGGGGCCCGTTTGCATCTACGCCCGCGTTGAGAGCGAGATCCCAGCGGGGCCCAGCCTCCGGATTCCTTGCCGTGCCGGCGTCAACGATTATGTCGCAATCCTCTCCCCTTGCGCGCATCCCATGGATGCGGGCGCGTTTACACCATTATATATCAAGCCGCCGCCGCGCGCCGTAGCTGCCCGGCCGCTGCGGCGTGTAAACTTGCGCCGCCATGGCGCAGTGGGTATAATGCAAACGCATTGACAGGTGAATGAAGGCTCTCCGAGTCCTGTTTCCTAAGGCCTCGGCTATGGAACCGGACCGATAGGGTGCAGGTGGAAACGCCGGCGCCTCCCGTGTTTGGAAAGGAGAGGGCATTGAGCGATAAGGCGCGCCCGTCCCCTCCGGACGGGTTTTTTACGGATGGCCACGAGGGAGACAATCAGCAGCGCCCCGCGCAGCCCCCGGGCTCGCTCGGGAACGTCATCTCCACCACCAAGATCATCACCGTCTCCGGGGCCAGCAAAGACGTTGGAAAGAGTTCCCTGGCCGCCTTTCTCGCTTCCCGCTGCCGCGCCTGCGCGGGCGTCAAGGTCTCCGTGCACGACCGGAGGCCGCCGGGAGAGGTGGTCGTGGAGGAGGGCGAGGTGCCGGCGCGGCCCGAAACGGATACCGGGCGCCTGCGCCTGGCGGGCGCCTTCCCCGTGCTCTGGGTGAGGAGCACGCAGGAGGGCCTGGAGGGGGACCTCGCGGCGGCGCTATCGCGCGTCGACGCGCCGGTGGTCATCGTGGAGGGCAACAGCGTCCTACGCTACCTGGAACCGCATTACGCCGTTTTCGTCATGCCCTCCACCTTCGCTGATTTCAAGCCCTCGGCCTTCGCTGCCTTGCGAAAGGCCCACACGGTGGTGGTGAACGGGGAGGAGGGTATCTCCGGTGGAGCAGCACTGGAGCTCGAAAGGAAAATAAAGGAAATCAATCCCGGGGCCAAGCTGGTCGTGGTCCCGGAGCTGGGAAGAGAGGCGGCCTGGGAGGTGGTGCTCTCCCGGGCGGCGGGAAGGATAGGAGGTGAGCTCATGTCCGCCGGGGTCGAGGAGAGGGTCCTGCAGGCGGTGAGGGAGAGGGCGGAGGAAGGGCGCATACCCTGCGCCGTCGCCCTGAAGCTGGCGGAGGAGCTGGAGGTGCCGCCCCTCGAGGTGGGGAAGGCGGCCAACGCCCTCAACGTGAAGATCGTCAAATGCTCGCTGGGATGTTTCTGACAAAGGAAAGCCGGCGAGCGGGCAGGGCGGTGGCGCTGCTCGCCCTCTTGCTGCCACTGACGTTGCTTGCTGGATGCGGCGGCGTGAGAGAGGGGGAGGTGGGGAAGAGGGAGCTCATCCTGGCCACCACCACCAGCACCCAGGACTCGGGCCTGCTGGACGAGTGGATTCCCATGTTCGAGAAGGCATACCCCTACTCCGTGAAGGTGATCGCGGTGGGGAGCGGGCAGGCCATGGAGATGGGCCGCAACGGGGAATGCGACGTCATGTTGGTGCACAGCCCCGCTGCTGAGGAGGAGATGGTTGCCCAGGGCTATGCCGTCGGCCGCGAGGCGGTCATGCACAACGACTTTGTCATCGTGGGGCCTGCAGCCGACCCGGCCAGGATAAGGGGGAAGACATCCGCGAAGGAGGCGTTTGCCGCCGTCGCCTCCTCCGGGTCGAAGTTCGTCTCCCGTGGGGATGATTCAGGCACGCACGCCAGGGAGCTCGCCGTCTGGAAGGCGGCCGGGATCGCCCCTCAGGGGGACTGGTACGTGGAGAGCGGCAGGGGCATGGGAGACACCCTGCGCATCGCGTCGGAGGAAAGAGCGTATACCCTGAGCGACCGGGGCACCTACCTGGGCATGAAGAGCCAGCTGGAGCTGGAGGTCCTTGTCGAGGGGGATACGGCGCTCTTCAACACATACCACGTCATGGTGGTTAACCCGGAGAGACACCCCGACGCGAACAGCGAGGGCGCGCGGGCGTTCGCCGCTTTCGTGACCGGCAGGGAGGCCCAGGAGTTCCTCGAGGTTTTCGGCCTGGACAGATACGGCGAGCCCCTGTTCTTTCCCGATGCTTTATGAAGGTGAGGGAGAAAAGCGGTCCCGCGACGGCACGGCCATAAGGGCGGCATCGTCGCTCGATGCTTTTACGGGAGGTGAAGAAGAAGGTGGGAGAGATATGGCGCGGTTTCGTGGAGGCGCTGAAACTCATAGCGCGCTTCGATCCTTACGTCATGAAGGTGACGCTTTTCACCCTCTATGTGTGCGCCATTGCGACCGCCTTCGGCATGGTGATGGGCATCCCGCTGGGGTCGGCGTTGGCCCTCTACCGTTTCCGGGGCCGCAAGCTGGTGGTGACCCTGGTGAACGCGGGCATGGGACTTCCTCCCGTGGTGGTGGGGTTGTTCGTCTATCTCTTCCTGAAAAGGCGGGGACCGCTGGGCTTCCTCGGCTGGCTTTATACTCCCAAGGCGATAATCCTGGCGGAGATAGCGCTGGCCATGCCGCTCATCGCCGGCATCACCATGGCCGCCCTGCAGAACGCCGATCCCAAGCTGCGCATGCAGTCCAGGTCCCTGGGGGCCAGCGAGGCGGGCTCTATCCTCACCCTGCTGCGGGAGACGCGCCTCTCCCTGCTGGCCGCGGTTATCGCCGGCTTCGGGGGGATCATATCCGAGGTGGGGGCGGCGATGATAGTGGGGGGCAACCTCCTCCTCAACGGGGAACCCTATACCCGTACCCTCACCACGGCCACCGTCCTCGAGTTGAACAAGGGGAACAGCACCCTGGCCATCGCGCTGGGTATAATCCTCCTGGGCATCACCTTGCTCCTGGTGTGGGTGATGACCCTCATCCAGCAGGGGACCCTTCTGAGCTATCCGGGGAGGGCGGCCCGGAGCCTTTTCTCCAGGCTTCGCAAGGAGGCCCCGGCTTGAACGCGTTGCTGACCATGCAGGGCCTGCGGCACTCCTACGACGGCCGCCCGGTGCTGGGGGTGGAGAGCCTGGAGGTCTTGGAGGGGGAGATCCTGGCCATCGTGGGCCCCAACGGTTCGGGGAAGAGCACCCTGCTGCGCATCGTCAACCTGCTCGAGAGGCCGACGCGTGGCGAGATCGAGTTCTGGAACGGTTCGCGCCTCTCGGGCATGAGCCGGGGGGAAAGGAAGGAACTGGCCAGGCAGATGGCGATGATCTTCCAGGAGCCGCTGCTCTTCAGGCGCACGGTGCGGGAAAACGTGGCCTACGGCCTCAAGGTACGCAGGGTGCCCAGGGATGAGAGGCGGGTGCAGGTGGGCGAGATGCTCGCCAGGCTGAACCTCGTGGACCTCGCCGAGCGGGACGCTTTGACTCTTTCGGGGGGCGAGGCCCAGAAGGTGGCCCTGGGGAGGGCCATGGTGCTGAAGCCGCGCCTGCTGCTCCTGGACGAGCCCTTGGCCTCTCTGGATATGCCCTCGCGCAGGGAGATGAGGACGTACATCTCGCGCCTGGTGCGGGAGATGGGGGTTACCGCGATCTACGTCTCCCACGACTATCACGAGGTGCTGGAAATCGCCGACCGGCTGGCGGTGATCATTGGGGGAACCCTGCTGCAGACGGGCAAGCCTGGAGAGGTCTTCGGCCGGCCCGTTAACGGCGCGGTGGCGGAGTTTCTGGGCGCGGAGAACCTGCTGGAGGGCGAGGTGACATCGTGCCGGGAGGGAGCGGCGCGCATAAGCGTGTCGGGCTTGGAGCTGGAAGCCCTGTGCGACCTCTCTCCCGGCTCCCGGGTGAAGGTCCTCATCCATCCCGAGGAGGTGGCCCTGCTCTCCGGGGTCGGCGAGGCCGGCTCGGTGCGCAACCGCCTGCGGGCGAGGGTGCTGGAAGTGAGGGAGATAGGAGGGATGGTGAGGGTGAGGCTCGACTGCGGCTTTCCCCTGGTGGCGCACATCACCCGGGCTTCCCGGGAGGAGATGGGAGTGGAGCCGGGAAGGGAGTTTACGGCGGCGGTCAAGGCCACCGCGCTGCACGTCATGCCCTTCACCCGCAAGGGATAAGGTAGAATAGCCTCGTGAAAATCCATATGTGGATGTTGGAGAAGAACATGGAGAACCGCGAGGGAAGCCACGCGAGGGCCGCAGGGAAGGGCAAGGCCCTTGCCTGGGTCGCCGGCCTTCTCGTCCCGGGCCTGCTTTCGGCGGCCTTGCTGGCGGGTTGCGGGGGGAAGGGCGGGGGCACCCTGGTCTTCGCGGCCACGCGGGACCTCGACGGTTTCGGCGTCCTGGAGGAGTGGGTGGAGGACTTCGAGCGGCGATCCGCCTGCGACGTGGAACTGGTGACGGCCGTGGACCGGGATCTCGTGGCGATGGCCAGGCACGGGGAGTGCGACGTGGTGCTCTCCCACCTCTCCGAGGAGACGGGCATGCTGGAAAGATATGGCTATGTGGAGGACAGGCAGGAAGTGATGCGCGACACCTACCTGCTGGTGGGCCCGGCGGACGACCCGGCGAGAGCCGGGGAGGCGGGCTCTTTCCCGGAAGCCTTCACCAGGATAGCGGAGGCGAAACGGCCTTTCGTCATGCGCGTGGACGGGTCCGGCGCCGCCTTGGTGGCGGATTCCCTCTGGGAGGCGACGGGGGTGGAGGATTTCGCGGGATGGATGCGGACGGAGAAGGGAAGCATGAGGGAGACCCTGCAGCGCGCCTCCCGGGAGGGAGCCTACACCTTTTGCGACCGCAGCACGTACGAGAGCATGCGGGAGGAGCTGATGCTGGAGGTCGTCTACGAGGGCGGCGAGCCGCTGGTCAATTCCTACTTCGTGATGATGGTGAGCACCTTGCCCTACCCGGATACCAACGCCGCGGGTGCCCGGGAATTCATCGGCTACCTGCTTTCGGAGAAGGCGAGGGAGCGTCTCGTGCTGGGCTCCTGGGCGGTGCCGCCGGAGGAGCAATAGCGGCGCCCGCGCCGGGCGTGGCGCGGACGCTGCGGGGGAAGCGGCTCCTGGGGCGCGCGGCAGGGGAGGTGCGAGCAGCGCGAGGAGGGGTGAAGATGTTGAGCGTGGAGGAGGCGCGCGAAGCGATTCTCGCGTCCATCGCCGTCCTGCCGGAAGCGGAGGTGGGCCTCCTGGACGCCTTGGGGATGACGCTGGCGGAGGACGTGGTGGCGAGGCATGACATCCCCCCCTTCGACAACTCGGCCATGGACGGCTACGCTTTGCGCGCCGCGGATATTGCCGGCGCGTCGCCGCAGCGGCCGGTTGAGCTCGCCGTGCTGGGGGACCTGCCCGCCGGCTATGCGCCGGAGGTGGCCGTCGAGCGGGGGCAGGCCCTGCGCATAATGACCGGGGCGCCCCTGCCGCGGGGCGCCGACGCCGTGGTGCCGGTGGAGGCCACGCGCAGCGAGGGCGGCCTCGTTCATGTCATGGAAGAAGTTGCCAGGGGAACGCATGTGCGCCGGGCGGGAGAGGACGTGCGTGCGGGGGATACGGTGATGGAGGCGGGAAGGGCCGTCGCTGCGGCGGAACTGGGAATGCTTGCCAGCCTGGGATACGCGAAGGTGCGCTGCTTCCGGAGCGCCGTGGCAGGGATCATCTCCACGGGTGACGAGCTGGTAGGCGTGGAGGAGGAACTGCCGCCGGGGAAGATCCGGGACTCCAACAGCTACACCCTGTACGGGATGGTGCAGGAGGCGGGAGGTGTTCCGCTGCGCCTGGGCACGGTGCGGGATGATGCGACCCTCCTGGAACGCACCATCCTGGAGAACCTGGATCGCGTGGACCTCTTCGTCACCAGCGGCGGCGTGTCGGTGGGGGATTACGACATGGTCAAGGACGTCCTGGGGAAGCTGGGGGAGATGAACTTCTGGAAGGTGGCCATGCGCCCCGGAAAGCCCCAGGCTTTCGGGCACATCCGGGGGAAGCCGCTCTTCGGCTTGCCGGGAAACCCGGTATCGGTGATGGTCTCCTTCGAGCAGTTCGTACGCCCCGCGCTCCTCAAGATGATGGGGAGGCGCGACCTTTTCCGGCCCACGGTGACCGCCGTCCTCGACGCTCCTCTGGGCCGCAGGGAGGGCCGGACGGAGTTCATCCGCGTGATCGCCGAGTGGCGGGAGGGCCGCTACCACGCCCGCCCCACGGGCCCCCAGGGCAGCGGCATCCTCAGCTCCATGGTGGCGTGCAGCGCGCTCGCCGTCCTTCCCGAGGAGGTGGGGCGCCTGGAGCCGGGAAGCGAGGTCACCCTGCAGCTCCTCCGCTGAGCGGGCAGGGCACGAGAGGCCCGCCGCGGGGGCCTCTCGCGGCGCCCGCGCGCCTCACGGGACCTCCGCCGCGAAGATGGGCGGCATGGCGAGATGTACGATGGAAAAGCCGTTTCCCAGGATTTCCCCGGCCATGCTCCAGGCCTGCTCCAGCGAGCCCGCGTACTCGAAACCCAGGCGCTCCACCACCTCGCGGCTCTTTGCCCCCACCACGATCACCCGGCTCAGGTGCTCGAGCGCAGGGGCTCCCCAGTACCAGACGTAGAAGGGGTGCACCCCGTGGTAGGAGTGGTCTTCCCGGTAAGCGTGGATGAATTCCCCGCGTCTGGCGAAATCCTCCTCGAAGCGCGCCTCCATCTCCCGTGCATCCCGGGTCTGGGGGAGCACCCGCTCGAAGAACTCGATGTAGGGAAGGTGATGGCGCTGGTGGAAACCGGGCAGGAAGGGCTGCATGAGAACCAGCACCCCTCCCTTGCGCACCACCGGCCGCCCGAGGTGCATGTTGAAGACGTATCCCAGCGCCGCGTTCATGGCCAGCAGGGGGTTCATGCGCGAGAAGGCGGCGTAGGGGCAGATGTTGGGCAAGGCCAGGAAGAGGGCGTCCGCCTGCTCGTCCACCCGCACGTTCTGCTGCCGGAACAGTGCCTGGAGGGTCTCGGGGTGCACCGCGTCGGGGTTCCCGGCATGCACGGCGATGGGCGAGTAAGCGGCGCGCAGCAGGGAGGAGAAAGCGCTCTTCGCCGCCTGGGGGAAAGGGCGCGAGACGCGGAAGGGAAGGGGCACCTTCTTCCGCGAGAGGGATAGGTAGCGGTCGAGGGGGCCGGGCCAGACGCGGTTGTTGAGCACCGTCTCCAGGCTCAGCATGCGGGCGTGGCGGGCGAGGTGCCTTCCCTGCTCCCGCAGGATGTCGTGGAAGCGGCTGCGGGGGTCCATGACCGAGCCGCCGCTGAGCACGGAGGGGTTGTGATGGGCGCGTATGGACCGGTAGGTCCCCAGGCCCACGAGGTACGATTTCCAGCCCCCGTTCATGCTGGTCCAGTTGACGTTGACGTAGACGGTGAGGTCCGATTCCAGCAGCCTGCGGTTGACCTCCACCGGGTATCCATTGGCAGTATTTCCCAGATTCACGTTTCCCGCCGGGTCTTCGGCGTCGTGGTTGGCGATGCGGTCGGGCCCCATCACCATCCACACCCTCTTCCCCAGCAGGTGCCGGAGTTCCCGTTCCGTCCACTTGCGGTGCAGGCCCACGGCGCAGACCAGGTTCACGTTCTCCCTCCGCACGCCCTGCGAGAAGAGCTCTTCCAGCACCACCTCCACGGCCAGGCCACGGGGATCCCTGGGCACGGGGGGCAGGGGCAGGCAGGGATCGTCGAAGGCGATGGTCACCCGTGAGCGCGGGTTGACCAGCTCGCGCAAGGGAGGGGAGCCCAGAGGCCGGCCGAGGGCTTCCCTGACCGCTCCCTGGAAATCGGATAAGGCCGGAAGGCAGGAGGGAGCCTCGATGACCCGGGTGCGCTCCGGGAGCTCCACCTGCACGAGGTCGTCCCCGCAAAAGACCAGCCTGCGCATATCGCTCACCCCCGTCTATCTCGCCGCCCGGCACCTTTCGCCCGTATTCGCGTTCCGGGATGAAGAAAGTCCCTCGAGCGCGAGGAACGTCTCAACCCATGGCACCGGATGCCAGCACACGCTCCGCCTCCTCGCCGTCCTTGCCCAGGACCTCGGTGAGGAGCCAGCGGTTGTGCTCCCCCAGGGCGGGCGCGGGCCCCCTGGGCCGGATATCGGACCGCGCCGCCTTGATCGCGGGGCCGAAGGCGGTTATGCCGCCCACGCCCGGCTGTTCCAGTTCCACCAGCATGCCGCGGGCCCTGGTGTGGGGATGCTCGACCACCTGCTTCACGTCCTGGATGGGAGCCCCGGGCACGCCGTGCTTCTGCAGGAGTTCCCATGCCTCGGCGGTGGAAAGCTCGTCCGACCAGCCCTCGATTATCTCCTTCAGGGCGGCCTCGTTGGCGTTGCGCGCGAAGAGGTCGCGGAACCTCTCGTCCTCGGCGAGATCCGGCCTGCCCATGGCCTCGCAGAGGCTGTGGAAGGGGTGATCACCCACGCAGATGATGAAGACGTGTCCGTCCCGTGTGCGGAAGGTGTCGAAGGGGGTGACGTAGGGATACCTGTTTCCCGTCCTCTGCGGGATATTGCCCGTCACCGTGTAGTCCACGAACTTCGCCTCCAGCAGGTTGATGCCGACGTCGTACATGGAGATGTCCAGGTGCTCCCCCTCGCCCGTCCTCTCGCGGGCGAAGAGGGCGGCGCAGACGGCGAAGGCGGCATTGAAGGCCGTTGCTATGTCTATGATCAGGGTGCCGGAGCGCAAGGGAGGGCCGTCCGGGAAACCGGTGGTGCTCATGAGCCCGCTCATGGCCTGGATCACGGCGTCGTAAGCGGGGAGGCGGGAGAGGGGGCCGTACTGGCCGTAACCGGATATGGAGCACATCACCAGGCGGGGATTGATCTCCCTGAGGCTCTCGTAACCCAGGCCCAGTTTTTCCATGACCCCGGGGCGGAAGCTCTCCACCAGCACGTCGGAGAGGGAGGCCAGCTCGCGAAAGAGCCGCACCCCTTCGGGGTTCTTGAGGTCGATGGTCACCCCCTTTTTCCCGCGGTTCAGCACGGCGAAAGATGCCGACATGCCGTCCTTGTAGGGAGGGAAGAGCCTGGCCTCGTCGCCCAACCCGGGCCTTTCGACCTTTATCACCTCCGCTCCCATATCCGCGAGGAAAAAGGCGCAGCCGGGACCGGCTACGGTGGTGGTGAAGTCGATCACCCTGATCCCCTCGAGCATGGAACGCATCTCCGCGACCTCCTTCCCCCATGTTGCACCACGAAATCAGCTTCGCTGCCGGATGGAATCAGGATACCACATGCCGGCCGCGGAACGGCAAGAAGGACCGTCGAGGGTTCCCGCGCGCCCCCGCCCCCTTGCGGGACGTTTACGTGGCGGAAACGGGGATGCGAGGGCCTTGCGATGGTATCATATTGCGTGATGCGCCGTGGACGCCCCCTTGCCGGCGCCGAGTGACGGGAGTGAAACGTGAAGGAGCTGCGTAAAAGGGTCGCGTGGGCAAAGAGCCGAAACGCGACCATGGCCAACCTCTTCGAGAACCTGGCCCGTGTCTACGGCGGGGCGGAGGCCATGAAGGTCGCCTCACCGGATGCATGTAAGATTTTTCCAGGAGGGTCGGTCACCCATGAGGATGCACTCCGTTTCACCAACCTGGCGGCGGAGGCGCTCATCAACGAGATGGATCTGCTGAAGGGGGAACGCGTGCTGGTGATGACCATGGACGGGGGCGAGGGTTTCCTCCTGGCGTCGGCGGTGATCAAGGCGGGCGGCATCGTGGTGCCTGTGCTGAGCGCGTGTGATGACGAGGAGCTGGCGTACCTCGTGCGCAGTTGCGGCGTGAACGTGGCGCTGGTACGGACGCGGCTGCTGGAAGGTCACCCGCGCCTGCGGGAGGCGTTGGGGGGGAAGGTGCGGCTGATGGAAGTCGGGCAGGCGCCGCAGGCGGGGGAGGACGCCCCCACGCTTTACCAGGCCCTGGAAGGCGCGGGAGGGTTTTTCCTTCCCTACACCCTGAAGCCCGGAAACCCGGTGCTGCTCTGCGGGGTGGGTGGATGCGATGGCCCCATGCGGGCGGTGATGGTCACCAACCGGGGGCTGATGTCCCCGGCGCGCTTGCTGTCCCCCTTGCTGCCGGCGCGGGTGGGTGATCTCTGCCTGGTCTGCAGCCCACCCGAGAAGCCCTCCCTCTTCGCCGCCGTGGTGCTGGCCCTGGCTGCCGGGATGAGGCTGCGCTTCCTGTTCTCCCACGGGACGGAGGAGCTCCAAGTGTTGCTGGAGGAGGAAAGGCCCGCGGCGATCCTGGGGGATCCACGCTGTCTCTGCGAGCTGGCGCAGATGTATCCGCCGGCGGGAGAGCATGCATCGCCGAAATTGTGGCTGAGCGCCGGTTTGCTGGGAGAGGAGGCGGAGGCGTCCTTACGCCCCTTGCGGGAGCAGGAAGTACCCGGGCGAAGGCATTGGCTGGTGGAGACATTTACCGCCGGGGAGCACGCCACCATCGCGGGGCTGCGCATCTCCCGCGGCGGACGGCGAAGCCGCGTGACTTTCCCCTGCATGGCGCTGCCCCCCAACCGCGTGCGCCATTTGCGCGCCGACGGCACCCGCGCGGGGAGGGGAGAGGAAGGGGAGCTGGTGGTCAGGGGACCCGCCGTCACGCCCGGCTATTGGAACGACCTGGAAACCACCTTCCGCAACTGGAGGGAGGGCTGGCTGCACACCGGGCTGCGAGGGAAGGCGGGCCCGTGCGGGATTCCCGGGAACGAGCCCTCTTGATCACCGGCGATTAAGGGGTGCCGCCCGCTGCGCCGAGCATCAGGAGCCTTCAGCCCGTTCCCCTTCGGTGGCGTCCTGTGCGGCGGGCTGCGAACTCGCCTTGCGGCGTTGTATGCGGCGCAACGCATCCGTAACCGCATCCCTGACCGTCTCGCTCCGGTCGTTCGTGAACTGCATGAGGAAAGAGCGGCATTCCTCGTTGCCGATGGAGCCCAGGGCGCGGGCGGCGGCTGCCCTCAGCGGATCCCGCCTCCCCAGCCGGAAGGGGTTGCGGGAGCCCTTGCGCAAGAGGCTTTGGCAGTAGGGTATGGCGGAATGGTCGCCGATCTCCCCCAAGGCCCACAGCGCGGCCGCCTTAACCGCGTTGCTGCGGTGCCTTTCGCGGTGGAAGCTGCGCGGGGGTTTGACCACGTCGACCAGGACGGGAGCGGTGGAGACGTCGCGCATGCGCCCCAGCCCCAGGCAGGCTTCCCTCTGCACCTGCTCGTCCCGGTCGTTCAGGGCTTCCACCAGGAGGGAAACGGTTTCCGGGGTGCGGATGCGGGAGACGGCCTTGATGGTTTCGCGCCGCACCTCCGGGTTCTGGTGCTTGATGAAGCGCGCCAGGGACTGGATGATGGAGCGGTTGCCGATCTCCGCTAGGATGGAGACGATGTTGCGGTACATGTGCCAGGGGTTGTATTTCTCGAGGTCATTGATGAGGCTGAGGATAGCGTCCTTGCCGATGTTCTCCAGGGCCTCGAAGGTGACCCTCCTCACCAGGAGGTCCTCGCTGTCCTTGAGTACCCGGATGAGCGGCTGCACTGACTTGTCCTCGAACTTGATGAGCAACTCCGCCACCTCGGTTATGGTCTGGATGTCGCCCTCGCGCAGGACGTCGGCCAGGGTATCCAGGACCGAGGGGCTGGCCACGGTGGCCACCGCGTCCAGGGCCACCTTTCGCTGCTCCGGCTTGCGGCTTTCGTCGGCGCCGTGGTGGCGCCAGAAGGTGTCTATGATGTCAAGGGCCGCCGGGTATTCCTGGGAGAGGATGAAGGTCTGCGCCAGGGTGACCAGGCATCCGGCCAGGGTGGTGTAGATCTCGGTGAGCTCGCGCTCCCGCTCCAGCCTTTCCAGCAGGCGCTCCTTCATCTCGTAGGCGACGGGGAACTCCTGCAGGCGGCGGCTCATCTCCAGGGCATCGGGGATGTTGCGCAGGGTCTCCGCCGTCTTCAGGCGTATCTCAGGGCTCATGTCCTCCAGGTTGTCAAGGAGGCTTTCCAGGACCTTGATCACCGTTTCGGGTCGCCTGGACCGGTAGAGTTTCTGCAGCAGCCGGGGGATGTTCTCGTCGATGGTCAGGCTGCGTGAAAGCTCGTCTATGTCCAGGGTAAGTCCCTCCTGCACCAGCATGCTGCTGACCTGGTAGACGAGGGTGCTGGCGCCAGCGCTCCCCGTTTCGCTCTTGCCGTTGACGATCTTCTTCCACATGTCCGCCTGGAAGACGCGGTCACTCACCTTGGCTTCCCATGGCTTGCCCACCGAGGACTGGTAGATCTCGTCGATGAGCGCGGAGAGGTCGTGCATGCGCTTCTCCTGCTCGGCGCCGAGGGAAGCTTCGCTTTCTTCCGAGAGGCGTTCCAGGTATTCGTGCTCGCGGATCACGCTCTCCAGCAGGTCGAGGGCCTTGTTCTCACGAAGACCTTCCAGGATTTTCCTGCGAATGTCGAGCTCCTCGAGGGCCTCCGGCTTGTCGAGCAGGAGGAAGTCCTTGAGCTCGGAGGGTTCCAGGAAGGCGGCGGCCTTGGCGATCTCTTCCTCGTCCATGCGCCGCAGTTCCTCGTCCGGCAGCTCCTTGAGCAGGAGGGCGCTTCTCTGCAGGGCGTCGCATACCGCCCGCAGGGCGGCTTCCGGGTCCTCCTGTCCCACCACGATCTCCCGCACCGCCTGCCGTAGCAGGAGGCTCAAGCGGGGTGGATTGGAGATGACGCCCCGGATGGTTTCCTCGCCGGCCTGCCCCCGGTCGTATATTCCAAGGATGTAATTGACGAAGCGCTCGTCCTTCAGCTTCTCCTCGAGGCGGAGCAGTTCCTCCTCGCGAAAGCGGGTCTCCTCCTTTTCGGCGGCCTCCGCGGTCACCACTTCCTCGTCGGTGACGGAGACGAAGCGCCTCTCGTTTACCAGGATATGGGAACAACTTGCGCGCTGGACCTCCTCCGCCAGGCCACCCAGCTGGCGCAGCTCCTCCGGGTCCTTGGCCATTATGTAGAGGAAGCTGAGGAACTCCTCCTGGCTCATGCCGTGGCTGAACGTGATGCTGTAAACGTCGCGGCGGCGCAGCCCTTCCAGGAAGGAAAGGACCGGCGGCCGCACCTGGTCGCGGTCGTGGAGGCGTTCCCCGTTCACCAGGAGAAGGTTGTCGGCTTCTCCCAAGGTGAGTTTCCCGGTCTGGGTCAGGAGGGGCTCAACGCGAGCGAAGGCCGTCTCCACGGAAGCCGAGATCATGTCGCTGGTGGGAGGATACATGTGGATGTTGATCATGGCCGCGTTGAGGGCGATGAGCAGCTCCACCGCCCTGCGGGCCAGCTCCTCGCCCGCCTCTCCCTCGTCGGGGGTCCCGGGCGGGCCTGTCCTCTCCTCCTCCATGTCCTTCCCGTCCCTGTCGTCGGCTTCTGTCCGCCCGCGCTCCCGTATCGACGCGGGCTTTTCCTCTTGCCAGGGTGCTTCCAGCGGAAGCGCCAAACATCCCCTCTAAAAGATATTTATCGTCAGCCCCCGGTGCTTACATTAGGAGGCTTGCCTGCGAACACATTCCCAGGCGCGCGCCACGATAGGCTACAATAGCATTATGCCAGAGACATTGCGCCTGGAGGAGGGGAACGAACCCCTCGTGGCGGAGGCTTGCGCCAAAGCCCTGGAGAAGGGGTCGGTGGTCGTTTTGCCCACCGATACCGTGTACGGCCTCGCGGCCAGGGTGGATATGCCACGGGCCGTTGGCCGCATCTTCGAGATCAAGCGCAGGGAAGCAACCAAGGCGCTGGTGGTCATGGTGGGCACCGTGGAAGAGGCCGTCGCGCTTGCCGTCCCGGGGGAGTGGGAGAGCGTGCGGCGGCTGGGCTCATTCTGGCCGGGTCCCCTGACCCTGGTGGTGAAGGCGGCTGAACTTCCCTGGCGGGAGGCGGTGGCGCCGTCATCGGCGACCCTGGGGATACGCATTCCAGACCATTCCTTCTTGCTGGGCCTGCTCTCGCTTACCGGTCCCCTCGCGGTGACCAGCGCCAACCCTTCCGGAGGCAGCGCCCCGGCCGGGGCGGAGGACATCGATCCCTCCCTCTTGGAGGATGTTGACCTGGTCATCCATGGTGGAAGGGTGGGTTCGGGGAGGCCTTCCACGGTGGCGGAGATAAGGGAGGGGAAGTTGCTTATATTGCGGCCCGGGGATATAGGCGAAGAGGAATTGCTGGCGGCGCTTTCTTCGCGATGAGTTTACGGGAACGGAGGGGGGCGCCCACGTATCCTGGTCGGACATCCGGGAAGGCGGGCAGGGAAAGCGGTTATCGCGCCCGGCGCGCCCGTGGCGGGAAGCGGAAGGGCCCGGGGACGGGGCATGCCCCAACCGGCATGGCAGGGACAGAACGCAGTGATAGAGATCCTTTTCATATGCACCGGCAATATATGCCGCAGCCCCATGGCGGAAAGCCTCTTCCAGTCCAAGCTGGCCAGGGATTACCCGCATCTCGATTTCGTGCACTCCCTTTCGGCAGGCACCTCCGCGGTGGAAGGCAACCCCGCCACCTCGACTTCCGTCCAGGCCATGGACCTCTGGGGCCGCGATATGAGCGGCCACCGCGCTTCCGTGCTCACTTCACGGAAGTTGCGGGAAGCGGATCTGGTCCTGGCCATGGCCCGTGAGCACCTCCTTACCATCGAAAGGATCGAGCCCGCGGCGCTGCGCAAGTCCACCACCCTCAAGCACCTTTCCTTGCGGGCGGAGGAAGTGTTGGAGAGGTTGGGGGATGACCCGGTGCTGGACGAAGAGGATGCGCGCGCCAGGCTGGGCCAGGTGCTCGAGGTGCTGCGCGCTTCCGCTGCTCCGGGGGCGTACCTGGTGGATATGCAATCACAGGCCTCTGATATAATTGACCCCATTGGGAGTTCGCTGCGGGTATATATCGGGGTGGCGGATGACCTGGATGCGTCATTGCAGGGAGCTTTGCGTGCCCTGTTCGGTCGCCCGCTTTGAGCGGCGGCCCGGTTTTCGTGCTGGATAGGCAGCGGACGCGGGAACGTGCGTCATGCGAGCTCCGGTGAGGTCGTTGACGAGGAAGGGAAGGCCGGGGGCGGAAGGATGAAAGGCAAAGCTGGCAGGATGAGGGTGGCCCTGGGGTGCGACCACGCAGGCCATGCCCTCAAGTTGCAGGTGGCGGAATGGCTGCGGGGGCAGGGCCACGAGGTCCTGGACGAGGGAACCTTTTCCGAGGAGTCCTGCGACTACCCCGACTTCGCCCTGGGCGTGGCCCGGCGCGTGGCCTCGGGCGAGGCGGAGCGCGGGATCGCCATCTGCGCCACGGGTATCGGCATGGCCATGGCGGCCAACAAGGTGCGCGGAGTGAGGGCCGCCGTGTGCAACGACCTCTACACGGCGCGTTACAGCCGACTGCACAACGACGCCAACGTGCTGGCGCTGGGAGCCCGCGTCGTCGGTCCCGGGCTGGCGGGGGAGATCGTGCGCACCTGGATGGAGACTCGCTTCGAGGGGGGCAGGCATTCCCGGAGGCTGGAGAAGATAGCGGGGATCGAGAGAGGCCGGGAAGGAGACGAGGGTGGGCGAGCTTGACGAGATAGCCCAGGTGGATCCCGAGGCGGCGGAGGCCATCCGCGCGGAGCTGGCAAGGGAACGCCGCAAAATCGAGCTCATCGCCTCCGAGAACTTTGCCTCCCGCGCGGTGCTGGCCGCGGCGGGGAGCATCCTCACCAACAAGTATGCGGAAGGGTATCCCGGGAGAAGGTGGTACGGGGGCTGCGAGTACGTGGACGTGGCCGAGACCCTGGCCATCGAGCGCGCCAAGCGGCTCTTCGGGGCGGAGCACGCCAACGTGCAACCGCACGCGGGGGCCCAGGCCAACATGGCGGTGTATTTCTGCGTGCTGCAACCCGGGGACGTCATCCTGGGCATGGATAAGGCGGCAGGGGGTCACCTGACCCACGGCACCCATGCCAACATCAGCGGCGCACTCTACCGGGCTTACTTCTACGAGGTGAACCGGGAGACGGAGAGGCTCGACTACGGGGAGATAGGGGAGATCGCCAGGAAATGCCGGCCCCGCCTCATCATCGCCGGGGCCAGCGCCTATCCGCGCGACATCGACTTCAGCGCCTTCCGTGAGATCGCTGACGAGGTGGGGGCGATTCTCATGGTGGATATGGCCCACTTTGCCGGCCTGGTGGCGGCAAAGATCCACTGCGACCCGGTGCCTCACGCGGAGTTCGTCACCACCACCACCCATAAGACCCTGCGCGGTCCACGGGGAGGGATGATACTCTGCCGCAGCGAATATGCCCAGGAGCTGGACCACGCCGTATTCCCCGGGACCCAGGGTGGTCCCCTCATGCACATCATAGCCGCCAAGGCGGTGGCGCTTAAGGAAGCCGCGCAGCCGGAGTTCGCAGCCTACCAGAGGCAGGTGGTGAGCAACGCCAGGGCCCTGGCCGGCGCCTTGATGGAGCGCGGTATGCGTATCGTCTCGGGGGGCACGGACACCCACCTCCTCCTGGTGGACCTGCGGCCGCAGGGGCTCACCGGTCGCGAGGTCGAGGAAGCGCTGGATGCGGTGCAGATAACCGTGAACAAGAACAACGTGCCCTTCGACGACAAGCCGCCCGCGGTAACCAGCGGTATCCGGCTGGGGACCCCCGCCGTGACTACTCGGGGCATGCGGGAGCCGGAGATGGTGGAGATAGCCGACCTCATAGCCACCGTGATCGGGAACCTGGGTTCGGAGGACGTGCTGCGCCGGGTGCGAGGCAGGGTGGACGAGCTGCTGGCGGGCTTCCCGCTCTATCCCCATCTCTAAAAGTCGCGGAAGAAGGGCGGCAAGGAGTTCTCCATGAGCAGGCCTAGTTGGGAAGAATATTTCATGTCCATCGCACGGCAGGTGTCCACGCGTTCCACCTGCCTCCGCCGCAGCGTGGGCTGCATCATCGTGGTGGAGAAGCGCATCGTCTCCTCTGGTTACAACGGGGCTCCCAGCGGTCTTCCCCACTGCGAGGAGGTCGGTTGCCTGAGGGAGAGCCGGGGCGTGGCCAGCGGCGAGAGGCACGAGCTTTGCCGTGGGTTGCACGCGGAGCAGAACGCCATCATCCAGGCGGCCTTGCACGGGACGGCGGTGCGGGGCGGGACCCTGTACTGTACCCATAAACCCTGCGTGCTCTGCACCAAGATGCTCATCAACGCCGGTATCGTGCGCGTCTACTACCGGGAGGGGTACGAGGACGAGCTTGCCGATGAGCTGGCGAGGGAGGCGGGGATGACGGTGGAACGCATTTCCTGCGGGGAGGAGTCCCCTTGATCTACGTCCTTTCCTTCGGGGTGTCCTTGCTGCTGGTACTCATCCTCACCCCGGTGGCCCGGCGCCTGGCGGTGTGGGTGGACGCCGTGGACATGCCTCACGATCGCAAGGTGCACGAGAACCCCACCCCCTCCCTGGGGGGCCTGGCCATCCTGGTAGCGGTGATCCTCTCCGTCCTCGCGGCGAAGGTGCTGGTGGCCGCCGCCCCCTCCCTCGCCAAACCGCGGGGCATGAGCGAAGCCCTCTCTTCTTACCAGCTTCTGGGAATCATTGTCGCCGCCTCCTTCATTGCCGTGCTGGGTGCGGTGGATGACATGCGCCACCTCTCCCCGTGGATAAAGCTGGCCGGGCAGGTGATGGCCGCGCTCGTCCTCATCTCCTTCGGGGTGGAGATAACCAGCCTGGCCCTTCCCCGGGGCAACGTCATCGACCTCACCGCCAGCCCCGTCCTGTCCATCATGCTCACCGTGCTCTGGATAGTGGCGTTCACCAATATCATCAACCTTATCGACGGCCTGGACGGTCTGGCGGCGGGCGTTTCCCTCATCTCCGCCGCCGCCTTCTTCTATTACGGCTCGCGCATAGGGGGGGATCCCAACACCCTGCAGGCCATGGTCATCTCCGCCGCCGTGGGAGGGGCGTGCCTGGGTTTCCTGCGGCATAATTTCCACCCGGCGAACATCTTCATGGGCGATTCAGGCGCCATGTTCCTGGGTTTCATCCTGGGGGCCATCAGCATACAGGGCATCCTCAAGCGCACGGCGGTGGCCACCCTCTTTACCCCCATCATCATACTGGCGGTTCCCATCGCCGACACCGGCCTGGCCATCTTGCGCCGCGCCCTCAAAGGAAAACCCTTCCATTACGCGGACAAGGAGCATATACATCACCGCCTCCTCTACATCGGCCATTCGCAACGCCAGGCGGTGCTCATAATCTACCTGTGGACCGCCCTTCTCACGGGCATCGCCCTTTCCCTGGAGTTCGTGGCCTCGAAGACGCTCTTCTTCATCCTGCTCGCCGTGGGCGTGGCCAGCCTTCTGGCGACCACCCTCCCGCGCATGATCATCGGCGGGCGCGAGCTGGAGAAGACGGAGGAAGAGCGGGAAGAGCGGGAAGAGCGGGAAGAGTGGCATGGGGAGACGGGGGAGGGAGGTTGACGGAGAGGAAGGAACGGGACGAGGGGAAAGGGAGAGCGGGCCGGAGCGGCCGGCGGGAGGGGGTGAAGCTCACCCGCAAGATACGGCGCGATATGTACAGGGCTTTCGGCCCTCCCACCTTCCCTCTCTTCATGGCGGCCGGCGGATGGATCTTGAAGAACATCGGGCCGCGCACGCCGTTCATCCGCTTCGCCAGGCCGGACCGCTTTTCGTATCACCTGCCGCCGGTCAAGTCCAGGGCGTACGAGAGGTTTTACCGCAACATCATCGACCGCGGCCTGGGACGGGAATGGGGGCCGCATGCGGCGACCATCGCCGTGACCCACGAATGTAACGCCTCTTGCGTGCACTGCAGCGCTTTCCGGCGCTCCCGCGACGGGTCCCTGACCACCGGCCAGTGGTGCGAGGTGGTTGACCAGTGTGCCGATTTGGGAATCACCGACGTCATCATCACGGGCGGCGAGCCCCTGCTCCACCCCGACCTCGATATCATCATACGCAGGATAGTGGAGAACGGCTGCGTCGCGGACCTCTTCACCAACGGGTACCTGCTCAGCGAGGAGAACCTGGAGAGATTAAGCGAGGCGGGCTGCGACACCATATTCGTCAGCCTGGACAGCCCCTGGGCCGAGGAACACGACCGCCTGCGGGGGGTGCCGGGACTATACCAACAGGCAATCGCAGGCATAGAGAGAGCCGTCTCGCGCGGGATGGCCGTGGGTATCTCCACGTACATGAGCCGTGAAAAGGTGCAACGCGGTTACCACCGGCACTTCCTCGCCCTCTGCAAGAGACTCGGCGTCAGGGAGCTGACCGTCTTCGATCTCGTCCCCACCGGCAGATGCATAAAGCAGGACGAGCTCATCCTGACCGACGCGGAGCGGGAGGCCTTCCGGCCCATCCAGGAAGAGCAGTGGAAGGATTTCCGGGGCCCGCGGGTCTGCCTGATGTGTCACGTCAACGACCACCATATCATGGGCTGCTTCGGCGTCAAATGGCAGATCCACATCACCCACAACGGGTTCGTGACCCCTTGCGATTTCACGCCCCTGCATTTCGGAAACGTCAAGGAAGAGCCCCTCAGGGACATCTGGCGTCGCATGAAGGTCCACCCGGAATACGACCGCAAGACGATGACCTGCCGCATGCAGGACGCATCATTCCGCCGCAAGTACATACATAAAATACCGGAAGGGGCGGAGCTCCCCTTCCCCATACACCTGGTGGACGAGGAGCACCGCGCCGCCGCCGGAAGGGCGGAGTGAGGACCGGGCGGAAACCGCCCCGCCCCCGGGCCTCGAGCGCGCCTGTACGCAGCGGTACCGGAAACAGCGCGGGAAGCGGGGTAAGGGGAGGGCTTTTCCTGCCGCGGAGCCTGCGACTGCCGCCCGCTAAAGCGCATGCCGATTGCATTCGATAAGTGGCAATATATAGAATAATGAGTGATGCGCTGTGCATGTGGTGAATCGGCTCGAGAGGTGCTGGCGGCATGCAAGTGAGGGTGGCTTTCCTGGGGTTCGACGACAGGTGCGCCCAACTGGTCAAGGCGCTGTCCTCCCTGGAGGGAGTCGAGTTGATCGGCGTCCTGGAGAAGAAGGTGCCCGAGCACTGGCCATCTTCGTTAAAACCGCTGCCCCTTTACAAGTCGCGGAGCAAGCTCTTGCAGGAGGGCAGGCCGGACATCCTCTTCCTGAGCGGGGAAGCGGGCGAGCTGAAGGGCCTCCCGGAGAACTGCCAGGTAGTGGATTTGAAGAAAAATATACCAATCGTAGAATTACTTTCCATTTTCAGCGAGAGGCTGGAGGAAAACCAGCGCCTGAAGAATAACCTGCAGGAGGTGACCTCCATCTGCGCCAGCGTGAACGTCGTGGAGGCGTATTCCGATCCCCTGCCCAAGCTTTCTCAACTCCTGGACCGGGCATTGGCCCTTTGCGGCGAAGGGATAGGAATGGTGCTCATGCCGGGAGAGGCGGTGGACACCCTCCAGGTGGTGCTGGCGAGGGGGGACGGGGCCGAAGCCATGGTGGGGAGGACGCTGAGCATCACCAGCTCCGTATGCGGCAAGGCGTTCGATGCGGGGGTCATCGTCCAGAGGGAAGTGGGCCCCGAAATGGACGAATTCGATTATCTGCGCGACGCGGCGATCAAGCACCTGCTGGCCATGCCCATGCGTGCCGAGGGAAGGGTGGTGGGGATAATCGGCCTGGGCTTGTTGCGGGATATCTTCAACGCCGAAAGCATGCCGTTGCTCACCCTGCTCGCCGACCAGGCAGGGCTGGCGGTGCTCATTGCGAGGCTCTATTCGGAACTGGAGACGAACGTGGTGAAGGACACGGTCAGCGGGCTATACAATGCGAATTATTTCCAGCAAAGGTTGCATGAGGAAATCTGCCGCGCGCGGCGTTACAGCCTCAACGTGTGCCTGGTTTTCCTGGAGATCGACGATTTCGAGGGCTATGTGGAGAGGAACGGCCGCTTCATGGGCGATTTCGTCCTCTCCGATGTGGGCAACATCATCAAGCGCAACACCAGGGAAGTCGACACCGCCTCTCGTTTCCAGGACCATCTCTTCGCGCTGCTTTTGCCGGAAACCAGGAGGCTGGGAGCCATGCGGCTGGCGGAGCGCATCCGCAAGGTGATGGTAGAATACCCCTTTCCTTCCCGGGAGAGGAAAGAGGTGGAAGCGCTTTCCATGTGCGCCGGCATCGCCTCTTATCCGGCCAACGCCGACAACGAGGAAGACCTGGTCAAGCGGGCTCTCGCGGCGCTTGCCGCGGCGAAGGTCGAGGGTCCCGACAGCCTGTGCCTGTATTCCGATGAGGTCGCTTCGGAAAACAGGTGAACGCCGCCATCCGCGCCGGCCTGGGGGACGAACCTTCCAGCCGCGTCTCGCGATGCGGAAGGCGAAACCGCAAAAAAGTAAGCGGGAGTAATTGCTCAGCGCTTAAGCAGGTCCGCATACTTCCTGCGCAGTCCCCAGACGACCCTGAGGCCTTCCCAGAATATGTCCGCGCCCATCTTGGATTCGCCTCCCCTGCGGTCGGTGAAGACGATAGGCACCTCCACCACGCGGAAACCCAGGGCCTCGGCAACGAAGGTCATCTCGATCTGGAAGGCGTATCCCTGCGAGGTCACGCGGTCGAGGGGAATGGCCTCGAGGACGCGGCGGGTGTAGCAGCGGAAGCCGGAGGTGGTGTCCACCGTGCGGGTGCGGGCTACCAGCTTGGTGTAAAGGTTGCCGCCCCGGCTGATCATCCATCGGTAGAGGCTCCAGTTCTCGCAGCCGCCTCCCTTGATATAGCGGGACCCCACGGCGGCATCCGCCTCGCGCGCGGCGGCGTAAAGGCGGGGTATGTCGTCCGGGTTGTGGGAGAAATCGGCGTCGATCTCGAAAAGGTACTGCGCCTCCCTTTCCAGGGAATAGCGGAAACCCGCCCGGTATGCGGTGCCCAGGCCGCCCTTGCCCGGGCGGTGCAGCACCTCCACGCGTGCGTCCTCTTCGGCCAGGCGGTCCGCGATCTCGCCGGTGCCGTCGGGAGAATTGTCGTCGACGATGAGGATGGAGAGATCGAGGGGTTGTGCGAGCACGGCCTCCACCACCCGCTCGATGTTCTCCCTCTCGTTGTATGTCGGTATCACCACCACGATCTCGCGCATGCGACGATTATAACACCAGGATAGCGGCGAGGCGGGGTCGCGTGCCTCGGAAGGAAGGACGCTTCCGGTGACGCGGCGCCCCTCAGTACCTCGCATCCCTTTTCCAGCCGTGCTTGCCCACCAGGGGGACGAAGATGCAGGAACCTTCCTCCGTGGTCAGGAAGCGGTTTTCCTTCCTGCGCACCAGGGTGAGCATCTGCATGCCCGTCGATCCCACGGGGATCACCAGCCTCCCCCCCTCGGCCAGCTGTTCCAGCAGGGGCTGGGGCACGGAGGGCGAGCCGGCGGTGACCATTATCCCGTCGAAGGGCGCTTTTTCCGGCCAGCCGAGGGTGCCGTCGCCCGCGCGGATGCTGAAATTCGCGTATCCGAGGGCACGTAGCCTCCCCTCCGCTTCCCGGGCCAGCCGCGGATGCAACTCGATGGAGTAGACCTCCCCGGCCAGCTCGCAGAGGACCGCCGCCTGGTATCCCGAGCCCGTGCCGATCTCCAGCACCCTTTCCGTTCCCCGCAGCTCCAGGAGCTCGGTCATCCAGGCCACCATGTAAGGTTGGCTGATGGTCTGCCCTTCCCCGATAGGCAGCGGGCAGTCGTCGTAGGCGCGGTAACGGATTTCCTCCGGGACGAAGAGGTGGCGGGGAACGCGGAGCATGGCCTCCAGTACGCGGGGATCACGCACGCCGCGGTCGGCGATCTGCTGCCGGATCATCTTGCGCCGCAACTTTAGATAGCGATCCTCTTCCGTCATCGCCCTCACCGGTTTCCGTCGTTTTCCGCCACGCCGCCTTCCCCTTCATGCGCTGTCCGCAAGAGCCTCCGTTCCCTTCAGGGCTGCGGCCTGCGAGGTGAGGTGCGCCCCTTCCCGCCCCCGCCTTTGCCTTGCTGTCCCCGCTTTATGCCGGCGGCGTGCCCCGTGCCTGGGTCGCGACGCGGGCGGGGCGAGCGGTTTGGGGGGGTAGAGGCCTCAGGAATCCCGCTTCTCCGGGCGAAGGTACTTTGTGACGCTAACCACGGTCCCGCCCTTGGGATGGGAGTCGCACTCGAAGACGTCCACCAGGCTCTGGATAAGGGGGATACCGAAGCCTTTGTCCAGGAGTTCGCTGCGCTCGCAACCGAGGATGAGGCCGGTGTCGAAGCCCGGTCCCTGGTCCCTGACCTCGATGGTAAGGTGATCCGTGCCCGCCAGAAACCGTACCAGTATGGCCGGTTTCTCGGCGGTGCCGTTTCCCGTGTGCACGATGGCGTTAGTGCACATTTCGGAGACGGCTATCTTCAGGTCGTCAATGCATTCCTCGCTGAATTTCATGCGGCGGGCGATGGAGCCCGCAAGCAGCCGCGCCAGGCTCACGTATTTCGCCTTTGCCGGCATCTCCAGCTCGAAGGCGACATCCCTTTCCCGCCCCAAGTTCACGCCCCCTCGATATTCGCCAGCAGGTCCTCGCGTGACCGGTAGATGGGAAATACCTTGGTAAGACCGGTGATGCGGAAAATGCGCAGTATCCTCTCCTGGTTGCAGATGATGCCCAGTTCGCCCTGGTGATGCTTGACCCTCTTCAACCCTCCCACCAGGACCCCCAGGCCGGTGCTGTCCATGAAGGCCACTTTTTCCAGGTCTACCACTATGCGGTACTTTCCCTCGTCCACGAGGTCCCGGATGACGTTGCGCAGCCTGGGTGCGCTGTATACGTCCACCTCGCCGCTGAGCACGATGAGGGCCAGGTCGCCGAGGCTTTCCAGGGTTACGTCTAGCTCCGTACCTTCTCTCGTTTCGTTGTCCATGGCCGATTCTCGGATATTATCTCTTCCCCCGCTGGGGGATTGCCTCTCCAGGTGCTCGGGCACCTATTTCGATTTGGAGGGGCGTTTCACGACCGTGCCGCACTTGCTGCACTTGGCCTTGTCCTCTCCCGGCTCGATGGACACCCGGTTGTTGCATTTTGGACAGAGAACCCTCAGCACCTCGACGCTCGTCTTCTCATGTCCGTGAGGTCCCCTCACCATCTTTTCACCTCCAGTGTTTCTTCGGAAACGCTACCTTGATCCCGCTACGGCGAGGTCCACCAACTATGTACCCCCATCCCCCGCGTTTGAAACCTGGCCGCGGCGCAGGTCGCAGGGGGGCCGGTGCCCTCGCCGCCCCGGAGACAGGGCACCCTAAACGAGTGTTTACTATTAAACAAATATTTACTATAATAGGGGCAGGAGGTATGCGGAGGATGAAGGAGCTCACGCCCCGGCAGGAGGAAGCGCTGGCGTTCGTCCTGGAGACGCTGGAGAGGAGAGGCTACCCGCCCAGCGTGCGGGAGCTGTGCGAGGCCCTCGGCCTCTCCTCCACCCGGGGAGCCTTGCGCCACCTGGAGGCGCTGGAGAGGAAGGGATTCATCTCCCGCGCGCCCGGCGCGCGCGCCATCCGGGTGCGGGACGGCCTGCGGGGAGGCGTGGCCTACCTGCCCCTGGTGGGCGAGGTCCCTGCGGGGCCCCTGCGCTACGCCTCCGAGGAGGTGGAGGAATGGTTGCCGGTCCCCGCCCGCTGGGGGGGGAAGGGGCGGTTCCTCCTGCGGGTGAAGGGCGACAGCATGATCGGCGACGGGATTTGCGACGGCGACCTGGTGGTGGTGAACCCCGGCGGGGGAGTCGAGGAGGGGGAGATAGTGGTGGCGCTGGTGGAGGGGGAGGCCACCGTGAAAAGGTTGCGGCGCCGGGGAGGGGTGGTGGAGCTGCACGCCTCCAACCCCCGCTATGCCCCGCTGCGGGTGAGGAAGGGGGAGGCGGAGGTGAAGGTGGTGGGAAAGGTGGTGTCCCTGCTGCGGGAGAGGGTTTGAAGCGGATTTGAGGCGGCGCCCCGCGCGGCGGGCGGTTGCGCGGAGAGGCATCCAGGGAGGGCGTAAGCCCTCCTTGCGTCCCTCGCGGGTGCGGCGCCGGCGCGGGATGCCGCGGGGGTCCTGGCGCGGGATGCAGGCGCGGGGCGCGACGCGTGCGGCGCGTGCAGTGACGATGGGGAGGAAGGAATAGATGGTTACCCTGGTGGAGGAACCGGTGGACGTGTCGGCGGTCTTCCGCGGCGGGAAGCTGCGGCCCACCGCTTTCCTGTGGCGCGGCCGCCAGTACCGCGTCCGGCGGGTGCTGGGGAGCTACCGCAGCCTGAAGGGGCGCTACCTGGAGCTCTATTACTCGGTGGTGAGCGACACGCCGGAGGTCTACGAGCTCCGTTTCTCCACAGACGGCATGAGGTGGAGCCTGGTGCGGGTGCACAGCGAGGGATAAAGGAGAGAGGGCATGACCCAGTACGCCGCGCACGGCCTCCTGCGGGCCGCCGACCGGGGGCGGAGGGAAGAGGAGGGGCGCTGCGTCCTCCACCTGGACATGGACGCCTACTTCGCCTCCGTGGAGCAGAGGGACGTGCCTCTTTACCGCGACCGCCCCCTGGTGGTCTGCCATACCTCCAGCGATTTCTGCTCCCACGGGGTGGTGGCCACCGCCTCCTACGAGGCCCGCCGCTGGGGGATAAAGGCGGGCATGTCGGTATGGGAGGCGCGCAGCCGCTGTCCCCACGCATGCTTCGTGCACGCCGACATCCCCAAGTACCTGGACAACGCCCGGCGCCTGCGGCATCTCTGCGAGCGGCACTCCCACCGCGTGGAAGTTTTTTCCATAGACGAGCTCTTCGTGGATCTCACCCCCCTGCTGCGCCGGTACCCCCCGGGAGGAAGGCGCTGGGAGGAGGCCCTGCGGGTGGGCGGGGACCTGAAGGAGGACATACGCCGGGAGCTGGGCCTCACCGCCTCCGTGGGCATCGGCGCCAACAAGCTGGTAGCCAAGATGGCCTCCGAGTTCCACAAGCCGGACGGGCTGACCCTGGTCCTCCCGGAGCAGCTCCCGGACATACTGGCCCCCCTCCCCGTGGACAGGCTGGTGGGGGTGGGGGCCCGCATGCGCCGCCATCTCCGGGCCATGGGCATAGAGACCATCGGGGACCTGGCGCGCGCGCCGCGGGAGGCGCTGCAGTGGAAGTTCGGCGTGGTGGGAAGCCTCCTGTGGGAGGCCGCCCACGGCCGGGACGCCGGGGCGGTGGCGCGCAGCGGCGAGGTCGAGGGGATGAAGTCCTTCGGCCACAGCCTTTCCCTGCGCGGCGGCACCCGCGACCTGGAGTACCTGGAGAACACCCTGCTGGGGTTGTGCGACGCCGTCACCCGCCGCATGCGCCGGGACGGTTACCTGGGAAGGACGGTGAGCCTGCGCCTGCGCGTCGGTTACGCCCTGGGCTACGCCCGCGCCCGCACCCTGCCCGAGCACACCGACCTCCCCTCCCCGGTCTACGCGGCGGCGCGCGACCTCCTGCGGCGGGAGGCCTCCTCCGGCCTGTGGACGGAGCCGGTGACCACGGTGGGGGTTTCCGTCTCGCAGTTGCGCCGGCGGGAGGAAGGCAAGCAGGTGACCATCTGGGATATCATGGATCCCAGGGAGGAGAGGCTCGCCGCCGCCCTGGACGCCATCCGCGACCGTTACGGGGAGAAGGCGGTCACCCGGGCCTCCCTGCTGGGGGACTTCGCCCTCTCGGGCATGAACCTCGCCCGCTGAGGCGCGGGAGGAGGGCGGCGGGCGGCGAGCCGCTTATGCGGCCGCTAACGGTATGCCTCGGGGCGAGGCGGTGATGGTGGGCGCTGTGGCGCGGCGCTTCCCGGGGATGGCTTGCGGGACGGGCGCGCCCCCGTGCGCGCTGAGAGCGGAAGGATGGGAGGTAGGGTTTGTTATGGAAAAATATGTAAGGATGGCCGAGAATATGGGGGCGCTGCATGCCCTGCTCGTCGACGTTTTCTCCACGGTGCGCCGCTTCGGCCTCCCCATCGAGGTCCTCACGGACAGGGAGCAGAGGCAGAACCGCTACGCCTTCGTCTTCATCGCTTGAGCGCAGGGCATAATGCTCGGTGCGGGATCGCGTTGCGCGATGGTTTAATAGGAGGCGGTGTACGGGACTGCGTTGCGCGGGAAATGCGAGGGAGTTGGGGCAAGGCATGAGGAAAGCGCTGAGAAGGACAGGGAAGGCAGCGGCGGCTCTGGGGGGAGTCGCCGGTGGCCTGCTCTTCTGGGGGGTCATGGATTTCCTCTACGATCCCGAGTTCTTCCGGCCCGGGCGCAAACCAGGGCCCTCCCGCGAAACGGCCCCGGGCACGGCGCAGGTGGCACCTTCCCTGGTGCGCGCGGGAGATGGCCCGCTAACGGTGACCCTGCGTTTCCGCTGCGGTCCCGGCGGCATAAGCGAGGACGGGGGGATCAAGGTGGCCGTCTGCCGTCTGGTGGATTTCGGAAGCAGGGGAAAGAGGGCGGCATTCCTCTACGGGCACGGCTGGGGGGGCCTCCAGAACCGCTTTCCTCGCCTGCCGAATTATTACAGTTGTTCCTTGCGCACCTCCGGCGGTGCACGGCTGGAGGTGGCACCGCAGGGATATTTCCCCCTGCGGGGCGCCCTCCGTCTCCTGGGGCGGGAATTCCTGCGCCGTTGCGGCGTGAAGCTGGAGGCGCTGGACCTCGCCTACCTGTACCTGGAGCAGCGCAAGGTCCGCATCAAGGTGAGGGACGGCCGCCTGCAGGAGGGTGACGAGATTCTCATTACCTTGGGAGATCGCCGTTCCGGGAGCGAGGGCTGGCGTTCCCCGCCGCATCCCTCGCGCGTGAACCTCGCGGTTGAGGTCGACGAAAAGGCAACGGGGATTTACCGTCTCATCGCGGAGAACCCGTACCTGGAAGCGGTGGGAGGCAAGGCGGCGGCCCTGCAGCCGTTGCTCTCCTCCTTCGATGGGGAAGGGAAAGGGCGGCTGCTGCTGCGCGCGGTGGACGGCAGGGGCGACCTGGACCCCGCCTTCGCGGGAAGGGTGCGCCTGCTCGCTCCCCCGGGCGTGGAGGCGCCGGCGGAGGCGGCCTTCCGCGAGGAGGACCGGGGCGTGGTGGTCGTCCCCTGCAGGGCTACCGCCCCCGGCACCTACCGGGTGAAGGCCGAGGCCGGGGATATCGCGGGGGAGAGCAACCCCTCTTGCTTCCGGGAAGGGCTGCGCCTCTTGTGGGGGGACCTGCATGTCCACACCGCCCTCTGCGACGGCACCCTGGAGCCGCGCGAGTACTACCGCCTGGCCCGCGACGCGGAAGGCCTTGATTTCGCGGCCGTCACCATGCACGACACCATGGAAGCCATCGAGCCCTCGGGCAGGGAGGAGGAATGGGAGCTGGTGCGGGAGCTGCAGCGGGAATTCAACCAGCCGGGGCGCTTCGTGGCGCTGCTGGGATACGAATGGTCGCACCACAAGTTCGGCCACCGCGGCGTCTTCTTCGCTCCCCACGAGACCGCTCCTTACCCCTACGGGTGGCCGGACCCGCGCAGCGACGACCCCTGGAAGCTTGCGCGCTGCCTGGAAGGGCACGAGGCGCTGGTCATACCCCACCACACAGCCTGGCGGCGCATATTCCTCATCCCCTTCAACTGGGCCAAGTTCGTGAGGATGAAAGTGCCCCCCGCCTATGCCTGGTGGGACGTCGATAACCCGCAGCAGCGCCTGGTGGAGATATACAGCATGCACGGCGCCTCCGAGAGTTACGAGGGGCCGTTTCCCGTCACCCACGGGAACCCGCACGGGTGGTTCCCCGCCCGCCTGCGCGACGACCGGGTGCCCGCGGGATATGGCAACTATTTCCAGGAAGCGCTTGCGGCCGGCCTGCGGCTGGGGGTCATCGCCGGCAGCGACCGTCACGATTACGCGGCGGACGAGCGCATCCACCCCGTCGATATCTACCCCCGGGGACTCGCCGCCGTTTGGTCGGAGGAGCTTAGCTACGAGGGGATATGGAGGGCGCTCTGGAACCGGCGCGCGTACGGGACCACGGGGGCACGCATTATCCTCGAGTTGTTCGCGGACGAACTTCCCATGGGATCGGAGTATTTTCCCCTTGCCCCTCCCAGGCTGCACGGCCGGGTGGTGGGGACCGCGCCCCTGCGCAAAGTCGAGCTCATGCGCTGCGAGGGAGGGGAGTGGTCGGTGGCCTGGTCGGCGTGCGGGGGGCGGGAAGCCGCCTTCGATTTCACGGCCGGGGAGCCGGCCGGAGAGACAGTCTATTACCTGCGGGTGGAGCAGGAGGATGGTCACTGCGCCTGGTCAAGCCCCATCTGGCTCCTGCGCTGATGCGCGAGGAGGTAGAAGGCGAGCAGGCCACGCCAGGGAGACCAGTCCTTCAGGACGTCGCGCACCTCGGCTTCGGAGAGAACGCCACCGCCGGCGAGGTAGGCCCCCACCGCCCTGCGCACGCCGAGGTCGGAGGCGGGCACCACGTCCATCCTTCCCAGGCCGCGCAGTGCGATGTACTCGGCGCTCCACCTCCCGACGCCCGGCAGCTCGCACAGCGAGCGCACCAGCTCCTCGTCCGCCATCCCTTCCCAGGCGGCCGGATCGATGTCGCCGTCCGCCATCGCCGCGGCATGGTGCAGTATGTAACCCGCTTTGCGGGCGGAGAGCCCGCAGGAGCGGAGAGCGTCAATGTCGCGCCCGGCGAGGTCTCCGGGGCGGGGGAAGGCGGTCAACCCCCGAACGGGGGCGCCGAAGGCCTGCAGGATACGCTCACGGATGCTGCGGGCGGCGGCCATGGAAACCTGCTGCTCGCTGAAGGCTATTACCATCATCTGGAATATTTCCGTGGGGCGAATGGGCTTCAGGCCGTGCAGGTCCGAGATTATCCCGCGGGTCACGGGGTGTTCCTGCGCCATGGCGTAGAACGGTTTCAGGTCGAGGTCGGCGTGGAGGATCCCCCGCAGGCGCGCCCGGAAAAGCTCGCTCTGCCCCGGGAAGGGCTCGGTGACCACGTCCAGGACCGGCGGGCGGAGGCTGCCCTGGTGGAGGAAGACGGCGGTGGGCCGGTCGTGCCACCACATGGCCAGGGCTCCGTCGGGGGAGGCGTGGCGGCCGGCGAAGGCGCAGAACACGCCCCAGGAAAGCGTGAAATCGTAGGGTTCCCTGCAGGTTATCCTCATGCCGCGATTATATCCTATACGCAGCGCCCCTTGGGATAATCCCTCGCCACGGTGGCCGCCCCGGCACAAGGGGCAGCGGCCTCCTCGAGTGCGCCCTGGCCCCGCCAAGGGCAAGCATGGGCGGGAGAATGTTTCCGCCCGCAGACCTGCGGTGAGAGCGGGAAGAAGAACGCGCATCCCGGCACGGAGCGGCTCCTTGCCTGCCTAATGTTCCTCAAACGCGTTTCCGATACACGATCCAGCACGCCACTTATGCGATGCGGCACCGTGGACGAAGGCAGGCCGAGAATGTCACCGGTCTTGTAGTGGGAGGGAATCGTCATGAAGAAAGTCAAGCTCTGCCCGGAGTGTGGGGTACCCCGGAGGATCTCCAAAGAGAATCGCTGGCAGGACAACGGGGCCATCCTGACTTTTGATCGGGATAAGGTGCGGGAACGCAGCGCGTTTTACGAGGTTGCCGGCCTGAATGAATTTTTCCGGAACGTGGAAGCGTTGATCGGAGAATCCATGTTCCGCATCATTGTCGAAGCAAGGCGCAAGGACGTACTCGGATTTCTTGAGAAATACCTGTCCGGCATGAGGGGCGTTTTGGCGCGCTCGCTGGGGGGGCGCATCGTTTACCATAACGTGGCGACCGTGGGCGCGACCTTTGGGCTCGGCCATTTCGAAGTCCGCGAGGTCAAGAGGGGAGAATACTTCACCGTCTACTGCAGGAACGTCTATAGCGTCCCCCTTCTTGCCGGGGACCTCATGGCGACCTTCAACGCGGTGGAGAGATTGCCGGCGGCCATCGATATAAAGGAAGTCGAAGGCGGCCTTGTCTGCACTGTAAGCAGGGGAGAGCGCGATGAGACGATATCGTCGCGGCTGGAGCCGGTTTACGTCGCCCCGAAGCCCGGATCGATCCGCTTCGAGAGGTGCACGAGGTGTGATACTCCTCTCTATATGAAAGACGTTGTCTACGATTACGGGGAAGGCATCATAACGGACAAACATACCGGGAGGCGCATGACCTTCCTCAGTACGAGCAACATGGAGGCGATCTTCCGGGAATTCGAGCAGGAGTTGGGAGAGGAGATCATGCCGGTCATCCTCGAGGCCCAAAGGGATTATGCGAAGAAGACCCTGCGGGGAGACGAGCTGGCGTCGCAATCAGACGTCAGGGATTTCTTCGCCATCAGGGGGCTGGGCGAGCTGGTGGGCTACGACCTCAAGGACAATCGGCTTGAGGTCAGAATGGAGAACGCGTATCCGCATCTCATGGTCGTTGGCATGTTGCATGGCATGTTCGAGATCGTCACGGGCCGCGAGGGCAAGTTGAGCTACACCAGGGGCGATGGCGAAAGCCTGCTGGTATCGATCGAAGCCCTGTAGCGGGCATGCAGGCCCCCTTCCTCGCACGCCCGGCGGCCTGTGGCGCTGCGGCGGAGAGGACGAGGGGGCCATCATCCGGCACTGCCGGTTATGCGGCGGCAAAGCGCTGGAGGATCGCGCCTCCCTGTAGTAAGGTGGGGCGAAACAAGCGGCAGGGGAAGGTTTTTCACGTCCGGGAATACGAGGGGGCATGGGATGAAAACCCTGGTCACGGGATCTACGGGCTTCATCGGTTCGGCGGTGGTTAGGGAACTCTTGAAGGCCGGTGCGGATGTGCGCGTAACGGTGAGGGAGGACAGCGACACGCGGAACATCGATGGCCTGGACGTGGAAAGGGTGTACGGGGATACGCGGGACAGGGAGTCCATGAGGGCGGCGCTGAAAGGCTGCGACACCCTTTACCATGTCGCCGCCTATTTCGCGCACTGGTCTCGGAACAAGGACATCTTCTACGAGGTGAACGTGGAAGGCACCAGGAACGTTCTGGAGGAAGCCCTTGCGCTGGGGCTGCAGAAGGTCGTCTACACCAGCACCTCCAATACCATAGGCTCTCACGGGGCGGGCAATTACGTGGACGAGGAAGCCGAGTTCAACGGTTGGGAGGCGGGTGACCACTACGTGATCTCCAAGTACCTGGCCGAGGTGGAGGCGAAGAAGATATGCGAAAGGGGCCTTCCGCTGGTGATCGTGAACCCGACGCTGGTCATCGGCGTGAGGGATATAAAGCCGACACCTTCCGGGGCGCTCATCGTCGACATCGCCAACGGGGAGATGCCGGGATATATCGACGGGGCCATAAATGTAATCGATGTCGAGGACGTGGCGCGCGGGCACCTGCTGGCGGACGAGAGGGGAAGGATCGGGGAGAGATATATCCTTGGCAACGAAAACTTGATGGTGAGGGACTTTTTCTGGATGGTTGCCGATGTCGCGGGAGTGAAGCCTCCGAGGCTGAAGCTTCCCTACGGGATCGCGCTGTTGCTGGGGCACGTCTTCGAGGCCCATGCCCGTGTCTCCGGGAAGCCCCCCGTGGTCTCGGTATCCCAGGTGCGCCTGGGGAAGATGGGGGAGCATTTCGACAACTCCAAGGCGGTCAGCGAGTTGGGCTTACCGCTGACGCCCATCAGGACCACCTTAGAGAATACGATCGGCTGGTTCAGGGAAAACGGGTACATCAAGAAGCGGGCATGAGGGTCCCGGGCCCGCCGTCAATCCGCGCCCTGGCGTGCCGCGGCGATGCGAGCCGTTCTCTCCGAAATCGCCCGGGGAGGGCGATGCGGGCTAGCGCATGTTCAGGGCGCGGACGAGCAGCCGCTTCACGAATTCGGAGACAGCCAGGTAGACCAGGGCTATCGAGACGATGAGGCCCAGGTGGGCCATCGTGGGCCTGATGAACTCGAAGAAATTGGCGGTCCAGGGGATCATCGGCAAGCCCAGCGTAAGCGCGAATGCCACTACCGAGAGCCAGATGATGACCTGGGCCGGCCGTCCGGCCTTCTCGATCGGCAGCAAGGACCGGATGGACGCCAGGAGGAAGAGTTCGGTGATCACGCTGGCCATGAACCAGTTGGTCTGCAGCACCTCGGGAGAGATGCGGTAGAAGAGCCCGAAGTAGACGAAATCAAAGACCGTGCTGACCAGCCCCAGGGTGATGAACATGATGTAGAGCGAGCGGAAGTCGTAATGCTGTGGCCGGGCCACTTCCTCGTCGGAGACGTGGTCGTACGCGATGGCCATCATGGGGAAATCGGAGAGCAGGTTGAGGAGCAGCAGCTGCTTCGGCAGCATGGGCAGGAAAGTGATCATCAGGGAGCCGATGGCCACGGCGTAGAAGTTCCCGAAGTTGGAGATGAGCGTGGCGCGGATGTACTTTAGCGTGTTGGCGAAGGTCTTCCTCCCCTCGCGGATGCCGTCCACGATCACCCTCAAGTCGTTCTTCAGAAGGACTATGTCTGAGACTTCGCGCGCCACATCCGCGGCCGACTGGACCACCATGGAGACGTTGGCCGCCTTCAGCGCCGGCGCGTCGTTTATCCCTTCCCCGAGGAAGCCGACGACGTGGTGCTCCTTGAGGAGCTCGATCAGCTCCAGTTTCTGCTCCGGGGTGGTGCGCGCGAACACCCGGATGCCGCTGACGCGCCGGTGCTGCTCGTGGGGGGGCAGGGACAGGAAAGAGGTCGCATCCATGACCTCGTCATCGTCCGACACCAGTCCCGCCTCTCGACCGACGGCCTCGGCCACCATGAGGGCGTCGCCGGTGATGACGGTGATCGCCACGTTCAGGCTACTGGCTGCCGCGATCGCCTCGACAGTGGTGTCCTTGAGCCTGTCGACGAACGATATGAGTCCTGCGAAGCGAGCGCCGCTGCCGTCATCATAGCTGACCCCGAGTACCCTATGGCCCTGCTTCTCCTCACTGGCCAGCCAGTTCTCGATGGCGTCCCGCGCGACCACTCCCTGCTCGAGGAAATACTCGGGGCTGCCGCGCCGGATGTGCAGCCGGGCGCCATCGGCCCTGCGCACCACCACCCCGTTGCTGCGCAGCCGCGGATCGAAGGCCTCCTCCTCGAGGACCTCAAAGGTGGCCAGGTCGGCGCGCTGCTCGGGCGAAAGCGCTTCGTCGGTCGCGCGGTCGAACGGTTCCGGGTTGCGCTCCTCCAGGTCATGGCCCGCCAGCCGGGCCAGGAGAAGGGGGTGGAAAGGCGATCCCGGTACCGGGAATTCACCCGCGTAAACCAGGCGGTTTTCCGTGATGGTGCCGGTCTTGTCGGTGCAGAGGAGGTTGACCGATCCGAGGTCCTGCACCGAGGAGAGCCGCTTGACGACGACGTCCTTCCTGGACAGCTGGAGAGCGCCGCGCGATAGGGAGAAGGTCAGGACCATGGGAAGCCCCTCGGGGATCACCGAGACCGCGAGCGCGATGGCGAAGATGAGGAGCCGCGCGATGTCCGTCTCCCGGCCGTCGATGAGTACGTTTGCGAGGACGACGAACACCAGGGTGATGAGCGTGGCCCACAGGATGAACTTGCTGATGCGGCTGATACCCTTGACGAACTCGCTCTCAGCCTGCACCTCGGTGGCGGTCGCGGCGATTCCTGCCAGGCGGGTCCCCGTGCCCGTGGCGGTGACTTCCGCCAGCGCGTTGCCGCGGATGATGACCACCCCCTGCAGGAGCCGGTGCTCGTCACCCGCTTCCTCCGTTGGCGCGGGGGCCGATTTGCTCACCGGGATGCTCTCGCCGGTGAACGTCGTCTCGTCGACCAGCAGCTCCCGGGCATGGCGGACGACGGCATCTGCCGGGACTATATCCCCGGCTTCGAGTTTCAGGATGTCGCCGGGGACGATGCGGTCGGTGGGCACTTCCTGGTCCCGCCCGTCACGGCGTACGGTGATCGTCCTCACCAGGTACGACTTGAGCTTTTCCACCGCGGCGTTCGATTTGTACTCCTGGTACACGTTGAGGCTGGTCCCCACGAAAACGAAGAAGAGGATGAAGGAGGCGTCGATCGGCTCACCCAGGGCAAAGGTCACCACCGCCGCACCCAGCAGCAGCAGGTTGAAGATGCCCCGGAACTGGCGCATGATCAGCCGCGGCAGGACGTAACGCTGTTCGGGTAAAGCATTGGGGCCGAAGCGCGCAAGGCGCTCCTCGGCTTCGGCTGAAGTGAGCCCCTCCCAGTCACTCATCATTTCCGCTCGCGTTCGGTGCGGGTAAATCCGTGCGCTGCCTCACGACCCGCATTCTCATGCGGCACAACACGTTCGCTCGTCTTTCAGCATAATACAGCGGGGGTGGACGACGACATCTCTCGCCGGCACTTTAAGCGCTCCTTTCGCGATTGCGGATCGCTGACCGCCAAACGCCCTTTCCTGCTCCTTCCCGGCATGCTTCGGCTGCTGCATATGCCCATGCCTCGGAGGCATGCTCCCGCAAAAACGCACGAGATAGAACAAAGCCGGCCGTGAGGCCCGGCTTCCCTTGCTGGTGGGCGCTGGGGGATTTGAACCCTCGACCTCTGCCGTGTGAAGGCAGCGCTCTCCCGCTGAGCTAAGCGCCCGTCGCAGATAAATATATTAACAAAACTCCACGGGGATTGAAACTTCGCGGCCTTGAAGGCCCGGCCGTGGTTTCCGCCCCGTTGCGGGGCCAAGGGGCGTCCGCGCCGGCGACGCCGTGACCGGGGCACGCCCGTCATGAGGAGGTCAATTCCACCTGCAAGGTGTTCCCTTCCGTGTGGTATGTTTGACGCGAGTGCCTCCCCTTCACGTGTTCCCACAGCGCCGCTAGGCGCCCGACTATCACGGTGGGGGTAAAGACGTTGCCCACCTCGAAGAGGGTGCGGTCCCCTTCATCCTCCATGCGGGAGAGGAAGCCCATGCCCCTGAGGGCGAGATAGCTGCGGAGGATATCCTCGTTCCACAGCCCGGCTCCCACGGCGACGGAGGCGAGCTTGGCGGCGAAGTTGTCCTTTTCCGCCTGCAGGAAGAAGTCACCGACCTCAGGACCCAGCTCCCGCTCGAATTCGCGCAGGATGGCGTTGAGGGACTGGTGGCCGTAGAAGATATGGCGGTCCCCGGTCGCCCTCTCCTCGATGATCCCTTCCGAGAGGTCGAAGCGGAAGAGCTCGCCGAGCTCGCGGGGGGCACTGCAACGGCTGCAGGAGGGAAGCGACCACTTGCCGTCCGTGTTTGACGGCAGAAGCTTTTGCGAGGCCAGCCTGGAGTAGGCTTCGTCGCTCGCCACGTCATCCTTTTTCCCCACCACGAGTTCCCCCACGTAGCTGCTGCCCTCTGCGCGGGCGGTAAAGGCGGCCGGGAAACCGTACATGACGTCGAGACCTCCCAGTATGACGGCGGTGCAGTGGGCCAGGTGGAAGGGATTGGTGACCCTGACGGCTCCCCTCTTTCCCATGCGGTGCTCGAGCAGCTCTATCTTGCCCATGCCGATTGCCCTGGCGAAGAGAATGAGGGACTCTTGCGTATGCCGGTATAGGGGTGTCCTGAACATGAGCTTCTGCACGGCGGGGTGGGCGCTGAAGAGGTTCTTGGCTATCCCGGCGGCGGCTATCCTGCCGGCGATGTACACCATGCGGTGGATCAAAGACCCCAGGCGTCGTTCCAGCTCATCGAAAAGCCCGTTATGGAAACCGGCTTCATAGATGCTGAAATTGGCGTTGCCGTTCGCCCTGTTGACGATGCAGCCGTTTTCCCAGCGATGGGTTTTCGAGATGACGGCGGGCACGCCGCAGCGGGCACAACATGCCGACATAGTCCTTTCCACCCTTGAGCCGTATTTCCTCGCATGTCAAAACGGGACCAATCCTAAATATCGTTTCGGATCCCTCGTTTACTTTAGGATAATATGGCGTGGGCCACAGGTGCGGGGGCAGCAGACGCGGGGGCGGCAGGCATATCCGCAGGCTTCACGTTCATGGAGTAGACTCTGCCTCGCAACACCATTCGTGGAAAGGCAAGCCGGGGACTGCGCGTGCTTCGAGGCGTGCCCGGCTCCGGGGTAGGGAGATCATGCCCGCCCAGACCGGGGCATCAGAGGTCAGCGACTATGCGCCTATAACCTTCCGTGAGCCCCTCGACGATCTCGCGCACGCTCTTCAGCTCCCGGATCATGCCGGCCGCCTGCCCGCTCATGAAGGAACCCTCGTCCAGGTCTCCCTCCAGGCAGGCCTTCACGGAGCGGCCGGAGCCGATCATCTCCTGCACCTTCTCGGGCGGCGTACCCTCCCTCTCCGCCTGCAGGATCATCTCCGCGAGCTTGTTGCGGAGCACGCGCACCGGCCCGAAGGCGCGTCCCGTGATCACCGTGGAGCAGTCGCCCGCTGCGAGTATGAGTTCCTTGTAGCGGGGATGGGCGGGGCTCTCCGTGGAGGCCAGGAAACGGGTGCCGAGCTGCACCCCCTCCGCTCCCAGGGCGAACGCGGCCACCACGCCGCGCGCGTCGGCGATGCCTCCCGCCGCCACCACCGGCACCTCCACGGCGTCCACCACCTGGGGGACCAGGACCATGGTGGTCAGCTCGTCGAAGCCGTTGTGCCCCCCGGCCTCGTATCCCTCGGCCACGATGATGTCCACCCCAGCCTCCTGGGCTTTGAGGGCCATGCGCACGTTGGATACCACGTGCACCACCTTCATCCCCGCCTCCTTGGCGCGAGAGGTGAAGGTCATGGGGTTTCCCGCCGAGGTGGTGAGCACGGGAACGCCCAGGCGCGCCGCCGCCTCGAAAACGCCTTCCGCGAAGGGGCTGAGGATGGGGATGTTGACCCCGAAAGGTCTCGAGGTGAGCTCCCTCGCCTTTCTTATCTCATCTTCTACCGTCTCGGGGCCCATGCCTCCCGCGCCGATGACCCCGAGGCCTCCCGCCTCGGAGACCGCCGCCGCCAGTCTCGCGTCGGAGACCCAGATCATCCCACCCTGAATGATGGGATACTCAATGCCGAGCATGCCCGGTATCCTGCTCTTCAAGTCCATCCTCCTCGTCTTTCCGCGTCTCTTCCCTCCGATTTCCTTATCTCGCTCTGGCACGATGATACCACCATTATCGGCGTCCTATAGATGCAACCCCCTCGAGCCTTGCATCACGCACGTGGCCTGCGGTACGGCTGGAAGGGGGAGCGTGAGGTGGGTTACGTCAGGCCGCTTCACCACATGCATCACGCACGTGGCCTGTGGTCCGGCTGGAAGGGCCGGTAGCGAAGGTGCCGACCTCCTGCGCAACGATGATATCCCGCTCCCTGTCACCCGCACTTGATGGGGAAGGGCCTGTGCGAGCACCGTTTCGCGTGCCCGGGGACGCGCAAGAAGGCTCAGAAGAACTTGTAGCCGACGCCGGTGACCGTCTTGATGAACTCCGGGTTGGAGGAGTCGCGCTCGATCTTCTTGCGCAGCCGCGCGATGTGGGTGTCGATGGCCCGCGAGATGCCCGGATCCTCGTAGCCCCACAGGGCTTTCACTATGTCCTTGCGCGAGAAGACGGTGCCGCGGTGGCTGGCCAGCAGCCACAGGAGGTCGAATTCCGTCTGCGTGAGCTCAACAGGCTGGTCATCCAAAGAAACCTCGCGCCGCTTGCGGTCTATCTCCAGCCCGCCTATGGAGACGTACTCCTCCTTTTCCGTGGAGTCCCGCACCATGTCCGCGCGGCGCAGCGCCGCCTTGACGCGGGCGATGAGCTCCGCTCCCTTGAAGGGCTTGGTGATATAGTCGTCGCCCCCGATGGCCAACCCGCTTACCAGGTCGGTGATATCGTCCTTGGCCGTGAGGAAGACGATGGGGGCCGCGGTCTCGTCGCGCAGGCGCCGGCAGACCTCCATGCCGTCCACCTTGGGCATGATGATGTCCAGGATGATGAGGTCGGGATGTTCCTCCTCGCAGACGCGCATGGCTTCCTCGCCGTCCTCGGCGGTGAGCACCTTGTACCCCTCCGACGCCATTAGCTCCGCGATGAGGCGGCGGATGTTGGGGTCATCATCGGCGATGAGTATCCGCTTCTCCGACATGCGGCCACCTCGCATGACATTTCCGGCTTGCGCGCTTTGGTGCCGCGCCCTTGTTCCGCGTCCCCAATATATTTCGGTAAGCGCGCTGGTCCTGTTTAGCTCTGCCGGAAGCCCCAGGCATAGCCAACCATATTTTCCCATGCCGTCGCCCGCAACGCAACGTGGCCCGCCCGCTTCGCCGCGGCTCACGCCCCGAGGCGCGCCAGGGCGGGAGAGGTGGGGAGCTCCACCTCGACCCCCGCCGCGGCCAGGGCCTCCTGCATCGCGCGGTAATGCATGAAACCGCCCATGTGCAGGATGGTTTCCCCGAGCTCTCCGTCCATTTCCATGGAGGCGACACAGGGAAAGCTGTGCCAGTACTTGGCCACCGTCTCCGCTACGGAGGGGTCCGGGGGAGCCCCCTTCAGGTTGAAGGCGACGTAATAGGTGTTGCCGCAGGGGGCGCTGCGCAGCACCTTTACGTCCCGGATGTATCCGTCGCCCATGACCAGTTCCAGGCGGGGGCGGCCGATGCGGAAGTAGTCCATGAATTCGTCCACAGCGGGATGCACTCCCGGGGCAAGGGAACAGAAGGGCTTGGGAAAGGCGCATCCCATCCCCAGCTCGCGGCACGCCTTTCTCACCTGGCCGCGCACCCAACGTCCGACCCATCCCGGGGCCTCCGAGGGTGCGATGAGCACGCGGGAACCCGCCGCCGCCGCGACGCGGGGGAGGGAGAGAAGCACCTCCTGGTGCACGTTCACGGCCACCGTCGCCTCGTGGAGGGGAAGCGTCTTCCCCATGAGGTCCAGCGGGTCGTCGAGGTAATAGGGGAGAACGGAGGGAAGCTGCAGGATGTCCACGATGTCACCGGAGAAGTCTATCCCGTAGGTGTCGCGGCAGTGGTCGCACAGGACGCCGCAACCGTTGCAGTAGCCTTCCTCGTTTACCAGGTGGCTCAGGAAGCGCAGGGCAAAGGTGTCCTCGAAGGCCACCGAGAAGGGGTCGCGCCTGGGGGGCAGGGGACCCCCGCAGTAGATGACGAGCAATCTCATGCGAGCGTCCCCGTCTCCCTTTTCAGAAGAAGCAGAGGGGCGTGGGACAGCCGCCCGCGTACTCCGACTCCGCTATGGTGTACTCCGGCCTCTCCAGCAACCTCATCATGGAGTCACTTCCCAGGTAGAGCACCTGATCCCGCTTGCTCCCGTAGCGGTAAACGGTGATCCCCTTGCAGCCCAAGCGGTAGGCCATGAGGTAGGTCTCCTCGATATCGTCGATGGAGGCGTCGGATGAGAAATTGACCGTCTTGGAGACCGCGTTGTCGCAGTGGTCCTGGAAGGCCGCCTGCATGCGCACGTGCCATTGCGGCGCGATGTCGAAGGCGGTGACGAAGGTCTTCCTTATGTCCTCGGGGATACCTTCCACGTACTGCAGGGTCCCGCTGCGCGCGATGTCCATCATGAGGTCATTGCCGTAAAAGCCCCTTTCCCGCGCCGCGGACTCGAAGACGGGGTTGATCTCCATGAGCTGGGTGCCCTCGATGACGTTGCGCACGAAGGCTATGGCGAAGATGGGCTCGATGCCCGAGGAGCAGCCGGCGATGATGCTGATGGTCCCGGTGGGGGCGATGGTCACCGTGGTGGCGTTGCGCATGGGGATGCCCCGCTTTTCCCACACGGAACCCGCGTAGTTCGGGAAATTGCCCCGATCCGATGCCAGTTGCGAGCTGGCGAAGTGGGATTCCTCCTCCAGGAGGGAGGCAATCTCCTTTGCTGCCTGCAGCCCCTCCTCGGAGTTGTAGGGAATGCCCATCATGAGCAGGGCGTCGGCGAAGCCCATGACCCCCAAGCCTATCTTGCGGTTGCCCTTGGTCACCTGTTCCGTCTCCGGGAGGGGCCAGCGGTTGATGTCGATGACGTCGTCCAGGAAACGCACCGCGGTGCGGATGACGCGGCGGAATTTCTCCCGGTCCAGCTTCCCTCCGCTCACCATGGCCTTGAGGTTGATGGAGCCGAGGTTGCAGCTCTCCCAGGGCAGCAGCGGCTGCTCCCCGCAGGGGTTGGTGGATTCTATCTCCCCCAGGTGGGGGGTGGGGTTGCCGCGGTTGATGGTGTCCAGGAAGATAAGGCCGGGGTCGCCGGTGCGCCAGGCCTGGGTGACGATGAGGTTGAAGACGTCGCGCGCGTGCAGGGTGCCGGTGACGGCTCCGCTGCGCGGGTTGCGGAGGTAATAGACCTCGTCCTTTTCGAGGGCCTCCATGAAGTCGTCGCTGATCCCCACGGAGAGGTTGAAGTTGGAGAGGAAGCCCTCCTGGTCCTTGGCCGTGATGAAGTCCAGGATGTCGGGATGGTCGCAGCGCAGGATGCCCATGTTGGCCCCCCGGCGCCGGCCCCCCTGGCGGATGATCTCCGTGGTGACGTCGAAGATGCGCATGAAGGAGACAGGCCCCGAGGCGATGCCCATGGTGGACTGCACCACGTCCCCCTTGGGGCGCAGGCGGGAGAAGGAGAACCCGGTCCCGCCACCCGACTTGTGCACCAGTGCCATGTGCTTCACGGCATCGAAGATGCCGGGGATGGAGTCCTCCACGGGAAGGACGAAACAGGCGGAGAGCTGCCCCACCTCGGTGCCGGCGTTCATGAGGGTGGGGGAATTGGGAAGAAATTCCAGGGAGACCATGAGGCGGTAGAACTCCTCCTCCCAGGCGGCGGTGTCGGCCTGCGGATCATAGAGGGACTCCGCCTCGGCCACCGCCCGCGCCACGCGGCGGAACATCTGGTCGGGGGTTTCCACCACCTGGCCCCTCTCGTCCTTGAGGAGGTAGCGTTTCTTGAGCACGTTGACGGCGTTCACCGTCAGCTTCAGCTCGTCCTTGACGCCCAGGAAATCCTTGGTGCGGCGGATCTCCGCCCGCCTTTCCCGGTAGAGTATGTAAGACTTGGCGGTGCGGGGCAGGCCCCTCTCGATGAGGGTCTCCTCCACCAGGTCTTGTACCTCCTCCACCGTGGGGATGTCGCCCGCGTAGCGCTGCTCCAGCCTGGCGGTTACCTCCCCGGCGAGGGAGTCGGCCAGCGACGGGTCCCCCTCGCCCACCGCCGCGAGGGCCTTGCGGATGGCGGCGGCGATCTTCGCCGCCTCGAAGGGGACCACCGCGCCGTCCCTCTTGCGTATCATCTCCATGGACATCTCTGTTATCCTTTCCTGTCCTTCCCGCCTCTTCCCGCCGCCGCTTCTCCCTCCACGGGGACCCACCGTCTTTTTCTCCCTTGCGATTAATTTTACCCACCCCCGGTGACCTTTAAGACGCCGTACCTTGCGGGGGAGGCGCGGCGCCTCCTTTCCGGCGAGCCGGCGCCTCCTTTCCGGGGACGGGTTTCTCGCGCGAGCGAGCGGACGGCCAGCCACGGGTCCTCTCCGCGGCGAGCAGGCTCCGAGGCCTCGGAAGCGAGGGGGGCCGTAAAGCCATTCCGCGATACGGGCCACATTCATGAAGCGGGGTACCGTGCCGCGGGTGGGGCGGCGAATTCAAGGCCCGTTATGCGTTAGACGATATAATGGCCGTACAGGGACGGCGAAGCTTCGGCGAGGCGGTAAGAGCAAGGGAGCGGGAGGAATGGATGTCAGGTTGTGCCCCGAGTGCGGGGTCCCCGAGCTCATCACCAGCGAACAACTCTGGCTGAACAACGGGGACATCGTGCAGGCCAGGGCCCAGAGCAGCCGCATACTCTTCCTGGAGGCCGAGAACCTCGACCCCCTCTTCCGCGGCATAGAGGAGATAATCAACGTGCCCCTGGAGCGTATGGTGATCGCCGCGTGCCGCAGGGCATACCGCGTGTACCTCGCGGCCTTCGTTCCCGGGGAAGTGCGGGAGAAGATACGCAGGAAGGAGATGGACTACGAGCCCATCGAGAAGGCCTTCCGGGACCTGGGCGCGTTGAACGGCATGGGAAGATACGAAAGGATTGACATGCGCTACGAAGGGGACGAGCGGGATTTCGACACGGTGAGCATCTCCGAGCCCTATTCCGTGCCCTTTTGCGTCGCCGCCCACATCGGCGCCATAGAGGCCCTGACCGGCGTGGACCATGGTTATTCCTACGAGGAAGTTTCGCCAGGATTTTACCACCTCACCACCTTTCCCTCCCCCCACCCCCAGGAATTGAGGGGGAGGATGCGCTTCGAGCCCTATGAGCACAGGGAGGGGAAGACGGAGCTGGAGAGGTGCGCCTCCTGCGGGGGCCCCAAGGCCCTGGCGGAATTCCAGTGGCACCTGGAGAGGGGCTTGATCGTGAGCAGGATCACCGGGAGGCGCATGGCCATCCAGGGAAACGCCCTCCTGGACCCTATCTTCGATGAGCTGGAGGCGGAGCTGGGCGAGAGCATACCCCGTGCCGTGGTGGAGGCGCAGCGGCAATTCACCAGGAGCGGGTTCTATAGCATCGACGAAACCAACTTGGAGGAGGATTTCAGGGAGCGGCTCGCCGTGCGGGGGCTGGGCAGCCTCACCGAGCTTGCCGTGAAAAGGCAGGGCATGCGCATGCGGGTGGAGAACGCGGCCCTGCCCCTGATACTGGTGGGCATCGCACAGGGCCTTTACGAGCTGGGGCTCTCCGTGGATTCCAGCGTCGACTGGCAGTACTCGGAGGATGGCGTCCTGGAGGTGGAGGTCAAGGCCCGCTGACACGGCCCCGCTATACGCTGACCCCAAGGCGGATTCCTTTCCAACTCCTTCATTATTCTCGTTGCGCCGCACCGCCCGCTTCCCGCGCCTGGCCAGCATTGCGCCCGCCGGTGGTTTTAGTCACAAAGCTTCCGCGGTCTTCCGTCACTTGCCCTTAGTGCTCCCTTGGCGGGCGGTATGCGACGCGCGCGGGGAGGCTTTCGAGGCAGGAAACCGGCATGGGTGGGAAGTGCTTAGGCTGCCGTGTGGACTGTGCCGCCTAGCGGTTGACACACAAGAATATATCATAAATTACGATATTAGTTACCAATAATAATGGTGAATTGGTAGGAGCAGCCATGGACTCTCGTAAGGCGGAAGCCATGCTGTCGGCGCTGGGAAGCGCCCTGGACGAGCAGGGCTCCTCCCCGGTAGATGTGGTGGTCTGCGGTGCCATGGCCCTGCTCATGCGGGGCATCATCGACCGGCCGACGCGGGATATCGACGGGCTCGGTCTGGTGGTGGAGAAGGACGGGAAACCGGTGCTCGTCAAGCCACATCTGAGTGATGAATTCAGGACTGCGGTCGCCAGGGTAGGTTCCCTATACGGAGAGGGAAGGCATAATAGGTATTGCCAATTCTGGTACATCACTAGTAAGTTCCCTATACGGAGAGGGAAGGCACTGGTTCAGCACTGCCGCCACGGTCCTTCACGACGATACGCGGTTGCCAGAGGATATCATCGAAAGGGCGGAAGCGAGGAGATATGGCCGCAGGCTGACGGTACGACTCTGCTCCCGCCGCCACCTGGTCTACCTGAAGATGTGGGCGGCAGTGAACAGGGGGGAGCCGGACATCGGGGACCTGGTTAAGATGGCGGTGACGCCGGAGGAAGCGGAAGAGGCCACCGCCTGGTGCCTGCAACAGGACCGTGAGGCTAGGCTAAGGCTCGTGGCGGTGCTGGAGGAGATAGGTCATGGAGGGCTGGCTGCAAGGACTGCTAGAGGGGGTTAATGCCCTCTTGTGGAGCCAGTGGGCGGCGCTAGGCGCTTTTATCACCGTGGATCCCTGCCGCGAGGCGGTGGTGGATCCCGAGGCGCTGCTCGTCGCCACCTGCGCTTTCGGCGGGCAGGAAGCGCGCATCTTCGACGAGTCGCTCGACTGGACCATCGCCAACCACGGTCTACTGAAACCCTGGCGGCTGAAGAGGATCGCGCGCGCCTTCGGGCCCGAGGTCACGAGAACACTGGGCGCTCTCCTGGAGTATGCCGCAGCGGAGACGGGCAGGGATCTTTTTCCAGGAGTGAGAGAAGAGGCGCGCGGAGTTCTCGCAGAGGTTACGGTGAAGGAATTGTTCCCCCGCGAGAGTGGCATGTACGGGGAAGGGGGAAAGATGCCGGACGAGATATTCCTGGCGTGGAAGCTGCTGCGCGGAAAGCCCAGGATCCGACGCCACTCGGGAACCCCGGACCCCGCAAACCCGGCCAACCTCATGCTACGCCTCCGTGATTATTACGGCGCGGGGGCGCGCGCGGACGTGGTGACCTACCTTCTCACGGCGGGTGGTGGCAGCTCGCACGGCATAGCGGAGAAGGTAAAGTACCGGCAGGGGATGGTGTATGATGTGCTCGAGGGACTGGTCAGCGCGGGAATGGCGCAGAAGCGCGGCGGGCGCGGGCACGCGTACTACTGGATAGACAGGGAGAGAGTCGCCGCCTCGCTGGGGTTGGGGAAGAGGCTGCCGGTTTTTCTCGCATGGGGCGACGTTTTTGCGGCCTTTTACGCCGTCTATGCAGACAGGGAGGAAAACCGGGTCGCCTACGCTGATGAGTTCCTCTGCGCCGAGAGGATGCGCGACCTGTCCCGGCGCGTAATCCCCCTTCTGAGGGGGGCCGGAGAGCCACTCTCGCATTTGCCCGCCGCCGATCCGAGGCGGCTAAAGGGGGGCGAGCACCGGGATGCGCTGGTGGCCTTTCTGGAAGGCGCGATGCGCGTTTTGCGGCGCTACGCCCCAGGTTAAGATGGCTCGCTAGCCAAAGCCCTATCTTTCAGAGCAGGAATTCCCGCACCTCTCTTAGCATGGCGAAGGCTTTCTCGACGGTGGTGGTGAGGTCCGGGTTTACCAGGCAGCAGGTGGCGGGGGTGAGGAGGGAGTTCCCCGCTGTGGTATTTCTTTCCATTCCCTCTTCTTCCAGCTTGTCCCATATCACTCGCAGGCGGTCGGCGAGGCCGCGCGGGCTTTCTGCCTCCAGCAGCTCGCTGTGGGTGGGGACCGCTCCCCAGGCAATGGCGCCGCCCCGCGCGAGAAGACGGGCGATGCCCGCGCCGTAACCGATGAGGATATCCCGGTTGTTGTAAGCGTCCAGGGAGATGAGGTCCACCTCGGACTGCAGCAGGAAATCCCAGTCGGGATTGCCGCAGAGGTGCACGCCGCGCGGCCCCTCCAGCAGGGAGAGGAAGAGGGCGAGGTCGCCGCGGGCGCGCTCGGCGGTGTAGCCGGTGATGCCGGTGAAGAGGAACTCCAGGCCCGGCTCGTCCACCCAGACGAAGGAGCGTGGGTTGATCTCCCGCAGGTCACGCAGGTGGCGGTTGACGCGCGAGGCCACGTGGCGTATGGCCACCTCCCGCGCGTCGTCACGGTAGATGATGGGCTTGCCTTCCCCGTCCTTCACCATGAGGCAGAGGGAGATGGGCCCCATGAACTGGCCGCGCAGGGCGAGGTGGTCCGCGGAGGCGCGCTGCAGGAACCCTGCGTAGGTGGCCGATTCCCCCGGGTCCACCGCGAAGAGGTCGGCATGGGGGTCGAGCGACAGGTAATCCTCCAGCACCGCGTAAAACGCGTCCTCGTCGAAGAGGATGCGCAGGCCCTCGTAATCGACCTCCGTTCCGGGCATGCCGCGCACCGTGAGCACGTAGGTGTCCTCGCGATAGGAGAGGTTGGGAAGGTGGGGCCAGAAGGGTATGTCCAGGGAGAAAGAGAGGTCCAGCGCCCTCTCCGGGTCGCGGTGGGGAAGTATGCCCATGGCGGTGGTGGCCAGGGGGATTGCGATGCCCAGGGGGTTTTGTGCGCCCACGGTTCCTTCCCGGCTTCGTTGCCCTAGGCGGGCGGGCTCGCCTCGGCGGGCCGGACGCCGGCGTCGCTCAGCGCCTTGCGGTAGGCGCCGCGGTCGAAGCCCACGACGACGATGTTTTCCACCTCCATGACGGGCACGCCCATCTGCCCGCTTCTTTCCACCATCTCCCGTGCCGCCTTCTCGTCCTCGGAGACGTCCACGACGGTGAAGGGTACCCCCTCTCTCTCCAGGAAATCCTTGGCCATACGGCAGTAGGGGCAGGTGGAGGTGGAATACAGTTTGACCTCCGGCATGTTCTTTCCCTCCTTCGCGGAAGATGGCCTCGGGCGATTCCTCACCAGTCCCAAGTTACAATGCGCGGGCGGGCGTTGGGTATGACCCTCGTCAGACACGGGTTGCGTTATGTCCCCGGCTTCCTTGCCCTGCGAAAACAGGAGGGTGATATTCTGTGCTGGCTTTGGCCTGGGAAAGTACGGATTTCACTCGTGGGGAGGGGAGGGTCAACATATCCGGGATTCCCCCCTTTGTCCCGCCGCGTTCGGCAAGCATGCCGGGCTGGCGTCTCGTGCCGCCATTCTCCTTGCCCGCTTCAGATATGCGAGCATCCCTCGCTCACCATTTCATCCAGCTTCTTCTTGTCCCGGAGGATGATCTTGCCCTTCTCCGTGTCCACCAGCCCCATCTTCTTGAAGTTGGAGAGGACGCGGATGGTGGTCTCCACCGTGGTGGCGGCCATATCCGCGATGTCCTGGCGCGTCAGGGGCAGGTCTATGCTCACCCCGTCCGGCTCCGTGACCCCCGCCTTGCGCGAGAGCATGAGGAGCACGCGCGCGATGCGCCATTCCACCCTCTCCATGGCCAAGGCCCGGATGGTGTTCTGCGCCTCGCGCAGCCTGGCGCCCAGCTCGGTGATTATCTCCAGCGCGAGGTCCGGGTTGTCGCGCAGGAAGGAGAAGAAATCTCCGCGCGAGATGGAGAGGAGCTCCACGTCGTCGAGGGCCTGCGCGGTCATGGGGTAAGGCTGGCCGTCGAACACCGCCTCCTCGCCGAAGATCTCCCCCGGGTAGGCCATCTCGACGATGGTCTCGCGCCCGTCCTCGGTCTGCTTGAGTAGTTTGACCTCGCCCTTGACCACCACGTAGAGGTTGCGGGGTTGGTCGCATTCCAGGAAGATGTACTCCCCCTTGGCGAAGCGCTCGGTGGCGCAGAGGGAATAGAGGCGGTCGAGCTCCTCAGCTTCCAGGAACTCGAACATTGGGATCTTCCAGAAGATGTTGACCTTGGAGGCATCGTCCTTCTCGTCGCCCATAATCCACCCCCGGAATTAAAAAGGGGAGCCCGGGCTCCCCTGCTGGTAATCTCCCCGGATCACTCCATGGAGATGGCTTCGGAGGGGCACTCCTCGGCGCAGGTGCCGCAACCGTCGCAATCCTCGGGCCTGGCGAGGAAGGCCACGTCATCATCGTTGAGGTCGATGCAGTCGTTGGGGCATTCATCGACGCACAGCCCACAACCGGTGCACTCGTCCGCGTCGAAAACGGGCCTCTTGTCGCTTGGCTCTCCCATTCGGAATCCTCCTTTTCTAGGGCTTGCTCTTCGGGGGCTACCGGAATCCCCAACTATCTATAACACAGAGATCAAGTCCAGGCAATAACAGAGCAGCGGCCAGGAATGCCCCTCGCTGAACGGGAGAGGATTGGATGGCGCGGCGCGCAAGCGTCAGGGGTCCGGCGGGGTCATCCCCTCGTCTCCTCGAGCAGGCGCCGCAGATCGAAGCCCGGCTCGAACAGGCGGAACGGGAGAGGATGGGATGGCGCGGCGCGCAAGCGTCAGGGG
>OGCI01000136.1_pt1 | contig 91593 bp, 94 predicted proteins | sample 1570021 | NCBI WGS metagenome assembly OGCI01 (sample SAMN06264664, study PRJEB24512) | hot springs metagenome | isolation source: Hot spring water | place: South Africa: Tshipise | collected 2015-06-21
GGGGCCCCTTTCGCTAGGGGCGAATCGGGGAAATCGCGGCGATTCGGGAAGCCACCGAGCGAATCCACCAAACTGGGTAGCGACTGCCGATGAAAGCTGAACGGACAGACAAGATGGTGCCCAGAGCGGTGACTACCACCGGCAAGCCTTGCCCAGGGCAGAGTGCCGCCGCTTCGGACCTGATTTGGAGTCGGGCGGGCACGAGGGAGGCGCCTGCGGCCGGGAGGCCGGCCGCTGGCCCGCCTTTGAATGCGCTGGTCAGCTTGCTGGTGACAGCGCTGGTGACCCTACTTGCAGTCGCTCTTCTGCTGGCAGGCTGTGGCGAGGCTCTCGTGGCACAGGCATATGAGGCCGAAAAGGCGGGCGATCTGCACACTGCCGTCGAGCTCTACCAGAGGCAACTCGAGCGCAAAGCGGACGATCGGGCAGCCATCAAAGGATTGGCGGTCGACCTGTTCCTCCTCAGGGATTTCGACTCCGCGCTTCCCTTCCAGGAAAAGGCGGTCGCCCTCTATCCAGCCGACGTCCAGCTTAAGGTGGAACTGGCTTTCAACTACCTCAACCATCAAGACCGACCAGACAGGGCGGTCGCAGTGCTGGCTGAGGCAGTCGCTCACGAACCCAGTGCGAAGATTCTGACGTTCCTAGCTCAGGCCCAGATGGCAGCAGGCAAGCCGGCAGACGCGGAGGCTAGTCTGCGTGCTGCCATCACCAAGGAACCGCAGTGGGAGCGGGCCTACGTGCTTCTCATTCGACTCCTCGAACAGCAGGGTCGCCTGGAGGATGCCGCAGGGGTGCGCCAGGCGGCGGATGCGGCTGGGGTAAGGCTGGAAAACGAAGACGGGACAAGCAGATGAGGCGCCCGGGCTTGAAGGCTTGGTCCTGCCAGGTCCCGAAGGAGGCAGCGGTACTATGGAATTGAACGAGAAGCAGCCGCGGAAGACGCGACGGGCCACCAGACAGAGAGGCTTTACCCTCGTCGAGCTTCTCATTGTCATCATCGTCATGGCCTTGCTTGCCGCCATTGCTATCCCTACGTACTTAGGACAAAGACAACGAGCGCAGGATTCAGCGGCTTATACCATGGTGCGAAACGCGCTGACGGCCCTGCAGGCCGCGTACGTTGACACCGCCGACTACACGTTGATCACGGTCGAGCAGTTGACCGCGCTCGAGCCCAGCATCGCCTGGGTGGAAGCAGGAGACAATCTAGTTGACACCAACCCGGCCTGGATCGCCGAAGATGTACCTGCGCAGGCGGCGGATCGGCAAGTCGCTTTCTTCTTGGAGTCGCGCAGGGTGGCGGACCTCGCCAGCGTCAGTGCTAGTGGAAACGTTTTCGGCATACAGATCGACACGGTGAATATCAACGAAACAGGTTACGTCAAGGTAAAGCTCATCGAGGGGGAGACCAGCCTGGGCTGGTGACGGGCGCTCCTGGGCAGCCCAGGGCGGGTTGCCGCGAGGTTCCCGTTTGCGGTGATGTGAGCACGCGGGAGAGAAGTTCTCTTTCGCAACGATTGTCCTGCCAGTATACGACCCAAGTTGGACCCCGCGTCCTTTGTCCTTCCTCTAGCCTTTAGGTCATGAGGAAGTCTCGTTCTTGTCTTACCAAGGTCTCGGCTCCTGGCTACACCTTGATCGAGACGCTGGTCGTGCTAGCCGTGCTCGGTCTCACGGTGATGACCGTGTCAGTCTCGGCGGTAGCAGCAATAGGCCGTCTCGAGGCCCGCGGTGCCGCTCAGACCTGGCAAGCTGCCGGGGCGTGGGCGCAGCTAGGGGCCTTATGGGAGGGCGACCCCAGCTCCGTGGGGGTAGCCTCCTCTGTGGTTTCCGTGCAGCAGGGTGAGAGTGAAGCTTGTCTGAGTGGCCTGATCGGGCCCGTGCCCCTGTCCACCAATGTCTCTCGTTGGCGCACCGCAACCGGGGTGGACGTCAGGTTCTCGGGAGTCACGGCCGCGCCGGACAGCGGCGGGTCTCTCTATTTCGGAGCTCCCCGAGGCTGCTACCGGGTCACCGTACGCCCCGTCAGTGGCATGACCACGCGGTCTTGGCTCGACACAGCGCCATGAGTGGTCCCCTCGGTGTTATGAAAACCTTGAATAGCAGCGGTCTGGTTTCCAGCCGGGGTCGCGAGAGCGACGGCGCCGGGGTGTCAAGTCGGACTCGCAAGCCCCGTGGCCAAGCGGCCCGGGGGTCTCGCCGAAGCGTGCGGCTTGCAGAGTGTCGGGGTCTGCTTCTATTGGAGCTCATTGTTGCGGTCGCTCTGCTCAGCGTCTTCTTGGTCTCGCTCTGCACTGGCCTCGCGGCCGTCAGGGCCAGAGCCGAAAGTCTCGGAGGGTTGTGGCACAAGACGATCATTGCCCAGGAACGCGAGTTCGACACCGGGACTGCCTGGACCTGGGGTCCGCGGATCATAGACGCGCAATGGACACCGGAGTCCCCGGGCTCGAGAGTGATCCTTCAGCTGCTAGTAGCGTTACCAGAAAACAAGGACGCTACGCCCGAGGCCCTCGTCGGCCTCTGGGTCGACGGTTGGTTGCTTGCCGAGATATCGGTCGAGGCCAGCTCGAGCTCTATCAGCTCCCCGCAAACCCTGCATGTCGACTCATCTTTCTGGGAAGGCCGCGAGGGTAAGGAGCTCGTGGTCCGTGTCCGGCCTGGGGAGGGCACGTGGGGGCCGCCCTGGCGCACCTTGGTTCCGGGGGGCGAAGACGACGCCGGTATCGACGGGACGGACGCAAGTCAGGCCGGGAGGCACGAGGTGATCATCCACACGCCGCGACTTAGCACGGCCCGCGCGCAGGTCTCTGTCAACGGTCACCCGGTGCTGGCCTCAGAGGCCGGTCCCCCGATGGTCTACTCAGGTGATGTGACCGGTCGGTATACGAGCCAGCTGGAAGGGGCAGTCCAAGCCTGGCGAGGCGAAGCGGGGCGGAGTCTCGATGTTTACTACTGATAACCGGCAGAGGCTTGCCCGGTTGCTCCAGTGGGAGGTAGGTTGGGTGATCGAGCGCAGTCGAATTACCGCTCGCCGTCTTCTCATCATCGCGAAAGACCGGGGGGTCAGTGGCCGAGGTGTCTGCCTTGTCGAGCTTCTGTTGGCCCTGGCCTTGGGAGTGTGTGTGGCCCTCTCCGCGCTACCCGTGTTTAGCAGAGTGGAAGCAGCAACCGTCTCGGCAACCGAGACCACCATCTGGGAGCTGCAAGCCCGGGTGGCAGTGGCCCGACTGGAGAGGGATCTCCGGCTGGCTACTACCTTGGGCGCCCCTTTTGCCCGCGACACGCCGCTGCTTCACGCAGCGTCTTCTCAGATCGTCCTTGTCACTCGCGACATGCAATCTGACGCCCCGGTCTTGGTGGAATGGGAAATCGTCGGTCGGAGCCTTATGCGCCGTTGGGGGAACTGTCCCGAGGTGGTGCCCACGACCTTTCCGCACTCGCTATACCGGGACAGCAAGACCATGTTGGAACGGGTCGCCTCGGGTCGGTCGGGCTTTCGGTTTGTGACAGTGGTCGGGGACAATGAGAGCTCCCTCGAACCACAGCACTTGGGGCTGGTGGAGAGGGTGGTGGTGACAGTAAGCGAAGTGACCTTTGACCACGAACTTCCCGGCCTTCTGGAAAGAAACGCAAGGCTCGGGCGATGAGCAAAGTCCGCCGCCACTTAGGGCATTCCCTCCCTCCTGGCCACGCTGGCAGGGTCGAGGGGAACTTTCGGCCGATCGGGAGCAGGCGAGGTTCGATAGTACTGTTGGTTCTGTTTCTCTGTTTGGCGGGAGCGGTGATCATTCAAGGTGCGGTCGGGGCGGTGGTGTGCTCTCAGCGCAGTCTTGTGGACGAAGCGGACGATCGAGAGGCCCTCGCCGTGCGAGAAAGAGGCTTGGAACGTGCTCGCGAGCGGGTTCTCGGGGATTGGGCGGCGGCTGATTGGTACGACGAGGTTCAGGGGAGGGCCGAATCCGTGCCCTTGTACCTGGTAGTCAAGCCGCCGTTGCCGCCCGGTATGTGGACGATGGGGGTGTCCGCCCGGGCTGTGGTCGGTTCCGGACTCAGCCTTTCCGCGCTCGTGGAACGGGCGCGCGACGGCTTCGATCTGCCCTTGGCGGCTGTGGTAGCAGAGAGAGTGCTGGTTTCGAGCGACAGGTCCACGCCGTGGATCACCGTGGAGGGGGAGACGGAGCAGACCCTAGTGCACTTGGTCCACCCCCCGAATTCCACGGCTGACCGCGGCCAGATACACATTATTCCAAGCCCCTGGTCCCTCGACCAAGGGTGGCGAATCCTGATAGGTCTCCTTGCGACCAGTTCTGACGACGGCGAGGGCGGCGGCCTTACCGCTCCGGCTGAGGGGGTGACGATTCTCGTCGGGAAACCGGGCCAGTCCGTGGGACCACCCTATGGTCTAGCCGGAAAAGACCCCGAGCACCCCGCATTGCTTGTGGTCACCGGGGGGGCTGACGTCGATCTGAGGGCGCGCGGGGACTGGTGGGGAGTGGTCGTGGCTGACGGAGGAGGGGCTAAGCTGGAAGGGACCTCGCTGCATGGCGCGGTACTGGCGAGCGGGGCGGTGGAATTGGGGCTGACTGGCCGCGTCGTCTTCGATCCTCAACTATTGCGGTGGGCGACCGACCGCTCACTATGGCGGGCCCGGTTGATGCCCGGGTCCCGGAGCGAGAGGGTAGAATGAAACCGACCAATAGCCCCGGTGGGCTTAGGACTTGGAGCGCGGGTATACTCCGTACTATGAGTGGGCGATCAGACGAGAGCTCGGGTGTGCTGTCCTGGAATTCCCGCAGGCGGTGCCTGCAGGTGGAGTGCCGGGAATGCGAGGCTATCTGCCAACGGGTGGTGTTTCCATACCGTTGCCTGATGATAGCTTGCCCGGCGGTGTATGCGTACGTGGAAGAGGAGACCACGTACTTCGGCTGCGTTTACAAAGTCTTCGCTCCCGAACTCGACCTGGCCGCCTTCAGCTTCCAAGGCAGAAATGCCGGCAATGGTCGCGGAGGCGAAGACCCTTATGGAGCTCTCCGTGTGACTGGGAGGCCCCGAGAACAATGCCCGATCGCGGTCGAGCAAGCTTATCCGCACCAAGCAGAACAGGCTTGCGTGAATCCCGCCTTCTTTCACCAGCGGGGGGGCCCAGCAGGAGACTGCATGCGTCTTTACGAGCGCTCTCGCTCGACTCCCAAGAACGAGCCAGACAAGGTCTGAAAGGTCTGAGGAGAAGCGGGATTGGACTTAGAGCTCGTTTTCTTGGGAACTGCAGGAGCGACGCCCACTATCGACAGAAATTCCCCAGCTACACTCATAGTCCGCGGAGGGGAGAGGATCCTTGTCGATTGCGGGGAGGGCACCCAGCGTCAACTCATGAAATCGGTCGGGCTGGCCCGTCTCAACCTCATACTCCTTACTCACCTCCACGGTGACCATTATCTCGGGCTTCCCGGTCTGCTCAAGACCATGAGCCTTGGCGGTCGAGAAGAACCCCTGCAACTGTTCGGTCCCCCAGGGCTTTATGAGCTTCTAAGGCAGATAGAGTACATTGTGGGCAGACCCCGCTTTCCCTTCATAGTGGAGGAGGTCCGCCCCGGCGAGACCCTGCCCCTGCCGGATTTTGTTCTGAAAACCGCAGCCACTGACCACGGTCTTCCCGGGGTGGCCTGGTGCCTGCAGGAACCGGAGCGTCCTGGGCGCTTTCTCCCCCAGGTGGCGGTCGCTTTGGGTGTGGCGCCAGGCCCCGAGTTTGGTCGTTTGCAAAGAGGAGAAGCGGTGATCACTCCTGTAGGGCGGGTGGTCCGTCCGGAAGAGGTCATGGAAGGCCCCCGGTGGGGTAGGAAGCTGGTCTTCACCGGGGATACCCGACCCACCCGCGAAGTGATCGACCTGGCCGAAGGGGCCTCGGTTCTTGTACACGATGGCACCTTCGGAGAGTCCGAGAGTGACCGCGCCCTGGAGACGGGCCACTCCACTGCCCGGGAGGCAGCGCAGGTGGCACTGGCGGCAGGGGTTTCGACGTTGGTACTGACCCATCTCAGCTCGCGTCATAGCTGGCGAGAACTTCGGGATGAGGCTCGGGAAGTGTTCCCGGCCACGGTCGTGCCTCGCGATTTGGATGTTCTTGTGGTGCCCTACCCAGAGAAGGGCAGTCCACGGCTTGAACGGGTATAATGGCCGTCCGTCCGGCGAGTATTGACCAGAGTGGACTATTATCCGTCAGGCTTGCCCACGTAGCTCAGGGGATAGAGCACTGGCCTCCGGAGCCAGGTGCCGCAGGTTCGAATCCTGCCGTGGGCATATCTAGAGCCCTACTGGGCTAGTAGCTCGGCTCGTTCTCTGACTGGGCCAGGCCGAGCCACCGCTCCACGTCCTGATAGTCAGCGGGGGTCAAGGGCCCGATCTGCCAGCTGAAGACCTCGGCGGCTGCTGTCAAGTACAGTCGCTTCACCAGATTCATGTCAGCCTTGTCTTCGGCAAGAGCGGCGATACTGGTCTGCCTCAGACCCGGTTCGCCGCATGACACTATGAGGTCGAACAGCGAGAGATCGATGCTGACGTTCAGGGAAGTCCCGTGACTGGCCACCCAGCGCTGGCAGCGCAGACCCACGGAGGCGATCTTCTCGCCTGCCACGTATACTCCGGGGTGACCCGCTCTTCGGTGGCCGGTCAGTCCCAAGCCATGCAGAGTGCGCAAGACTATCTCTTCCAGCCCCCGCACGTAGCTGGTGAGATCTCTGCGAGGTACGGGCACGACGAGGTAACTCACCAGTTGGCCAGGCGCATGCAAGGTGGCCTGCCCCCCTCGCTCCGAGTAAGCAAGTTGGACTCCCCGCTCTCGCGCAAGCTCGAGACTGTAGACGTCGCGGCTGGCCTTAGCGCGACTACCGAGAGTGATTACCGGTTCGTGTTCCAGAAGGAACACCACTCCCGGAAGGACGCCTTCAGCTACGGCTTGGCGCAGGCGTCCCTGGAGTTCCTGTAGAGGCAGGTACGGCACAAGGCCCAGGTCTAACGCAGGATAACAAGGCCGTTGGTCGCCCGGAGGTCCGCTGAGTGGAAGTCTGCTGAGCGGCCCAGACTCAGACTCAAGGTCAACCCTTGTGGTATAAGAAACTGTTGTGGGCAGATCTTCCATGCAGCAGAGATTAGCGCACGAGTCGGGCGGTTGGCTGGAGCCAACAGGAAAGAGGAGGGACCTTGGGGCGCAAGAAGTACGATCCTCTGTGGGAAGTGGTCGGCGAGGTCGTCCCTTTGCAGGGGACCGAACCTGATCTGGATGCCGTGTGTCCCCATTGCCACGTGCGGGTGCACGTGGGGCGTGAGCGTGCCGCAGGAGGGTACGTCTGCGGGTTGTGCGGCGGAGTGTCTCAACTCGATTTCACGGCAACCGGCCCTATCCTGCGGCCCGAGGCGGCTACCACAGCAGCGGGGACAACGGTCAGTACCGGATGACCGGTCGGCCCAGATCGGGAAGAAGGTCGCCTAATTCTGGTGGCAGGTCCTGCGGAGCTGACACGGTAAGGGGATCACCGTCAGACACGTACCGCAGAGGCGACCCTGGCTTGAGCTGAGCAAGGACTCTCTCCAGAGCGTCGGCAGTGACCATGATCCGGGGCAGGTGTAGGAGCCGGAACTTGGTGGAGAAGGGCGAGTATGCGGGTGTTCCCCCCAGACTGAGGGCAGCCGAGTAGGAGTAGCGGAGGCCTTGATACTCCCCGCTGGCGAGTATGCTGTCATCAGCAGGATAGGCCGCATAGGGCACGGCTAGGCTTACCACCGCGTACCCGTTGCCTATGAGGTCTTGCAGTCTCTTCTGCGCCTCAGCCAATTCCCGCGCAGTCTCCTCCAAGGAAGCTTTCTTCATGTTGAGATGGGAGAGGGTGTGGCTGCCGACTTCATAGCCCCAGTCCACCAGATTGCGGAGTTTCTCACGGACCCGGTCCCCCTGTCCGAAAGGCGGGACATCGAAGTCACAGAAGAATGAGGCACGTGGAGCCCACCTCCCTGTCTCCACGGCCTCCTGCAGGATGGCCACAGCACAATCGGGGTCTAGACTGCCGTTGTCGAGAATGCGGTACTGATCAGGGCTGGAGTCGTCGAAAGTGAGGACTACCGGGGACTTCCCCGCCGGTATGTCTACGTTACCTGCGACCAGGTCGCGGACGTTTAGGGGATAGAAGCCTTCCTCGGCCAGCAGAGCAAGGTCCTGGCGCAGGTTCTCTGGCGTGCGGGTGTACTCACCTTCAGGGCTGCCTATGCGGTGGTAGCTCAAGATGGGGATATAGCCCATTTCGTTCGCGCCCATGGCGCGGGCGCGCTGTTCGGTCAAGGGACCCGCCGAGGTAGTGGTGGCGGCATTGGCAGCTGGAGCTGAAGCGTGAGTCGACGTCCCCTGGGTTACCCGAACAGTGGAGGCGGGGCCGCTTTCCTCTGGCCCGCCGAAGGCTAGCCCGCTCACCAGCCCAAAGAAACCACCCAGCACGAAGGCTACAAGGAGAAAACGCACAAGACGGCTGAGCTTCATAGAAAATGCAGTATAACAGACGCTTCTGGTACAATCGCTCGACCATGGCTCCGGCTTCATACCAGAGGATCGCCCCGCGGCCAGGCGCTGCACGCCGTCGGAGGACCCGCGGTCCGGCGCTTGCCCTGATCGCCTTGCTGGGAGCGGCGGTGTTCGCTGGCGGCTTCATCCTTTTCTGGTCTCTCGGTAGTTGGTTGGTCGGGGGAAGCGGCCTTCCTGGGTCGGGAGACCGAGCCGGGAACGCCAGCACGGGAATCCTTCTTGCCTCTTCGGAATACACCCTTGAACCCCTGGTCGATCTGCGGGCATTCCGTGACCTTTCGTACGTGCCTGTGAAGGGCGTCTACGTAAGCAGCTATGGCGCGGGCAACGAGGAGATCCTGGCGCGGCTGCTAGCCCTCGCGGACCGCACAGAAATCAATGCTTTTGTGATCGACGTCAAGGACGACTTCGGCAAGGTGACTTATAGCGCCGACGTGCCGCTGGCAGTCTCTCGCGGTCTGATAGAGAAGCGCATTGAGGATATCGATGGCCTCCTGGCTACCCTTCGTAAGCACGGTATCACTCCCATTGCCCGGCTCGTGTGTTTCAAGGACAACGATCTGGCGAGGAAGCGCCCGGACCTGGCGGTGCAGAGCACCGAGGGAGGGGTCTGGCAAGACCGTAAGGGACTCCGCTACACCAACCCGTATAACCACGAGGTGTGGGAATACAACGTCCAGGTGGCAGAAGACGCGGCCAGGCGGGGGTTCCGCGAGATCCAATTCGACTACGTCCGTTTTCCAAGTGACGGGCCCGTGGAGCAAGCCGTCTACCCGGGCGAGTACACGACGAAGGAAGAGGCCATTGCCGGCTTCCTGGCTTTTGCCCGGGAACGCCTCGAGCCTCTAGGCGTATGGGTCTCGGCGGATGTCTTCGGTGTAACGGTCCACGTTAAGAACGATCAAGGCATCGGACAGCAGCTCGAGAAGATGGCGCGCAACGTAGACCTGATCTGTCCCATGGTGTATCCCTCTCACTACAGTCAAGGCTACTACGGTCTAGAGAGCCCGAACGCCCAGCCCTACGAGCTGATCAAGAAAGCTATGGCCGACACGGCCGCTCGTTTGGCCGGAACCGGGGCCAAGGGGCGGCCCTGGCTCCAGGACTTCTCGTTGGGGGGGGTCCAATACGGGGCAGAAGAAGTCAAAGCGCAGATAAGAGCGGCCGAAGAGATGGGCTTCGACGAGTGGCTGTTGTGGGACCCGGCCCTCAAGTACGTCGAGGCCGCACTCAGGCCAGAGAGCAGCTAGGCAGCAGCCGTCGTCGCGGTAACACCCGAAGCCGCCGGATGACTTGTTGGGCCCTGTTCGGGCTAGGGCGCCGTGTATTAGAATAGCTAGCGCTTCGCTCTGTGTGCGGCGGGCGGTTCGGGCACATTCAAGGCGGTTCGGGGGGGCGGTGAGCGTTCCTCAACTCTCAGTCTTCGTAGAAAACCGACCCGGCCATCTGGCTGAGGCTTTGGGCGTGTTGGCTCGGGACGGTGTCAACATCCTGTCATTCACCATCGCCGATACCGTCGATTACGGCATCTTGCGTCTGATCGTGAATGACGTAGAGTCAGCCTGTAGGCTTCTGGTTGAAGCAGGCTACGAGGTCGTCATCCACCCGGTGGTCTGCGCACTATTGCCTGATCGACCAGGAGCGCTCGCTGCGGTGGTGCGGTTGGTGTCGGACTCGGGCCTTGACATCGAATATATATACCAAGGAGCCCGGGATTCTCTGCTGCTTAGAACAGAAGAGCTCGAAGGTCTGGAGAAGCTCCTGAGAGAAGCCGGATTCACCGTGTTGGGTCCGGAGGATCTTCCGTGAAACCCGTCTTTCTGCTGTCATCCCTGCAGTGACTTTCGACCAGTTTCTCCAGTACATCTTCAGCGGCATCACCAGTGGCAGCGTCTACGCCTTGACTGCAATCGGTTTCACCCTGATCTTCAGTGCCACCCACATAATCAATTTCTCGCAGGGACAGATGGTCATGCTGGGCGGCTTAGGGGCGGTAGCCCTTCACCGGGCTGGCCTGCCCCTGTGGGCCTGTTTCTTGGGCGCTGTCGCTGCAGTGACCCTGCTCAGCACGGGCCTAGAAAGAGCCGCCATCCGCCCGCTGCTGCGTAAGGGGGTCCTTGCGCAGATCATCGCAACGGTAGGGGCCGCTTTTGTGCTGGAGACAGCGGCCATGGTGGCATGGGGACGGGAGGCCCTCAGCTTGCCTGCTTTCTCGGGGGAGACTCCGCTCGTGGTAGGCAAGGCGACTATCATTCCCCAGACCCTGTGGGTGCTGGGCCTCACTATCGTCATCGTGGTCGTCCTGCAAGTCTTCTATCGGCGGAGTCTTTTCGGGACGGCCATCCGGGCCTGCGCGGTCAATCCCACCGCTGCCCGCTTGCAGGGCATCTCCTACCAGAAAGTAGTGCTCTTCAGCTTTGCTCTTAGCGGGGCCGTGTCGGCAGCGGCTGGGGTGATGATCACGCCCATCAGCTTCATGAGCTACTCGTCAGGGGCGCTTCTAGGGCTCAAAGGCTTTGCTGCCGCCACTCTGGGTGGTCTGGGCAACCCGCTGGGGGCGGTGGCGGGTGGCTACATCCTGGGGATAGTGGAGGCGCTCGGAATCGGGGTGGTGTCTGCCGGGTACAAGGACGCCATCGCCTTCGTGATACTGCTTCTTGTTCTCTTCCTGCGGCCGGCCGGCTTACTGGGAGCGCGGGTGGTGAACAGGCATTGAACGCATCCCAGTGGACAGGATGGACGGCGGCCTTGCGGCGTCACGCCGGCTACTTGGTGTTCGCGGTGGTCGTGATGACCATCCCTGCCTACCTTGGGGATGCCTACTACCTCTCCTTGCTCGCTTTCATGGCTACCCGTTTCATGATGGCGATGGGTCTCAGCCTCCTTCTGGGGCAGGCGGGACAGATCTCTCTGGGCCAGGCGGCGTTCGTGGGTATCGGGGCCTACTCCAGCGCCATCTTGACCACCCGTCTAGCCGTCGACCCCTGGCTGGCCATGTTAGTGGGGGCTGTGATTGCGGCCTTGCTAGCTGGCCTCGTCGGGATCCCCACCCTGAAGTTACGCGGATACTACTTGGCTATGGCCACTCTCGGCATCAACGAGATCGTCCATATCCTCTTGATGCAACTGAAAGGGCTCACCAACGGCACAGATGGCATTTCCGGCATCCCGTCGCTCAGACTGGGAGGTCTCGATCTGGGCGGGCCGAAAGCCTATCATCTGGTGGCCTGGGGGCTAGCCCTCGTGATGCTGAGGTTCTCCCTCAATCTAGCCCAATCCCGCGTGGGTCGTTCTTTGCGCGCCTTGCGTCGCTCGGAGCCGGCCGCGGAGTCGTTAGGCATCGACACAGCGAGACGAAAAGTGCAAGTGTTCATGTTGGCTGCCGTCTTTGCTTCCGTAGCGGGCAGTCTGGACGCGTACTACATCCATTACGTCAGTCCCGAGAGCTATACCATCACCTTTTCCATCATCTTGATCACCGGTGTGATATTGGGGGGTCTCGGGACGATCTGGGGAGCTTTGTGGGGTACGCTCGCCATCGTCATACTGCCCGAGCTGCTCAAGCGGGTGAACGAGGACATCACGAACCTGGTATTCGGGGTGTTACTCATAGTCATCATGCTCCTGCAGAGGGAGGAAGGGGGAAGCGTGCTTGAGTCTGTCAAGGCCCGCTTGCATGAACGGCTGTCGAGACGGGCGTCCTCCGACTCGGGGGGAGAATAGCCCGTGGCTCTACTACAAGTGCAGGCAGTGTCGAAGCGGTTCGGCGGCCTCGAGGCCCTCAAGGACGTGACTTTTTCAGTCCACGACGGGCAGATCAAGGCCCTGATCGGTCCCAACGGTGCGGGCAAGACCACCTTGTTCAACGTGGTTTCGGGTTCTTACAAGCCCTCCAGTGGCCGCGTGTACCTCGATGGTATCGACGTCACCGGGAAGCCTCCCCACTACATGTGTCGCCTTGGTCTAGGTCGCACTTTCCAGCAGAGCCTGCTCTTCGACGGCCTGACCGTGCTCGAAAACGTAGCGGTGGGGCACTATCCACGCACGGGAGCAGGTATCCTATCTGCTGTTCTCACCCTTCCGCGACACCGACGCGAGGAGCGGGAGACCTTCGCGGTGGCGAGAGAGATCTTGCGTCGCGTGGGATTGGAAGAAAGGGCTCAGGAACCGGCGCAGAACCTGCCCATGGGGGAGAGGCATCTGCTCGAGATCGCTCGGGCTTTGGCCTCGGGCCCGCGGTTGCTGCTCTTGGACGAACCGGCGGCCGGGCTCAACGAAGAGGAGACCAGACATCTAGCAGAGACCATACGCAAGCTCAGGGACGAAGGAGTCACCGTGCTCTTGGTCGAGCACGACATGACTTTTGTCATGGACATATCGGACGAGGTCGTGGTCTTGGACTACGGACGCAAGATCGCAGAGGGCCCGCCGCTCATGATCCAGGACAACGAAGAGGTCATAAAAGCCTACTTGGGGGAGGAATTGGAATGACGGGCAAGAAGGACAGGGTCAAAGTGCAGAGCAGAGCATGGGGAGGGATCCTTGCGGTCCTGCTGCTGGTCGCGGTGGCGCTGGCAGTCGCAGCCTGCGGGGAGGAGAGTACCACGACGACCGCTGCTAGCGGGGTGACCTCGTCCACAGTGGCTGCTCCGAGCGGTGAGCCCGTGGTCATCGGGGCGATCGTATCAGCCACCGGGGCCAACTCGGCCTTGGGCGAGCAGGAGCGCAATGTCCTTGTGATGATGGAGCAGGTCATCAATGAGAAGGGGGGAGTGCTTGGCCGGCCGCTCAAGATAGTGGTCGAGGACGACAAGACCGATCCCAAGGAAGCCGTCACTGCTGCCAACCGACTGATCGACCAGCAGAAGGTGGTGGCACTCATAGCAGCAACAGGCTCAGCTTCCACGCTGGCTGTCAAGGAGATAACTGCCCAGAAGGGCCTGCCCCAGATAGCCATGGCGGCCGCCAACGACATAACCGACAAGCCGCCCATGGACTGGATCTGGCGAACACCGCACAAGGATGCTCTGGCTGTGTCGCGGGCTCTTGACTATGTGGTCAACGTGTTGAAGGTCAAGAAGATCGCCGTCCTGCACGACGAGAACGCTTTCGGATCGTCGGGCAACGCCGAGATCGCGAAGCAGGCGCCCACCCTGGGCCTGGAGGTGGTGGCTGCAGAGTCCTACAAGACGGCAGATACCGATCTCACCGCACAGCTCACCAAGATCCGCGGGAAGGATCCCGAGGTTCTCATAGTGTGGGGCACTAACCCCGGCCCGGCTCTAGCCGCCAAGAACATGAAGCAGCTGGGCATGAACATCCCTTACGTAGGCAGCCACGGGATCGCCAACAAGAAGTTCATCGAGCTGGCAGGAGAGGCAGCTGAAGGGGTCGTCTTCCCGGCGGGTCGTCTCTTGGTTCCCAGCTCGATCACCGAGCCTGCCCAGAAGGCTGTCACTGACGAGTTCATCGCTTTGTATCAGGCCAAGTACGGGGCATCGCCCAACACTTTCGCTGGTTATGCGTTCGAGGCGGTCATCATTCTTGTCGACGCTATTTCACGTGCGGGCAGCACTGAGGCCAGTGCCATACAGGCCGCTCTTAACTCCACTACCAACCTCCCTGGCCCTGACGGCTACTATAACTACTCGCCCACCGACCATGACGGCCTGAAGGCCGAAGACATGATCATGGTCAAGATCCAGGGCGGCACTTGGGTGCTGGCGGAGTAGCGATGACCGAACGGGATACTGGTCACGGTTGACGGGGCGTTGACGTGTTGGAACTCGCGGGCATCCGCGCCGGGTATGGAAGGATAGAGGTCCTTCACGGCCTGGACCTGGCTGTGCGCGAGGGGGAGATCATCACCATCATCGGTGCCAACGGGGCTGGCAAGAGCACCTTGCTCAAGGCCCTGTCAGGGGTGGTGAAGCTGTCCGCGGGCTCTGTCACCTTTCGCGATGAGCGCATCGACAAGTTCAGTGTCGAACAAATCGTGCAAAGGCGGCTGGTACAGATACCTGAGGGACGTCAGCTGTTCGGTCCCTTGACTGTCCGCGAGAATCTCGCCCTGGGTGCATACTCGCGCCGCAGAGGGGCGGTACCGGTGGCGCAAAGGCTACGGCGGATCTTTGCACTTTTTCCTCGTCTCGAGGAACGACTTGATCAGCAGGCAGGCACCCTTTCTGGCGGAGAGCAACAGATGTTAGCCATCGCCAGAGCTCTCATGGCGGAGCCCCTCCTGCTTCTACTGGATGAGCCCTCCATGGGGCTTGCACCCTTGGTGGTCCGCGACATCTTTGCCGCCTTGCGCGCTCTCAATCAGGAAGGTTTGACCATGATCCTGGTGGAGCAGGACGCCCGCATCGCCTTGAGTCTGGCCCATCGGGGCGTGGTCATGGAAAGAGGGAGATTTGTGCTCGAGGATTCAGCGCGAGCCTTGCTCGAGAATCCCGAAGTGCAAGCGATCTACTTCGGTCAACGGGAAAGCAACCTGGCTCGACGCGAGGCCAAGCCAGGCTACGGAGAGCTAAGCCCTGGCCGGAGGGAGGCCGATCGCGGCCACCAAGAGGTCAGTCACGGGCTTTCTCTTGAAACGACGTGGGCGGACGACCAGGGAGAAGGGGCATGAACGAGATCTGGAACCCTGAGTACGAGACCATGAGCCGGGAAAGCCTCCGGGAACTGCAGTTCAAGCGGTTGCAGATGACTCTTCGCTGGGTCTATGAGAATGTCCCCTTCCATCGCGAGCGGTGGACGGCATTGAAGCTGAAGCCCGGCGACATTCGCAGCCTCGAGGACATCGTAAAGCTGCCCTTCACAGCGAAGAGCGACCTCAAAGCTGCCTCTCCCTATGGACTTTTCGCACTGCCCCTGGAGAAAGTAGTCCGCATCCATTCCGCCTCGAGCACCATATCAGACCCAGCCGTGGTTGGGTACAGTCGCGGTGACCTCAACACCTGGTCAGAGTTATGCGCTCGGGCTGCTGTGGCTGGCGGGGCCCGTTCTCACGATGTGGCGCAAATCTGCTTTGAGTATGGCCTCACCACAGGAGCCTTCGGCATGCATGCCGGACTCGAACGGGTGGGTGCGACCGTTATCCCTGCGTCAACCGGCAATACGCGGCGCCAACTACAGATCATGCGGGATTTCCGTACCACGGTGCTGGTGGGTACGCCGAGCTACGCCCTTCATCTCCAGGAGGTGGCACCCGGCTTGGGCTTCGATTTCAGAGACCTTTCTGTGCGCGTGGCCATCCTCGGTTCAGAGCCCTGGACCAACGAGCTCCGCGAGGAACTCGAGAGGCGGTCGGGCATGTCAGCCATCGACATCTACGGACTCTCAGAAGTTCTGGGGCCGGGCATGTCCTTCGAATGCTGGAACAAAGATGGTCTGCATGTCAATGAAGATCACTTCTTGGTAGAGGTCATCGACCCGGACTCAGGGGAACCGGTTCCCGAAGGCAAAGAGGGCGAGCTCGTCTTTACTTCCCTCACGAAGGAAGCCTTGCCTGTCATCCGCTACCGTACCGGTGACCTGGCGAGCTTGAGCCGTCGTCCCTGCGCTTGCGGGCGGACGTTCGCTCGGCATACCAAGGTTCTCGCGCGCACCGACGACATGCTCGTGTTGGGTGGAGTCAACGTCTACCCAGCGTCGGCTGAAGCTGTTCTCCTGGATCTGGAAGGGGTGGAGCCCAACTACCGCATCATCCTTTACACCGAGGAAGGGCTGGACAAGATGGAGATCCAGATCGCGGTGGACTCCTCTTTCTTCTCGGACACCGTGCGCAAGCTACAGAATTTTCAACGTCATGTCGAAGAACGCATGCACCAGGAATTGGGCATCCGCCCCCGAGTACGTTTGGTCGAGCCTCGCTCTCTTCCCCGGGGCTCTGATGCCCGCTCCCGCCTGATCGACAACCGAAAGGGAGTGGGGAGAGGCCAATCTGGTACACTCCCCCGACGGTAGACAAGGCGCGGTCGGCGACCGCAGATAGGCACAGAAGCTCTGGAGGTTAGCGTGTCGGAAAACAGCTTCCTGTTCACTTCGGAGTCGGTGAGCGAAGGTCACCCCGACAAAATGGCGGACCAGATCTCCGACGCGGTGCTGGACGCCGTTCTCAAAGACGACCCACAGGGGCGCGTGGCTTGCGAAACCCTGGTCACCACCGGCCTTGTCGTCGTTTCCGGGGAGATAACTACATCCACGTACGTAGACGTTCCTTCGGTCGTGCGCCGTACTATCGAGCGCATTGGCTACACTCGAGCCAAGTTCGGTTTTGATGCCGCCACCTGCGGGGTGATCACCTCCATCCATGAGCAATCGCCCGACATCGCGCAGGGCGTGAGCACCGCTCTAGAGTACCGGATCGACCCCAGCGATCACGATGAGCTTGACTCTCAGGGTGCCGGCGACCAAGGCATGATGTTCGGTTACGCCTGCCGCGATACCGCGGAGCTCATGCCGATGCCTATCCTGCTTGCTCATAGGCTGATCCATCGCATGAGCGACGTCCGTAAGGGCGGGGTCTTGCCTTATCTGCGCCCAGACGGCAAGAGTCAGGTCACCGTGCGCTACCGTAACTGGGAGCCGGAGTTCATCACGGCGGTCGTGCTCTCCACCCAGCATAAGGAGGGTGTCGACATCGACACTCTTCTACGCCCGGACCTCATCGATCATGTCATCAAGCCCGTGCTTCCAGAGGGCCTTTACGACCCGGAGTTCAAGAAGACCAAGCTTTATGTCAACCCGACCGGAAAGTTCGTGATCGGCGGGCCCATGGGTGATACAGGGGTTACCGGCCGCAAGATCATCGTGGACACTTATGGAGGATTCGGACGCCACGGCGGAGGCGCCTTCTCCGGTAAAGACCCGTCCAAGGTGGACCGCTCCGCGGCTTACGCGGCCCGCTATGTGGCCAAGAATGTGGTAGCCGCCGGCCTGGCCGACCGGTGTGAAGTGCAGGTCGCCTATGCCATCGGGGTCGCGCACCCGGTGAGCGTCATGGTGGAATGCTTCGGAACGGAGAAGGTTGATCGCAAGGTGATCGAAGAGCTCATTCTGAGCCACTTCGACCTGCGCCCAGCGGCCATCATCCGCGACCTGCGTCTGTTGCGGCCGATCTATGAGAAGACCGCCGCCTACGGCCACTTCGGCCGCGAAGATGCCGACTTCACTTGGGAGGCGACTGACAAGGCCGAGTTTCTGCGGCGCGACGCTGGTCTATAAACTGGGCTGCGGCTGGCGAGCGCCTAGCCGGGTGAAAACCGAGGGTTTGGGGGCAAGGCCAGCAAGGCTGGCCTTGCGCCGAGGTTAGCTGCGATGTCGGCCAGACCTGATATGCACGCCGCTTCGGAGGTCGTTCAATGTGTGGTGCTGCTCAGGCTGCATCATCTGGGCGACCGCGTGTTCGACTATGTCGTGCCGCCTGGACTCCGGGGCGGGGTGGAGGTCGGCTCGCTCGTGTCCGTCCCGTTCCGAGGGCGGGCGGCGCGGGCCGTCGTGGTCGCTCTGGGCCCCTCGGGTGAGGCGTGCACCGAGCTCAAAACCATCCTGTCCGTCTTACCTGGTCAGGTCCCCGCCGACCTCTTAGAGTTGGCGCAACACCTGACGGCGCACTACCTTTGCTCGCTCGAATCCTGCCTACGTCTGATGATTCCTCCTTCTGGCGGCCGTCGGAATCCGGACCAGGTTGGCCATGCGAGCCGGGCCGCGTCCATCCGCCGGGAATGGGTCAACCTCTTGGACCGTGAACCCCAGGGGTTCAAGTTGACCGCTAAGCAGAAGAAGGTCTTGGAGTCGATCCCGCCCGAAGGGATAACGACAGCGCTGCTGCTCGCGAAGACAGGGGTGGGGAAGGCTGTGCTTGCAGGGCTGGCGAAGAAAGGACTGATCGAATGGGGACCGCCTCCCCCGCAGGAGGACGTCGTTCCAGCCCAGGAACCTCCGGAACTATGGCCGGAGCAAGCAGCAGCGGTCTCTTCCCTCAGCGCGGCTCTGGACGAGGGCCGATACTCTCGCCATCTCCTGTGGGGGGTGACGGGAAGTGGCAAGACCGAAGTGTATCTGCGTCTGCTCGGGCACACGGTCGAAAGAGGGGGAGGAGCCATCCTCTTGGTACCCGAGATCGCTCTAACTCCGCAGACCGTGGAGCGGGTCCGGGCTCGCTTTGGCAGCCAGGTAGCCGAGTTTCACAGTGGTCTACCCCCAGGGCAGAGGCTGCACGAGTACCGACGTATCCAAGCAGGTGAGGCGCGCATCGTGGTCGGGGCGCGCTCAGCGGTGTTCGCCCCTGTGGCTGATCTGCGCTTGGTAATCATTGATGAGGCCCACGACCCCTCGTACAAACAAGAGGAAGAACCTTGCTACGAGGCGCGGAAGGTCGCCGAGCTTCGCTTGAGATTAAGGGGAGGGCTCCTGCTCGAAGGCAGCGCCACTCCCGCAGTCGAAAGCCTGGGGGAAGACCTCGTCCCGATCCGCCTCAGCCGCCGGGCGGCTGGCTCTCTTCCCGAGGTGGAAGTAGTCGACATGCGCCTGCAGGGGGCAGGGCTGCTCTTAGCCCCCAGATCCCGTGAAGCATTGGCTGAGGTTTTGAGGCGCGGCGAGCAGGCCATCATCCTGCTCAATCGACGCGGCTCGGCGGGATATGTGCATTGCGAGCACTGTGGGCATGTGCTGTTGTGCACCTCTTGCGAGCTGGCAGTGACCTACCATGCCGAAGGGCGACGCCTGGTCTGTCACCATTGTGGGCGGTCCTTCCCCCAACCGTCGCTCTGTCCTAGCTGCCAGGAAGCGACTCTTACCCGCTCGGCGCCGGGTACTGAGCGGCTGGACCGGGAACTAAGGCGGTTCGTGCCTCAGCAGAGGGTCTTCCGGATGGATTCTGATGTGGCCACGACCGCCACGCAGATCCAACGCATTCTTTCTGCCTTCGCCGCTTCCCGCCCTGGGGTCCTTGTGGGGACCCAGATGGTGGCCAAAGGCCACGACTTCCCCTATGTGACCCTGGTGTTGGTGGCAGACGCAGACGTAGGATTGTATGTGCCTGACTTTCGCGCTGCGGAGAGAACCTTCCAGCTGCTCATGCAGGTGGCCGGTCGAGCAGGTCGGGCGGAGAGGCGGGGACGGGTGCTGGTGCAGACTTGGAATCCCGAGGTCCCGTGTATTAGAATGGCGCTACAGCGAGATGAGGCGGGTTTCTACCGGCAAGAGCTCGACACCCGGCGACGTCTCGGTTATCCGCCCTTCACGGAGTTGATCCGCTTGGTGACGGTGTCCCCGGAGGCCGAGAAAGCCAGGGCGGGCGCGTATCTCCTGGCTGAACGCCTCGGTCGGCATTTCCGCAAAGGGGAGCTACGGGGACCGGCCCGGCTGTTAGCGCTGCGGGGCAAGGAACGGTGGCAGCTAGTCGTGGCGGCTGAAGACGGAGCCCGCGCCCGAGCGCTCGTGCGCCAGGCCGATGCGCAGCTGAGCGAGCCCTATCGGCAGCGAGGGGTGACGCTGATCGTCGACGTAGACCCGCAATCATTCACCTAAGAGGTATGGAGAAGTCGACAGTGGCAAACAGGACAAGAAGAGCGGTCGCTGCGACAGGCAAGGCGGTGGCGGCCACTCAGAAGGCGGTGGCCAAGAAGGCGGCCATGGCCCCGCTGGCCACTTTGCGCGTTCTTGGTGACCCCGTCCTTAAACAAAAGGCGCGACCGGTCACGGAGTTCGATGCCAGGTTGGCGAAACTCGCCGAGACCATGATAGAGGTCATGGAGCGCGAGGAAGGGATCGGCCTGGCCGCCCCCCAGATAGGCGTGCTCAGCTGCGTATTGGTCTGGGCCGACCCTGAAGACCGCGACCAGGTCCGTGTTTTCGTCAATCCGTGCATCACTCGACAGTCCGCGGAATGCAGTTCCGCTCCTGAGGGGTGTCTCTCGGTCCCGGGGGCCACGGTCGAGGTGGTCCGCGCTGAAGCGATCACAGTCAAGGCGCAAGACCTGGACGGGGTGGAGCGTACCTGGGAACTCTCCGGTTTGCAGGCGCGCATCGTCCAGCATGAGGTCGATCATCTCGAAGGCCGGTTGATTCTCGATCGGGCGAGTCCCGAAGAGAGGCGTCGAGTGCTCCGGGAACTGCGGGAACGCGCGCTGGCTGGCGGCTCGTGAAATTCGCTTTTGCTGGCAGCCCCGAATTTGCAGCTTGGGTGCTGGAGCACCTGGTCAGCCTGGGTCGTCGCCCTGCTCTCGTCATCTCTCGGCCTGACCGCCCCCGCGGCCGGGGTCGACGTTTGGCTGCCCCTATGGCGGCGGTCACCGCGTCGCGGTTGGGTCTCGATTGCGCCCAGGTTCCCAACATCAACGCCCTTGCGGTCCGGGAGCAGATGCACGCGGCTGGGATCTCCGCGCTCGTGGTGGCCTCTTTCGGCCAGATCCTGAAACGGGAGCTTCTCGAGTCGTTTCTGTGCCTGAATCTCCACGCTTCGCTGCTACCCGCCTACCGCGGTGCTGCTCCCATCGAGCGGGCTCTCATGGCTGGAGAGCCCGAGACGGGCATCACCATCATGCGCATCACGGAGGTCTTGGATGCCGGACCCTGGGCCTTACAGACGAGGCTTTCCATCAACCTGACCGACGACGCCGGCTCCGTGCGCAGGGCTTTGGCCTTGCTTGGCGCCATCGGTATCGACCAGGTGCTCACAGGCATCGAGGACGGCACGGTGGTGTGGAGGGAGCAGGTGGGTCCAGCCACCTACGCCGACAAACTGGCCGCTGCCGACTGCGTTGCCGACCCGCGGCAAGGAGCCAAAGCTTTCCACGACCGGGTCAGAGCCCTGAGCCCACGTTCAGGCCTGCGCGCTGTTTCCGGTCAGGTGGAGTTCAAGATCTGGCGCACCTGGCCCTACGGGCAGCCAGGGCTGGTCGAGGTGCCTGCTGTCGCCCAGGCAGTGAACGGACGGACGGGGCGCCTGCTGGTGGCCGACGAGCGGCTTTTTCTGGGCTGCGAGGAGGGGGTGGTGGAGTTGTTAGCGGTGCAGCCGAGTGGCAGGCCGCGCATGACCGCAGCCGCTTTTGTGAGGGGTTACCGCGCACGGCTGGGAGAGACTTTACAGGCACCCCCCGTCGGCTGTGACCCGGGATCCCTGCTGGAGGACTTATAATGCGCCGCCGACTGACAATGCGCCACGGCCCGAGCTTGAACTGCGAACTGGAAGTCTGAGGAGGCTTGGGGGTCCCAAGATGGCCGTTCCCGCCGCTGTCTACCGCGAACTCCATCTGCTGCCGTCGCTCCTTTCCGCCGATTTTGCCCGTCTGGGCGAAGAGGTGGAGGCGGTGCTCGACGCGGGGGTGCGCTTCATCCACGTCGACGTGATGGATGGTCATTTCGTGCCCAACCTCACCATAGGTCCCGGGGTGGTGTCCGCTCTTGCCCCCCGCGTGCATGAGCGAGGAGGTATCCTCTCCGTGCATCTCATGATCGAGCACCCAGAGCAGTTTCTGGAGACCTTTGCCCGGGCTGGAGCCGACGCCTTGAGCGTGCATGTCGAGGCCTGCCCCCACCTGTACCATGCCCTCCAAAGGATCAAGTCGCTGGGGATGGGTGCTGGATTGGCTCTCAATCCTGGAACCAGTGTGGAGCGGGTCGCTGAAGTGCTCGACCTGGTGGATTACCTACTGGTGATGACGGTCAATCCCGGTTTTGGCGGTCAAGAATTGATCGAGAGCGCCCTGGCCAAGGTGCCTGTCTTACGCCCCCTACTCCCAACCACCGCGGCCATAGAAGTGGATGGGGGAGTCAACCGCGAGAATATCCGCCGAGTGGTGGAAGCTGGCGCCAACTGGATCGTGGCCGGAAGCGCGGTGTTCGGGGCAGGGGATCCGTTCCGCCAGGCACAAGAACTAGCTGCCCTCATGAGGGAGCCGGCAAAGTGCGGGCCAACCAGGGAGGGCTTGCCCTGAGTGGGCGCGGGGGTCGAGATGACGTTCGTGTTGCACCTGTGCTAGATTGTGCCGCGTACCGCTCTGATGCGGAAAGAAGAGATGGTCTTCGGGGTCGGGTGAGATTCCCTACCGGCGGTGAAAGCCCGCGAGCCTACTGGGCAGACCAGGTGGAATTCCTGGGCCGACAGTGAAAGTCTGGATGAGAGAAGGCCGGACGCGCTTGCGTTCCTCCGACCCCTGGGCCTGGAGCCTGAGGGGTTTCCTGTTTGGTGCTTAACAAAGAGGACTACCAGCATCTGCTGAGAGCGATGGACCTCGCCGAACAGGCGAGGGGCTGCACTAGCCCTAACCCGCTGGTAGGGGCGGTCATCGTCAAGGACGGGTGGGTCCTGGGCGAGGGGTACCACGCCGGCCCCTGGCGTGACCATGCCGAGATCGCGGCTTTGCGGGACGCTTTGGGGCGGACCTCGGGGGTGCAGGCCGACGTTCTCGACCGCGCCAGTCTGGCAGAACTCTGCCGCGAGCTTTGCTCGGGCGCCACCCTCTACGTGACTTTGGAACCTTGCTGTACTTACGGTCGCACTCCCCCCTGCACGTCGGCGGTCATAGGAGCGGGTTTCTCGCGCGTCGTAGTGGGGGCGATCGATCCTTCCCCGGCCGTGAACGGCCGGGGGCTGGCGCTTCTCCGAGAAGCGGGGCTCCAGGTCGAGCTGGCCGAAGGCGAGGTTGCACACAAGATCAAGCGGCAGAACGACGGTATGCGCAAGGCCGTGTCTCGCGGCCTTCCCTTCGTCGTCTACAAGTACGCCGTCACCTTGGACGGGCGGGTAGCCACGGACTGCGGGGACTCACGCTGGATCTCCAGTGAAGAAAGCCGGGCCCTGGTCCATCGGTGGCGCAGTTGGTCGGACGCTGTAGCAGTCGGCGCGGGCACGCTGACAGCTGATGACCCCACCTTGACCGCACGGACCAGCGGGTGCGGCCGGCAACCCCTGCGGGTGGTCATAGGAGATACACCGGCCCTCGGCTCGGGCAGCGCTCTGGTCCGCACGATAGAGGAGGGTCCCGTGCTTGTGCTCTGCGGCCCGGGGGTCGATCCACGGCGGCGTAGCGAGCTGGAGTCCTGGGGACTGGAGACTCTGGCTACGTCGGCCGGCGAAGGCCGATGGCCAGACCCGTTAGAGAGCGCTCGCCTGCTTGCCACCCGCGACGTCCAGACGGTTCTTTTCGAAGGCGGTCCGCGGGCAGCAGGGGCGTGGTGGGCAGCAGGCCTCATCGACAAGGTGGCGGCGTTTGTGTGCCCGAAGATGGCGCCGGGTTTCGTAAACCGGGGACCTCTACAGGGGCCAGGACCTGCGCGCATGGGCGAGGCCAGCGAGTTGGTCGAAGTCGAGATGGAGCGGGTGGGGCCGGACTTCCTGATCAGCGGCTATACGGGAGGACCGTTCTGATGTTCACTGGCTTGATAGAAGAGGTCGGCGTGGTCAGGCGGCTGGAACGACTGGGGCAAGGAGGCCGGTTGAGCATCGCTGCCCGCACCGTATTGGAAGGGACCCGAGTGGGGGACTCGGTTGCGGTGAGTGGAGCCTGCCTGACCGTGGTGGCCCTGGACGCAGACGGTTTCGTCGTAGACTGCATGCCCGAGACTCTGACTCACACCACACTAGGCGAGGCCAGACCGGGGACGCTGGTCAATCTGGAGCGCGCCCTCGCCCTGGGGGATCGGCTGGGAGGGCATCTTGTCTTAGGCCACGTCGATGGAGTGGCCCAGATCGTGGAAGTCCGCCGAGCTGGCATAGCTTGGGAGGTGGATATCAGTCTACCCGCCGCGCTGGTCGGCTACGTCGCCCCCAAGGGTTCCGTCGCGGTCGATGGCATCTCGCTCACCGTGATCTCGGTAGGGCAGGAAGCGTTCACAGTGGGGATCATTCCTCATACCGTCCAGGCCACCGCTTTGCGGTCCATGAGGGTGGGTCAGAAAGTGAATCTGGAAGCCGATGTCATCGCCCGCTACGTGAGACAGAGCTTGCTCAGTCTTGCTGGTCAGTCGCCGAGTCCGCCAGCATCTACGGTTGGCTCTCCCAGCGGGCTCACTGAGGAGTTCCTTCGCGAACAAGGCTTCCTCTGAGCGAGCCGGCGGCGGCCTGGCAGGCAAATGATCAAGAGATACGGGTTGTGAAGGGGTAAGCAACTAGTGCGCAGAATAGCAGGAGGCATTAGATGACACGAAAAGGCGCCGCATTCGCCAGCATCGAGGAGGCGCTAGCGGAGATACGAGCCGGCCGCATGGTCGTCGTGGTCGATGATGAAGATCGCGAGAATGAGGGTGACCTGACGCTGGCGGCGCAGTTTGCCACCCCTCAGGCCATCAACTTCATGGCTACTCATGGGCGAGGGCTTATCTGCCTCGCTATCACTCCCGAGCGTGCCGAGGCGCTCAGACTACAGCCCATGGTGCGTAACAACCAATCGCGCTTCGGCACGGCTTTTACAGTCTCGATCGAGGCTCGGGAAGGGGTCACCACCGGCATCTCGGCGGCCGACCGAGCCCGGACCATCCAGGTGGCGATAGACCCCAATAGCAAGCCGGAAGATCTCGTCCAACCCGGACACGTGTTTCCTCTGATTGCGCGGAACGGGGGCGTGCTGGCTAGAGCGGGGCAAACGGAAGCCGCGGTCGACCTGGCTCGACTTGCCGGGCTCATCCCAGCCGGAGTGATCTGCGAGATCATGAACGAAGATGGGAGCATGGCCCGGGTTCCCGACCTGGTGAAATACTGCCAGCGGCATGGGCTGAAGATGATCACCGTCGCCGACCTCATCCGCTATCGCAGAAGGACGGAGAAGCTGGTGCGTCGGGTAGCCTCAGTACAGTTGCCCACGCAGTTCGGGGACTTCATGGCCTATGGCTACGAGAGTCTCATCGACGGCGAGCAGCACCTGGCCCTGGTCAAAGGGGAGGTGGAGGGTCAAGAGAACGTCTTGGTGCGGGTCCATTCGGAGTGCCTGACCGGAGACGTCTTCCACTCCCTGCGCTGTGACTGCGGTGACCAACTGCAGGCGGCGTTGGCCGCCATCGAGCGGGAAGGCCGGGGCGTGCTCCTCTACATGGCCCAGGAGGGTCGAGGCATCGGCCTTCTCAACAAGCTACGCGCTTATGAGCTTCAGGAGCAGGGGAGAGATACGGTCGAAGCTAACCTGGAGTTGGGGTTCGCCCCCGACCTTCGGGACTACGGCATAGGGGCCCAGATACTGGCGGATCTCGGACTCACCTCCATCCGGCTGATGACCAACAATCCGCGTAAGCTCGTGGGGCTGGAAGGCTACGGCCTTGTCATCACCGAGCGCGTTCCCTTGGAGGTCTGCCCGACAGAAGCCAACATGCGCTACCTTCAGACCAAACGCGAGAAGCTCGGGCACATCCTCCATCACCAAGGACTCCAGTACGACAGAGACAACGGAAAGGACGGCGCGAATGACTGACAAAGGGCAGGTGTACGAAGGAGTACTCAAGGGAGAAGGTCTCCGTTTCGCGGTGGTGGTCAGCCGCTTCAACGAGTTCATCAGCAGCAAGCTCCTCTCGGGCACTTGGGACTGCCTGACTCGGCATGGAGTGGACTTGGGTGATATCGACGTGGCTTGGGTCCCCGGAGCGATGGAGATCCCCCTCGTCGCCAAACGCATGGCAGCCACCCACCGCTATGACGCCGTCATCTGTCTCGGCGCAGTGATCCGGGGCTCTACTCCTCACTTCGACTACGTGGCTGCGGAGGTAGCCAAAGGTGTGGCCGCGGTCCAGTTGAGCGAAGGGGTTCCGGTCATATTCGGCGTGCTCACCACTGACACCATCGAGCAGGCAGTCGAACGGGCAGGGACCAAAGCCGGCAACAAGGGTTGGGACGCGGCCCTAGCCGCGATAGAGATGGGGAACCTGATCCGCCGCCTGGACGGGCGGGTAGTGTGAAGATCAAGCCACCTTTTCGACTTTGTGGGCCTTGAGGCACTTGGCGCACACATAGGCGCGCGTCGGCTTACCCTCGAGGACTATGCGGACCTTCTGAACGTTGGGGTCCCAGCGACGAGGGGTAGCCCGCATGGAATGGCTTCGATTGTTGCCGAAGGACGGCTTCTTGCCACAGATCGCACAGACTCTTGACATCTATGTCTCACTCCGGTTCGGGGGCTCTTCGCGAGTCGCATAGTATGCCGCAGGGCCCTGCGGATGACAAGAGAGCAGTGGATCTCAGCGCGGAGAGACAAGAGGAGAACCGGATGTCCACTTCGAAGGCGGTGAACCTTCGGCACCCTGCCAGTCTCGATTGGCCAGGAGGCGCTCAGGGTGCGCTAGAATTGAGAGGTACCTCACCCTCCCGGCGGGGAAAGGAGTGGCGATTTTCACCAAGGAGATGTCCATCCTGGAGGCACTGCAGGCCGACCCTCGCGCCCGCGATGTCTTTAACGCTCATGGCCTGGGATGTCTGGGGTGCATGGGGCTGAGCCAGGAGTCCATCGAGGAGGGTGCCAGGATGCACGGCATCGACCCTGATGTCATCGTGGCCGATCTCAATCGGCTTGCTTGTCTGGAAGAACAGCCGGCGGAATGAGCGAAATGACAGAGACTAGCTCGCAGGCAGACCGGCCGTCCGCCGCAGATCCCTCAGCCAAGACCACGGTCGGGGAGGTCGGCGGGGGGCTGGTGGTGACCGACCGGGCCATCGCTGACATCGTAGGCCACACGGTGATGGAGTGCTACGGCATAGTGGGTATGGCATCTCCTGGTCTGCGGCGAGGGGTCGCGGCTCTTCTTGCTCGCGACCGTCTGCACCAGGGCATCAAGGTGGACCAGAGCGAGGGGCTTCTTCGTATCGGTCTGTATGTCATCGTGGAATACGGACTGAACGTGGCCGAAGTGGCGGGCAACGTCCGGGCCCAGGTCGCTTACAACGTCGAGAAGATGACCGGCAGGCGGGTAGACGCTTTGCAGATACACGTGCAAGGGGTCAGGGTCAGTGAGTAGAGTCCTGGGGGCTCTGACGGTGGCCCAGATGCGCGCGCTGTGGAGTGCCGGCTACCAGGCACTTGAGGGGCGCAAACAAGAGATAAACGATCTCAACGTGTATCCGGTGCCCGACGGTGATACCGGCACCAACCTGGCCCTTACCGTGCGCAGCATCGTCGAGGGAGTGGCTCGACTTCCCGCTTCTAGTAGTCACCCTGAAGTTTGCCAATCGGTGTCTCAGGCAGCGCTCATGGGGGCGCGCGGCAACAGCGGGGTGATCCTTTCGCAGATCGTGCGCGGAGCCATGGAGGTCCTGAGCCAGACCTCTGCCCCCTCCATAGAAGTCTTGGCTGCCGCCTTGCGTCATGCCACCGACACAGCTTACAGAGCCGTACGCCGGCCCGTAGAAGGCACCATGCTGACTGTGCTGCGGGATATGGCCGATGCGGCAACAGCCGCCCGGGGGATGACCGATCTTACCGCCTTCTTGGAGCGGGTCCTGGCGGCCGGCTGGGAGAGCGTGGCAAGAACGCCCAGGCTGCTCAAGGTCCTGGCTGACGCCGGTGTGGTCGATGCGGGTGGTTTCGGCCTGGTAGTGCTCCTGGAAGGTGTGGCAAACGGCCGGCACGCCATGGAGACGCCCATCTCTCTACGGTGGGTACCGCAGCCAGAGGTGGAGACGGGGGTCTTCGAGCCGACCACTGAGGAAGAGAGTCGGTTTACGTACTGCACCAGTTTCTTGCTGACCGGAAGGGACCTTGATCCCCGATCCCTCGAGGAACGGCTTAGCGAGCTAGGTGACAGTCTGCTCGTAGTGGGCAATAGCGATCAGGTGAAGGTGCACGTCCACACCGACTGTCCGGGCGACGTCCTCAACATGGCGACTGCCCTGGGTATCCTCACCGAGATTGAAATCGACAACATGAAAGAGCAGGAAGCCGAGCGCACCGCTCGTCTGGAAGCCCAGGCTCGCGCAGGCCAAGCTGGCCGTGGCGAGCCGGCTGGTCCGCCCGGGACAGAGACGAGTGCTGCACAAGTCGTGGCTGTGGTGGCCGGAGAGGGGAACAAGGCGCTGTTCCGTAATCTAGGCGTCGATTTCATAGTGGACGGGGGCCAGTCGATGAACCCGTCTGCAGAGGAACTGGTGCGAGCCATCAGCCAGGCAGAAGCTCCGGCGGTGGTGCTGCTTCCCAACAACAGCAATGTGATCATGACCGCAGAACAGACCGTCGGGTTGGTGGAACGCGAGGTCTATGTGATCCCGACCCGCTCCCTGCAAGCCGGCTTGAGCGCGGCTGTGGCCTTCGACAGGCGTAGACCTGGAGAAGTGAACGCCAAGGAGATGGAGATGGCGGCCCGGGGGGTGATGACTGCAGAGATCACACGCGCCGTGCGTGACTCTCTTGTCGACGGCGTCCAAGTGCGGGCGGGTGAGTTCATCGGGTTGGTCGAGGAGAAGGTGGTAGTGGGCTCGGCCGATTTGGACCACGTCTTGGAAGTAGTCGTCGGTAGACTGCTCGGTCAGGGACGGGAGGTGCTCACGGCACTCCTGGGTCAAGGGGAGGAGGCCTTACAGGCTCGCGAGAAACTGGAAAGACTGAGCGAGTCCTACCCAGGAGTCGAGTTCGAGATGCATGACGGCGGGCAACCGTTTTATCCTGTCTTGTTGTCAGCAGAGTAGCCCGCCACCTTCGCGGAGATTGTGCTTGGCAAAGGGAGGGGGAGATGATCATCAATCGCGACACCACTGCCATCGTGGTGGATTCCACCGCTGATCTGCCGGAGCATCTGGCCAACGATCCCAATATCAGCATGGTCCCCCTCACTGTGTACTTCGGCGAGGAGGCTTACCTGGACTGGGTCGAGCTCAAGCCCGAGGAGTTCTACCAACGCTTGAAGGCCACGCCCTCGCTCCCGCGCACGTCGCAACCTTCGGCAGGCGCCTTCTTGGAGCGGTACAAGGCGCTGCGCGAGCGTTTCGAGCGCATCTACTCGGTCCACCTCAGCAGCAAGTTCAGCGGCACGTGCGCCAGCGCCGAGGTAGCCCAGAGTCAGGTCGACGGGGTACGGGTGGTCGACTCGGAGCTAGCGACCGGGGGTATCGCTCTGTTCGTGGACCGCTTGCTGGACAGGCTCGACCGGGGGACCCCTGAGGAGGAGTTCGAGGCGTACATCGAGCGGTTTCGGAGAGAGAAGATCTTCTATTTCTTGCCCACTACCCTGGACTACCTCTACAAGGGAGGGCGGATCGGTCGTGCTTCTCACCTGGTCGGTACCATGCTCAACGTGAAGCCGGTCTTGGCGATCGAAGGCGGCGTGATCGACGTGTACCGCAAGGTGCGCGGTCTATCCCAGGCGCTGCAGGTCATGCGCGATGGACTGGTGGAGAACACCGTACCGGGCAAGACCACCTACGTGGGGTACGCTCACGCTCTGAACGAGCCCGTGCTTGCCCAACTGCGCGAACTGGTGGAAAGCATACCGGACCGAGACATCCAGGTGCGGACCGTCAGCATCGTGGGCTCAGTGATCGGCACCTATGTCGGTCCTGGGGCGGTCTCTCTCTCCTTCATCCAGGAATGAGGAATGCCGCACACGGCGGACCGTTCTATCCTCTTGGCGCCACCACCAGGTTCCCGCGGCCCGGACCTGAGCTGAGACACAATTCCAAGGCTTCCTTGCAGCCGGCCTTGCTCGAGCAACCGGTGGCTGTGCTGCGAGGAGTGGGCAGGGACACAGGGCGGAGACTGGGCCAGCTGGACATCCACACGATCCGCGACCTGCTTTTCCATCTCCCCTTTCGCCACGAGTCAGCGACAGACCTTGTGACCATCGCCTCTCTCCCGGAAAAAGAGGAGGTGAACCTGAAGGTTCGTGTCGTCTCTTGTGCGGTACACGAGACCTTGCGTCGCCGGATCAAGGTGTTGGAAGCGCTGGTGAGCGACGACACGGGCAGCATAGTCGCCGTCTGGTACAACCAGGCCTATCTCGAGACAGCCTTTCGTGAGCATCCCGAAGTCCTCTTGCGGGGCATGCTGGTCAGAAAGCGTCAGCGCGGCCCTCTTTTTGTGGTCAGACGCCACGAGATCCTCGGGGGAGGCGAGGAAAGCCGGCACATCCTTGGTCTGATTCCTGTGTACCCGAGCACAGGCGACCTGAGCGTACGCACTATCCGCAACCTATTGCATTCGGCGGCGCCGCTGGCCCGGCACCTGCCCGAACCCCTGCCTTCAGAACTGCTGGCAAGGCGTGGCTATCCCCGGAAAGCGGAGGCGATCCTCGCCTGCCATTTCCCGACCGTCTCTCGCGAAGCCCAGGCGGCTAGGGAAAGACTGGCCTTCGAAGAGCTCTTGCTGCTGCAGTTGGCTCTGATCGAGCGTCGTCATCAGCTCGATTGTGAGCAGACCGCCTTGCCTTTAGGTCCCCCAGGGGAGCTGGCCGGTGCCTTCCTGGCCGGTCTTCCCTATCGGCCGACTGCGGCGCAGCTGCGGGTCATGGGCGAGATAGATGCCGACCTCGCGCAGTCCGTGCCTATGCGGAGGCTCCTGCATGGGGATGTCGGCTCGGGCAAGACCGTGGTTGCCGCGTATGCTTTGGTGAGGGCGGTAGAAAAAGGAGGCCAGGCTGCCCTGATGGCACCGACTGAGGTGTTAGCGGATCAGCATTATGTAGGTCTGAGGGACCGGCTGGCACAGCATGGCATACGAGTGGGCCTGCTGAAGGGAAGTCTCCCGGCCAGCGAGAGGCGGGCGATCCGGGTCTCTGCGGCAAAGGGCCAGGTTGACATACTCATCGGCACCCATGCCCTCATCCAGGAGGGGGTCCGCTTCCACGACCTCCGTTTGGTGGTAGTCGACGAACAGCACCGCTTCGGCGTACGGCAACGTGAAGCCATGCTTTTGGCCAGGCCGGATGGACGCAGGCCGCACACCCTGCACATGTCAGCTACCCCGATTCCTCGCACCTTGAGCCTCACGCTGTATGGCGACCTGGATGTGAGTGTCTTGGATGAGATGCCGCCGGGCCGTCAGCCGGTGAAGACCAGACTCGTGTTCCCGAGAGCGGAGAGCCGCATGTGGGAGTTCGTCAGGGGTCAGCTGAACAAGGGGCGCCAGGCCTATGTGGTCTGTCCCCTTATCGAGGAAAGTGAGGCCCTGCAGGCTGTTTCTGCCAATGAGACCTTCCGCCGACTCTCCGCCAGCGAGCTTGAAGGGTTTCGTGTCGGCCTGCTCCACGGACAACTGCCCGCAGCGGAGAAGGGTGCAGTGATGTCCGCGTTCGCGGCAGGTCAGCTTCAAGTGCTGATCAGTACGTCCGTGATCGAGGTCGGGATCGATGTTGCGAACGCCACTGTCATGGTGATTCTGGGCGCTCGCCGCTTTGGGCTGTCCCAGCTTCACCAGCTGCGCGGCAGAGTGGGAAGGGGTGCGCACGAGTCATACTGTCTGCTCGCTGTGGAGGAGGAGGATCCTGCAGTGGCTGACCGCCTGGCGCTGTTCGCCCGGACCAGTGACGGGTTCGTCCTGGCTGAGGCTGACCTTGCCTTGCGGGGTGCAGGCCAACTGTTCGGGGAAAGGCAATCCGGGGCCAGCGACCTCCTGGTAGCCTCCTTGGTCCGCGATCGGCACTTGCTAGAAGAAGCCAGGGCCGAGGCGGAGAGGCTGCTTGCCTTGTGGGAAGGTAGGCAGGCCTCGCCTGCAGGGGTTGGCTCTGGCCAGGAATCGTCTGCGATAGCGGCTTGGCTCCCCGCTGTAGAGGCGGCGCGCAGCCGTTTCGGTGACCTCATCAGTAGGATGGAAAGGGCATGACTGGTCGGTTCCCGGGCAGGGTCCGGATCGTGGCCGGTGCGAAGGGCGGCCTCTGGCTGCGGGTACCGAGCGGCCGGCAGGTACGACCCACAAGCGAGATGGTGAGAGGAGCCATCTTCAACGCCTTGGGGGCCGTGACGGGAGCACGCGTGCTCGACCTCTTCGCAGGTACGGGGGCGTTGGGGCTGGAGGCACTATCTCGAGGAGCCCGGGATTGTGTGTTCGTAGAGGGTGACCGCGCTGTCGCCGAGACGCTCAAGGACAACATCAGGTGGCTCGGCTACGAGGACCGCGTGCGCGTAATGGTCGCCGACTACCGGTCGGCGGTGGAGAACTTGGTCGGCCAGAACCAGCGCTTTGATTTGCTCTTTGTAGACCCTCCCTATAGAATGCTACCCGAAGTAGAGGCGAGTCTAGTGCCGTGGATATCCGCATTGCTGTCGGCGGACGGTATCGTGGTCACCGAAGGGAGCAAGCGGCTGCGAGCCACCTTCGGACTGGAGGTGGTATTCGACCGCGTATACGGGGATACCAGGGTGACCATGGTCAGCGCAAGGAAGGAGAGAGCGTGAAGACGGTGCTTTGCCCCGGCACCTACGACCCGGTCACGATCGGTCATCTGGATATCATCACGCGCTGCAGCGCAATGTTCGACGAGGTCGTTGTGGGGGTGGTGGACGAGTCGTACCGCAAGACCGTACTATTTAGCACCGGAGAACGCGTGCATTTCTTGCAGGAGTCGACCAAGCACCTGCCGAATGTCAGGGTGGCTGTGATGCGGGGACTCGTGGTCGACTTTGCTCGGGAGGTGGGAGCCAGAGTCCTGGTCAAAGGGCTCCGGGCTTTGACAGACTTCGAGTACGAGTTCCAGATGGCGCAACTCAACCGCAAACTGGACCCCGAGCTGGAGACAATGTACCTTATGGCCTCGCCAGAGTATTCGTTTCTCAGCTCGAGCGGGGTGAAGGAGATCGCCAGGTATGGCGGATGTGTGGCCGACCTCGTTCCTCCCGTGGTCGCAGAGCGGTTCGCGGAAATGTATGGATCCGTGGAGGGTTAGGGCATGGACGTTCTGGTTCTGATCGACAAGCTCGATGATCTGGTCCACAGCGCCAGCACATTCCCTATGACCGACAAGGTCATGATCGACAGGGAAGAGATCTACGACCTGCTCGACCAGATGCGGGCGACCATCCCTGAAGAGATCAAGCAGGCGCGGTGGATCGTCAAGGAGCGGCAAGAGATGCTCCAGGAGGCCAAGGAAGAGGCGGAGCGCATCTTGCGGGAAGCGCGCGAAGAGGCGGAGCGGCTGGCAAGTGAACAAGAGATAGTGCGTCGAGCTCAGCGGCAAGCCGAAGAGATAATCCGCGAGGCAGAGGCTCGGGAACGGGAGATAAGACTGGGAGCCGAAGACTACGCGGACGAGATCCTGAAGACCTTGGAGACCAACCTGGACAAGTTCCTGGCCGCCGTCCAGCGCGGACGTCAGCGTCTGCAAAGCGGCTCCTCCGGATCGTCCGATCTCACCTGATCCGGGCTCGACTTGCGAAACACGGATAACCCCCATGCATCTCAATCTTGTCGAACTGGCTCTGCGCGGGGGGGAGCACTACGAGAGGGCGTTCGCCCTCGAGGTGGAGCCCATCCTGTTGGGCGGGGCTTCCTTCCAAGTGAGCGTGCCTGAGGGCGTGTGCGTAGCGGTCGACCGGGTGACCGGCGGGTACCTGGTCAAGGTCGCTCTCACGGCTACGGTCTATGGACCGTGCATGCGTTGTTTGAAGGACACCCGCCTGGAGGTTGTGGCGGAGCAAGAAGAGTTCGCTCCCACGGCGGGCGGGCAGTGGGACCCTGCTGAGCTCAGCGAATTCATCACCGACCTGGTAGTGGATGTGGATTCCCTCGCTCGCGAGGCGGTCGTGCTGGCGCTACCTTTTCAGCCTCTATGCAGCGAGGAGTGCAAGGGACTCTGCCCGCACTGTGGGGCCGACCTCAACCTGGGCCCCTGCGGTTGCGAGGGTGTCGAACCCGACCTGCGCTGGGAGGGTCTACGTGGACTTCTGGAGAGGCGGGAGGAGGCGGAATGACCCGGGCCCGGGAGCGCGGAGGTCTTGAAATCTGAGGGACGATAGGGTACAAACTCTGGGTTTTATACAGGTCAGGAGAGAGGCGTTCAGATGGCAGTTCCAAAGAGGAAGACTTCCCGCGCTCGCAGAGACTCGCGGCGGGCCACCCACCGGCCTGCCGCTCCCGCGTTCACAGAGTGTCCCCAGTGTCACAGCCCCCGGTTGCCGCACCGGGTCTGTCCTAATTGTGGGACCTATGGTGGACGTCAGGTGCTGAAGGTCGAAGAGTAAGGTCAGGTGGTCGGCTGATGCCCATCATCGTGCAAGAAGGCGAGGCGATGGTAAGCCTGGCTATGGCCATCCAGGCGCCGGACGAGAATCTACGGACCAACTCGACTACCACCTTCAGCGGCCCGGTCAAGGTCTTCTACCGCGACTTCGAGGTAGTCCGTATAGAGGCCCGCGAAGGCGATCTGGAACTCCTGCCTCCGGTAGTGGGGGCTATCACTTGGCTTCGCAAGGACCGCCGGTATCAGCTCCGGTTAGGCGAGCAGCAGTGATCGCATTGTGCGAATTCTCCACAGGATAGTCGGATAGTTCTCGGTCTCTTTCTAGGAGGATGCATGGCGCTCGTAGGCCCTGACAGGATCAGGAATATCGCGGTGGTCGGTCATCGCGGAGCGGGCAAGACCTCGTTGGTCGAGGCTTTGCTCTACACAACGGGCGCCAAGAATCGGCTCGGCTCCGTTATGGACGGGACTGCCACCACGGACCACGACGAAGACGAGATCAAGCGTCAGATGACCATTGCGGCCGCATTGGCCCACGTGGATTGGGGCGGCCATAAGATCAACCTGCTCGACACCCCCGGCGAGGCGTCGTTCATCAACGAAGCGCTCGGTACCCTGGCGGTGGTGGAGGCCGCCCTCGTAGTCGTGAATGCAGTGGCCAAAGTCGAGGTCCAGACGGAGCGCCTCTGGAAACGTGCACGCGATATGGCGGTGCCTCGGCTGGCCGTTGTCAACATGATGGACCGCGAGCGAGCCGATTTCAGCGACGTCATGGACGCCTTGCAGGCCCGCTTCGGTGACGAGGTGGTGGCTGTCGCCCTTCCTCTAGGCCGGGAGGCGCAGTTCGAGGGCGTCATCGACCTGGTCGCCATGAAAGCGTGCAGTTACTCGGGGGCTACGGGCAAGGGGGCAGAGAGGCCGATTCCAGACGAGCTGGTCTCTGCCGCGGAGAAGGCTCGCGAGGTTCTCCTTGATCGGGCGGCCGAAGCCGACGATACGCTACTCGAGAAGTACCTTGAAACAGGGGAGCTCACCAGTGACGAGCTTCTGGCCGGGCTGAGGGCGGCAGTGGCTGCGGGCACATTGTCACCGGTGATTCCAGTGGCAGCCACCAAGAACATCGGCAGCGACCGCCTCCTCGAGCTCTTGCTCAGTGTTCCCTCACCGGTCGCGAGAGGCCCCCGCAAAGCGACCTCGATGACTGACGGGAGTGAGGTTGAGATAGCCCCGGAAGTCGGCGCTCCTGCCTCTCTCTTCGTGTTCAAGACTATCTACGACCAGTTTGCCGGTCGTGTCAATCTGGTCCGCATCTTCTCAGGGAAAATCGCCACCGACACGCAGTTGGTAAATGATCGCACGGGTGACAAGGAACGGACCGGCAACATCTTGCTTATGCAGGGCAAAGAAACCAAGGCCATCGAGGAAGCCGGGGCGGGGGACATCGTGGCTTTGGCCAAGCTCAAGGACACGGGCACCGGCGACACCCTTTCCGACCCCGCCCGGCCGGTGCGGTTCCCGCGCTATGAGTTTCCGCCGGCTGCTATCTCGTTCGCCATTTCGCCCAAGACTCGCGGCGACGAGGAGAAGGTCTCCAACGGTCTCAAGCGGCTGAGTGAAGAGGACCCCGCTATGGAGGTGCGCTTCGACCCTCAGACCAAGGAGATGCTCATATCGGGTACGAGCCAGGTGCATGTGGAAGTGATCCTGGACCGACTCAAGAGAAGATTCGGCGTCGAGGTGGAATTGCACCCGCCGCAAGTGCCTTACCGGGAGACGATCCGCAAGAAAGCCACCGCCCAAGGGCGGCACAAGAAACAGACCGGCGGTCGGGGGCAGTTTGGCGATTGTTGGATCGAGATAGAGCCGCTGCCAAGGGGTGCCGGTTATCAGTTTGAGGACGCTATCTTCGGAGGGGCTATCCCCAGGAACTTCATTCCGGCAGTAGAGAAGGGCATCCTGGAGGCCATGGAACACGGAGTGGTGGCCGGGTATCCCGTGGTCGACGTCAAGGTCAAGCTGTACGACGGGTCCTACCACCCAGTGGATTCGTCTGAATTGGCCTTTAAGCTGGCAGGTGCGCTGGCCTGGAACAAGGCCATGACCGAGGCTTCTCCAGTACTTCTGGAGCCGGTGATGAACGTGGAAGTGATAGCGCCCGAAGAGAACATGGGCGACATCATGGGCGACCTATCCAGTCGGCGCGGTCGGCCGCAGGGCAGCGAGAGCATGGGGGAGATGCATGTCATTCGAGCTCAAGTACCGCTAGCCGAGATGCTGACCTACGCCGCCCAGCTTCGCTCCATGACGGGCGGCCGGGGCTCGTTCACGATGGAATTCGATCACTACGAGGAAGTACCACCGCATCTCGCGGAGAAGATCATCGCCGAGGCTAAGGCCCGTAAGGCGGCAGAATGATCGTCTGACCTATCCTTGTCTATGTGGGGGGGCGACCGGCGGTCCGCAGGGACCGCCGGTCGCGTCTTCCGAGCGAGTAGCAGGATGCTTGCAATGTCTGTTGTATAATTCAGCATATGCAACTCGCTCGCATGGCGGAGGGGCGTTGGACGAAGTCAGACCACGACGGCTGAGCGACCTGCTGCGAGAAAGATTCGAGACTTTCTCAAGATCGCAGAAGGCTATAGCGCGCTACATCATCGACCACCTGGAGGAGGTCGGGTACATGAGCGCCGAGGAGCTGGGTCGCAAAGGTTCCACCTCCAGCTCCACCGTGGTCCGTTTCGCCCAGGCTCTTGGCTTTGCAGGCTATCCCGAGCTACAGCAGGCTTCCCGGGACGAGTACCGACTAGGCGCTACGGCTCGTCCCATGGTGCACGAGGACCAGCTCGGCTTTGCCATCGAGGAGGACATCCTTACCCGCTCACTCAAGACCGACGCTATCAGTCTGGAAGAGACCATAAGCAAGAATTCCCTGGAGCGCTTCAATCGGGCTGTGGATCTGCTCGCGGGTGCTTCGCAGGTGCTCGCCGTGGGCCTGCACGAAGCGGCCGTGGTAGTACTGCATGCCGCCTACGTCCTCGAACTGCTCGGCATCCCCTGCGTGCCGGTCACCGACGGCAATGAGGCCAACGTCGCCCGCCTCAGCCGTCTCAAAGAGGGTGGTGTCCTGCTTGCCGTAGGCTTCCGCCGGGCCCATCCGGTGACGATCTCTTTCGCGGAGACAGCTATGGCGCAGGGAGCGACGGTCATCATCATCACCGATAACTCGCTTTCGGAGCTGGCCGGGCGAGGGACGGTCACCCTGTACGCCGATATAGACTCCACTTTCTTCGCCCACTCTCTGGCGGGACCGGTGAGTCTGGTGGGCGCTTTGGCGTCAGCGATCTACAGCCGCGACCGGGATCTTTACGACGTACGGGTAAGAGCGGTTCGGGACCGAGCTACAGAGTCGGGCTGGCTGCGGTAGCACCCGGCCGCGCGCAGGACGGGACGCCGGGCGCGTTGAAGCCCCTGCAGGGCTCGGCTAAACTCTGAGAGCAACGTCGAGGACTGAAAGACAGACGGCCCAGCGGGCGTCAGCTCCAACGGAGGTTCGACCGGAAGATGTCTGGGCATTCCAAGTGGGCAGGGATCAAACACAAGAAAGCGTTGGTCGATGCGAAGAGAGGGAAGCTCTTCGCCAAGTTGTCGCGCGCCATCACCGTGGCTGCCAGGGAAGGCGGCGGCGATCCTGAGCACAACGCCGCCTTGGCCCAGGCCATTGTCAAGGCCAAAGACGCGAACATGCCCAATGAGAACATCGAGCGCGCGATCAAGAAGGGCGTCGGGGCGGGCTCCGAAGCCGAGACCTACTACCACCTTACTTACGAAGGATACGGTCCCGGGGGAGTGGCTTTCTACCTGACCGCACTCAGCGACAATCGCAACCGGACAGCAGCCGATGTCAGGCACATCTTCGATCGTAGCGGCGGGAAGTTGGGGGAGGATGGGTCGGTCAGCTGGATGTTCGAACGCAAAGGGGTCATTTTCGTCGATGCGACCGCCTACGATGAGGACGAAGTAATGCTGGCGGCTATCGAGGCGGGAGCGGAGGATGTCATCCAGTCCGGAGACTCCTACGAGATACGGTGCAGCGTGGCGGATTTCATGAAGGTGCGGGAAGGCCTCCAGAACGCTGGTATCCGCTATACGTCGGCGGAGCTTACGATGATGCCCAAGACCACCGTGCCCGTCGACGAGAACGACGCCAAGAAAGTCCTACGCCTTCTGGAAGCCCTCGAAGACAACGACGATGTCCAAGAGGTGTATGCCAACTTCGACATCGCCGACGAGGTCATGGAAGCTTTAGCTAGTTGATCGCGGTTGGATGCAGATGAAGCAAGGGCTTGACCGGGTCATCCTAGGTCTGGATCCGGGGACAGCCTCGACCGGTTACGGCATAATCGCCGTAAACGGCAACTGCTTCCGCGCCTTGGCATACGGAGTGGTGGAGACGGATCCGTCTCTGCGCACGGAGCAACGACTAGACCGCATCTTCGGAGAGTTGCAGGCTTTGCTTGCCGAGCATGGACCGTCCGCGACAGCGGTGGAGTCGCTCTACTTCAACACCAACGTGCAGACCGCACTGGCCGTGGGGCAGGCCAAGGGGGTGGCTCTCCTGGCGTGCGCCAGGGCCGGCTGTGAGGTCTTCGAGTACACACCTCAGCAAGTAAAGCAGGCCGTCGTGGGATATGGCAAAGCGAGCAAGGAACAGGTCATGGAAATGACGCGGGTGCTCTTGGGACTGCAAGAGGTACCACGCCCCGATCACGCGGCTGACGCTTTGGCGGTGGCCATTTGCCATGCCAACACCTGCGGGTTGCGGGAGAGGTTGGCTCGCTCCCTGGGCCTGGAGGGTACCCGGCCCCAAGCCCGAGGCAGGCGGCCATGATCGACCGTTTGACAGGGGTAGTGGCCGCCAAGAGTCCGGAGGGTATCGTCGTGGACGTGGGCGGCGTGGGCTTCTTGGCCGAGGTGTCAGGCTTCACCATGCGCGAGGTACCAGCCGTGGGAGCGCCCGTGACCCTATATGCCCATTTGCATGTGCGAGAGGACGCCCTGCAGCTCTTCGGCTTTGCTAACGAAGAGGAGCGAGAACTCTTCCGCCAACTCATCGGGGTCAGCAAGATCGGGCCCAAACTGGCCCTGGCCGTGCTTTCTTCGCGGCGGCCTCGCGAGTTGAAACAGGCCCTAGCTACCGGTGACGTGGGGACCTTCGCTGCGGTACCAGGGATCGGACGCAAGACGGCCGAACGGTTGATACTTGAGTTGCGGGAGAAGGTTGTGGCGCAAGGCCTGGGCGGTGCTGCCGCCGAGGGAGGGCCGGGCGCAGGGGCGGCGGAGAGCAGTCCGCTCGCCCTGGCCCGCGCAGCCTTGATGGAGCTGGGATACTCTTCACTGGACGCCGAGCGGGCATTGGCAGGGCTCGACCCCGCTCTTCCAGTCGAAGAACTGATACGCCATGCCCTCACCCGAGGTCGGTGAGACTAGATGGACCGAGAACGACTGGCTGACCCCGAGGAAACACCGCAAGAACAGGAGCTGGAGCGGACACTACGGCCCCGCTCGCTCGCCACTTTTGTAGGGCAACCCGCTCTGCGCGAGCAGCTCGCCATCTTTATAGAAGCAGCCCGTTCGCGGGGGGAACCGTTGGATCACGTGCTACTGGCCGGTCCCCCAGGACTGGGCAAGACGACGCTGGCCTACATCATCGCCCAGGAGATGGGCGTGAACATCTCGACCACCTCCGGGCCTGCGCTGGAACGCAAGGCAGACATGGCGGCCATCTTGACCCATCTAGAGGAAGGGGACGTTCTTTTCATAGACGAGATCCACCGTCTCAATCGCGCGATCGAGGAGATCCTTTACCCTGCTATGGAGGACTTTCAGATCGACATCGTTGTAGGTCAGGGTCCGAGCGCTCGCACCATACGGCTGGAGTTGCCCCGCTTCACCCTCATCGGGGCTACCACGCGCTCTGGTCTCATCACTACGCCTTTGCGGGATCGGTTCGGCTTCTCCCACCGCCTCGACTACTATTCGGTGGAGGACCTCAAGCTCATAGTCCGGCGGTCGGCTGACATCCTGGGAGTAGAGATCGACGAGGAGGGTGCGCACCAGCTGGCTCTCCGCTCGCGCGGCACCCCGCGCATCGCCAACCGGTTGCTGCGCCGAGTCCGTGACTTTGCGCAGGTGAGACACCAAGGCAAGATCACTGGAGAGATAGCGTTGGAGGCCCTGCGGCTCTTCGAGGTCGACGACGAGGGACTGGACCGTGTCGACAGGGAGATACTCAACCTCATTCTTCATAAATTCGACGGCGGACCCGTGGGCCTTTCCACCTTGGCAGTGGCCATCGGAGAGGAAGAGGGCACCATCGAGGATGTCTATGAGCCGTACCTGCTTCAGCGGGGCTTCCTCATGCGTACGCCGCGAGGGCGCGTCCTCACTCGGCTGGGATACGAGCATTGCGGGGTGACTCCGCCGGCCCGACCCCACTCACCGCGGCCGGGTACTCTGTTTGAGTGAGCCGATTGCTCCCGGTAGGCAGAGAGAAGGTGGATGATGAAAGACATGCTGCTGCATACCTGTTGCGGACCCTGTGCCAGCGCAGTCTTTCCTTATTGGACGCAGAAGGGCTTCCGGATAGGCGGGCTTTTCTTCAATCCGAACATCCATCCGTTCCAAGAATGGCGATGTCGGGCTGAGGGTGCTGTCCAAGTGGCGGAGAAGTGTGGGGTGGAGCTGCTGATCGATGGGACCTATGATCCTGCCGCTTGGTTTGCGCAGGTGAGAGAAACGGACGAGCGTCGCTGCTTGGTATGTATCCGAGAGCGGCTCCGCCAGACTGCTCAACAAGCCGCCAAGGAAGGCTATTCTTGCTTTTCTACCACATTGGCGGTCAGTCCTTACCAGGACCACCCGGCCATCCGACAAGCAGGGCAGCAGGCAGCGGAGCTCTCGGGGGTTGAGTTCGTGTATAGAGACCTCAAAAACCTCTACAATGAGTCGCGCCGACGAAGCCGGGAGTGGGGCATCTACCGTCAGAAATACTGCGGATGTTTGATCTCGGAGTGGGAGCGGTTCCGTGAATCTCGAACAGATCGCTAGGGTGCTGCTATGGGTAGGGGTAGCCGTCTTAGTCCTGGGCGGGTTGCTGTATCTTGCCGCCAAACTAGGCCTGACCAAGCTGCCGGGGACTTTGGTGTTCCGCGGCGAGAATGTCACCGTTTACATCCCGCTTGGTCTCATGGTGCTGGTGAGCATCCTGGGCTCGCTCCTGCTTCATTTCCTGTCCCGACGTTGACAGCGGACACCCCGAGACCGGTCGGAGGGCGTTGTGCAGCTGGAAGAGCTTGAGTTCCCTCTGCCCGAGGAACTCATCGCCCAAGCGCCTGTGGAGCCACGCGACTCCTGCCGTCTTCTCTTTCTGCCGGCCAGAGGGCCGATTCAACACCGTATCTTCCGGGAGCTTCCCGATCTTGTAAGACCCGGGGATTGCCTTGTATTCAACGATTCTCGAGTGCTGCCGGCCAGGGTGACTGCACACAAGAGTACCGGGGGTAAGGTGGAGCTCCTTTTCCTCAAGCGTCTGGGGACCGCCCTTACCGGGAAGGGTGAAGCCTGGGAGGTACTCGCCCGGCCCTCGCACCGGTTGCGCGCCGGTCAAGAGCTGGTCCTTGCCGGCGGGGAGAAACTCCGCCTGGAGACCGCCATCGGGGAAGGTCGGTGGTTGCTTGCAATCCCTCTTGGAAACTCGGGCCTCGCGCTCATGGATACGTACGGGGAAATGCCGCTTCCTCCGTATATCCGTCGCAAACCTAAGGATCCCTCCGAGTACCAGACCGTGTACGCGCGCCATCCCGGCTCAGCCGCTGCCCCCACTGCCGGTCTTCACTTCACGGAGGAGCTATTGGAGCGGTTGGACAGACGGGGAGTGAGGCGGGCGTTCGTGACCCTGCATGTGGGGCTCGACACCTTCCAACCGATCCGGGAAGCCCTGGTAGAGGAGCATGTGATCCACAAGGAGGACTTCCACGTCACAGCTGATGCGCTACGGGTCATCCTGGAGGCCCGTGAGAAAGGAGGACGGGTCGTCGCCGTAGGCACCACTTCGGTCAGGGTGCTGGAGACACTTGCCAAAGAGGGCAGGCTGGACGGTACCTCTCGCGTGGAGGACGTGCAAGGAACAACGGGGGTTTTCATAACTCCCGGGTATCGTTTCCGGGCTGTGGATGTCCTTATCACCAACTTCCACCTCCCGCGAAGCACGGTGCTTGCTCTCACCATGGCTTTTGCGGGAGTCGAGCGTTTGCGTGCTGCTTATGCGGAGGCTGTGGCGATGCGCTATCGCTTCTTCAGTTGGGGAGATGCCATGCTGATAGAGCCTGCGGAGGCTGACCAAGGCGGGGTCGGCCGTGCGTGAACTTGACGGTATCCCCGACTTCCCCTTTCGTGTGGTCGCGACCGACGGCAAGGCCAGGGCCGGTCTTCTGGAGACACCCCGGGGCATCGTGGAGACACCCTGCTTCATGCCAGTCGGTACCAAGGGAGTGGTTAAGGCCGCGCATCCCCAGCAACTCAGAGAGGCCGGGGCCCAGGTCATCCTGGCTAACACCTATCACCTGGCGCTGCGACCAGGGAGCGAGAACGTGAGAAGACTGGGCGGCCTACATCGCTTCATGCAGTGGCACGGGCCCATACTCACGGACAGCGGGGGCTATCAAGTGTTCAGCCTCCGTGACAGCGTGAAGATAGACGACGACGGGGTGGCGTTCCGGTCGGTCTATGACGGGTCTCGTCAAGTCTTCACGCCAGAGAGGGCGATCACGGAACAACGCAACCTGGGAGCTGATCTTGTGATGTGCTTCGACGAGTGTCCGCCCGGGGAGGCCACCTGGGCCCAAGTGGCGGCTGCGGTGAGGCGGACCTCCGAGTGGGCCCATCGGTGCAAGCGGGAACACCAAAGATGGGGGGGACAGGGCTGCGATGGGCCGCAGATGCTGCTTGGCATCGTTCAGGGCGGAGTCTATTCCGACTTACGCACCGAGAGCGTGGGGAAGTTGCTTGACATCGGTTTCCCCGGCTATGCCATTGGCGGCTTGACGGTAGGGGAGGACCGCGCGGCGATGCTCGAAACGACGGAGTTCACTTGCGGGCTGCTGCCGGCCGATAGGGTGCGCTACTTCATGGGGATCGGGGACCCCGAAGGGGTCTTGGAGGTAATCGCCAGGGGGATCGACATCTTCGACTGTGTGCTGCCCACCCGGACCGCTCGTATGGGGACTGCCTTCAGTAGCGAGGGCAGACTCAACCTCCGCAATGCCGAGCACGCCTCCTCGACCGCTCCCTTGGAAGAAGGTTGCCCTTGTCGGGCCTGTGCAGGATTCAGTCGGGGTGTGCTGCGTCACTTGGTCCTGCAGAAGGAGATACTCGGTCTCATGTTGCTTACCGAGCACAACCTGACCCATATGTTCAGGTTGGTGACGGCGGCCCGCAGAGCGATCCTCGCCGGCACCTTTGAGAGCCTGCGAAGAGGTTTGTCTGCTCCGTGCTAACATAGCCATTCGCACACTTAGGAAGGTCAGACGCCCGCTTCACAGCGGGTCGGTCCAATAGAAGGAGGACAGTTTGTCCAGCTCGGCCGGCATGTTGATCATTTACGTGGTCGCGTTCATCGCCATCTTCTACTTCTTGGCGATCCGACCGCAACAGAGGCAGCGCAAGGCTCACCAGGCCTTGCTCTCGTCCCTCAAGAGAGGCGACCGGATCATGATGGCCTCTGGTATCTACGGCACTGTGAAGCGGGTGGAGGAAAACGTCGTGGTGGTGGAGGTGGCCAAGGGCGTGAACGTCAAGATCGCGCGTCGGGCCGTGGCTGAGATCATCCGCGACTCGGCGCAGGCACGAGCCACTGCGCCTGAGCCTGCCTCCCGCGCAAAGGCTTCAGTCGCTGAACTGGAGGCTGCTGAGGCTGAGGAGTCTCCCGCTCAGGATACGAATGAGCGCGCCACCAGCGGAAGCTCCCCGGAGAGCCCGGCCCCGGAGCAAGACGAATCCAACACCGCCAAAGACTGACAGTGACAAGAAGGGCACTTTCTTGTCCAAGGTAAGGCGTGACGCAGTCATCCTGATCGTGGTGGCCATCTTTCTCGGGGTGGCCTCGTACTTTGCCTTTCCTCTGAGTAAGACCCGCCTCGGATTGGATCTCCAGGGCGGGCTTGCTGTCATCCTGGAGGCGCAGGAAAGCGCGGCCACACCTCGGACTGACCAGGCGATGGACCAGGCGGTCAAGATCATCCAGAACCGCGTGAACAAGCTGGGCGTCACTGAGCCGGAGATCCAGCGGCAAGGCCAGTGGAAAATCAGTGTGCAATTGCCGGGGGTCGGCAACCCCGAGCAGGCCTTGGCCATAATCGGCAAGACAGCCATGCTCGGATTTTGGGACGTCAAAGATTTCGGCGCCCCGTATGCCAATGAGCAAGAGGCGTTGGCTGCGGCAGGCGTAGCCTCAGCCGAGGAGCTGCCAGCCAGTGTCTACCTCATTCACTGGCCGGTCTCGGGGGGAAATGTCAGCGATCAATGGTTCCTTGTCAAGACTCCACCGGCAGTGACAGGGAGCATGCTGACCGGCGCTCAGACCGGTTTCGATCAATTCAACCGCCCAAAGGTCGACATGCAGTTCAACGACGAGGGTGCGAAGGTCTTCCAGCAAGTGACCGCCCGCATGGCTCAGATCTCCGAGATCACGGGCGAAGACCAGCGGCTCGCCATCGTTCTAGACGGAGAGGTGGCCTCGGCTCCTCGGGTGCTCGAGGAGATCCCCAATGGGCGAGCGGAGATCACGGGGCGGTTCACTCAGGAAGAGGCTAAGAACCTGGCCTTGGTGCTTCAGACTGGTGCACTGCCGGTGGTGTTGAAGCCGGTCAGTCAGAACGCCATCGGGGCTACGCTGGGCAAGGCGGCTCTGGAGCAAGCCCTGATCGCCGGGTTGGTGGGGGTAGCGCTGATCATCGTGTTCATGGTCGGCTATTACCGACTCTTGGGTCTCGTGGCAAGCGTCGCCTTAATCATTTACGCGGTCTTGTTCCTCGGCATCCTCAACGGTATCGGGGTGACCATGACCTTGCCCGGCATAGCAGGCATGATCTTGACCTTCGGTATGGCCGTGGACGCGAACGTGCTGATCTTCGCCCGCATGCGTGACGAGGTGGCAGCGGGTAAGACGGTGGGGGCCGCCTTCGAGGCGGGTTTCAAGAAGGCGTTTCGGGCGGTATTCGACTGCAACATGACCACCATACTCACCGCCATCGTCTTGTTCTGGGCTGCCACGGGAGGCATCAAAGGCTTCGCCCTGACCCTGGGAGTCGGTGTAGCCCTCTCTATGTTCACCGCGGTCCTGGTCACCCGCTCCATACTCAGCCTGGTGAGCGGTTGGCGACCCTTCCGCAACCAGCGCCTTCTGGGACTCCACGTGCCCAAAGCCAGGCGCCCGGCTGAGCGAGAGGAGATGGCATGAGGGTCTTTCACTTCATGCGCTACAAGTGGTGGTTCCTGGGTTCGCTGACCGCGGTGACTGTTTTCGCCTTCGTCACTGTCTTCATCATAGGCTTGGACCTGGGCATCGACTTTGTCGGCGGGGTCCGCATGCAAGTGGGACTGGAATCCCCTGCCAGTGTGGAAGAGGTGCGTTCCGTCGTACGGGCGGCCGGGGTCCAGGAGCCGGTGGTGCAGTCAGTCACGGGCGCCTCGGCTACCAACTCGTTCATGATCACTGCTGAATCAATGGACGAGGCGCAGCAGAAGGCTATCGTGAACAGCCTTCAAAGCAAGTACGGAGTGACTGAGGGGTCGTTAGGGGTAGAGACAGTGGGGGCCAGCTTCGGTCGCGAAACCACCAACCGTGCTTTTATCGCCGTCGCTATAGCCGTAGTGGTCATCATCGGTTACCTGTCTTTTCGTTTCGAACCGAAGTTTGCGATTCCGGCCATCGTGGCTCTCATCCATGACGTGGGTCTCACTCTTGGTATCTATGCCGCTGACAACCGTCTGGTGACCTCGGCCACCGTGGCTGCTATTCTCACCATCCTGGGTTACTCGGTGCACGACACCATCATCGTGTTCGACCGCATCCGGGAGAACACGCAGTTCATGAAGAAAGAGACTTACGGAGACATGGTGGACCTTTCCATCCGCCAGACCATGGTCCGCTCCATCAACACCACGATCTGTCTGCTCCTGCCGCTCCTTGCTATCCTGATCTTCGGCGGTCCTACGCTCAAGGATTTCGCTTTCGCGCTGACTATCGGCACGATAACCGGGACTTACTCCTCTTTCTTTGTCGCCTGTCCTATGCTAGTCATCTGGAAGGAGCGCGAGCCACGTTACCGGAAGCGCTTGCTTCAGGTTGAGACGGGGGCAGGGGGTGACTCAGGGGAGGATCAGGGGGCTGCTCGGGCGCCGGTCGCTGTGCTGGCGAGCGGTGAACCGATGGGCGCAACCGGGACGGCGCCTACGTCTCCCCGCCAGCCGTCCGGTGCCAAAGTGGCAACCAAAGCAACCAAGAAGGGCAAGCCAGCCAGGCGTCAAGGGGCCAAGAGTCCAAAACGGCCCACACGTTGAAAGGGGGCGTCATGAACGATCACCCGCCGGATGAAGAGCGCCGTGAAGGCAAGGCCGGAGGCGGGCAGAGCTTCCGCGACCTCATCGAAAAGACCTTCCTCATCGGCATCGGCGCAGCGGCCCTCACTAAGGACCGCATCCAGGAACTGGTGGACGAGTTTGTCAAGAGGGGGCAGCTGTCAGGAGAAGAAGGCCGCGACATGGTAGAGCGGTTGGCCGCCCGCAGCCGGGAAGAAGCCCGTAGTGCCCTCAAACGAGCGGATTCTTCCTTCCAGAACGCCATGCGTGAACTCGGGTTCGTCACCAAAAGGGACTTGGAAGACCTGGAACTCCGCCTGCGTCAGCTCGAGCACCGGGTGGCGCTACTGGAAGGCACAACTGGGGGTGGAGAAGCCGCCAATGCCGGAACCAGCTCGCCCTGAGAGCCCGGCTCTCGGGCAGGTCTAGGGTTGACTTCGGCAGGGGCTACGGTCGGCTGTCGTGCCCGCTGTCGTACGACACGGAGGGCTACTTACCCGGATCCGGAATCTTGAGCGGATCCGGGTGATAGCGGAGGTCGCAGCCAAGCATGGCTTCGGCTACCTCTTCGAACGGCATCGTCTCCTGCGAGCGGGGGTGCGGCGCAGACGGCCAGGTGTCCCTGTCGACGCAACCCGGGGCCGGCATATCCGTGAGATGCTCGATGAGCTGGGGCCGACCTTCGTCAAGTTCGGCCAGCTGCTCAGTACCCGTCCCGACGTAGTCCCGCCTGACATCGTGCAGGAGCTCGTGCTGCTGCAGGATCGCGTTTCGCCGGTTCCCTTCCTAGAGATCCGACAAGTCATAGAGCAGGAGCTGGGGCTGCGTCTGGAGCAGGCCTTCGCACACTTCGAAGAGACACCGCTTGCGTCTGCCTCCATCGGCCAGGTCCACGCCGCTGTCCTCCCTGGGGGAGACCGGGTCGTAGTGAAGGTCCAGCGACCGGGGGCGGCCCGCCAGATCAGGCGGGATGTGGACCTTCTGTTGCAGCTCGCCGAGCTTCTCGAGCATCGCGTGGATTGGGGTTTCTCACTCGTCGGGCTGGTGCAGGAGTTCTCTCGGGCTATCAACCGAGAGCTTGATTATCTCTTGGAGGCTCGTAACGCCGAACGGCTAGGGCAGAACTTCGCCGCTTCCACTTCTGTGACTATCCCCAGGGTCTACTGGCACTACTCGACCAGCCGTCTTCTCACTCTGGAAAGGCTGGAGGGGCCCACTCTGAACCTGCCCGAGCTGGCGGCACTGGATCCTGCTCGGAAGAAGGTCCTTGCCGAGACCATCGCCGACTGCTGGTTTCAGCAGATTCTGCATGACGGCTTCTTCCATGCCGATCCTCACCCGGCCAACATCGTGTACCTGGGTGAAGGCCGTATCGGCTTGCTCGACTTCGGCAACGCGGCTGTGGTACGCAAAGAGGACCTGCAGGAGGGTGTCACACTTTTCTTGCGGGTCATGGATTCCGACATCGCCGGCATCAAACGCTCACTGCGACGTCTGGGGGTCTCTTGGCCCCCGTCTGTCGAGGAAGCGGTGACCCAGTCCATCGAGGACGGGTTCAGTCGCTACTTCGGCGTGTCCTTGGCAAGCGTCGACGTGCGGTCTCTCTTGCAGCAGACCTTCGACCTGATCTACTCGCTTCATCTGCGGCTTCCCACTCGGTTCCTATTACTCGATAAAGCCCTGGTGACCCTGGAGGGCGTTATACGCCAGCTGTACCCTGACCTCAACCTCTTCGAGAGAGCCAGGCGTTACGCTCGCGAGCTGAGATACCAGCGCCTAGACCCGCAGAGGTGGGCGGAGCGGATGGAACGGGATCTGGCCGCCTATGCCTATGTTCTCCGCGACTTCCCGATGCAACTGCACGACCTCCTAGAGGAGATGCGTTCGGGCGAACTGGAGATCAGATATCGCCATACAGGCCTTGAGGAGATGATCCACCGGCTCGACCTTATCACGAACCGCTTGGTGGTAGCGCTTCTTTCTATCGCCCTGGGGGTCACTGGTGCCGCCGTGGCGATCTTGGTGGACAAGGGGCCCCACATCCTCGGGTTATCCGCCTGGGGTCTCCCGGGTTTCTTGCTTTCGCTGTTCTTCGGTTTATGGCTGATTTACGCGATCATCCGATCGGGGCGCTTGTGAACACTATCCGCTTGTCCCGGTACACTGCACCCTGAGATGAGGTCTACGTCGGGTATTGAAAGCGTGCGTTGGGCGGTAAAGCCTTATTCGTGGACAGCAGCCTGTCACCTGGCTGAGACTCTGCGACTACCGTTCGCGGCAGCGATGGTGCTGGCGGCGCGCGGTCTGGTGGACCCCACTGAAGCTAGGCGGTTCCTCGAATGCGCCCCTCTGATTCCCGACCCCTTCTTGTTTGCACACATGGAGGCAGCCGTCGCCACCGTGGAGAGGGCCCTTCGGACCAGCGGTCGGGTGATCATCCATGGAGACTATGATGCGGACGGCATCACCGCCACCGCCACGCTGGTTCTCGGCCTTCGCCACCTGGGACTTCAGCCCGAGTGTTACCTGCCCAGCCGTTTTCGGGAGGGCTACGGCCTGTCGCGTGCTGCCGTTGAGGAGATAGCGGCGGGGGGGCCCGGGCTTCTCATCACGGTCGACTGTGGCATCAACTACCCCGACGAGGTGGCGCTGGCTCAGGAGCGTGGACTGGAGGTGGTGGTCATCGATCATCATCATCCCGGGCCTCGCCTCCCGGAGTGTCTCATCGTACACGAGGCGGTAGGTCGCTATCCAGCCGGGCCGCTCTGTGGGGTGGGCCTAGCCCTCAAATTCCTGCACGCTCTGCATATCGCTCTGAAGGGAGCCCCTAGAGACCGCCTGCCCGAGGAGTTGATGCAGTTACTCGATCTGGTGGCGGTGGGTACCATCGCCGATCTGGTCCCGCTGGTGGGGGAGAATCGCTACTACGTGAGCGAAGGGCTCAAGCTCCTCACCATAGGGAACCGGTTGGGGCTGCGAGCTCTGGGCGAAGTCTCGGGCTGCACCGGAATGGTCGATTCCGCGATGGTTGCTTTCCGCTTGGCACCCCGCCTGAACGCAGCAGGACGTCTCGCCGATCCATGGCCTCCGCTCCACCTGCTGCTCACCGAAGATGAAGGTGAGGCCCGCTGCCTGGCCAACCAGCTCCATGAACTCAACGGAGCGCGGCAAGACGTCGAACGACAGATCCTACAGGCGGCTATCGGTGCTCTCGATGAAGAAGCGCCACTGCCACCTGTCATCGTGCTTGCCGGCGAGGACTGGCACGAGGGGGTCGTGGGTATAGTCGCGTCGCGCCTCGTGGAACGTTACTATCGTCCCACTATCCTGTTAGGTGTCCGCGACGGAGTGGCCAAAGGCTCGGGGCGCAGCATCAGTCAGTACAACCTGATTGAAGGCTTGGATGCCTGCGCGGAGCACCTGACGGTGTACGGAGGGCATCCTCAGGCGGCCGGTCTGACCTTGCCGGCAGAGCGAGTGGAAGACTTCCGCAGGAGCATAGTACGACATGCAGCCGAACGCCTCGATGTCTCTGCGTTGACCCCTCGTTACCAGGCCGACGTGGTACTGCGGGGAGAAGACCTCACAGTCGATACTGCCCTGGCCCTAGCCTCGCTAGGACCGTTCGGGTTGGGCAACCCCAGGCCCAGGCTCTTGCTGGTAGGGGCAGGAATACGCGATTGCGAGCAGACACGCTCCGGAGCACATCTGCGACTGAGTGTGGAGCTGGACGGGGTCAAGACCCCAGGTATCGCTTTTGGTCTGGGCGAGATGGCCCCCCAGCTTCTGTCGGGAGATCACCGCCATGTGGTCGGCGGTCAGTTCCGGACCGAGACCTGGCAAGGCACCCTACGTGCCGACCTCCTGGTGGAGAGATTAGAGCGCGAGGAGCCGGCGGAGCTCATCTCGGTAGAACCGGACTGGACTGAGTGGGCGCGCGTTGACGACACAGACCCTGCGCACGGGGAGAAGTGCTCTGAGCGGGAAGTACCAGTCGGGAGCCGTGGTCATCGTTCACACCCCTTTGCGGAAGCCTCGCGCGATCTGCGCGACCGGGGAGGCTGCGTATCCGCCCTCGCTCAAGTCATAGCCACGGGCGAGCCCACACTCATCGTGGCGGGTTCGATCTGGTGGTGGCTCCCATATCTCCGACCGACCGTGCAGCTTTGCCTGGACGCCGACCGGGGGCTGGTAGTCCTTCCTCACGGTCACTGGAACGGAGCCACGCCTCCCTCTGAGATCCTGCCGTCTGACGTGGTACTCACCGAGTGGGAAGCCCTCGCCTCTCGGCCTGAACTTCTTTGCGGTCGGCAGCACGTGGTCGTGGTAGGCCCGCCGCTACGCGCCGGTCATCTAGACATCCCCTGGCCCCGATGGAAGAAGGAGGCCTATCTCCACCTTTACTACGGTAGGATCGAACGGGAGATGTCTGAAAAGCTGCTCAGATACTTGGTCCACCCCCGCTTCGCCTTGGTGTGTCTATATCGTGCCCTGGAGGCGGAGGCAGAAAGGGCAGGACGCACGTCACCGTCGGGTGAAGACGGCAGGTCCGACCAGCAGTCCAGGCTCAACCAGGGCGCCTGGTCGAATGCCGACCCTGAGTCGGAGAGCATCTCCGGTCCAAGCCCCAGCTCCAGCGAACCGCCCTCTCCAACAGCGGCCCTGCTGCTCGCGGCCGCCAAGTTGGGTTGGGAGGAGGCGAGAGTGGTCCTCCGTAGGGCTCAGCTGCAACAAGCCTGGGCGATACTGCTGGAGGCCGGTCTTGAACGGGCCGAGCCGAGAAGGGCTAAACTAGAACCGAAAAAAGTGACCGACTATCGCCTCGCTGAGGCGGAATACCAGGAGTGCCTGCGACTGTGTCGGAGCCTTTGAAGACTTCCTCCGGCGCCTCGACCGACGAACCCACGAAGACGCTCGAGAGCACGACCCCTTTCCAACTGGGGCCCGGAGAGCAAGAGCGGTCTGACGAGGAATTGCTGGCCGGCCTTTTCGCCAAGGTCGGCCGGTACAACCCTGCCTTCGACCGCGACCTGCTTTCCCGGGCCTTCGCCGTGGCCTCCTCGCAACACCGCGGCCAGGTGCGCGCCAGCGGTGAACCTTACATCAACCATCCGCTCGGCACTGCCGAGATATGCGCCGACCTCAGACTTGACAGCGCCACTTTGGCGGCTGCTCTGCTGCACGACGTGGTCGAAGATACGGAACTGTCCATCGAAGAGGTGCGGGAACAGTTCGGGGCAGAAGTCGCGCTGCTGGTCGATGGCGTGACCAAGCTGTCGCAGATGCAGTTTCGTACTGTCGAAGAGGAGCAGGCCGAGAACGTCCGCAAGATGATCTTAGCTATGGCCAAGGACCCCCGCGTGATTCTGATCAAGCTGGCCGACCGCCTCCACAACATGCGGACTCTGCGCTACTTGGGCAAGGAGAAACAGCTGGACAAAGCTAAGGAGACCCTCGAAATATACGCCCCCCTGGCTCACCGCCTAGGCATCGAGCAGGTCAAGTGGCAGCTGGAGGACCTGGCTTTCGCCACCTTGCACCCCCGTAAGTATGCCGAGATACAGCAGATGGTGGCCCAGCGTCGTGCGGACCGAGAGCGGGATGTGGAGGAGGCCCGTCAGACATTGGGCAAGGAGCTCGCCGCCGTGGGCATCAAGGCGGAGATTGTGGGAAGGGCCAAACACTTCTATTCCATATACGACAAGATGGTGCGCAAGGGCCGCGAGTTCAACGAGATCTACGACCTCATTGCCTTGCGTGTGCTGGTGGACTCGGTCAAGGATTGCTATGCCACTCTGGGTGTGATCCACTCCTTGTGGAAACCCGTCCCTGGGCGATTCAAGGACTATATCGCCATGCCCAAGTTCAACATGTACCAGTCGTTGCATACCACGGTGATAGGTCCTCAAGGCAAGCCGCTCGAAATCCAGATCCGCACTTACGAGATGCACGAGACAGCCGAATATGGCATCGCTGCTCACTGGATGTACAAAGAAAAGGGGGGCCGGGCCGGCCAGCGTGCGGAGACAGACGCCGAGAAACTGCTGTGGCTGCGCCAGATCATGGAATGGCAATCCGAAGCCAAGGATGCCACCGAATTCATGGAGTCGCTGCGCATCGACCTGGTGCAGGACGAGGTTTACGTCTTCACTCCCAAAGGTGAGATCAAGAGACTGCCCCAGGGCTCCACTCCGGTCGATTTCGCCTACGCCATCCACACAGACGTGGGTCATCGCTGCATCGGAGCCAAGGTCAACAGCCGCATCGTTCCCCTGACTTACAAGCTCCAGTCAGGCGACATCGTCGAGATACTCACCTCCAAGTCGCCCCAAGGTCCTTCTCGGGATTGGCTCCAATTCGTCGCCAGTCCGGGAGCGCGGACCAAGATAAGGCAGTGGTTCAAACGAGAGCGCCGCGAAGACTTCGAGCACATCGGGCGTGAGGCTCTGCTTGAGGCTCTCCGTAAGCAGGGTCTCCCCGCCCAGCGCCTGATCAGCTCCGAGGTGCTCGCGGAGGTGATGAAGGAGACCGGTCACGCGAAGAAGGAAGATTTCTTCTCTGCTGTAGGCTCCGGAAAGATCAGCTCTCACCACGTGGTGACCAGGGTGGTCCAAAGCCTTGACCGCAGTCCCCAGGCCGTCAGCGGCGTCGCGCTCGCTCCTGAGACGGTGTCGCGGGGGGTGAAGGCTGCCCCCAGCGACCAGCTTGGAATCCACGTCAACGGGCTGACCGATGTCGCCATCCGCATCCCGCAGTGTTGCCGACCGGTCCCCGGCGATGACGTGGTCGGGTACATCTCCATGGGTCGGGGAGTGACAGTGCATCGGCGGGACTGCCCCAACCTCAAAGCACTGGAGAAGAACCCGGAGCGCTTCATCCCTGTGCGTTGGGACACCCGGGCGAAGGCACCGGTCCGGGTAGAGATACAGGTCGAGGCCTATGACCGTAATCATCTGCTCGAGGACATCTCGCGCACTCTCAGCGAGAGCGGCATCAGCATTATTGCCGCCCAGATCTTTACGGCGCGCAACAACATGGTCAAGGATCGTTTTGTGTTCGATGTCCCCGACATTGACTATCTGGAGACCGTTCTGCAGCGCCTACGTCGCATAGACACCGTGTACGACGCCTACCGAGTCACGCCGCGCTGACCTGGCCGCAAGAGACCGCCTTTCTGCCTCTGGTAGAATTGCACGCCGTGGAGAAGGGCGGCCGGGGTGGAGAGCACCCGGCCACTGGAAAAAGAGGTCACCAGATGGAGATACTGTGCGTGCCCGTGGGGGCGTTGCAAGCCAACTGCTATTTGGTGTGGGATGAGAAGATGAAGGCTTGCGCTGTCGATCCCGGGGGAGAGCCCGGTCGTCTAGCTGAACTTGTCGACCGTCGAGGCTTGGACGTCGAGGCTATCTTGGTGACCCACGGCCACTTCGATCACGTCGATGGGGTCAAGGGCCTGGCTGAAGCCACGGGCGCCAAGGTGTATTGCTCAGCCCCGGTGCTTCCCATCGTGGCGGGAAGTAAGGGCTGCCCGGCCAGCGGGTACCCTATAGCCTCCGTCGACCAGCGCCAGGTGCAGGTCGTTAGCGACGGTAGCACCTTCAGGGTGGGGGACCTGAAGGTCAAGGTCATCGCCACGCCCGGCCATACGCCGGGCGACCTGACCTACGACATAGAGGGTCATCTCTTCTGCGGTGACCTCTTGTTCCATCGATCGGTAGGACGTACTGACTTTCCGGGCGGAGATTTCTCGCAGCTCTTGGGGTCCATCGCCAAGCTTGTTTCTCTGTATGATGGGGACACCCCCGTTTTCCCTGGCCACATGCAGGCCACCACCTTGGGGGACGAAATCGCGTTCAATCCATTTCTGTCCGGGCTGGTCAGGCGTGGCTGACCTCCTGACAGCCCCCAAGGGAACCTACGATATCCTGCCCGAACAGCAACCGCTGCGACGGTGGGTCATCGCTATTGCTGAAGACGTCTTCACCCGGTACGGGTATCGGCGGATCGATACCCCGATGTTCGAAGACACGCGGCTCTTTCTGCGCGGCATCGGAGAGGCCACCGACATCGTCCGCAAAGAGATGTACACCTTCACGGATTTGGGTGGACGCAGCATTACTCTCCGACCCGAAGGGACCGCTCCGGTAGCGCGGGCGTACGTCGAGCACGGCATGCACACGCTGCCGCAACCGGTCAAGCTCTACTACCACAGCCCCATGTTCAGGTACGAAAGTCCGCAGGCAGGTCGGTACCGCCAGCACTATCAGCTGGGCGTAGAGGCTTTCGGGTCTAGTGCGCCCGAGCTGGATGCCGAAGTCATCGGATTGCTTGCCACCCTGTACCGCGAATTGGGGTTGCGGCAAGTCGAGCTGCGCCTCAACTCTATGGGCTGTAAGGAGTGCCGTCCCGGATACTCGAAGGCCTTGCGTTCTTACCTGTCTCAGAACTTCGACGGCCTCTGCGCGGAGTGTCGGGAACGTACCCGGCTGAATCCTTTGCGCACCTTCGACTGCAAGGTGGAGGGCTGTCGGGGGCTGCTAGCAGACGCTCCTCGTCTGCCTGACTACTTGTGCGCTCCTTGTCGGGGCCACCATGAGCGGGTCAAAGCCTGCCTGGAGCTACAAGAACTTCAGTATGTCGATGACCATACTCTGGTGCGCGGACTCGACTACTACACCAGGACCACATTCGAGTTCCAGTGTTCACTGCTTGGCGCCCAGTCCGGTATAGGTGGTGGCGGACGCTATGACGATCTGGTGGCCACGATCGGAGGGCCCCCGGTCCCTGGGGTCGGTTTTGGCACTGGGGTGGAGCGCATCCTTCTGGCTTTGGAGCGTTCCGGAGTCCAGGGTCCCCGTCCGGCTTCTCCGGTGGTCTACTTGGTGGCCTTGGCCGAGTCGGCCCGGAGTGCAGTCTTCCGGCTGGCGCACGAACTCCGGCAGGCGGGGATTTGCGCAGACCTCGATTATGTGGAACGGTCCCCCAAGGGGCAGATGAAGCAGGCCGGGCGAAGCGGCGCCCGGTATGCGTTCATACTCGGAGAGGAAGAATTGGCGACCGGCGTCTTGACTGTGCGCGATCTGACAACCGGCGAGGAACAGCGGCTTGACGCCGCAGCGGCGGGCAAGCTTGCCCGCGCTGCGGCCAGGCAGGCATCCACAGCCTTCACGGAGTAGTCTGAACTTGACCGGAGAGAAGAGGGCGACGAGTGGCGCATAGAGATCATTGGTGTGGCGAAGTACTCGACCACCTTATCGGCCACCGTATCCAGGTGGCTGGTTGGGTCCACCGACGGCGAGACCATGGCGGCCTTGTTTTCATCGACCTCCGTGACCGTACTGGCATCCTGCAGCTGGTCATCTCGGAGGACAGGGACCCGCAGGTCCACGCTACGGGGCAGATGTTGCGCAACGAGTATGTGGTGGCTGCTGCAGGCGAGGTAGTGGCCCGCAGCCCTGAGCGGGTCAACCCCAAGCTTGCTACAGGCATGGTGGAGTTGCTGGTGGAGCGACTCCAGATTCTGGCTGCGGCCCAGACCCCCCCGTTCTTCCCCGAGGATCAGCTCGAGATCGACGAGACCCTGCGACTCAAGTACAGGTATATCGATCTGCGGCGTCCCCGCATGTACCGTAACCTGCTCCTCCGGCACAGAGTGGTGCAGGCCGTGCGCCGCTATCTGGAAGCCCAGGGCTTCATCGAGGTGGAGACTCCCATCCTGACCAAGAGCACTCCAGAGGGCGCTCGCGACTTCTTGGTGCCGTGCCGGCTTCAACCAGGCGAGTTCTACGCCCTGCCACAATCACCACAGTTGTTCAAGCAGCTGCTCATGGTGGGCGGTTTCGAACGCTACTACCAGATCGCGCGAGCCTTCCGGGACGAAGACCTGAGAGCCGACCGCCAGCCGGAGCACACTCAAATCGACTTGGAAATGAGCTTCGTCGACGAGGCTGACCTCCAGGAAATCGTCGAGGGCATGTGGGCCGCAGCTTTCCGGGAGACCTTGGGCGTCACTCTGGCTCGGCCTTTCCCGCGCCTCAGCTACCGAGAGGCTATGGCCCGCTACGGGAGTGACAAGCCTGACCTCCGGTTCGGTATGGAGATAGTCGACGTGAGCGACCTGGCCGGAGGGATTGACTTTCGCATCTTCCAGGAGGCGTTGGCGAGAGGAGGCACGGTCCGTGGCCTGCGCGCGGAGCGTGGCGGGGGTCTCTCGCGCCGAGAAGTCGAGGAGTTGGGAGCGCAGCTAGAGGATTTCGGCCTGGGCGGGCTGCTCCCCCTCTGGGTCGAGGCAGGAGGGGTCCGGTCGCCCTTGGTGAAGCATGCCGGACCTGAGCTTGTGGAGTCGATCGTGGCTCGCCTGCAGGGTCAGCCTGGCGATCTTCTCTTGCTGGCCGCTGGGCCAGTGGCGAATGTGGAACCGGGATTAGGGGCTCTGCGGCTTTCTCTTGCTGCCAAACTGGGTATCGAGCGCAGCGGATGGGCTTTCGCCTGGGTAGTCGATTTCCCGATGTTCGAGTACGACGCCGTGGAGAAGCGTCTGAAAGCTCAGCACCATCCGTTCACCAAACCCAGGATCGAGGATCTCTCGGACTTGAAGACGAAGCCGCTGGCCCTCGGGACGTATGCCTACGACCTGGTGCTGAACGGAGTGGAGCTCGGCAGCGGATCCCTACGTATCTCTGAACCCGAATTGCAGCAAGCGGTTTTCGAGGCTCTGGGCCTGACGGAAGAAGAGATCCAGGCCAAGTTCGGGTTCCTGGTCGAGGCTATGAAGTACGGTGCGCCGCCTCACGGCGGAATAGGACTGGGCCTAGACCGAGCGGTCATGTTGATGGCCGGGGAGTCTTCCATCCGCGATGTCATAGCTTTTCCTAAGACCCAGAGTGGCTCCTGTCCCTTGACGGAGGCTCCTTCACCAGTCTCAGCCGAGCAGCTGCGGGAGCTACGCATCCGGACCTTCTGACCCGGACCTGCGAACGGGAACCCGCGGGCGCGGACCTCCTGACCTTGACTTTCCCACACGTCGGGAGACGCGCCGCCCCGGCGCCATGCACGCTCAAGCTAACGGCGTATACAGCCGAAAACAGCTATGGGCGCTGTTCCCAGGTCGGCGTGGCAGAGGTTAGGGGCAGTGTTGTCGGCTTCAGGCCCTTATGCTAACCTCGTGGTGCTCGACCTTGTGCGTGATCTGGCTCTAACTTGAGCCAACACACAATGCTTGGGAGGCAAGCTCGCCTGGGCGGTCTTGGACCCTCCAGGGGTAGCCACCCACCTGCTTCGGCAGGTTCAAGCGCCCGTCAGACACGGCAAGGTGGAGCACATTTTTTGGAAGGAGAGACGTGACCGGACGAAGCTTACGGTGGCGGAGCGTGGTTGTCCTCCTCGTTCTCGTCCTGCTGGGCACGGCGGCTGCCTGCGGGAATGAGAGCGACAAGGCGACTTCGACCACTCGGCAAGTCTCCGGTACCACGCGCACCACGGCGGCCGGCGAGGTGGGTCGGGCTGCCGAGAGACTGGTAGGTACCACCTTGGCCGTCAGCGAGGACACGCCGGCTGAGTATGTAGATGCCGTCGGGCAGGGTCGGCCGGTGGTGCTGGTCTTCTATGTGGCCGGTAACGTCGACGACACCAAGGTCTTGGAGGCGCTGGACCGTCTTCGCGCTGAATTCGCCGACTATGCCTTCCTAGCTTACGACTGGAAGAGCCCCGACAGCTACGGGGACTTGGCCGTGCTCCTCCAAGTGGACTATCCCCCAGAGACGGTGCTGATCGACCGTAAAGGCGTCATTCAGCGCATCTGGAATGGCTACGTAGATGAAGGTACTTTGAGGCAGTGTCTCGTGAATCTGGGTCAGAGCTGAACGTGAGCGACGAACAGGAGCGCGTGACGGAGGCCGGGACACCCCGGCCTTCTTCATCTAGAGCGGAGTCGACCCCGCTACATCGACCGACTCAGCAGAGGCCGACAGGTCAAGCCTACGGAGAACTAGTGGCTGAGAAGGTATACCATGCTTCTCACGCCGGCAGACTCGCACGGGCGGACGGGGTCGGCGTAGGGGGCAGCAAGGAGTGCGGCAGTCTCGTGACTATCGAGCTCCGCGTGCAAGACGGGGTCATAAGCGAGGCTCGTTACCAGGCCTATGGTTGCCCCGCCACCTTGGCCTCCGCGGAGGCGGTGTGCGAATACGCGGAAGGCACTAGTCTCCTGACTGCTGCCCGCTTGAGCGAGCAGACCATCTGTGCTCACTTGGGTCTGCGCTCTGACAAGAGGTATGCGGCGACCAACGCCCTCGATGCCCTGCACGCGGCGCTCGGCTGCATCCTCTCCCGGGCCTTGGCGGCGGGTCGGAGCGAGCGCAGCCGCTTGTTTCCCCCCAGCCTCGGGGGCAGTGGTGTCCTTGTGGGGATGAGTGGAGGGGTCGACAGTGGTTATGCCGCCTTGCGTCTACTCGAAGCTGACCTTCTGCCGGTTGGCATCACTCTGCGCCTATGGACAGAGGGGGGAGTGCCCGACCAGAGAAGCTGCTGTTCTTTCGCTGCCGTGAGGCGTGCCCGCGAGGTCGCTCACAGCCTGGGTATGCCTCACTTCACCTTGGATGCGTCGGAAGTCTTTCGGGAGCAGGTCGTCGCCTATTTCGTGACTGAATACGCTCGCGGGCGCACTCCCAACCCCTGCGCCAAATGCAACGCCCGTCTGCGCTTCGCCTTGCTTCTGGAGGTGGCTCATTTGCTAGGCCTGGAACGAGTAGCCACCGGTCATTATGCTCGCCTGACCGGCTCGCGCCCCTGTCTGACCAGGGGAGTCGACACGAAGAAGGATCAGTCGTACGTACTCGCCGAGGTACCGCCCGAGGTCCTTAGCGGTTACATGTTCCCCCTCGGAGAACTGACCAAGAAGGAGGTGCGTACGGCAGCGGCCAGAGCGGGCCTTAAGCATCACCTCACGCCCGAGAGTCAAGAGATCTGCTTTGTGCCTGACAATGACTATCGACGCTTCCTTAGGCGCTGTTTGGGTGAGCTTCCCGGAGAGGTGGTGGATACCAGCGGACGGGTCCTAGGTAGTCACTCCGGTACTTACAACTTCACTATCGGTCAGCGCAGAGGCGTCGGCATAGCCGGGGGTGGACCGCTCTATGTCGTAGGGGTCGACGGCGAGTCGAGACGGGTCGTGGTCGGCCGAAGGGCGGAAACGGTGGTCAAAGTGGTCCACTTGGAGTCCCTGGTGTTCCACCCGAGCGACGGGCTGGGCGCGGTCACGATACAGCTCCGCTCCTCCGGGCCGGCGGTCCCTGTGCGAGAGGTCAGAGTGGAGGGGGGTAAAGCTCTGGTGACCCTGGCACAGCCTGCCTACGGGGTGGCTCCTGGGCAAACGGGCGTCATCTATCAGGGACCGCAGGTTTGGATCGCCGGTACCATCGGGGCGACAGAACCATTGGAAACATAGGAGAGGTGGAGTCGCAGAGAAGGCTACAAGCGCGGGGCCGCCGGGGCCTGTGGTATAGTCTCACAGCCAATCGATGCGCCTGAGAAGCCGGAAGGGGGTCGAGACATGGAGTGGGATGCTGGCGCCTTCATGCGGATAGCAATCGGCATCTTCTTCCTGTTGTTCGGTGCCGGTTGTATCTTCGCGCTCATCCGTCTTGCCTCGGTCCTCGCTCGCGTGACTGATATTCTCGCCGACACCAGGACCCAGGTGATCCCCCTGCTCACTCGGATCGAGAGTACCTTGGACGGCGTGAACGCAGAACTAGCTAGAGTGGATGAGATCACTGAGTCAGTCGGAACTATCGTGAAGACGGCGGCGAGCACGACTTCGGCAGTACAATCTGCTGTGGCGACTCCTCTGAAGAAGGTCGCGGGGCTTGCTTCTGCCGTTAGCGAGGGCATAGCTACGTTCGTGTCTGGCAATAGGAAGGAGAATTGAGACCATGGTGCGTTCCATACTGCTACTTGCAGCGGGTGCTGCCATCGGAGCGGCTCTTCTCATCGCCCACCGGGTCTCGCAGGAGACGGGCAAGAGCATGCCCGAAGCGTTTGCTGATGTCCCCAGTGAGGCCAAGCGCATTCTCAGCGAGGTGAAGCAGCGCGCCGAGGGTGCGGTCGAGCGGGGACGTCAGGCCTACCAACAGAAGCTCTCTGAGATCGACCAAGAGCTGGGTGGCATCTCCTAGGTGTGAAGTGGTGGGGAGTCCGTCGCACGCGAGCAGGGGGACGATACCAGTTCTTCTACGCACTCCTCGCACTCCTGGGTGTCTCAGGCTTATGCGGGTCGTGATGGCAGGGGTGGCCTCCCGGCATGACCTGCCGTTGGATGCTTTGGACGATGTGGAGTTGGCCGTTGAGACTCTGCTTGCCGAGGAGCCGCCTGTCGGCGGTGACCTTGAACTGAAGGTCGTAGTAGAGGGTGGCTCTTATCGTGTCTGGCTGGCCGGACTGGAAAACCAGCATCTGCGCAGGGTCTTGGTGGACGCAGGGCCTACTCCGGACGTAGGACACGCCATTCTGCTCCATGTCCGTCGTCTTCTTTCGTCTTTGGTCGACGACTTCGCCGTGGATACAGGGCCGGGATCGACCTTCGTAGTGTGCCTGGAGAAACGAATCTCGGCCTAGATGGCTACTCAGGGCTAGGTGTGAGACGAGATGGGTCCCCAGGAAGACAGCCACCCAGAGCGGCCAGATCTTGCGGCACTTTCGGAGCACGAGCTGCTTCGTCGTTTCAAGCAATACGGAGACCCGGCAGCACGAGAGGAGCTGATCCTACGCTATCTGCCCCTGGTGAAGAGCCTGGCCAGACGGTTCGCCTCGCGCGGGCAACCTGTGGAGGACCTGGTCCAGGTGGGGGCGATAGGGCTTATCAAGGCGATTGACCGTTTCGACCTGGACCGGGGAGTGGAGCTATCGACCTACGCTACCCCCACCATACTGGGAGAGATAAAGCGGTTCTTCAGAGACAAAGGCTGGGCGGTCAAAGTGCCCCGTGCTCTGCAAGACCTGAACGTCCGACTGACCAAGGTTACCGAACAGTTGAGTACCGAGCTCGGCCGCTCCCCCACCATTGCCGAGCTGGCAGTGGCGACCGAGGCTAGCGAGGAGGAAGTAGTCGAGGCGCTGGAGAGTGGGCGGGCGTATAGTTCCGTGTCTATCTTCACGGGTGGAGGAGAAGACGAAGAGCCACTCAGTCTTTTGGACAGTCTGGGCGGGGAGGAAGAAGCTTATGAGATCTTCGAGCAGAGGCGGCTTCTTGCGCCAGCCATGGAGCGGCTCGAACCACGGGAACGACTGATACTCCATCTGCGTTTCTTCGAAGGCATGACCCAGACTCAAGTGGCTGCCCGGGTCGGCATCTCGCAGATGCATGTTTCGCGGCTCATACGGAAGTCGATAGAGGACCTCCGGCAATTCATGTTGGAGGGCGAGACACCGGCCCCAGCGGCCGGGAAGGGAGGCGAGGACTAAACTGTGAAAACGGCAGAACTGCGCAAGATGTTCTTGGATTACTTCGTGGAAAGGGGACACCTGCTGGTCCCCAGCTCTTCCCTCGTACCGTATCGGGACCAGTCGGTCCTCTTGACCACTGCAGGCATGCAGCAGTTCATGCCCTATTTCATGGGTCTCGCCGAACCGCCGAGTCGCCGCCTGACCAGCGTGCAAAAGTGCTTCCGCACCTCGGACATCGACAAGGTGGGGTTCACCGGCAGGCACTGCACATTCTTCGAGATGTTGGGCAATTTCTCCATCGGCGACTACTTCAAAGAAGGAGCCATCCGTTTCGCCTGGGAGTTCTCGCTCGAGTATCTGAAACTCGATCGCGACCGGCTTTGGATCTCCTACTTCGAGGGGGACGAAGAAATCGAGCCCGACTATGAAGCCGTCAACTACTGGGAGGCTGTGGGACTGCCCAAGGAGCGCATGGTGGGGTTACCCCGCAGCGCCAACTTCTGGGGACCCGTCGGCCAAACGGGCCCATGCGGACCCTGCTCCGAGCTCTACTACGACCGTGGTCCCGAGTTCGGCTGCTCGCGCCCGGATTGCCGGCCTGGTTGTGACTGCGACCGCTACGTCGAGTATTGGAATCTGGTTTTCACCGGCTACAACATGGACGAAGACCGCCACCTCACGCCTCTGCCGGCGCAGAACATCGACACGGGCATGGGATTGGAACGCGTGGCGGCCTTGAAGCAGGGGGTCGACTCGGTCTTCTTGACCGATGCGTTCAGGCCGCTCGTAGAGCTGGGACAGGAGATAGGCGGAACACCCTACGGCTCCGATCCTCGCGTAGACGTTGCCCTCCGGGTTCTGGCCGACCACGGCCGGGCCATGACGTTCCTGGTGGCAGACGGAGTGATCCCGAGCAACGAAGGCCGAGGCTACGTACTGCGCCGGATCATAAGGCGGGCAGCTCGTTTCAGTCGCCTTGCTGGCATGAAGCCGCCGCTGCTCAAGCGGTTCGCGGAGCTCACCATCGAACTGATGGGCGGGACTTACCGCGAACTGACAGAGCGGGCGGAAACCATTCTGCGGGTCATCCAAAGCGAAGAAGAAAGGTTCAATCGCACTCTGGACCAGGGTCTCGTGCTGGTCGAAGAAGCGGTAGCAAGAGCGAAGACGGAGGGCTCATCTGTCTTCCCCGGACAGGTCGCTTTTCAGCTGCACGACACCTACGGTTTCCCCGTGGAGGTGACCAGGGAGATCGCCGAGGAACACGGCCTCAGTCTTGACCTGGAGGGTTTCCATTCTTCCATGGAGGATCAGCGTCGCCGCGCCCGCAGAGCCCAGAGAGGGGGCGACACTCTGCAGGCGGCGGTGGTGGAGTTTGCCAGGCGTACCGAGCACCCCACAGAGTTCCGCGGCTACGAGCGTGAGGACCTCTACACGGTGGTGGACAACGTGGAGTTGCTGGAGGACGGTCACTTGCTGCTAGCCCTTCGCGAGAGCCCCTTCTACGCGGAGATGGGAGGGCAGACGGCGGATACCGGCGTTGTGGAGTCCGAAACCGGCAGAGCCGAGGTCGAAGACGTGCAGACGCATGGTGAGGTCCAGGTCATCATCGCCCGTCTGGTCGAGGGCCAGATCGAAAAGGGCACCCGGGTGAGAGCCACTCTGTCCTCCAGCTACCGTCACGCGGTAGCGGCTAATCACACCGCGACCCACCTGCTCCATTACGCTTTGCGCTCACGCCTCGGCAAAGATGTCACTCAGGCGGGTTCCTCGGTCCGGGCCGACAAGTTGCGGTTCGACTTCGCGTTCCACGAGCCCCTGGGAATGGAGCGACTGCGCGAGATAGAGGACCTGGTCAACCGGCGTATCGTGGAGCACCATCCTGTGCGAGCCTTCACCACCAGTCTCGAGCACGCCAGAGACCTGGGCGCTATCGCCCTGTTCGGCGAAAAGTATGGCGAGTTTGTGCGAGTTGTGGAGATCGACGACTTCAGTCGTGAGCTCTGTGGAGGGACCCACGTAGCTTGGACCAGTGAGATCGGCGCCTTCAAGATACTGTCGGAGAGCAGCGTGGGGGCCAACGTGCGTCGGATCGAGGCCATCACGGGTCGGGAAGCGGTCGCCTATTATCGTGAACGTGACCGGACCCTGAGCGAGGCCGCCCGCCACCTCCAGGTTAGCGAAGACCGCGTCCTCGACACTATCAAGAAGCTTACCGAAGAAGTCTCGTCACTCCAGTCCGAACTGAAGTCCTTGCTCTCCCGGTCGGCCAAGGATCTGATAGCCGACCTCCTGGCGACAGCGACTACGGCCAACGGAGTCTCGATCATCGCTGGCGTCGTGGAGGCGCGGGACATGGACCATCTCCTTGCCCTGGCCGACCAGGTGCGTGACCGCGTACAACCGGCTGTGGTCGCCCTGGGGTCCGTACTCTCAGGCAAAGGTGCTCTAGTGGTGGCTGCAACCCGCGGGGTGGACCAGGTGAACGCCGGCCTGATTGTTAAGGAGGCCTCTGCTGTCATTGGCGGCAAGGGGGGAGGGACTGCTCAGCTCGGCCGTGGTGGGGGAGGGGACCCTGCCCGTTTGCGGGAGGCGGTGGAAGCAGCCCGTCGTTCTATTACCGCGGCTTTGGAAGGTTGAATGCGACTATTGGGCGTGGATGTAGGTCGTGCGCGCACGGGATTGGCTCTCTCCGATCCCCACGGAGTGAGCTGCTCTCCGCTACCGGCTATCGAGGAGCGGGACCCTGGACGCACCATCGAAAAGCTTGCGGCCGTGGTTAGTAAAGAGCAAGTCGGACTCGTGGTAGTGGGACTGCCCCGTCCTCTTAGTGGGAGGACCAACGAGCAGGCGGAACTCGTGTCGTTGTTCGTCGAGCGACTGCGGGCGGCGCTCACGGTCCCGGTCGTCACCTGGGATGAGCGCTATACCTCCAAGTTGGCGGAAGCCAAGGGGGTAACAAAGCCATCAAGACGTCGTCGGGTCTCGCTCGATTCGGTGGCTGCCTGCTACATTCTGCAAGACTACCTCGATTGGCTTCGCAATCGTTCCCAGACCCAGGGGGCGGGATGAACGACTGGTATAGAGACATTCCCCGCGTAGGGGAACCACCTAAGAGGCGGCGTTCCTCGCTGCGTAGATGGCTCCTGCGGTTCGTGGTAGTGGTCGGCTTCTTCGCTTTTGTCACTGGCGTGGCCGTGTTCGTCCTGCGGGGAGCTGAATGGCTTCAAGCTCACTCGACTACTACTACCGTCACCCAGGCGGTGACCACGGTGCAGGTCCAGATCACTCCGGGCATGACTGCCACCCAGATCGCCCGCCTCCTCGAGGAGAAGGGCGTCATCGCCTCAGCCTCCCAATTCATAGAGCTGGTCAAGTCCAGACAGTCGGAGAACAAGCTGCAGCCAGGTACCTATCGTTTGCGCACAGACTTGACTCTGATCGCCGTGGTGGAGAAGCTGGAGACAGGAGAAGGCTCCTCGACCTTCCGAGTGACCATCCCCGAGGGACTCACCGTTTCACAGGTGGCTGCGCTACTTGACAAGGATGGTAAGATACCGGGCAAGGACTACGTGACGCTTAGCAAAGACCCCTCCAAGTTTGTCCTGCCGAAAGTAGGAAGTTCGGTACCCGAGGTGACCACTCTTGAGGGCCTACTGTTCCCTGACACCTACTATCTCTTGCAGGGCGACGGGGCCACCCAGCTGATCGGCGCCCAGTTGGTCGCCTTCGAGAAGAAGACCGGGGTATTACCTTGGAGTAAGGCAGAGGCCCTGGGGAGGACGCCCTATGAGATAGTCATCGTGGCCTCGCTTGCCGAGAAAGAAGCGGTGGCCACCGAGGACCGAGCCAAGGTCGCCGCCGTGATCTATAACCGTCTGAAGGAGAACATGACGCTGGGGCTCGATGTTACGGTGCGCTACGCCCTGGACAAGTGGACCGGGGAGCTGACCGCCGAGGACCTCAAGGTAGACTCCCCCTACAACACCCGAGTACACAAAGGCTTGCCGCCTTCCCCCATAGCCAACCCGGGCGTCGACACCCTTCGAGCCGCGCTTGAGCCGGCTGATGTCGACTACCTGTACTTCATCGCTAACAAGGAAGGCAAACTCTTCTTTACGGCCGACTACCAAGAGTTCTTGCGTTGGAAGAAGGAGTTCCAAGCTCAATAGGCGCGAGAGAATGGCTGCAGCTGTCCGTTGCTGCGTTGCCTCGTCACCTGCGCCGTTGACGGGCCAGGCTCATACTTTCGGCCTATGTCAGTGCGAGCCTGGTCTGGTAGGGTAGGCGCGGGCCGACGGCCAGAATGAGCCGCAAACTGCGGGCGAGGAGGGTGAACAACTGTGGAGACGTCGCCCATTCCAGTCTTACACGGGCACAAGCCGATGCATCTCTTGGGAGTGATCGGACATCCCATAGCTCACTCCTTGTCCCCGCGGATGCACAACGCGGCTCTGCGTCATCACGGCATCAATGCCGTGTACCTGGCGTTCGACGTGCTGCCCGAGCACCTTCTTGTGACCGTTGAGGCGATGCGGGTCCTCGGGCTGCGGGGACTTAACGTGACTGTGCCCCACAAGGTCGCTGTGCTTCCGTTGCTGGATGAGGTCGAGTCAGTGGCCGCCCGTGTCGGCGCTGTGAACACAATCGTTCGTCGCGGCGAGCGGCTGCTGGGGTACAACACTGACGTAGTCGGCTTCCGTCTGGCCTTGCGCGCCATCATGCCGGAGGGAGCGACTGGCCTTCCTTGTCTAGTTCTCGGCGCTGGGGGAGCGGCGCGTGCAGTGGTTGCTGGCCTAGTGGAAGAGGGTGCGGCACAAGTCGGTATCTTCAATCGAACACTGGAGAGAGCCACCCTCCTCGCGGAAGCGGCCGCGTCGTGGGGGTCGACGCGGTGCCTGGTTGTCGACGCGGGGGATCTTCTCGAGGTGGCTCGAAGCGCGGATGTGATCGTTAACGCGACGTCCGTCGGTATGCACGGAACCTTCAAGGAAACGCCTCTTCCTGTCGATATTCTCGACAGCCACCATGTGGTGCTTGACGTCGTGTACGGTGGGGAGCCCACGGCTCTCGTAGCCGGGGCCCAGGCAAGGGGGGCTCGCGCAGCGGACGGCAGGGAGATGCTCATCCGCCAGGCTGCGGCCGCCTACGAGTTGTGGTTCACGCGACCGGCGCCGCTGGCAGTGATGCGCCGGGCTGTCGAGCAGGCAGAGAGGAGAGGACCCGTAGATGCAGGCCGCGCGAGAGGAAAGGCTGGAGCGCAGGCAAGTCGGTAGACCGACCGGTGAGATCCTGGTCGAGATGGGCCTACTCACGCCCGAACAGGTCGAGCAGGCCCTGGCTGAGCAGCGACTAACCCACCAACGCATTGGCGACATAGTGCTCAACAAGGGTTGGGTGACCAAGCGTGATCTGATGGAGGCCTTGGCTCGGCGCATCGGGGTCCGCTACCTTGACCTGGCGAATCTTCGTGTCGATCCTCTTGCGGTCGACCTCATCTCCGAGCGAGACGCCCGTCGTTACTCGGCTGTCCCCGTGGGGTTTGCAGACGAACACACCCTGTTGGTGGCCATGGCCGATCCTTCCAACATTGTGACGATCGACGATCTCAGGATCCTCACGGGGTTCGATATCGAGCCCGCTTTGGTCAGCAGCGAGGACCTAAGTGAGCTGCTCTCGAAACTAAAACCGGCTGTCGACGAGCAGCTGTCCCAGCAACTGGAGACCCGTCTAACGGAGACTGATGATGAGGCCAGCCACGAAGATGTTCGTGACCTCCACGAGCAGGTCGACGCTGCTCCTGTGGTCAAATTGGTCAACGGCATCCTGGCTCGGGCAGTGGACGAACACGCGTCCGACGTGCATTTCGAGCCCCAAGCTAGAGAGCTGGTCATACGCTTCCGCCATGACGGGGTGCTCCACGAGATCATGACCGTGCCCAAGAGGCTCCAGGCGGGTGTGATCTCGCGCCTCAAAGTAATGGCCGACTTGGACATCGCCGAAAGGCGCATTCCCCAGGACGGACGTATAGGTTTGACTGTGGGGGGGCGCCCCATCGATATGCGGGTGGCTTCGCTTCCCACCGTCTATGGCGAGAAGATAGTGGTGCGGTTGCTCGATCGCTCGAACGTCATGCTCCGCCTGGAGGAACTCGGATTCTCGGAACAGGCTTTGGCCCGCTACCGGCGATCTTTCACTAGACCCTACGGGGCGATCCTAGTCACCGGACCTACCGGTTCGGGGAAGTCGACTACCCTGTACGCGACCCTGAACATTCTGAACACCCCCGAGAAGAACATCATCACGGTAGAAGATCCGGTCGAGTATCGCCTGGCCGGCATCAACCAGGTGCAGATCAACCCCAAAGCCGGCCTGACCTTCGCCTCGGGACTACGCTCGATACTGAGGTGTGACCCTGACATCATCATGGTGGGGGAGATCCGCGACCGTGATACTGCCCAGATTGCAGTCGAGTCGGCGCTCACTGGCCATCTCGTCCTCTCCACCCTGCACACCAATGATGCTCCGGGCGCGCTTACCCGGTTGACCGAGATGGGGGTGGAGCCGTTCTTGACCGCCTCTGCCGTAGACTGCGTGATAGCTCAGCGCCTGGTGCGCAAGCTGTGCGACTACTGCAAGGAACCGTTCCGCCCCACGTCTGGCGCTCTGCGAAATGCCGGGTTCGACGATGATGTGGTCCAGCGCGCTAACGTCGGTGAGTTAACTCTTTACCGGGCGAGAGGTTGTGCTCGCTGCAACAACACAGGCTACAAAGGCCGGGTGGGCATCTATGAAGTTATGCTGGTCAGCGAGGCTATCGAGAGACTCATCGTCGAACGCAAGAGTGCCGATGAGATAGGTCGGGTGGCGCGCGCCGAGGGCATGGTGCCTTTGCGCGAAGATGGCCTAGCGCGCGTGCTGAAAGGAGTCACCAGCATCGAAGAGATCTCGAGAGTGATAGTCTGACGACCTTTGCCTAGTAGATGCGGAGGAAATGACCCTATGGACATCGGCGAAATCCTGAGGGAGACGGTCCAGCGACAGGCTTCTGACCTCCATCTGGCGGTCGGCCTGCCTCCCGTACTTCGTATCGATGGCCGTTTGCAGCCCATGGATCGGCCTCCTCTTACGCCAAGCCAGGTACGGGAGATGGTTTACAGCATCCTCACCCAGGACCAACGCCAGAAGCTGGAGACCGACTGGGAGGTGGACCTCTCGTACTCGCTCTACGGGCAAGCGCGTTTCCGGGTAAATGCCTATTTCCAAAGGGGCACGGTGGGAGCCGCCTTCCGGCACGTCCCTACTGTGATCAAGTCCATCGAGGAGCTGGGGCTTCCCAAGGTTCTTCATACGTTCAGCCAGAGACCACGGGGTCTCATTCTGGTCACTGGGCCCACTGGCTCGGGCAAGTCCACCACTCTCGCCGCCATCATCGACGAGATAAACGAAACCCGGAACGACCACATAATCACAATAGAAGATCCTATCGAGTTCCTGCATCGGCACAAACGCTGCGTTATTCACCAACGAGAGGTAGGGAGCGACACGCGAGCTTTTCCCGTTGCCCTACGTTCTGCTCTCAGGCAAGACCCTGACGTCATCCTGATCGGGGAGATGCGTGATCTGGAGACGATCCAGATCGCCCTGACCGCAGCAGAGACCGGCCACCTGGTGTTCGCCACTTTGCATACTCAGGACTGCGCCCAGACCATCGACCGGATGATCGACGTCTTTCCGCCTCACCAGCAGGAACAGGTGCGCGTGCAGATCGCTGGGACGTTGGAAGGGGTGGTGACTCAACAACTGCTGCCCAAAGCCGGGGGCGTGGGGAGGGTGGCTGCCTGTGAGGTCCTTATCGCTACCCCAGCCGCGAGGAACCTGATAAGGGAAGGCAAGACGCATCAACTTTATACGGTTATGCAGACTGGAGGGCAGCACGGGATGCAGACGATGAACTCCTCGTTGGCTGACCTGGTACGGCGGGGGCTGATAACCAAGGAGCTTGCTCTCCAGCGTTCTTCCAGCGCTGACGAACTGGAAAGATTGCTGCGTACAGGTAAAGTCTAAGACCTACGAGCAGACCGGCGAGGGGACGGGGGGAGAGGATCCAAGCTCTTGAGGAGGCGACCCTCCCTGCCGATACATACAGACAGAACCGGTCGACACCGACGGCTAATTGCACCAACGCCGCAGATGTAACACGAAAGACTGCTACAAAAGAAGGCAGCGAACGAAGGACAGGGTGGACAGTGGCAACCTACGTGTATACCGCCAAGAAGGACAGAGCCACGCTTCTCACGGGGGAGATCGTTGCCGACTCCAAAGCAGCGGTGGTTGCGGATCTCCGTCGCAAGGGTCTCACCGTGGTCCGCTTGGAAGAGAAGCGGGGGCTGCCCGACCTGAAGTCCCTTCTCGAGAACAGTAAGCGCATAAAGGTCCGCGACAAGGCGGTTTTCGCCCGCCAGTTCGCCACCATGATCAGCTCGGGATTGGCTGTGCTTCGTGCTCTCTATGTGCTGGAAGAGCAGACCCAGAACCCGCGCTTCAAGAAGATCATCCGAGCCGTCAGGGACGACGTCGAGGCCGGCGCGCCGCTCTCCGACGCCATGGCCAAGCATCCTGCCGCGTTCGATCGGCTCTATGTGGCAATGGTCAGGGCAGGTGAGACAGGTGGAGCTTTGGACCAGACCCTCGAACGTCTGGCTGTGCAGCTCGAGAAGCAGGACGCTTTACGCCGGACTATCAAGTCCGCCATGACCTATCCTGTGTTGATAGGTGTCTTCGCGATCCTCGTCATGATAGGGATGCTGATCTTCATCATCCCCATCTTCGCCAGCATGTACAAGGACCTGGGAGGGGAGCTCCCCACTTTGACGAAGGCCATGATGGGCGTGAGCAGCGCACTCAAGGGTTATTGGTTCATCATCTTCCCCGCCCTGGGTCTGCTCGGTTGGGCCCTGGTCAGGCTGAAGAAGACCGAGCAGGGGAGAAAGGCCTGGGACCGGGCGAAACTGCAGTTACCCATGAAGCTAGGCCCGATCATCCAGAAGATAGCCCTGGCTCGTTTCAGCCGGACCCTAGCCACCCTCATGAGCTCAGGGGTGCCGATTCTCCAGGCCATCGACATCACTGGCAAGACATCCGGGAACAGTGTCATAGAACAAGCCATGGTAGATGTCAAGGAAGCAGTCCGTAGCGGCGAACCGTTGGCCCGACCTCTCACGCGGGCACCCGTATTTCCGCCTATGGTCACGCACATGATATCGATAGGGGAGGAGACCGGCGCTCTCGACTCCATGTTGAACAAGATCGCCGATTTCTACGAGACCGAGGTCGACGCTGCCGTCAAGTCGCTCACCTCGATCATCGAACCTATCATGATGATGTTCGTCGGAGGTCTGGTGGGTCTCATCGTGATCTCGATGTACCTGCCGATGTTCAACATGATGAACTTGGTGAAGTAGACGGGGCCCCAAGAAAGCACCCTGGTGAGTGGCCAAGCAACTTCGTGAACAAGTGACGAGGTCAAGGGCAACTTAGGCAAGAAGCAGCAGTCCGGTCGAGGAGAAACTGCGCTGGTGAGCCGGGCCGCGGGACTTCAGTCCCGCGGCCGTTCTTGTGATCCCGAGTTAACGCACGATAATGTATATTATGTAAAGCGTATGCGCGGCCGGACTGCGACTCGATCGTGTCGCCTCGGCCCACCCAGACGGCCCCGATCCCCCTGGACTGCCTCCAAGGGCCGCCTCCGCCCCGCCTCTAGCGGTCACACTTCGTACTGCAGGAGGCTGAAAACGTCATAGCCTGCCAGCTTCTCTCGCCCTCCCAGCTCAGTGAGTTCGATGATGAAGGCGAGGCCGGCGACGATTCCGCCCGCATTTTCCACCAACTTGATCTTGGCCTTGGCGGTGCCGCCGGTCGCGAGCAGATCGTCATGGATCAGGACCCGCTGCCCCGGCTTGACAGCATCTATGTGCATCTCCAGAGCGTCGGTCCCGTATTCCAAGGCATACTCACAGCGGTTGACTGTCCAGGGCAGCTTACCTGGCTTGCGCGCTGCCGCAAAACCGACGCCGAGCGCGTAAGCCAACGCCGCTCCCAGGATGAAGCCGCGAGCCTCCGCCCCTAGAACCAGGTCGACCTGCTTCTCGCGTCCAAACTCAGCCAGTTGATCGACCGCATAGTGCAGAGCCTCTGGGTCCTGGAGCATGGGCATGATGTCGTGGAAAAGTATGCCCTCCCTTGGAAAGCCCGGAATATGCCGGATGAACGCGCTTAGATCCATGCCTCTCCTTCAAACCGCACTTTACGACCTGGCTTGCGAACGACCCTTCCCGCCTCTGGCGCAGACTCTGCGCAGGCAGGCCAATGACTACGGAGTGCGCCACTACCGCGTCGTGGGTCAAGCACCCCAGACTATAACAAGCGACGCAACTCCCGCGCCAACAGCAGGGCTGATAACTGGGACAACAGCGACCCGAGATCGGCGAGCAGTCGCTCGCCGTACTCCCGCCTGTCGGGGTGACTGGACCGGAGCGACGGCACAGTCAATTGTTCCACCAGGGCCGCCTCTCGCTCGACTGAGGAGACCAGTAAGCGCAAATTACGAGGCTCTACGCCGAACCGAGCCAGAACCTGGCATAGCCGCGCCACTTCGACGTCGCTCTCGGTGTAGACCGGGCCCTGGCCCGCAGGCCGGTCGAGGACCCGGTATTCGCTTAACGTGCGGATGAAGTCTGGGTCGCATCCGGCGGTCTCGCGAAGTTCTTCAAGGCTGTATAGCGCCTGTTCGCGCCTGAGCGCAGGAGTGAGCCGCAGCGCTCCTGTAGCTGTCCCAGTTGTACCGAGAGGAACTGCCGCCCTTTCCACGCGCTGCTTTATGACCTCCAAGGGCAAGAATTCGTCCCGCTGCAGGGTAAGTATGGTCCGCAGCCTTCTCACATCGGCATGCGAGTATTTCCGATACTTACCGGGAGTACGCGCAGGAGCAAGCAGCCCCCGGTCTTCAAGGTACCGAACCTTGGTGATGCTGAGATCCGGAAACTCAGGTCGAAGCAGCGCTACGACCTGGCCGATGGTCAAAGGGCGGTCGCTATGTTGACCAAGCGCATCCGCCTGGACTGTCGAGGGGCTGGAGCGGGCTTGCTGCTTGCCGGTGTCGCTCATGCCCGCCTCCGCTACGATTCCGCCTTTGTCAAGAAAACCAACTTGTACTTGCCGATCTGCAGCTCGTCACCGTCCCGCAGACGATGCCGTTCAATCCGGCGGCGGTTGACGTAGGTGCCATTAAGCGAGCGCAGGTCCTCTATCAAGTACCCACGCCCGTCCCGCAAGATACGGGCATGACGTCGCGACACCGTCACGTCGTCAAGGAACAAATGGTTGTCCGGGTTCCGGCCGATGGTAAGAACGTCCGTCTCCAGCACGACGAGCTCCCCTTCCCTGCCTCCCCCACTCCGAATCTGGAGCGCTGGCCCCGCAGCCCCAGCTGAAGGCCGCCGGGCTATCTGCTTCTGGTCGAGCTCAGGGGCTGGGTAGCTGACGGTGGAGTCCTCCAGACCAGCAGTCGCCAGCTTGGTGCCACAGCGCCTACAGTAATTGGAATCCTCGCTGTTCTCGAAGGAGCAGGTCGGACACTCGATCATGCCCACGCCCTCCCGCTAATCGTCCGGTGGCTCCTCGCCTGAGGTCCCGCCGATCTTCTCGCCAAAGTCGGCAAACTGGCTGCGAAGGCCCTTCTCCAGAGCCTGGATGACCTCAGGATGCTCAAGGAGCGCCATCCGGGTGGTCTCCATAGAATGATCTACCACGTACGCGTCCCTGAGCACATCGTCCAGGTGACGTCCCAACTGGAGCTGGCGAATCACATACCGCACCAGACGCTCCTCACGCACATCCGCTGTGAGGTCGCGAAACCGTTTGGAAACGTCGCTCCCCGGCTGCTCCGCCTTTTCGGTCATCTTCACGAGCCTTCCGTGCCTGTCGAGCTCTTCCGCGTCTTCCCGGAGAGGATGTCGACCAACATGCTGATATCCCCATCCTTGACCAGAGCGGCACCCTCATCGTGCTTGGCTTTCAACCTGCGCACAAGCTCCGCTCGCAAGATGTCGATCTGAGCATGGAGAAGTCGCCTACGTTTGGAGATCTCCTTCTCGTCAGCTGCCAGTCGGTCGGCAAGCTCTCTGAGCTCTTCGTCGGTAAGCGATTGTAGGTTAAGGAGCAGTTCGAACCCGCCGTCATCCATGTCGGTCATACCCCCATCATAAGCCTTGCCGACCTAAACATCAAGCTGAGGTGGAGATTATTCAGTACCACCCCAAGGAAACGCGCGACTGCTCTCCAGTTCCGCCCCTTAGGGGACCGGTCGAGACGGCCTATTCCTCTTCTCTAAGGAGTTCCTCGTACTCTTCGGCGGTCATCAGGTCGTCGATCTCCGAGGGATCGCTCAAGCGCACTTTTATTAGCCAACCGTCCTCAAAGGGACTCTCGTTGATAAGCTCGGGAGCATCGACGACTTCTTCGTTCACTTCGATGACAGAGCCGCTCAGGGGTGCATACACATCGGAGACAGCTTTGACCGATTCGACCTCGGCGTACGGCGTGCCCGCTGTGACATCCGTACCTACCTCGGGGAGCTCGATGAAAACGATCTCGCCTAGCGTCTCCTGGGCGTAATCAGTAATCCCGAACACTGCTGTGTCACCCTCGACCCGGGCCCAATCGTGCTCCCTGTGGTACTTGAGGTTCCTAGGATTCACATGCGCTCCTTTCTCGCCACCATCGGCTGGACGTCATGATAGCACGACCACTTGTATACTCTGGAAGCAGTACCCGACTGCAAGGAGGACCGCCCAGTGCCACGCCGCAAGGGTCTTATCATAAGCGATGAACAGATGAGGGTGGTCGAGACGGTGCTTGACAAGCTGCGCCGAGTGACCGGGGGTACCTTGGTGGCTCTGGTGTCCACCAGCGGCCAGCCCATCAGCACGTCCCCCTCTGAGTCGAGCTCCGACACCCTCTCCCTAGCTGCCCTCACCGCCAGCTCCTTCGCCGCTACGCGTCAGCTCGCCGAGGTACTCAATGAACGAGAGTTCACCCTCTTGTTCCACGAGGGCAAGGAATCGAATCTTCACGTGGTGCAGGTCACCGAGCGCATCCTGCTCTTGATCACCTTCGGCCATGACACCCAGGTCGGACGAGTGCGTCTTTACACCTCCCGCGCCCTGGAGGTTCTCAAGCCTGTCCTGCAGTCTGCCGAAAATAGCGAAGAGGATGATGCTTTGCTTGATGGCGACTACCGGCAAGAACTCGGCAAAGCCATCGATGGTCTCTTCTCCAGCGACGACTGAAAGAGCAGGGAGCGGCCTGTGGCATTGATCAACCTGGCAGCACGGGAGATTAACTACAAGATCGTCTACTACGGCTGCGGTCTCTGCGGAAAGACCACCAACATCCAGTACATCTATCGGAGGGTGAACCCGGCCACGCGCGGCCGGCTGGTTAGCATCGCCACCGAGGAGGAACGCACCCTCTATTTTGACTTTCTCCCCCTGTCGCTGGGCACCGTGAAGGGCCTTCGCACTCGTTTTCACTTGTATACGGTGCCCGGCCAGTCCTTCTACAACGCGTCTCGTCGCCTCGTACTCCAGGGGGCCGACGGGGTCGTCTTCGTGGCCGATAGTCAGATCTCTCGCTTGGATGAGAACGTAGACAGTTATCTTAACCTGTGGGAGAACTTGATGTCACTGGATGAGGATCCGGCGAAGATAAGCATGGTCCTCCAGCTCAACAAGAGGGACCTGACTGATATCTTCTCAGTCTCTGATCTCTGCGAGTTGTTGAATCACACCGGCTCGCCCGTGATCGAAGCTTGCGCCCTCACCGGGGTGGGTGTTTTCGAGACGCTGAAGACTGTATGCAAGCAGGTCATTGCCCGCAGCAACGAGACTTGACCGGAGACTTGAGCGAAGCCGCTCGGAAGCACAGCGTGCGCCAGGGTCACTCGCCTTTAGCCTCAGCGATCACTGCTTCCAGGGTGGCCCGGTAACGTCCGGCAAGATCGGCAGCCTTGGGGTCATCTGAGGCTTCAGCGTAGACATGGAAGTATGGCTCTTCGGCATCCGGTAGGACCAGGACCCACTCATTATGATCAAGGAAGACCTTGATGCCGTCTATCAGAGATACCCTTCCCTCCCGCAGGGTCTCAGTCATCCTGCGCATGACCGTCCCCTTCAAGTCCCAGGAGCACTCGACCCGCAGGTGAGCAATATGAGCCCGCGGCAGCCGACCAGCAAGCTGCGAGAGGGGGGCATCGGAGGCAGATACCAGTTCCAGCACCTTCCCCAGAGCGTAAAGAGCGTCGAGTGACGGTAGCACCTGGGGATAGATATAACCCCCATCGGCAGTGGCGGCAAAGATCGTATTAGGCCGGCCGGCTTCGGCCATCAGTGCCGCTTTCGAGGCTCGAGTGCGGCGGACGGTCACGCCGCTAGAGCCCACTACATGCTCGGCAAGGCGCGTCGCCTGCAGGGGCAAGGCTACCACCCCGGACCCGGCTTCTTTCACGGCCCGTTCCAATAGCAGCAACAACAACGCGGAATCGGGAATAAGGCTGCCGGTCTCGTCGACCAGAAAGAGATATTCCGCTCCCGGGTCCAGTATGGCCCCGAGTTGGGCCTCGGTGCTGCGGACCAGCTCCCCCACGCGGGCAGCAGCGGTCGGTAGCTGCTCCTCGAGGGTGAAACGCCCACGGGCCCGCGAGAAAGTGTTGAGAGCGATGGACTCGACACCCAGCTTGTCGAGAGTGGCCGGGAAGAAAAAGGCCGGAGGCGATAGCGAATAATCTATTACGAGGCGTGGCTGCCGACTGCGGATCGCCACTATATTCCAGTTCTCAAGCAGGGAGTTGATGTATGTCTCTATGACCCGAGGCGGATAGATCACCGCGCCCATCTCTTCAAATGCTGCCCTGCGGAAATCCTCCCGGAAATAATAATTCTCTATCGCTCGCTCCCGCTTGTTTTCGATAGCCACTCCCGGGGGCTCGGAGAAGACTATCTCGATCATTTCGGGATTTTCCAGGCTGATCTGGACATGCACCCCGCCCACGGCGTTGCCACTCTTGATGTCGAACCGGTTGACGGCGAGAGGAGCGATGGTCAGGTCTCTTACATTGACACCGGTGGCATTGAAGCCGCTTATTATGGCCCGTTTGAAGACCCGACTGGCGTGGTGAGTATCTCGACTGGTGGTGACATAAGCGCCTGGCGGGATCAGGGAGCCATAGGACATGGCAAGCCTCATGGCCATCTCCGGAGTGAGGTCTATGTTGGCGAGGCCTCGCACCCCGTTACGGCCGAAAAGAGTGCTCGGGCCTCGTGTCTCCCAGACTAGCGAGGTACGCACGGTGGACCCAGGTTCGACATTCTTAAGGGGGTAAACCTTGACATTGTTGGCCACGAGGGCGTTGCGACCGATGACCGACCTATCCCCTATGACCGCCCCGTCGGCCACGTGAGCGTTCTCGTGCACCTCTACGGCCGTTCCCAGTATGGCCCCGCTGACGACCGCGCCTGAAGCCACGTAAGTGTTCTCGGCCAGCACCGAGTCACCGATCTGCGCTCCCCTCCGGATGACGCTGTTGTTGCCTATGACGGTGTGGGAAAGGATCTTGGCGCCGGGTTCGAGACGCACGTTGTCACCGATAACAGCCGGGCCCTCCACGTCGTCCAGACTGTCCACGGTCACGTCTTTCCCCACCCAGATGTTTCCCCTCAGCCTCACTCCCGGCGGGTTGATCCGTACTTTGCCGTCCAAAGCGTCACGGTTCGCCTGCAAGTACTGTTCCAGGCTGCCGATGTCTTGCCAATAGCCTTCGCACACCACTCCGTACAGGGGCTTCTTCATCTCGAACAGCTTGGGAAAGAGCTCATGACTGAAATCGTAGGGCTGACCTTCAGGGATATGATCGAAGATCTCCGGCTCGAGCACATATATGCCAGTGTTGACCGTGTCTGAGAAGACTTGGCCCCACCCAGGTTTCTCCAAGAAACGTTGTACACGACCCTCATCGTCCACAATGACGACCCCGAACTCCAGGGGATTCTCCACACACGTGAGCGCGATGGTTACCAGAGCTTCGCGCTCCTTGTGGAAGGCGATGATGCGGCTGAGATCGAAGTCTGTGAGAGCGTCTCCACTGATGACCAGGAAAGTGTCGGTCAAGAGGTCCTTGGCCAGCCGGATGGATCCCGCTGTTCCTGCCGGAGTCTCTTCCGTAGTGTAGTCGATGTGCATGCCGAACGTGCTGCCATCACCGAAGTAGTTGCGGATGAGCCGCGGTAAGAACGCAAGCGTGACCACCACTTCGTTTATGCCATGGCGCTGTAGGAGCTCAAGGATGTGCTGCATGGTCGGTTTGTTCACCACGGGAACCATGGGCTTCGGTTGATTGGACGTCAGCGGGCGCAGGCGCGTACCCTGGCCCCCTGCCATGACGACTGCCTTCATGCGGGCCTCCCGGTCAGGGTGCACTACTTCAACAGAGTACTACCCAGAAACCAGGAGCGTGTAAGTCCAGCGCCAAGGATTCCACATTACAAAGCGGCATAACCAAGAGAATCCGGATGAGAAGAAGTCGGGACGGGCGGATTTGAACCGCCGACCTTCCGGCCCCCAGCCGGATGCGCTACCAAGCTACGCCACGTCCCGACGCGCACCCAGTATAGCGCGCCCTGCGCCCCGGGACTAGGGTCGATCACGGGCTTCCCTTGCCGGCGTGGCGACCAGACACGGCCTCCCCGGCCTTAGGGGGCCGACCGTCAGCCCCACCTCACTTGTGCTTACGCCAGGGAAAATCAAAACGGGCTTCTTGCCCCCTAACCAGCCTTATCAGGTTCTTGCGGTGAGCCCAGAGCACTACGCCCGACATGACACAAGAGGCCACTAGGTAAGGAAGGGGTTCGTGGAAAACATAGGCCAAGATCGGGAACAACACGGTGCAGGTCACGGAGGCTACAGAGACTATGCGCACAGAAAGCACCAGAACCGCAAAGACCGCGAACAGATAACCGCCGATCACGGGCATCATAGCCAGCACCGCCCCGGCTCCCGTGGCCACACCCTTCCCCCCCCGTCCCCCCAGGAAAAACGAGTAGTTGTGACCCAAGACGGTCGCGAACGCTACGATGACGACCACGACCGGGCCAGCCAGGAAGCGGGCGGCCAGCACAGGCACTACCCCCTTGAGGATGTCGGCGAATAGCACCGCTACCCCGATCCGTACCCCCAGTACGCGGAAGGCATTGGTAGTGCCGGCATTGCCACTGCCATGCTTACGCAGGTCGATCCCTTTGAGAGCCTTCCCCAGAAACACACTGGGCGAAAGAGAGCCCACCAAATAGCCCAGAACGACCAGCAGCACTGCAGTCGCCCACTCGGTCCCGGTCACGAGTAACGCTCCTCCTTACCCTCGAAATCGATCACCAGAGGTATGCCCCAGAACTCGTAATCCTCGCGAAGCCTGTTCTCCAGGAAATACGCGAACGGCTTGCTCACCAGGGCGCGCGAGTTCACCATCACTTTGAAGCGAGGTGGCGCCGTGGCGTACTGCACCATGTAGTAGGTCTTTATCACCTTCCCCCCTTTGCCCGGAGGTTGGTGACCCACCTTCACTGCCCCCAGCCAACGGTTGAGCTCCGCCGTGGGGATGCGACTCGTATACTTCTCGTAAAGCTGGACGGCCAGGGGCAAGATCTTGTCCACGCCGCGGCCGGTGAGTGCCGATACAGCCAGCCACGGTGGCTTGAGTTGCACCTTAGCCCGCAGTCTTTCCACCGCCCGTTCAAGGTCCAAGGCCTGGATGTCCCACTTGTTGAACAAAACCACGGTGGCACACTTCGCACGCTGGGCCTCATAAGCCACCTGGAGGTCAAGATCGACAAGCCCCTCTGCTGCATCCACCACGACCAAGGCGACATCACTTCGCTCTAGCGCCCGCAGAGAGCGCAGGGCGCTGTAGTACTCCACGTCCGTGGTGGTGCGTTTTCCGGGTCGGCGCAAGCCGGCAGTGTCGATAAGCGTAATGGCCGTTCCAGCGAACTCCAGGTCTGTGTCGATGGCGTCGCGCGTGGTCCCCGGCCGGGGGCTTACAATGGTGCGCTCGTCACCCAGGAGACAGTTGAGCAGCGAGCTTTTTCCCACGTTGGGACGGCCCACGATGGCGATCCGGATGGAGTGCGTCTCTTCGACTTCCTCACGAGCATCGGGCAGGCGAGAGACGACAGCGTCGAGCAAGTCTCCGACACCCAGACCATGCTCCGCAGATATGGCCATCGGCTCTCCCAGGCCGAGGGCCCAGTAGTCGGGAAGGCTGTCCTGAGCGAGTCGGGTATCGCACTTGTTGACTGCCAGCACCACTGGTACTCCGCTGCGGCGCAAGAGATCGGCTATCTCTGCGTCCTGAGGGGCCAACCCTGTTTTCCCGTCGACCAGAAATATCGCTACCACAGCCTCCTGGAGAGCCAGCTCGGCCTGGCGTCTGACCTCCTGATGCAGAGGCTCCTCGGCGGCCATATCTATCCCCCCGGTATCGATGAGGATGAACGGGCGGCCGGCCCATTCTGCCAGCCCCTCCTTGCGATCCCGGGTCACCCCGGACTCGGGCGCCACTACGGCTTCCCGCGTACCGGTTATCCGGTTGAAGAGAGTGGATTTGCCCACGTTCGGGTAGCCGATGATGGCTACTCGGGGCAGAGAGGCGTTCATGGGTCGAACCCCCTCAGCCGCTCGGCGACCGCCTCTATCTGCTCCGGGGGAGTGGAGGCGCCCGCGGTGACACCCACCACTCTCAGACCGCGAAACCAGGCAGGGTCCAACTCCGCCGCCGTCTCCACATGGAAGGTGCGGGGCTGCCGGGTTGCGCACAGCTCGGCCAGACGCCTGGTGTTGGCAGAGTTTCTTCCCCCTACCACCACTACTGCTTCGACTTCACCAGCCATGGCCACCGCGGCCGACTGGCGCTGCTCAGTGGCGCTGCAGATGGTGTTGTGGACCAAGAGTTCTCGGCAACGGGGGGCGAGCTGCGCGGCCAAGGCAGCCAGTTGCTCCCGACTTTGCGTGGTCTGGACCACCAGTCCGACCCGGGCGGCCGGAAGAGATTCGGGTAGGTCCGCGGGAGTCTCGACCACGAGCGAGTCATCTCCCGCATAGGAACGGAGAGCGAGCACCTCGGGATGGTCCTTCTCACCCAGAATGACGACAAAGTAACCAGCTTCACGGAGATTGTGGGCTTTGACCTGAGCCGAGGTGACAAAGCGACAAGTGGCATCGACTACCTTCACATCCGAGGCAAACAGCCGCTCTCTCGTCTCGCGCGGCACGCCGTGAGACCTTATGATCACCGTGCCCCGTTCCGCTTCCTCCGGTGCATGTATCACTCTGACTCCGCGCTTCTCGAGCTCCGTGATCACGGAGGGGTTGTGGATCAAGGGACCAAGCGTGGCGACGGGGGCGGGAGCCTTCTCTGCAGCCTCTTCTGCTAATTCTAGCGCCCGTTCGACGCCCCAACAGAAGCCTGCACAAGCGGAGATGCGCACCTCTAGTGGGCTCATGGAGCCTCCCCCAATCCGTGGGAGGTCCCTCGTCCCCGAGGGGTCTCGGCACCGTGCCCAGTGGCAGCCTCGCTTGAGCTTTCTGCTCCGCTGCCAGCGTCGGCCCCTCTCAGAAGCGACAAGAACGCCGCTCTCAGTTCCTCAGCAATGGCTCGGGCCCGTTCTGCCTTCGGCAGGTCGGTCGGGGGAAGGGCAAGCGGCGGACCGAAGGTCACCCATACCCGCGGAAATCGCAGACGTTTTCCTTGTATGACCTTCTCGCTGCCCTCAATGACCACCGGAAGCGTGGTCACCCCTTCTCGTAGTGCGAAGAGGGAGACACCCGGGTTGATGGGGCCCAGAGTGCCGTCACGATGGCGGTGCCCCTCAGGGAAAAGACCGACTACTGCGCCGCCGTCAAGTAGTTCCAAAGCCCTGCGCACCGCTGTCCGGTCCGCCTCTCCGCGATTGACAGGGAAAGCACCGAAAGCCTCGATGACGCGCCCCAAGAGCCGCACCCGCCACAGCTCAGCTTTAGCCATGAAATGTATTTGGCGCGGAGACGCCACCCCCAGAAAGAACGGGTCCAGGTTGGAACGATGATTGGAAGCAAGGAGTACCGCCCCTTGCAGAGGAAAATAATGGCGACCTTCGATCCGCATGCGGAACGCGGCCCGCCACAGAGGCGGAAGAAACCCGTAGGCGAACCGCCACAGGAAGGTGTCCTGGGGGCTGCGGACCAGCCGGGAAAGGCGCCACCGGCTCAGCTTGCCCACCTCGGGCACGCGCGCCTGTGGCACTCGAGTGCCCTTGCGCTGCTCGGCGAGCCGGGCTATGGTCTCCACCACTTCTGAGATGCTCAGGCCCGTGGTATCGATCTCCACCGCATCGTCGGCCTTCCGCAGGGGGGCGACCGCCCGCTCCGAGTCATAGGTGTCGCGGCGCTCAATGCCAGCGACCAGCTCCTCCAGAGCCTGCTCCACCCCTTGCGCGCGAAGCTGCAACTGCCTACGGCGGGCCCGTTCCTGGATCGAGGCGTTCAGAAACACCTTGAGGTCCGCGTTAGGAATCACCACCGTGCCCGCGTCCCGACCTTCCAGCACCAAATCGCCCTCAGCCGCCTCCTTCCGCTGCCAACCAGTGAGGACCTCTCTTACCCCGGGCACAGCCGAAACAGCCGATACGTGCTGTGACACCAAGGGACCGCGGATCTCGTTGGTCACCTCCCGCTGGCCTACGAAGACCCGACAGAGGTCGTCGTCTCTGGCTTCAAGGCGGATATGCGCAGTGCGGGCCAATTCTGCTGCTTCCGCTATCCGTTCGGGAACCAGACCCGCCTCCAGGGCAAGCAACGTGACAGTGCGGTAGAGCGCCCCGGTATCCAGATACCGCATACCCAGCCGCTTGGCCACTTCACGAGCCACCGTACTCTTGCCGGAGCCGGCCGGACCGTCGATGGTGATGATCACGCCGTCTCACCCCCTAGCTGCTCAAGCACCGCGTTGAAGGTGGGGAAAGACACAGCCACGCAGTCGGCATCCTCCACCCACACGCCTTCACTTGAGGCCACTCCCGCCACTGCGCCCACCATGGCGATGCGATGGTCCCCCAGACTTTCTAATCTGCCACCCGACCACCCCCCCGGATTTCCGACGACCTCCATGCCATCGTCCGTCTCCTTGACGGCGATGCCAAGCCCCCCTAACAGCGCCGCCATGCTGGCCAGACGGTCGCTCTCCTTGGCTCTCAGCTCCCTCGCTCCCCACAAGCGCGATACCCCCTCTGCCCGGGCCGCCGCCAGTAGAAAGAGAGGGAGCTCGTCGATCACGTTGGGGACCTCGTCCGGTGCCACCTCCGTCGCCCGAAGGAGCGAAGAGCGAGCCGTCACCCGGCCTATGGGCTCCGGCCCGGACTGGTCGGTCATCTCCACCTCCAAGTCCGCCCCCATGCGGACCAGCACGTCGAGAAGACCCGTGCGGGTCGGGTTAAGACCCACGTCCTCCACCACCACTTCGGAGCTGGGAACCAGCAGGGCCGCTACGATGAAGAAGGCGGCCGAGCTGAAGTCACCAGGTACCCTGATGTCACGGAGTCGCAGCCGCTCCACCGGTCGCAGACTGACGCTCCACGCCCCGCCTGCTGCCGGTTCTCGGCGGACCTGCCCGCCCGCGAAAGCGATCATGCGCTCTGTGTGGTCTCGCGTGGCGGCCGGCTCCACGACCGTGGTCTCACCCTCGGCGCGCAGCCCTGCCAGGAGCAAGCAAGACTTCACCTGGGCAGAAGCAACGCCAAGCTCGTGGTGTAGACCCACAAGTTTCCCACCCCGGATGGCAAAGGGCGGCAGCGAGTCTCCCCCGCGCCCGGCTACGTCCGCGCCCATGCGGGCCAGCGGCTCCAGTATCCGGCGCATGGGGCGACGTCTGATGCTGGCGTCACCGGTGAAGACGCACAGAAAGGGGCAGGAGGCCACAAGGCCAGGTGCTAGGCGGATGAGAGTGCCCGCATTGCCCACGTTGATGACGTCTTCCGGCTCTCTCAGCCCCTCCCAGCCCTCACCATACACCCGCAGGTCACTGCCATTTTCTACGTCGACCCGCACACCCAGCGCGCGTACTGCAGCCACGGTGGCCTCGGTGTCAGCGCTGGCGAGGAAGTTGTGCACAGTGAGGGGGCCGTCGTTCACTGCCCCGAGCAAGACAGCGCGATGGGACACCGACTTGTCGCCCGGGATCGTCACTCTGCCGCGCAGACCACGCCGGGCCGGCAAGAATAAGACTACTCGCTTGAGTTCATTCATCGCTCTCCCCCGTGAAGGCCACCGCTACTGGGAAGCCTGCTTCCCGCAGCAGAGTCGCGGCCTTTTCAGCAACCTCGCGGCCCTGGATGTAAAGCACGAGGTCGCCACCAACGCTGCGGTTCACATGATGGAGAGTCAGGTCTTCTACGTTGATCTCGGCCTGGCCTAGAGTGTTCATCACGCGGGAGACTGCTCCTGGCTGGTCGGGGATGCGGACAGTGACCTTGAACAGAGTCTCCGGGGTGATGTCTTCGAACTCGAGCAACTCCTCCCTATACTCCGCGGCTGTCGCAATAGCCTCGGCCACTTTCTCTTCGTCTGCTCGCTCCAGCAGGCTGACGAAGCCCTCGAGGTCGGCGGTGACAGCGCGCAGAACCTCAGCCAACGCATTTCTGTTCTCCAAGAAGATGTCGCGCCACATCGGTGGATTAGCGCCCGCAACGCGGGTCAAGTCCTTGAAACTGGGACCGACGCAGTGCAGGGCACGCTTGCCCCCAATCACAGAGGCACCGGCCTGCGCCATCAGCACATTCGCAAGCACGTGGGGCAGGTGGCTCACCAGTGCCATCAAACGGTCATGCGCCGCCGGATCGATCAGTACGGGCCTGGCGCCCAATTCCACGATGAACTCCTGCAGCATCTCGTAGAGTCGTGGGAAGGCTGCCCCCGTGGTGCAAAGGAAGTAGGTGGCCCGATTGAACAGATCGGAGCGCGCATAGCGCACGCCCGAATCGGCCGCACCACACATGGGGTGCCCGCCGATGAAGAGCGCGCGAGCCGCTGGCGACAGAGCGGCCATGACGGCCGATTTCGTACTGCCCATGTCGGTCACCAAGCGCGGCGCGGGCTGGGCGGCTACACATTCTTCGACCAAGGCCGGGATGCTACGGACAGGAGTGCAGATGACCACCAGGTCGGCGTACGCCGCCGCCTCGCCGGCTGACAAGGCCGTCTCGTGGATGACTCCCAGCTCGAGGGCCGTTTCCAAGGCCTCCGGATCGCTGTCGTAGCCCACAACGACATCGACACGGGCTCTTTCCTGAGCCGCGAGCGCCAGACTGCCACCCATCATGCCCACGCCGATGACAGCCAGCCGGTGTACCCCGCTGTGCGAACGGACGTCAGCCACTTTGACTACCCCAGCTTCTTGCCGACCCAGCGCACCATGTCGGCGATCCGCGCAGCCACCCGCTTGAAGTGCTCGGGGTCGAGAGATTGAGCTCCGTCAGAAAGGGCCATCTCCGGGTGGGGGTGCATCTCGATCATGATCCCGTCCGCCCCCGCGGCCAAAGCAGCCAGCGACAGGGGTTCCACCAGCTCGACCTTCCCTGCCGCATGGCTCGGATCGACCACGACCGGTAGGTGACTGCGTTGCTTGAGGATGGGCACGGCGGAGATATCCAAAGTGTTGCGAGTAGCGGTTTCAAAGGTGCGGATGCCTCTCTCACAGAGGATGACCCGCTCGTTGCCCTCTCTTACGATGTACTCGGCCGCCATGAGGAGCTCTTCGATGGTGGCGGCCAGACCCCGCTTGAGAAGCACAGGCCGATCCACCTGACCGACCGCCGATAGGAGCTGGAAGTTCTGCATGTTCCTGGCCCCTATCTGGATGACGTCCGAGTAGGTGGCAACCGCATCCAGATGCCTGGGGTCCATCAATTCCGTCACCACGGGAAGACCGGTGGCCGCCCGCGCCTCCGCCAACATCTCCAGACCGACCACCCCCAGCCCTTGGAAGGCGTAGGGAGAAGTGCGCGGCTTGTAGGCGCCCCCCCGCAGCATGGTAGCGCCGCCGGCCTTGGCCGCCGCGGCCGCTTCCATAAGTTGCTCTCGAGTCTCGACCGAACAAGGTCCTGCAATCAGAGCAACATGCCCTCCGCCGACGCTGGAACCGCCGATGGTGATGACAGTGTCAGACCGCCGGAAATCCCTACTCACCAGCTTGTAAGGTTTGAGAATGGGGAGCACCTTGTCCACCCCTGGGTAAGCTTCCAGGGGCAGACCGGCAATCACGTCCCGCTCGCCTGCCACTGCTATGACGGTGGCGATGTCGCTAGTGGACACGTAGCCGCTTACGCCGGCGCTGGAAAGTAGCTCCAGGACCCGCTCCACCTCCTCTGCGGTGGCGCCTTCCTGCATGATTATCATCATTTCTGTGCTGCCGATGGCCATCTCAACTCTCCGGACTGAGCACGTCAGCGGTGAGATCCTTCACGGGATGCGTCCGCACCGCTGTAGGTCCTAATTCTTTCAACTCAGCGATAGCACCGAGGAAGAGGTCGTTCTCCTCTACCGTACCTATGGTAACCCGAATCCACCCTGGGCAACCCATGGCATAACCCGACCTGGTCAACACCCCCCGCTCGAGAAGGGCCTGAGCAGCCTCCGGACCCGGCACCCCCAGATTGGTGACATCCACCAGCAAGAAGTTGGCCTCGCTGGGGTGGTACGCGATACCCAGCCGATCCAGCGCTGCCCCCAGCCGCGCTCGTTCCTCGGCCACCAGTCGTCGACGCTCTTCCACGCGCTCCGGCAGCTCCAGGCACCTGGCAGCAGCCACCTGGGCCAGAGAGTCCACGTTGAAGGGTTGGCGGATCTTATCCAAGGCCTCTACCAGCTTGGGATCGGCCACCGCATACCCGACCCGCAGCCCGGCCAGACCGTATATCTTGGAAAAGGTCCGCAAGACCACGAGATTAGGATATTCGCTGACCCAGCGGGCCGTCTCAGCGCGGCGAGAGCTGCTGACAAACTCCCCGTAGGCTTCGTCAAAGGCCACTACCACGTCCGCAGGCACCCGCTCCAGGAAGTTACGCAGTGCGTCGGGTTCCAGGTAACTGCCGGTCGGGTTGTTGGGGTTGCAGATAATGACCAGGCTGGTCCGCTCCCCGATGGCGGCTGCCACGGCCTCCAGGTCGTAGTCCAGCCCAGGCAGGGGCACCGACGTGTAGGGAGCACCTCGCATTACCGCTATGGAGCGATACATGACGAAAGAAGGGTGAGGAAAGACAGCGTGGGTCTCAGGGCCCAGTAAGGCCTCGCCCAGCAGCATGAGCAATTCGCAGGAGCCGTTGCCGAATACCAGGTGACCAGCAGGGACCCTGAGCCGATCGGCTAGCAGGCCGCGCAGACGGTCACACCCCCCATCCGGGTAGCGATTGAGACCCTCCAGGGCGGCATGCATTGCCTCCACCACCTCGGGGAAGGGACCCCAAGGACTTTCGTTCGCAGAGAGCTGAGCGACGCGGGCCAGCTGGTATCGCCGCGCTACTTCCGCCAGAGGGGGACCTGCTTTGTAGGCGGCCAGTTTATCCAGCACTGGATTGAGCTTCATCTCAGACTCCGCTTGCTCACGTTTGCAGGTTACTTGCGCTAGCCCATCTCGCGGGACGACCAGGCCGTCTCGCCAAGGCGTGAGTCTCCAGTATAAAGCAGGTGCCGGGTCGGTGACCGACCCCAGGCCGCCTGTCAAAGAAGACCGACCCGCTTCAGCAAAGCTTTCACCTCGGGCTCAGACAGGCGGCGGCTCTCACCGGGGGCCAAGCCAGCCCCACTCAACCCGGCAAACCGCATCCGGTGCAGCGCCAGCACCGGATGCCCAAGGACCTCCATCATCCGGCGCACCTGCCTTTTCCGACCTTCATGCAGCACCAGGCGCAAGGTGGTGGTCGGCCGGCCCTTCTCCACCCCCCGCTTAAGGATGCGCACCCCGGCCGGTGCAGTAAGACCATCCTCGAGGCTGACGCCCCGCCGCAGGAGTTCGCACTCCTCCTCGGTGACTAGGCCGCGCACCTTGACGAAGTACTCTTTGGTCACATGGTACCGCGGATGCAGCAGGCGGGCGGCCAGTTCCCCATCGTTGGTGAGAAGCAGCACCCCCGTAGTAGCTAGGTCTAGACGGCCCACGGGATAGATACGCGCCTCGGTCGGCACCAGGTCCACCACGGTCCTTCGCCCCCGAGCATCACTGGCTGCACTCAGCACGCCCGCCGGCTTGTTAAGCAGCCAATACTCTTTGGCCTCGGCGAGCACCCGGCGACCGTCTACGCAGATGACTTGACCGTCCGGGTCCACCACACAGCCTAGATCGGCGACGGCCCCGTCAACAGTCACCCTCCCGGCCCGGATCAGCTGCTCGCAGGCCCGGCGTGACCCCAGTCCTGCTTCAGCCAGAGCCTTCTGCAGTCGGACTTTCATTCGGGAAGACTAAGCACGCCGAGCCGTCGCCTCAGTTCCTCTCTCTCCTCCTCGCTAAGAGCAAAAGCCTCCAGCGGGGGAAGATCCTGGGGCCCAGCTAGGCCGAACATGACCTCGAACCGCTGCGTGGTGCCGTATAACACAGCCCCGCTTGCCCCGCCGGCACGCCCAACCTCGGTGATGAGCTCCCGCTCCAGCAGGGTGCGCACGGCCGAATCCGAGTTCACTCCCCGGATCTCTGCTATCTGGGGACGAGATACCGGCTGCAAATAAGCGATTATAGCCAGACACTCGAGCGCCGCAGGAGAAAGCCGGGCATTATCTTCCGTCAGGTCGAAGAGCCTGCCCACTGCTTCCCGCCAGCGTGGGGAGCTGCGAAAAGCCCACCCGCCGGCCAGCGGAACCAGTTCGAATCCATGACGCCCACCCGGTCCGAACTCGCGGCCGACGTCTGCGAGGGCCTCTTCGATCCGTCTCTTACCGTCGCTGCTGGTCAGTCCAAGAAGGGCGGCCAGGGTCTCCACCGTGAGCGGCTCACCAGAAGCGAAAAGAACTGCCTCCACGGCCTGCCGCAAAGCCTCTCCGTCCGGAGCTACAGGGGCCGGCTCCTCACTGGGTCGAGCCGCTTTCGTGTCGCCCGAGTCGGCCACCGGGTCCTTTTCCGTGAACATCAGACCTCCTTAGACGCCAGATAGACGTCGATGTCGGCGAACAGTCTTGGCTGTGAGACCCGGACCTCACCCCGACTGACCAAGTCCAAGAGGGCGAACAGGGAGAGAGCCTGGACCAAGGGCGGCTCCCCCCCGAACACCCGCTCGAAGGATAGCCTTCCCCGCCTAGCGAGCACTCGCCGGATGATTCTGATCTGCCGCTGTAACTCCACCTTGAGGTCTGGGAGATGACTGGTGTCGGGCTCGCGCTTGGCCTCCAGGAGCCTGACGACTGCTTCCCGCAAGACCATGGGATCAGCAGTCCCAGCGATAGCTTCGAGCGCGGGTAACCGCCTACGGCGGACACGCTCCGGAGCCCGCAGCCTGCACCCTACGACCTCTTCTCCCCGGGTGCGAAGCCACGCCGATGCGGCCTTGAACTTGCTGTACTCGCTGAGGCGGCCAAACAGCTGTTCCCGGGCCTGTTCGGGGGTGAGCTCCTCCTCCAGCGCCGCCTCATTGCCAGGAAGCAACAGACGTGACTTGACTTCGAGCAGAGCGCTCATGAGGATCAAGAACTCCGTGATCTCCTCCCAGGATTGCTCGCCGCTTTCCTTCTCCCACTTTTCCAGATAGGCGACAATCACTTCGAACAGGGGGATTTCGAGCAAATCGACATCCTCGGTAAAGACCAAGGACAACAACAGGTCGAACGGCCCTTGGTAGACCTCAAGGTCTAGGTCGAACGCTCTCACCGTTTGCGCTACCTTCCCCTGGTCCAGCCCGGTTCTACCTGCACAAAGTACGACTCCCCCTAGGCCCCGAGGAAGATGAGATCCCAGACCGCATTCACGGCACCGCTCAGGGCCGCCGAGAACTGTCGCTGGAAGACGATTATGAGGACGATGAGAATAAGGAAGCCGTAGCGATCGACAGCCACCCACTTCTCGTACGCACTCTTGGGGAGGAATCCACCGAGCACGCGCGAGCCGTCCAGAGGCGGAATGGGTATCAGATTGAAAATCCCCAACACTATGTTGATCTGCACGAACATGAAGAGAATTCGGATGATCACCTCTTCGAAGGCGCTCCCGTCAGCCAGATAGGGTCCCACGAAGCGGAGCACCAAGCCGAAGATGACGGCCAGAACGAAGTTCGTCGCTGGCCCCGCCGCTCCGACGATAGCCATGCCTCTCTGGCGATTCCGGAAATAGTACGGGGAGACCGGTATAGGCTTTGCCCATCCGAAGACGACGCCCCAAAACAAGTAGGTGATGATGAACATAAGGGTGCCGACCGGGTCCAGCTGACGCAGCGGGTTGAGGCTGAGCCTGCCGTGATACTTGGCCGTCGGGTCCCCAAGTCGGTAAGCCACCCAACCATGAGCAAGCTCGTGGGCAGTGAGAGAGATAAGCAGTATGGGGACCAGGTAAAGCAGGTGTAGCCACCGCTCACTCATCGGTGTGCCTCCACCAGTCGGCGTGCGTACTCCAGCTCTGATTCTCTGTCAGTGATTATGCCTTCCACGCGAAGCTCCCTCAGTCGTTCCAGCAGTCGCCCCACAGCTGGGCCCTTCTTCATCCCCAAAGCGAGCAGGTCATTTCCGGTGACGCTCAGCGTGCGGAACCGGAG
>OGCI01000137.1_pt1 | contig 91466 bp, 77 predicted proteins | sample 1570021 | NCBI WGS metagenome assembly OGCI01 (sample SAMN06264664, study PRJEB24512) | hot springs metagenome | isolation source: Hot spring water | place: South Africa: Tshipise | collected 2015-06-21
ACGTGCTGAATGTTACCGGGCTGTCGTTACTATCGCGGCCATTATGCTATGGTTGTAGGTTTGCAAACACGCCCTAGCACCTGTTGCGTCGGTTGTAGTTACCGCCCGTCGGAATGACCACGGGCGGTTTCTTATGATCGCCGGCGGATGAACTTTGCTGGGCATTTCCAGTCTGCGGAATCTATAATCGGGGGCACGGCTCGCAAGGAGACTGTTGATGTGGTGCCTGACGGTGAGAAATGATGACTTCTTTGCGTGACCTGCCTGGGATTGATGAATTGCTCCGCGCGGCTCCCGCCCTGGTGAACGAGTACGGGCGCGAGTCCGCCGTCCGCGCCCTGCGGCGGGCGGTGGACGAGGCGCGTCAGGCAGCCCGCACAGGGGCAGCGGTGCCCTCCGAAACCGAGTTGCTGGCCCGTGCCGCAGCGCTCCTGATGCAGTGTGCGCGGCCTACTCTGCGTCCGGTGATCAACGCGACAGGGGTAATCCTGCATACCAACCTGGGCCGCGCGCCGCTCTCTGCCGACGCACTGGCGGCGATGGTGGCAGTGGGCGGGGGATATAGCACGCTGGAATACGATCTCGATGCGGGCACGCGCGGCAAACGCGACCATCACGCCGAACGGTTACTCACCGAAGTCACCGGCGCGGAAGCGGGCATGGTGGTCAACAACAATGCCGCCGGAGTCTTACTGGCGTTGACGGCGCTGGCGCAGGGGCGCGAAGCCATCATCAGCCGCGGACAACTGGTGGAGATCGGCGGATCGTTCCGCGTGCCCGACGTGATGGCACAGAGCGGGGCGATCATGGTTGAGGTAGGCACGACCAACCGCACCCGTCTGAGCGATTACGCGGCTGCCATCACTGAGCGCACGGCCTGCATCGTCCGCGCCCATGCGTCCAACTTCCGCGTGATTGGTTTCACCGAATCAGCGCCGCTGGCCGACCTGGTTGCGCTGGCGCATCAGCATGGGTTGATCCTGCTGGACGATCTGGGCAGCGGGGCCTTGCTCGATACGGCGCAGTTTGGCCTGTCACACGAGCCAATGCCGCAGGAGAGCCTCTCTGCAGGCGCTGACCTGGTGATGTTCAGCGGCGACAAACTGCTCGGCGGGCCGCAGGCGGGGATCATTGTCGGGCGTGCCGATCTGATTCAGACGCTCAAGCGTCATCCGCTGGCGCGCGCCATCCGCGCCGACAAGCTGGCGCTGGCCGCGCTCTCGGCGACACTGACTCATTATGCCCGCGGCGAAGCGCTGGAGAAAATCCCCGTCTGGCGCATGATCAGCCTGTCGCCCGTAGCGATTCGTGCCCGCGCCGAAGCGTGGGCCGCCGCCGTGCCCGGCGAGGTCGTGCCCGCCGAATCTACGGTTGGTGGGGGCAGTTTGCCGGGCGATACGTTGCCCACGTGGGCATTCGCGCCGCTTGTGGAGCAGCCCAATGCAGCGGCGGCTCGGCTGCGCGCTGGCGATCCTCCGGTGATCGCGCGGGTGGCCGACGACCGTCTGCTGCTCGACCCGCGCACTGTGTTGCCGGAACAGGACGCCCTGGTTATCGCTGCCCTGAAAGGGTTGTGATCTATGCACGTCATTGGCACGGCTGGCCACGTGGATCATGGCAAGTCCACGCTCACCTACGCCCTGACTGGCATCAATCCCGATCGCCTGGCCGAAGAGCAGGAACGGCAGATGACCATTGATCTGGGCTTTGCCTGGCTCGATCTGCCCAACGGCGAGCGAGTGGGCATTGTAGATGTGCCAGGGCATCGCGACTTCATCGAGAACATGCTGGCCGGAGTGGGGGGCATTGACGCCGCGCTGCTGGTCATCGCCGCGGACGAGGGCGTCATGCCGCAGACACGCGAGCATCTGGCCATCCTCGATCTGCTGGCCATCCCTGCAGGCTTGATCGCGCTGACCAAAATCGATCTGGTGCCCGATCGGGACTGGCTGGAACTGGTACAGCTTGACATTGCCGAAACCGTGCGCGGCACCGTGTTCGATGGGCAACCGATCATCCCCGTCTCAGCGCGGACGGGCGAAGGACTGAACGATCTGGTGCTGGCCCTCACCGACTTGCTGGCACAGCGCCCGCCGCGCCCTGACTTGAGCATCCCCCGCCTGCCGATTGACCGCGTCTTCACCATCAGCGGCTTCGGAGTGGTGGTGACTGGCACCCTGCTTGACGGGTCACTCTCGGTAGGGCAGGAGGTTGAGATTCAGCCCGCCAATGTCCGCGCGCGGGTGCGGGGGATGCAGTCGCATGAAGAAAGCATCGAATACGCTGCGCCGGGGCGACGGCTGGCGGTTAACCTGCGCGGGGTGGACAAAGCAGCCCTGAAACGAGGCGATGTACTGGGGTTGCCGGGAGCATGGCACCCGACTGTGCTGCTCGATGCCTGGCTGCGCTATCTGCCGGAGGCGCAGCGCCCGCTCGAACACAATGACGCCGTCAAGTTCTTTGTTGGCGCGGCAGAGGTGATGGGCACGGTGCGCGTGCTGGATAGGGAACAGGTATTGCCCGGCGAAGAAGCCTGGGTGCAACTACGCCTGGACGCGCCAGTGGTGGCCGCCCGCGGTGATCGCTTCATCCTGCGGCGGCCCTCGCCTGCGGCGACCATTGGCGGCGGCGTGATTCTCGACACCGCGCCAGGGCAACGCTGGAAACGGTTTCGTCCCGATGTAATCGAGCGTCTGCGGGCGTTGCGCGACGGCGACCCGTCTCAGGTGGCGCTGATCAATCTGGCCCGGCAGGGAGGCCCCGTGCCGGTTGAGGGAAGCGGCCTGTCATCGGCGCAACTTGAGGCGGCGGAGAGAGAGGGGCAGGTGCGTCTGTTGGGGCGGGGACGCTGGGTCATGCACGTCAACGCCTGGCAACGGCTGGAAGAACGCGCCTTGCGCACGCTGGAGCGCTTTCACCGCGCCGAACCGTTGCGCCCTGGTATGCCCCGCGATGCGCTGCGCGGACAGGTGGGGCTGGAACCCGAACTCTTCGAGATGGTGCTGGCGGAATGGCTGAGCAGCGGCTTGCTGGCGCTGACTGTCAACGGAGCGGTACGCCTGCCCGATCATCAGGTGCGCTACACGGCGGCGCAACAGGAAGCGGTGCAACGTCTGCTGCGGGAGTTTGCGCGCGCGCCCTACACGCCGCCGACCGCAGCACAGGCCCGCGAGATCGTCCCCGACGACGTGTTGATCAGCCTGATCGAGCAGGGGGTATTGGTGCGCATCAGCGACGACGTGTTGCTGACGCCCGACGTGCTGCGCGAGTGGATCGCCTTCGCGCGGGCGACCCTGGAGCAGGGCGACCTGCTCACCGTGGCTGTGTTGCGCGATCGTTTTCAGACGACGCGCCGCTACGCGCTGGACTTCCTGGAACGGCTGGACGCGCTGGGCATCACCCGCCGTCAGGGGGATGAACGGGTGTTGGCCTCCGGTCAATGGGAGCGCTTGTTGCAGGGGACGTAAGGAACGACGCGGGCCAGGGGCATCGCATCAAAACCAGCCAGCAGAACTATGGGCAGAAGTAAGCTCAGGTGTGATCTTCTGGTTGACCTCACCCCCGCTCGGCGCTGACGCGCCTCGCCGAGCGTAGCGAGGCTGGGGGTGAGGTAAAGCGGCAAGCGGTTTGATGCGATCCCCCTGCGGCGCGAGCGATTCGCTCTGGTAAGTCACCTTGTCTTGCGCTATAGTTTTAGGCGGGGGTGTATGAGTCCCGGTGGACTTCCCGGTCTTCAAAATCGGCGGCGGGTCGCGCAGAGCGGGCCGCGATGGGTTCGACTCCCATACACTCCCGCCTTTTTTTACTCTTCTTCTCCGTTCTGTTCCCGTTTCTTACGCCGCGACATAGTCAAGAAGCCGCCCAGCGAGCCGAGCGGGCCGGGCAGGGTCTCCGTCGTAGGCGCTTCTTCCCACTGACCGCTGTGCCGCTTGACGTCCCATTTATCCCACTCGCGCCCGACTACAGTCAGAAAAGCGTCCACTTTGTCCATGTCGCCAGTTGCCAGCGCCTGGCGTAACTCGTCCAGCGTCCGGATCACATTCCCCAGGTGACGGGCCAGGTTGTCTTTGTTGCGGTTGAAAGCCAGACTGAGATCAGCCGGAGTCTGATGGCGCAACATCTGGAACGAGAGTGCCAGGGTGGGGTTGACCATGCGCCGCAGTTCTGGCCAACCTTCCGACTGTTGCAGAGCGTAGAAGATCGCCGCGCCGATCAGCGCCGGAAGCTGCTCTGTGGCAGCGGTCAGCCCGTCGTGTTCGGCAGGGTCCATGAAACGGGGCACACCGCCGATCAATCGGACGACATCTTCGGCCAGGGCGATCGCCTCGCTGGGGCACGCGGCGTCGGGCGTGATCAAAAATTCAGCGCGGTCGAACAGGTCGGCGGTGGCCGCTTCTGGCCCGGCCTCGCTGGTGAAGAGACCCGTTGCATTCACGATGGGAGTCACGCCAACCAGATAGGCTAGCGGCATACCGCGATCGTTGACCGGGAAGTGTTGCCTGGCCCAGGCGATGGCTGGCTCTTTGAGATCGCCCATGTCCAGCACCACCGCGCCAGGTTTGAGGGCTGGGCCAAGCCGCGTGTAGATGTCTTCCAGCGCGGCGGGCGGGCTTTTGATCACCACGATGTCGGCGTTTTCGGTGGCTTTGAGCAGTTTGCGATCGAAGTTGTCGATCGCGCCCAGCTTGTGCGCGGCTTTCATGGCCTGCGCGCTGCTGTCGCTGCCGATGATGGTGAAGCTATGTTGCGCTTTGGGCTGCGACTGATAGCGCTTGAGCGCCAGCGCGAACGATGTGCTGATACGATCCAGCCCGACAATGCTCACATGTACATGCATGGGTCTGTCCTCTTGTGTTTTCTTTGTGCGGGCCTTGTGCGCCCGCAATGTTACCCTATTGTACGCGATACAGGGCAGGGGCGATCAATTGCGGTTATCCACTTCCTGCAGCGCCAGCAACAGGCGCTCCGTCTCGTCGCGCGGCGGACCGATGAGCGGCTCAGCGTGACGGCGGATCAGGGTCACCGCCAGGGGCGAAGCGCCCGCCGCTGCGGCTATCTCTGCGCCCCAGGTCGGGTGCTGCTCGCTGACGGCGAAGGGCAACCGCCATCCGTGCGCTGGCCCACTGCTCCAGGTGCGGAAACGCCGTGGCGCTGCCGCTTTCACCAGCACCACCAATACCTTTTCCGGCAGTGAGAAGCGAACGCGGCTTTTGCCAACGTCGTGGAGCAGAGCAGCGGTCAGCAGGTCGGGGTGTGTATGCCCGGCTGCGAGCAGATCGCGCAGCACCCGCAGGCTATGTTGTCGCTCTGCGCGGCGCATGTGCCGGTACAGATCATAGAGTGGCGGTGTCAGGTATTGGCGGGCCAGCGCATCGTCAACGGGGCGCAACCAGGCGACCAACGCCCGCACTCCCTGGCGAAAACGGTATGCGGCGCTCATCGCTTCAGAAGACGGGATAGAAGCCGGTACACAGCTCGTAGAGGGCCGTCAGCGGCGGGCCGAGGATGGCCCACAGCGGGTTGAAGCCCCAGGACATTGCTCCCACGAGCAGAAGCAGCATCAGCGCCAGGGTGGTCTCGCGCTCGTATTTGATCAGCGTGCTGGCCTGCTGGGGCGGCAACGTGCCCACCGCGATTTTGTAGCCATCTAGTGGCGAAAGGGGGATCAGGTTGAACACGAACAACACCAGGTTGAACAGCACTACCGTCCCCAGCACGTTGTAGACGAAGGTCAGGATGCCTGCCGAGCCTACGCCCTTGCGGATCAGTTCGCCGCTATCAACCAGGACGCGCCACTGCGTTTCAAACAGCCCTCCGGCTGTCAGCAAGCGCACGACAAGGCCCAGCGCCAGCGCAATCAGCAGATTCATCAGCGGCCCGGCTAACGAGACGATCACCAAGCCGCGCTTTTCGTTGGGGTAGAAGGCGCGCGGGTTGACCGGCACCGGCCTGGCCCAGCCGAAGCCGGCGATCAGCGCCAGGATGATGCCGATCGGTTCGATGTGCGCGCGCGGATTCAGCGTGAGCCGACCCTGATAGTAGGCGGTGTTATCGCCCAGGCGATAGGCCGTCCAGGCGTGCGCCCACTCGTGCAGGGTGAAACCGATCACCAGGCCGATCACGCGCCCCAGCAAGATTTCTGGCGAAAAGAAGCTCACGGTTGCTTCCCTCACTATGAGACAATCAGCCGCTTCGCTGTAGCAGCCGGTCGCCCTGTGCTCCAATCAGACATCGGGTGAAGATTCCTCGGCTGCGCTGACGATCACTCCCGCCAACGCTTCCAACACGGCGATCACAGCGCTGTTGTCCAGGTCGCCATATCCCATGCTCACCATGGCTTCGTAGAGCTGATGGGCCACTGCTGTCAGCGGCAAGGGTACGTGATAGGTGCGCCCCGTGTCAATGACGATCTTAAGGTCTTTGGCCTGCATATGGGCTTTGAAACCGGGTGATAGATCGCGCCTGAAGATTTTAGGCGGTTTGTTGTCCAGCGCCCAGCATTGCGCCGCGCCCCGGCTGATCGCCTGGACGACACGCGCCGGGTCAACGCCCGCTTTCTGCGCCAGCACCAGTGCTTCGGCCATGGCGACCATTGTCCCGGCGACCACGATCTGGTTGGCCGCTTTGGCGATCTGCCCGGCGCCACTCTCGCCCACCCACACAATCGTCTTGCCCATCGCCTCGAAAAGCGGCAGGGCGCGTTCAAAGGCTTCTCTGGGGCCGCCGACCATGATGCTGAGCGTGCCCGCCCGCGCGCCAATATCCCCGCCGCTGACTGGCGCGTCGAGCGCGAGCACGCCTGCTCTGGCCAGTTCGTCGGCGATCTTACGCGCAGTCTCCGGCTTGATGGTGCTGTGATCAATGTAGATCTGGCCCTCATGCGCGCCTTCGATGATGCCGTCTGGCCCCAACACCACCTGTTCAACATCGGGGGAGTCGGGGAGGTTGGTACACACGAAGTCGCTTTGCGCGGCGACTTCGCGGGGGCAAGTGGCCGGAATGGCTCCCTCGCGGGCGAACTCCTCTACGATGGCGCGGCTGCGGTTGTGGACGATGAGCGTGTGCCCGGCCTTGAGCAGATTACGCGCCATGCCCGATCCCATCAATCCCAGACCGATGAAGCCAACACGTGCCATGAAAGCCTTCCCTCCCAGGGTGGCGGTGAGTAACGCTCAGGCTGCGCAGCAAACGACGTGGAGCTGTCAGCAGGTGGATTATACGCAGGCAGGGCGGACCTGTGCCAGCTTGTGGCAGCCCTGACGGTGATGGCAGCAGGTATAATGGAGCGCCATTGGAGATGGATCATGTCGAGCGGGCGGAAGAGGGTGCCATGCCGGTAGATGTCTGTGTGGGTGATGTAGTGCGGATGCGCAAGCCGCACCCCTGTGGTAGCGACCGCTGGCGCGTCTACCGGGTGGGGGCGGATATCGGCCTGCGCTGCCTGGGGTGTGACCACCGCGTATTGCTCCCTCGCCGCAAGTTCGAGCGCGCCGTCAAGGCCGTGCTGCGCGACGATAGCACGTCGGGAGCGTAGGGTGAGTGGGGGCGCTGTGCGGGGTGATCAACATGGGAGCGCGTGAAACCGTGTCGCGCAGGCGCGTTGTCTTCCTGATGTCCGACACGGGCGCAGGACACCGCTCGGCGGCCAATGCCATCCGCGCCGCGTTGGAGCGCCGTTATCCCGGCCTGTACGCTTTCGAGCTGGTGGATGTTTACCGGCGCTATACCCCTTTCCCTTTCAAGTACCTGCCGGAGCTATATCCACGTTGGGTCAACTGGGCGCGGCGTAGCTGGGGGCTGGGTTACTGGCTGGCCGACGCGCCGCGCCGCTCGGTAGTGGTAATGGCTGTGCTGGGGCGTCTATGGGGAGCGGGACTGCGCCGGATGGTGGCCGAGCACCCAGCCGACGTGATCGTTTGCGTGCACGCTCTCTTTTCGCGCCCGACCATGCGTGTCCTGCGCTCACAGGATGGGACACGCCCCCCTTTCGTCACAGTGGTGACCGACCTGGTGACGGCGCACGCTTTCTGGTACGAGCGGGCGGTAGACCGCTGCCTGGTGCCTACCCCCGAAACATATGCGCGCGGTCTGGCGCTGGGGCTGACGCCGGAGCAGTTGCGGTTGACTGGCCTGCCCGTGCACCCGCGCTTTCTGGACAGCCTGCCAGCCAGAGACGAGGCCCGCCGGATGCTGGGGCTGCACCCAACCCTGCCTGCGGTGTTGCTGGTGGGAGGCGGGGACGGTATGGGGCCAGTCTATCGTATCGCCCGCGTGCTCAACGAGCAGCGGTTGGATATGCAACTGATCGTCGTCGCCGGGCGCAACCGCTCGTTACAACGTCGCCTGGAGGCGGTGCCCTGGCATCAGCCGACGCTGATCACGCCCTTTGTACACTCCATGCCCGAACTGATGGCCGCTGCCGACATCCTGGTCACCAAGGCGGGACCGGCCACTATCAGCGAAGCCGTTGCGACGGGGCTGCCGCTGGTGCTCAGCGGGGCGGTACCAGGGCAGGAGGATGGCAACGTCCGGTTCGTGGTGCGGCACGGGCTGGGGACGTATGCGCCTGGCGCGGCGGAAGTCGCCCGCACGGTAGAGGCGTGGTTGTCTGAAGGGCCGCAGGGCCTGGCCCGTCGCGCAGAAATTGTGCGTCGTCATGCCTGCCCGGATGCCGTGTGGACGATTGCCGAAGAGATTCACGGGCAGGCGCAACGTTCATCTGGCTGGTCGCGTTTGGCTCAGGTGGATCGCCGGCGTGGTCGCTGGAAAGCAGTTCCCGAAGAGGGCTGGCTGTGGTGAGACTGGCCGTGCCTGGCCTGGGAAAGGTTCGCCCATGACAGTTTCGCTTGCTTCGCTATCGTTGTATCCCCTGGTCGCCCGCCAGAATCCGCGCGATCTCAGCACGACCTCGGTGCAGACCCTGCTGGCCATCAGTCACAGCCTGGAAGACGTGGTGATGCGTCACCGGCTGGCCCTGACCTTCTACGCTGGCTTTCAGCGTGTGTCGTCGTTTCTGCCACAGGTTGACCGGTTTGCGCGGCTGGCGGCGTTGTGCCAGGAAGTGTTGGTCTTCGCCGTGCCCGACGCACCCTTCCCGGCGTTGCCCGGCGTGACCCTGGTGCCGCTGGACGACGACGCGCCGCTCGCCCGCGAATGGTTCATTGTGGTGGATCATGAACGGTTCGGCGCGGCGCTGCTCACCCGTCAACTCGGCGAGGGAACAGCGCGGGTAACGCGCAAGACGATCGCCTTCGGGCGTGGGCGGCTGTACGAGGGCGTGCTCAGCTTCGAAGATCAGTTGGTGGGAGCGGCCCGGCAGGCGCTTGACGTGGCGCTGGGTAGGAATTATCAGCCGGTGCAGCGTTCGCGCGAAGCACTGCTGGCGTTCGAATCGCCCTATACCGTGTTCGGGCGATCGCTGGTGCATTATCTCGAAGAGAACAATCAGCAACTGTTGGGTCTTTACCAGACGCTGGCGCAGCGCACCCGCGAACTGGAGCGGTTGCAGGGGGTGGTGCGCAAGCTGGTATCGCAGCGAGCCTGGGAAGAAGCTCAGGCGTTTGGGGAAGCGACGCCGGATACCCGCAGCACAGTCGAAGTGCAGCCGCTCACTATCCTGTTCACCGACGTAGAGCAATTTTCGCGGCTGAGCGAGGCGGTCGATCCGGCAGTGTTGTTAGAAAGCCTCAATCGCTATCTGGACGTGCTGGCGACGACGGTCTATCAATATCGCGGCGACGTGGATAAGTTCCTGGGCGATGGCATGATGGCCTTCTTCGAAGACCCGTTGGCAGCGTTGCGCTGCGCCCTGACCATACTGGGTCGGGTGGCGGTCTTCAACGCGCAGCAGGCTGCCGCCTTGCGCCCGACCCTGCCAACGCGCGTTGGCCTGGCGACGGGCATCAGTCTGATCGGGCACATTGGCTCGCGCGATCGTCAGGAGATCACCGTGATGGGCGACGCGGTGAACCTGGCCAGCCGGCTGCAGGTCAAGGCGACGCCCGGCGGGTTGGTGATGGACGGGGCAACCTACGAAGGCTGTGGTAGACCCGCCGCCGCAGTGGGGCATCTGGCCCGCATTTACGGCAAGAGCGAGTTGCAGATGATCTATGAGGTGGGGCCGGACGATCTGGCGGCCTGTGAGCGCGAACTGACCGGGCGGAGCCGTTCCGACGACCTCATCAGCGAGGGGCGCTAACCTGCCCAGTCGCGCAGGTAGAGAAAATCGTGACCGATGCTGCGCGTGCTCAGCTTGGCGACGTTGGGCATGGTGCGCTTGTAGTGATTGAGTCGCACCTGTCGCCACACCCTGGCGACAAAATCGCGCTCGAACCCCTCGGCGGCCACTTCGTCTACCGTGTAGCGCTCGTCTACCAGCAGGTAGAGCACCTGATCGGCGGTCTCATAGGTGAAGCCCAACTCGTCTTCGTCGGTCTGACCCGCCCACAGGTCGGCTGAAGGGGGCTTATTCAAGATCGAAGGCGGCAACCCCAGCGCCCGTCCCAGTTGGCGCACCTGCGTCTTGTAGAGATCGGCAATGGGTTGCACACCTGCTGCATTGTCCCCGTACACAGTCGAGTAGCCGAGCAGCGTCTCGGTCTTGTTGCTGGTGCCGATCACCAGTCCGCCGAATGCCGCCGACTGATCATAGAGCACCACCATGCGCATTCGGGCCATGATGTTCCCCCGCCGTACGTTATTGGCGTCGGGGAAGCGCGCCAGCAGCGGGTCTACCATGGGGGTGATGTCCACTGTATCGGACTTGAGGCCCAGCGCATCAATGACCGCCTGCGCGTCGGCCAGGCTATCGGGGGAGGAGGTGCGGTAGGGCATTCGCAGCGCCAACACGTTCTGCGGGCCGATGGCTTCGGCAACCAGATAGGCAGCCAGCGCGGAGTCAATGCCGCCGCTCAGCCCGATCACCGCGCGAGAGAAGCCCACTTTGTACACGGCGTCGCGCAGAAACCGGACCAGAATGGTATGCGCCAAGTCGGTGTTGATCGTCAGACGCGGCAGAATATGAGTAGGAGGCATGATTGCAGTCCTTGGTCTAAAGGGCAGGATCAGGCGCTGCGCTCGCCGCTGTCTGTGATTTCCTGGTCGGGCAGCAGCGCCGACAGCCTGGCCCGCAGGTCGGCGATCTCCATCTGCAGCGATTCGATTTGTTCGGTCATGTGCAGGATCACCTCAACCCCGGCCAGGTTGACACCCAGTTCCTGCGTCAGGCGGTTGATTTTGCGCAGACGCTCTACTTCTGCTGGTGAATAAAGCCGCCGGTTCCCCTCGGTGCGGCGGGGCACGACCAGCCCCAATTCCTCGTAATTGCGTATTGTCTGAGGGTGCAGGTCTACCATGCGCGCGACGACGCCAATGGTGTAGCAGGGTTCGTCATGCGCCGTGCTCATGCGCGACCTCCTCCTTTCAGGGCCGCACGCCCAACGTCACGTCTACATCCAGCGTCTCGCCACCCCGCACGATAGTCAGCACGACCGTATCGCCCGGTGAGGTATTCTCGACAAGATAGGCCAGCAGCTCGTCAATGCTGCGCACGGTTTGCCCGTTGATGGCCACGATGATATCCCCGTCAATCGGAATGGGAATGCCGCGGATGGGACGCCTCTCGCTGCCTGCGCTCAGGCCAGCGCGTTCGGCTGGAGAGCCGGGGATGACGTCGGTCACCAATATGCCGCTGCGCACAGGCAGGCCCAGTTCGTCGGCCAGGGCCGCCACGCTATAGCCGCCCTCTGTGTCCGGGCTGGAGATGCCCAGCCATGGATATTGGGCGCTGCCTTTCTCGATGAGCTGCGGCACGATACGCTTCACCGTGTTGACCGGCACGGCGAAGGCGATACCCTGGAAGCTGCCGTTTTCAGTGCGAATGGCCGTGTTGACACCCACTACGCGCCCGAAGGAATCCAGCAGCGGCCCGCCGGAGTTGCCGGGGTTGACCGCCGCGTCGATCTGGATGATGGATGGGTTGCTATAGCGGTCGTAGGACGGGTCGAGCAGTTGCGCCGAGGGCAGGGAGCGCCCTAGCGCGCTGACAATGCCCACGGTCATGCTACCGGCCAGGCCGAAGGGGTTGCCGATGGCGATCACGCGTTGTCCCACCTGCAGGGTGTTGCTGTCGCCCAGTTCGACAGGCACCAGTGGAGCGCGTTCCGGGTCAACCTGGATGACGGCCAGGTCGCTGTAGTCATCCAGCGCGACCAGTTCGGCGTTGATCACGTAGCCATCCGAGAAAGTCACCAGAATCTCCTCAGCGTCGCGGACCACATGGGCATTGGTCACGATATGGCCTTCGCTATCGAGTACGAAACCCGACCCGCTGCTGTCCACGATGTTCAAATTCCGGTGTACTCCGGAAACAACCTCGATGTTGACCACCGAGGGGTTGACGCGCAGGTAGATGTTGGTCAGGATGGCGTTCTCCGCGTCAGCCTGCGTGACGATCTCCACAGGCAAGGGGGTGGGCGTGATCAGTTGACTGGTTTCCGGCCCGGCCCAGGCGCTGGGACGATAGTTGGCACTGCGTAGGTCGGCAGGCGGGCTGTTGCGCGTGGCCACTCGTTGGGTGGCCGACTGGTCGCGCACAAAGAAGGTGCCCACCGTGGTGACGACCAGTGCCACAATCAACACCAGGGTCAGCATGCCGACGGTCAGGCCGATCAGAAAGCCAGTGATGCGGTCGCGCAGCGTGCGGTCGCGCTCCGGCTCGTCGTGGGGTTCGAAGTCGTCGAAGTACCAGCCCATGCTCTTTCTCCCTTAGTTGCCTGTGTCCGGCAGGCAGCGGCCATGGTGCCCGCTTAGCCGGGCCGCAGACTGCGCAGTCGCTCGAACAACGAGCGCTCTTCATTGCTGAGATCGGTGGGCACCTGGATCAGCACCCGCGCGAACAGATCGCCATACTCACCCGCCTGGCGTAGCCTGGGCATCCCCTTGCCACGCAGACGGATCGTCTGGCCGGACTGCGTGCCTGGCTTGATGTTCAGCGAGACAGTACCGCCCAGGGTGGGCACCTGTACCGTGCCACCCAGCACTGCGGTGTAGAGCGGCACTTTGAGATCGAGATAGAGATCGTCACCTTCGCGCTTGAAAATCGGATGCTCGCTGACCTTGACGATGACATCCAGGTCACCGGGTTGCCCTCCGGCGTACCCCGGTTCACCTTTGCCACGCAGGCGGACGCGCGTGCCATCGCGTGCTCCCGGCGGAATCTTGACCGTGAGCTGCCGTCCACCGACCTGTACTACTCGCTCTGTGCCACGGTAAGCATCTTCCAGCGAGATGTGGGCGACGACTTCCAGGTCTTGCCCGCGAATAGCCTGACGCGAGGCACGGCGCGTGCTGGTATGCGGCTGCCCCATCCCGCCGAAAATGCTGCGGAAGAATTCGGAGAACAGATCGCCGGCGCTGTCTTCCGTGTCCACGAATTCAACCCGGAAGCCACCCGGTTGACCAGACATCCAGCTTGACCAGTCGAAGCCACCCGGTCGCCCGCCCATGCGCTGCCATTGCTGGTAGCTCTGGCCGAGCTGATCGTATTTGCGCCGTTTTTCCTCGTCGGAGAGCACCTCGTACGCTTCGTTGATCTGTTTGAACTTCTCCTCAGCTTGCTTGTCACCCGGATTCACGTCGGGGTGATATTGCCGCGCCAGGCGACGATAGGCCTTGCGGATGTCTTTGGTCGAAGCGTTACGGTCTACGCCGAGGATGCGATAGTAGTCTGGATATTCCATGGGCCGTTCTGTCCCTCACGCTTGTTGTAGAATTTACATCACCATCGCGATAATCACCATTAGGGAATACCATGGGGGCATTCGCTTTTAGGAGCGGTTGTTTTGAACCGCCGAGACGCCGAGGGCGCAGAGGACAGAGCAGGGAAGTTCTTTGTCCCTCGGTCACCTCGGCGCTCCCCTTGGCGAATTGTCGCTCCCCAACCTGAATGCGCCCATATTACGGCATCTGTGCCCGTCGAAAGCGAGTCGTGCCGGATTTTTCCCTTCGCATTGTATGATATTTAGTCTCCTCTTGTCAACTTTTATCAGTGTGTTCTTAGAAAATTTATGCATTTTTCTGACGATCGGCGGGAGGAGGCTCTGCTTGAAACGCTACGGAGGTACAGGCGAGATGTCACTGCGCAAACGCTGGTTTGCCTGGGTTTACCATACTTTCGTCAGTCGGACAGGCACGCCCGACTTCGCCAACACGCTGACCCGCGAGGTGCGCGCGCCGTTGCTGGCGCAGGCGCGCGGGCAGGTGCTGGAAATCGGCGCGGGCGATGGAGCCAACCTGCCGTTCTATCCGTCACAGACACAGGTGACCTTGCTGGAACCGAACCGCTATCTACTGGCCTATCTGCGCGACCGCTGGCCAGATGTGCGCTGCACGGTCATCGGGGGCCTGCGCGGCTGGGGCGAGCAGCTTCCCTTCGCCGAGGGTCAGTTCGACACGGTGGTCGCTACTCATGTGCTGTGTTCGGTACGCGATCAAGAGCAGGTGTTGGCCGAAATCAAGCGGGTGCTGTGCCCTGGGGGGAAGTTCCTGTTCCTGGAACATGTCGCCGCGCCGTCGCGCTCGCTGACCTTCGTCGTACAGCGCGTGCTCAACCCGGCCTGGAGCGCCCTCGGTGACGGCTGTCATCTGACGCGAGACACAGGCGCGACCATTCGGGCGGCTGGCTTTCGCTCGGTGGAGGTACGTTCCTTCCGCGCTCCTTATCCTTCGTTTGTCAGCCCGCACATCGTGGGGGTGGCCGTGGTGTGATGGCACAACCTCAAGGGTGTGTGCCAGGTTGTCGGCGACCTTGCTGCGGGAGAAGGGGATCACTTGAGCGAGAGAAAGTAAGTCCCCTCGCCCCGCGACGCAGTCGCGAGGGAGAGGGGATGTAAGGGTGAGGGGGAGCAGACCGCTGCAAATGGCCTGACATATTTTGCACGCACCCGGCTTCAACGTTCAGGTGCGCAGCCAGGGCCGATGCAGTAGAATATCCCCGCACCCATTCCCGCCCTGCAGGGACGGAGGATTTTCATGAAGAAGCACATTCTGCTGTTGCTCACGTCGTGTCTGGTTCTGCTGATCGCCGGCGGTGTGTCTGGCAACGCCGGGCTGACTTCCGTCGCTGCGCAGGATGGGCGTAGCCTGCGCTGGGATCGCTATGACGTGACCATTGACGAGATAGACACGGCGGCCAATCGCTTCCGTGTCACCGAGACATCCCTGATCGCGGTGGAGACGGGGCCGTTCTCGTTTGGCTTCGCCGAGATTCCGCAGGGGCGGCTGGATCGCATCGCCGATGTAGAGGTCTTTGAGAACCGCTCTCCACTACGGGCATCGTGCACGGGGGGGACGGGGACGTTCTGCGCGCGCGATGAGGGCGACAATTTCACCATCCAGTACTACTTCAGCGGCCCGATGCGCAGCGGCGAACGGCGTGAGTTCATCATCCGCTACACCGTCTATGGTGCGTTGCGTTCCTATGACAAGGGCGATCAGCTCTACTGGGTTGCCGTGCCGGGGGACCTGAGCTTTCCGGTGCTGGCTTCGACGGTGCGCGTGATCATGCCCGCTGACCGTCCACCGCAACTGATCGCCAGTTATCCCGATACCTGGGAGCAGACGGTGGATGGCAACATCATCACCTGGCAGTCGCCGGGCCGGTTGCCGCGTGGTCAGGAGTTCGAGGTGCGCGTGCAATACGAGCACGATCCGGCGATGAAAAAGTCTTCCTGGCAGGCCGCTTATGACCGCGAGCAAACCTATAAGGAGAAGTGGCAGCCGCTGGTCTCGCTATTGATTTTGGCGCTGAGCACCCTGTTGAGCCTTGGCGGTGTGCTGTTCGTCGTGGTGCGCTACCAGAGCCGGGGGCGCGATCCGCAGGCGCTGGTAGTGCCGGAATATCTGACGGATCCGCCGTCGGAAGAGCGACCGGGCATCGTGGGTGTCCTGCTCGACGAACGAGCGGACATGAAGGACATCATGGCTACGCTGCTCGACCTGGCGCGCCGGGGCTATGTGGTCATCGAGCAGGAAGAGAAGGGCGGGCTGGCCGGCATGTTCGGCAGCAGCGAGTTCACCTTCCATCGCACTGGCGAAATCTCCGCCGACCTGCGCCCCTTCGAGCAAAGCCTGCTGCGCGGCCTGTTCCCCGGCGACCGTGAGAAAACGACGCTGTCGCAACTGCGCAACAAGTTCTACAAACACATTCCCACCATCAAGAAGCAGATGTACGACGAACTGGTGCGGCAGGGCTATTTCAAGCGCTCACCGGAGACGACCCGCGCCCTGTGGACATGGGGCGGCATAGGGTTGATTGCTATCGCGGCGGTGAGCGTCTGGTTCTCGCTGGCGGCAACCCTGATTTCGCCGGTCATCATGTGTCTTCCGCTCAGCGTGGGCGTGATCGGGCTGAGCATGGCTGTAGCTGGGCAATTCATGCCCGCTAAGACGGTCAAGGGGGCACAAGAGGCGGCGCACTGGCGGGCTTTTCGTCGTTATCTGGACAATCTGGAAGACTATGGCGGAGTCGAGGAGGCCGCGCAGAAGTTCGAACTGGCGCTGCCCTATGCGGTCGCTTTCGGCATTCAGAGCGAGCTGGTGCGCAAACTGACCCCTGCCCTGACTTCCATGCCCGGCTGGTATTTCCCTACCTATATGGGCGGGCCGTGGCAGGGTGGTTACCGTCCGGGGCAGCCGGTGCGACCGTGGGAGCCTCAGTCCGGTGGTATGGGCGATTTCTCGCTGGGTGGGCCGGGTGGCCTGGGCGATATGAACCGTTCGCTCACCGATGGGCTGAATGCCATGAGCAAGGGGCTGACGCAAATGCTCAACGATGCTTCCCGCGTCCTGTCTTCGACGCCGCAGAGTTCTGGCTCAGGCGGTTTCAGCGGCGGCGGAGGCCGCGGCGGTGGCTCCGGTGGTGGCAGCCGGGGATTCGGATAATCGGCAAGAGGGGGACAGAAGATGAATCTCAATCGCCTGGCAGGGGTGGTGCTCGTTGTCGTGGGGGCACTGATCGGGGTGCTGGCGGTGGCCTGGGTCTTCACCAACAGCGACCTGGAAGTGCCCGCCCGTATCCTGGGGCTGGCTTTGGCGCTGATCGTGCTGGTTGCTCCGCTGGTGGGCGCGGGGGTCTATCTGCTGGCCTTCGGCGGGCAGCAGGCGCGCGAACAGGTCGAGGCGGCGCGGCAACGTAAGCTGCTGAACATGGTGCAGACGCGGGGGCAGGTGCGGCTGGACGACGTGGCTTTGGAACTGCAACTCCCGCGTGACCAGATCAAGAACCTGGTCTACGATCTGGTGGGGCTGGGCGTGTTCAGCGGCTACGTTAAATGGGACGAGGGAGTGCTCTATTCCAGCGACGCGCAGCACCTGCGGCAGTTGCAGAAATGTCCCAACTGCGGCGGCGAGATCGCGCTCAGCGGCAAGGGGGTGGCATCCTGCCGCTTCTGCGGTACGGAATTCTTCCTGTCCTGAGCGCTGAAAGTCAGGAAGGCGTTTCGTCTGCCGAGGGAAGCTCGGCGGTATCGTCGTCGGTGGACGAGGTGCTGGCCTGATATAGCCCGATGGCTGTGTCGTCCGTGCTGGCGGAATCGCTGGCGCGCTCCATCAAAATGGCGATGACGCTGATATTGTCCTCGCCGCCGCGCTCATTGGCCAGGGCGACCAGGCGTTGGGCGGCTTCGGCGGGGCTGTCGCTGGTGCGCACACATTGTTCGATCTCAGGTGCGTACACGTGCCGGGTCAGCCCGTCGGAGCATAAGATTAGCCAGTCTCCTGCTGATAACGCGCGCACATAGAGATCGGCCTCGGTCTCTTCCACCTGGCCCAGGGCACGGTAGAGCACGTTGCGCATGGGATGGGTGCTGGCCTGTTCGGGCGTGATGTGTCCGGCGGCGAGCAACGCCTCGACGAAACTGTGATCGTCGGTGATCTGGTTGATGCGCGCTCCATTGCCAGGGATCAGGTAAACCCGGCTATCGCCAATATGGGCGACGATCATCTGCCCGCTGCGGACGAACGCCAGCGTCAGCGTGGTACCCATGCCCTGGAACTGAGCGCGTTCGGCGGCGCGCAGCATGACCGCGCGATTGGCCCGCCGAAAGGCGGCGCGCATCCTTTCGGTGACTTCGGCGTCGGGCAATGTGGCGAGTTCTTCGCTACCGCGCGCCTCGCCGACAAAATCGGCCTGGATGGCCTCCAGTGCCAGGCGGCTGGCTTCTTCTCCGGCTACCGCGCCGCCCATGCCGTCGGCGATCATCGCCAGAACGATTCCGTTACGCGCCCACAGCCCTACCCGATCTTCGTTGTTGGTGCGCACCCTGCCGACGACGCTCACCGCGCCCACGGAAGGGATCAGCATGTCGGCGCTGATAGCCTCCGGCTGAGTCAGCGCTCCCTCACAGGTGACGCAGCGGGCAGCGGATGGAGTGTTGCGCGTCCCGCAACGCAGACAGGTCAGAGGTACGCCGTCTGAAGGGGACGGCCCAGGCCGTGTCTGGCGGCTCGCGGTGTTGACCTGGTCAGCGTATATCGTGCGAACCTTTTGCTCGACAGGGCGGCGACGAGGGTGTACTGCGCTCTGGTCAGGGGGGGCGTCCAGTGGCGCCCCGCAGCGAAAACAAAAAATCGCCCGTGACAGGTTGTCGTAGCCGCAGGTCGGGCAGCGTTGAGTATTCACGCGCTATCTCTCCCCTCTGCGACAATTGTACAGGGGATGAAGAAGCTATGCCAATGGCGTACAAGAGCACACAGAGCAGCAACGTGCCCAGGGGATTGTATTTGCGCCACCGCTCTGTCGTATGTTACGCTCTGCTCAGCGCACGGTGCCCGGCGGCAGGCGTTCGAGCGGTAGCTCGATATAGAATGTGCTACCGGGCAATCGCTCCGGGTCGCAGCCTTCGCTCTCCACCCAGATACGCCCCCCGTGTGCTTCCACGATGCCGCGACAGATCGCCAATCCCAATCCCAAGCCGCCGCCGCGAAAAGCGGTCTTGCTGGTCGTGTGCAGTTGGGTGTCGCCTGCCGTGTAGAAACGGTCGAAAATCTGCTCCTGCTCGTCCGGATCAATCCCGATGCCGGTATCCTGCACGCTCAGGTACACGGTACCGTAGGGGTTGACCATTCCGCGCACGGTGATCGTGCCGCCATCCGGCGTGTACTTGATGGCATTACCCAGCAGGTTGCTCACCGCCAGTTCCAGCAGATCGCCGTCGGCAAAGAACAGTTCGGAGATAGGTTCCAGTTCATTGCGCAGCGTCAGGCGGCGCTGTTCGGCCACGGGGCCGTAGTCCCGCAGCACACGCGCCACCAGATCGGCCAGGTCGGTGGGCGTCCATTTCAGGTCGAGATGGCCCGATGCAATGCGCGAGACGACGATGATCTCGTCAATGACGCGGTGCAACCGCTCGATGGAGTCGATCAGGCCGGTGAGGCAGGCGCGCACTTCGGGATCATGGGCCATCAATTCCTGCACGGCGCGGGAAGTCTGCACCAACTGACTGTAACCATAGACAGTCGTCAGCGGCGTGCGCAGTTCGTGGGCGGTGAGCTGAATGAAATCCTCTTTGATGCGATCCAGGCGACGTAGCGCGCGATTGCTGGCTTCCAGTTCGCGCACGTCGCTTTCCAGCCGCGTGACCAGATCGCGGATTTCGGGGGGTGGTTCTGAGGGCTGCTTTTCCAGAGATGCGCCTTCCAGGTAGCGCGCTACCCGTCCTGTCAGCACGCGCTCGTCGGTGGAGTCGGCGACCCAGCCGGAGAGGTCGCTTCCAGTAGAGGCATGGGCTGGGGGCACATGCCCCGGCGAAGTCAGCGCCACGATTGGCACGGTTGCCAGGTCTGGTTCCGCGCGCAGACGGGCGGCGATGTTGTACGCCCGCCGATCGCGCAGGTCTCCTTCGATCAGAATCAGGTCGGGTGCGGCACGGCGAGCCTGATCAACGCCATCGAGGGCGGTCACCGCCAGGGCGACCTGGCAACCAGCTCGTGTCAGCGCCCGCCAGATACGTTTGCGGCGAATCTCATCACGGTCAATGTACAGAATGAAAGGCGGTTTGCTCATGAGCGCTCCTGCCACGCATGAGGAACACGTAAGCTACTATTGTACAGCGATGTATGATTTCATGGAATCGCGCGCCTGATCTGGGTGCGTGCAAAGGTTGTCAGCGACCTTACCGTGCCCGCTGACCCTCATCCCCCCGCGCTGCGGGCGAAGGGGAGCGCCTGGGCGAGAGACAATAAGTCCCCTCGCCTCGCAACGCAGTCACGAGGGAGAGGGAATTTAGGGGTGAGGGGCAGCAGACTGCTACAAACTGCCTGGCACATTTCGCACGCACCCCCTGATTTCAGCGTTCTGCGGAGTGCTCGCCTGTCGCATCGTCAGCGGGAGTGCTCGCGGGGTCGGACACTTGAGGCGCTGCGGAAACCGGCAACAGGGTGGGCGGCGTCCTGCGGGCGCGACGGGTGGGGTGACGGTGTGGCGAATCAGGTTCGTGGGGTAGGATCAGTTGCTTCATGCGCGGCACCTCGTTGGCGTCTGCCGCGACGGCAGTCGGTTCGTCCGGCGGGGCCTGCGCTTCCCAGGCAGCGACGAAACTCTCGATCCATGCCAGTTCCGCTTCGAGCAGGGTGATGCGATGGCTGAGCATGGCCTCGATGTGAAAGGGGGCCTGCGCAGCCTGGAGCGCAGCGCTGCGCTCGCGGGCCTGTGCCAGGCGGGAAGCGAGTTCCTGGCGATAGGCGATGAGCGCTGTGCGAACCTGATCGGGACGCAGCGTGGGCAGGTTGGCCAGGCCCAGTTCAAATTCGTCGGCATGCTCGCGCGGCGTGCCGATCAGGTCGGCGATGGCTGTCTGCAGCACACCGATGCCCGCCGTGGTGATCCGATACTGGCGGCGCGCGGTGTCGTCAGCCCCCTGGGTGACAGTGCTTTCGATCAGTCCCTGGCGTTCGAGCTTTTCCAGCACGTAGTAAATGGACGAGACGCCGATCTGTGCCCAGGCGCGTATCCCTCGCTCGGCGATGACAGTCTGCACGTCGTAGCCGTGAATTGGCCCTTCGGCGATGATGCTGAGGATGGCGAGTTCGGCGTCAGTCATGATCCTGTCCTGGGTAGGTTGCGCGGCGGGCATCGGTTGGTACAGGCGGCGCGCGCGAAGTCAGCTACAATAATCTGGTGTGTGTAGCGTACACAAGGCCTGCTCTGAAGTCAATGTGACGGTGGGTGAGCGCCCGCCAGCAGTCTTGAAGCGGCCTGAGATGAAGGAGGCGCGGCCTGGTGAAGAAGTGTCTGCAGACGACTTGGCGGAGATGGAAACGCGGGCTGACCGCGATTCTGCTCGCCGGACTGCTGGTTGGCTGCGGGGAGAACAACCAGCAGCCCATTCTCCCTGTCACGCCGACCGTGTTCAACGTGCCCTGGCAACGCGCGCAGGTGCCCATCGGGGCCGAACATCCCATCACGCGGGTGAGTGGCGTGCTGCGCCTGCCTCAGGGCACGGTCAATGACCTGGCTCTGTCGCGAAGTGGCGCGTGGCTGGCGACGGCGAGCGCCGATGGTCTGGTGGTGGTGTGGAACCTGGCCAATGGCGAGGCGTTGTTTGTGCAGACGGAGGTGGATGCCCGCCATGTGTTTTTCGGTCCCGACGACGAGACGCTGATCACCGTCAGCCGGGGCGGGGCAGCGCAGATATGGCGGCTGACGCTGGCTCCCCCGCGCACCCTGGAAGAGACGGGGCGGTTTTCCGGATACCGCACGGTCACCGCCGGGCCGGTGGTGCAATCTCCCGACCGCTCCCTGCTGGCCTTTGGGACGGAAACCGGCGCGGTCACGCTGTGGCGCGTGCCGCAGGCGGAACAGGTGGCATACTTTCAGGCGCACCGCGAGGCGGTGGGGTTCCTGGCATTTTCGCCGGACGGACGCTACCTGCTCTCGATCGGCATCGAGCGTGGGGTGCGCCTGTGGACAGCGCCATCAGGAGAGCCGGTGCTGACGCTGGTAGATGCCGATCAGTTCGAGGTGGAAGAGGTGGCGACGCGGGCGACTTTCTCGCCCGATGTGCGCGTGATCGCCCTGGCGACGGATCGCTCCATCCAAGTATGGTCGTTGCCGGAAGGGGAACAGACGCTCACTATCCCCCTGGCCCGTCATGCCGCGTCGAGACAGCTTGCCTTCTCGCCCGATGGGCGACTGCTGGTAGGGTGCGGCGCACAGCCGGTCGTCGGGCTGTGGCAGGCAGACACTGGCCGTCAGATCGCCTCGCTGGCATTGCCAGGGCAGGCGTGCCGGAATGCTGTCTTCGCCCCCGACGGCACACTGTTGCTCACCCTGTCCGCCCCGGGGCGCGAACTGTATCTGTGGAATCTGGCCCAGCTTCTGGAGGCCAGTGCAGGAAGTACACCGCTGCTGCAACGGGCTGATCGTCGAGCGATGGGGTTGCCCGATGGCGCACAGTTCTTCGACCTGGCCTGGCCGGGGGAGGGTCGTTACGTCTTCGTGCTGGACGAGCAGGGGCCGATCTACGCCCTGACGGCGCAGGTGCCCTGAGCGCTCATCACTCGCAGGCGGGAATGGTGGCCGAAACGTCGGAGAGCGGCACGTCGGGCACCCCGCCCCATTGCGTCACCGCGAAGTGCAGGGAAGCCTGCGCGCCTTTCGCCCTGTCCGTCACCGAGATCGCCAGTTCCAACAACGCGCCGGTTTCGTCGTCGCGGGTCATGCTGCCAGAGAAGGACAGGGCCTCCGCCGCAGCGAGCGCCTGCGGTGCGTGCTCATCCTGGTAGGCATTCAGCAGGTCGGCTGCATCGGGCAGGCGCGAGCGCAACTCATAGCGCGTTGCATCACGTCCGGCAACAACGGCGTCCTGAGGAGCCGCCAGCACAGTCAGTGTCTGAGTGCTGGCCATCTCGAAACCGCCAAGCGCCAGCAACTCCTGCAGCCCTGCTCGCAACGAGGCGGCAGTAGTGTTGTCCGCCAGGCATAGCCCGCCTGATGCATCCGCGCGATATGCCACGGCGGACTGTGCCGGTAGCAGGTAGGAAACGGCGCTGTCACCGGCGCTGATGTCTAGCCGCTGATCGCCGTCGGCGTCCACCTGCCAGCGCCAGGTCAACGAGGTGCCCGCGGCGTCCAGGGAGGCGGTCGCGGCATAAGCGCTCTGCGCGGCGGTCAGATCGTCTAGCGCGTCGTTCGCCCGCTCCCAGGCGCTGCGATCGTCTACGGCCTGCAAGATGGAGACGGCCTGGTTGACAGTGTTCACCTGTTCGCGGGTCTCCTGGACACTGGCACAGGCGCTCAGTCCCAGACCAAGAGCGAGCAGCATCGCCATCCGGCGCATAGAGCTTTTCCTCCCATACGTGCAAACTCATCCGTAGACTGTATATCCCCGGCGATGGACTGACAAATTCTGCTGTTGGTCAAGCCAGGTGCGAGCAAAGGTTGTCAGCGGCTTTGCTGTGCCCGAAACCCTCATGCCCTGCGCTGCGGGAGAAGGGGAGCGCTCGCGCGAGAGACGATAAGTCCCCTCGCCCTCGCGACTGCGTCGCAGGGCGAGGGGACTTGGGAGTGAGGGGCAGCAGACTGCTGGGAATTGCCAGTCACATTTTGCACGCACCCTCAAGCCATAGTTGTTTGCGAAGATGCCCGCTCGTTTGTACACTGTCTGCGAATTTGCCACAGCAGAAATGAGCAGCACATGATCGGACAGACTCTGGGGGGGCGCTATAAGGTCGAAGAGCGCATCGGCGAGGGCGCAACGGCGGTCGTTTACCGCGGGCGCGATACGCGGTTGCAGCGTGTCGTCGCCATCAAAGTGTTGCTGCCGGAAGTAGACAGCGCGACACGCGGTCGTTTTGAGCGCGAGGCGCTGGCTGCCGCTCTGTTGAATCATCCCGGCATCATGGCCATCTACGATGTCAACCTGGAAGGCGAACGCCCTTACCTGGTGGTGGAGCATGTGGAGGGTCGCCCGCTGAGCGACTTCATCCCCGCTCCACCGGCGCTGGCTGCCGAGTATTGCCGCCAGATTTGCCTGGCGCTCGATTACGCGCACAGCCGGGGTCTCATCCATCGCGATATCAAGCCCGCCAACGTGCATATCACGCCAGAGGGTCAGGTCAAGATCATGGACTTCGGCCTGGCCATCAGCGGCGAGTCCAAACGGCTGACGGTCGCCGGACGTATCATCGGCACCCCCGCTTATCTTTCGCCGGAGCAGGCGCAGGGATTGCCGCTGACGCACCACACGGACATCTATTCGACGGGCGTTGTGCTCTACGAACTGGTGACGGGCGTCTTGCCCTTCGACGCTGATGACATTGGGCTGCTGCTGCTGCAACAGGTCAAGAAGAAGCCCCGCCCGCCGCGCGAATTGAACCCCGCCATCTCGTCCGCTTTGGAGAGGGTGATTCTTCGGGCACTGGCGAAGCAGCCAGAGGAGCGCTTTGCCACCGCGCGCGAGATGGCTGACGCGCTGGCGGCCAGCATTTCACCCGCGGATGTCACGGTCAGCGCGTCACCGGTGACGGTGACCGAGCTGGAATCGCGGGAGGACATTTCTGCATCTGCGCCGACGCAGTGTATTCGCGTGGCCCTGGCCGACGATCATCGCGTGTTGCGCATGGGGCTGGCGATGGTGCTGGCGGCTACCGACGAATTCGAGGTAGTGGGGCAGGCTGACGATGGTGAGCAGACGCTCGACTTGCTGGAAAGCACGCAGGTGGATGTCTTATTGCTCGATCTGAATATGCCCAAAGCCAGCGGGCTGGATATTCTTCCCCGCATCCGCCAGACCTGGCCACAGGTCAGAGTGCTGGTGTTGACCGGGCGCGACGAAGACCAGTACATCATGCGCGCGCTGCGCGCCGGTGCCCATGGCTACGTGCTCAAGACGACCCCAGAGCAGGAGTTGCTCCATGCCGTGCACGATGTGATGGCGGGGCGGCTGGTACTGGGGCAGGGGGTGGCCGAGCGCGTGGTGGAGGGCTACACCGCACGTCCGGAGGCGAGCGATCTCAGTGATCTGGATCGCGCCATTCTCACCGGTGTGGCGGCTGGCCTGACCAACGATCAGATCGCCGAGCGTCTGAAGATCGATCCGCAGATCGTGGACGAACAGCTTGCGCAGCTCATCAGCCGACTGGGTGCACGTTCCCGGCTGGAAACGGGCCTGATCGCCTTACGGCAGGGGCTAGTGTCGTTGCACGATCTGCAGCGCTATTGAGCCTCATCCTCAGCCGGTAGCGAAGGAAGTGATCGCCAGTTCAGCGAGCGCCTGGCCTTGCGGAGGTTCGGCGTTGCCGTAGATCATGCGCGTACAGTAACCGGTGCGGCGCAGATTGTGGTTGCTGGCCAGGATCAAGCTGCGCCCGTTGTAATCGGGCAGATGCAGCACAACGTTCTGGCCCTGCAGTTGCTCAAAGGCTACCCGCAACAAGCGTTCGGCGGCGGGCAGCGACAGACTCATCCACGGCCCCAGGTTGACCTGCCCATGTCGCCGATGACCGAGCAGAAAACCCTGCAGGTCGCTGCCTTCGTAGTCCACCCAGGCCAGGTCGGGGTAGTCATCTAACAGGCGGCTGAGAATGTGTTGACGGTCCAGGCCAAACAGGGTTCGATCCAGGGCAAGGACTGCCGGACGATCTTCTGCACGCATTCGCCGTGCGCGCGGCCCCAGGTAGGTGCTGGCGCGACCTTCCCAGCGCTCGATCTTACACACAGGCCGGAACCCCAGCCGCTGGTAGAGTGCCCGCCCGACGTCCGTCGAATCGAGCATGATGCGCTGTGTGCCGCGTGCAATCAGGTGATCGAGCGCGGCGCGCATCAGTTGCTGGCCCAGCCCCTGGCGTTGGCGTTCTGGCAACACCATCAGCATCCCTATCCAGCCAAGCACCGTGCCGTAGGGGGTGGTGCTCACCGTCCCCACCAGGCCCACCTCTGGTTCTTCGAGCACGAAGCAGCCTTCCGGGGACCAGCTCAACAGACGTTGCCAGTGATCGGCTTCGTGTTGCCAGCCCAGACGCTCGGCCAGGGCCACGGCAGCGGGAATATCGTCCGGCATCATGCGGCGCAGGACACGCTCGCCGGCCCGCACCGAGCGGTAACGGTCATGCCAGCTCAGGCCACTCATGGTTCAGCTTCCTGTGCACGACGGACAACGACAAAGGCGCACCGTCACAGCGGCACGCCCCCTTTTATCGCTCTGCCGCGATGATACTCAGTCTGACCCCAGGCTCGCATCGGCGGGCGTCAACGTCGGTGCGGGCGTGGAGGTAGGCAGAGGCGGTGGCAGAGTCGGGTTGTTGACATTGATGCGAATATCGCGCTTGACGAACCGCCCGAACTGATCGTAAACGATCAGGCGCAGCGTGTAGGGACCATTCTGCAACACTGTGGTATCGAGTTGCCCCAGCAGGGCGTTCGGCTCGCGGTGCTCGACAAACTCGGTGATCAGCGGCTCGCTGAAGGCCGTCGGCGTGTGCCCCAGACCATAGCGCAGTTCGTAGCGACTGAAGTTGGGCATACTCACCGAGCCGATGACCTGGATCACGCCCTGAACCGGCGTGTCCTGCGCAGGCGCGGCGACAGTCACGCTGGGACGCGGTTCGCCCGGTGTGCAATACTCGGTCGGCGGTGGCCCAACAGGCGGTTGCAGACCGCGCTGTGCCAGCCAGGCGTTGCCCGCTGGATCGTTGTTGAGCCACTCGTACGCCCAGCGATCCTCAATGACCAGGAAGGTTTTCTGCTCGGCCTCACCGGCGCAGGCGTCACTGGCGAGTTTCTGAGTGTAGGTATCTACCAGCGCCGTGCGGAAGATGTCTTTGTCTGGGCCGGGCGGCGGCGCGCTGCTGGCGAAGATCTCCACGTAGGTGCGCCCGACGCATGCCGGTGATGGCAGCGTGCCGGAGTCGCGGCAGACTTCCGCCTGCATCACTCCTGACGGCGGGGCGAAGCTCTCAATAGCCAGGCCAGCGTGAGCCTGCTCCATGATCTCGTTCCAGATCGGCGCTGCGCCGTAATAGCCGGTCAGGCCGGTCATGGGCGTGTTGTCGGAGTTGCCCACCCACACACCAACCGTGAGTTGCGGCGTGTAACCCACTGTCCACACATCGCGGCTATCGTTGCTGGTGCCCGTCTTGACAGCGACCGGTCGCCCGCCCTGCAGCTCTAGCGGCCAGCCGCGCCCGAATTCCTCGGCCCGCGCGGCACCGTCGGACAGAATGCTGGTGATCAGATAAGCGTATTCGGGCGGCACGACCTGCGTCCCGATCGGCTCGGTGGCGCGATAGATTTCGTTGCCCTTGCTGTCTTCGATGTAAACGATCGAGAAGGGTTCGACTCGCACGCCGTTGTTGGCCAGCGCTGCGTAGGCGGCTGTCAGGTCGAACAGACGCACCTCGACGGCTCCCAGGGCCGTAGGCAGACCGGCGTTGCGCTCGACCGGATTGCCCAGCGGGAAGCGAATCCCGAAGCGCGTCGCCAGTTCGGTGAAGCGCAGTACCCCGGCGAACTCCAGCGCCTTGACCGCGGGCACGTTCAGCGAGTTGCCCAGCGCTTCGCGTACGGTCTTGGGGCCGTGATAAAGCCGGTCGTAGTTAACCGGCACGTAGTTGTTGCCGAAGTCGGTGCGCACGTCCCACAGCACGCTGGCCGGAGTCAGGTAGCGGCCCTGTTCGTCTGGCAGGAAAGCCGTCAGGTAGACGAAGGGTTTGATCGCCGAGCCGGGCTGCTGGGCCGTGAAGGCGATGTTCACCTGCCCGTCAATCTGCTCGTTGCGATAGTCAGCGCTGCCAACCATCGCCAGCACTGCGCCATTCCTGGTGTTCAGCACCACTACCGAGGCATTGGTGGCGTTGATGCCGCGGGCCTGCAACGACCCTAGCTGACTGGCAACGGCGCGCTCGGCGATGGTCTGGATGTTCTCATCCAGGGTGGTGTAGACACGGTAGCCGGCGCTGTAGATCGCCTGCGGCCCGTATGTCTCCTCAAGCTGTTGCCAGACGTAGTTGACGAAGTGCGGATGAATGAATTCGTTGGCCGGTGGGGTGAAGGTCTTGGTCTCCACCAGGGCCAGCTCCAGCGTCAGTTCCTGCGGCTCCGGCATATTAGGCGTGGTGTAGTAGTACAGCACTGAACCGTCCGGCTGCTGCCGTTCGATGATGCACAGCGATCCACCACGCGGCACACCCCACTGCGTGACGTCGTCGTGCTGAATGGCGATGCAGCCAGTCCCGTTGGCTTCGGCCATCAGGTGCAGCACCGTGTGCATGCGCTGGATGGCCGCCTCGCGGTTGACGACCGGATCGTAGGTCGCCGGGGATTGTGGCAGACCGGCCAGGAAAGCGGCCTCGACTGGATTCAGGTCGCTGGCCGGTTTGTCGAAGTACGTCTGCGCGGCGGCTTCGATGCCATAGGCGAAGTTACCGTAGAAAATCTCGTTGAGATAGATCTCCAAAATCTCGTTCTTGGTATATTTGCGCCGAATTTCCGAGGCGACGATGACCTCGACGATCTTGCGTTCAGCGGTGCGCTGATAGGCGAACTCGGTTTCCAGCACCAGCGCGCGCGCCAGTTGCTGCGTGATGGTGCTGGCACCCGAAACGGTGCTGCCCGCGCGCAGGTTCTGCACCGCTGCGCGCACGATCGCCAGCACACTGAAGCCGGGGTCGGAGTAAAAAGTCTCGTTTTCGGTGGAGATGGTCGCGTGAATCAGCCAGGGCGAAATCTGTTCGAGCGGCACCTCTTTGCGCAGGCCGGTATCGGGGTTGTTGAACTCGGCCAACGTCGCGCCCTGTGCGTTGAGGATCAGCGTCGTCTCGAAAGACGAAGCGCGAGTGCGCAAGGAGTCCACCGCTTCGGCATATTGATCTACTTTGTACAGGTAGTAGCCGATGATCAGCAGCAAGATTACCAGGGCCAGCGCCATACTGCCGATGGTGCCGAAAACACTAAAGCGAATGGCCCAGCGCACATAGGTGTTGCGATTGCGGGCGATGCCAAGGGCTGCACTGTAGTCTGGTTGCGGGAAGCCCCCCAGCGGCGGCTTAGGCGGGGCGGGGGCCTCCTGAGTGGCCCGCTTGTCTGCCAGGTCGGCCCCTCGTCCACCCCGCACAATGGTTACCTCGGCGTCGAGCGGGTGTCCGTGCACCAGGGTCTGCTCGCCAGGGGCGAGATCGGCTGCCCCCAGCGGACCGCGCGGATGAGTGATCACATTCGCAGCGGCGGCGTCCACTTCGCGCGACTTGGGCAGCGTTGGCGCTTCGGAGCGGCGCACAGGTTCCAGGAAGGGCGTGTTGGGCGAGACGAGCGTCGCGCCAGGGTCTTCCAGCGGGACGCGCTGCGGCAAGGGGGCGCTATCTTCGGCCTCTTCCACTTCGAGCGAATCCAGCGTGACTTCGTCGCCCGTCAGCCCTGCTGCCGCCTCGACGGCGACCTGCTGCACACCCGTCTCTGTGCGGATGGCGCTACCACGGACGCGCTGAGCATAGCCCGGCGGATCGGCGGCGACCCAGCTTTGGCCGTCGTAGTAGTACCAGCGGTTGGATTCCAAGCCGATCATCCACCAGCGGCCCTGATCGTCCAGAATCATCAGCCCGCGCAACTCGTTCTGCAATTGTTCGCGGCTGATCTCGCCCGCGCGGTATTTCTCGCGCAGGACTTTGACCTGTTGCTCAACCTGCTCGAAGCGCTCTGCCTCGGCTGAAGGCGCAGCCGGTGCCTGAGCCGGAACCGCTGACTCAGCCGCCTCTGCAGGGGCAGGTTCGGGAGCAGGTGCGCTTTCCGCGGCAACGGGCGCGGCCTGCGGGGCCGTGACGCTTTCGACCTGTTGTTGGGTCGCGTCCGGAGCGGGTGGGGGCTCCGCGCTCTCTGCCGCGGGGACTTCCAAGATAGTTTCGTCCACGCCAGCAAGCAGTGCTTCGGCCTGAGCTTCGAGCGGCGTGTGCCAATCCGTTGCGGAAGCGGGCGCGGTCTCTGGGGGCGTCTTCGTGGTGCTGTCGGCTTCGGCGCGCGCGGTTTCGTCTGCAGCGGGGGGTTCCTGGGCTGGCGCAACGGCGTTCGGCGGTGTGAACCAGGTCTCGACGATCACCGGGCGAGAAGAACCAGCGGGCACAGGCGGCTCATGCCATAAATCGTTCGTGGCCCTCTCTTCCGGTGCTGGGGAGACAGGCTGCTGCTGATCTGGCTCTGGCCGAGCCGGTTTCTGCTTGGAATCTTCCACGGCTGCGCTCCTCGACGCTTCACCGCTGCACTTTACACGATCTTACCACCATCCCCTCACAAAGTACATTGCCCCACCCGCTGCGGGCGGTGGGGGATCCATGATGGAAAAAGACGTGCCCTCACAGACTTTTTAGCCGGCGGCTTCGGTGCTCTCCGGCCTGCTGGCAACCAGGATCGTCCATTCGCCCTTCTGAGTCACCGTCCCGTCCTGGTTGAGCAGCTTCACGTCGAAGGTGACGAAGCCCCCGCCAGCAGCTTTCATTTCGCGCAGTTTGATCACTTTGACCTGCACGCGCACCGTATCGCCGATGAAGACAGGGGCGCGGAATTTCCATTCCAGCCCTGTGAAGGCGATCACCGTGCCATCCAGAAAGCCCATCTGGTAGGCCAGGCCGCTGGCAATGGACAGGCCCAGCAGCCCATGCGCCACGCGCCGCCCGAACTGTGTCGTCCTGGCGTAGGTTTCGTCAACGTGCATGGGGTTGAAGTCACCGGAGAGGCCAGCGAAGTTGACGATATCGCTTTCGGAGATCGTCCTGCCGCGCGTCTCCAGTTCCATGCCTTCGCTGAATTCTTCGAAGTAGAGGCCGCGCTGAGCGCGAAGCTGTTCGGTCATATGCACCTGCTTTCTCAGTGAGGCGAGTCATAACGCTGGCAGCAGCAAAAACAACGCGCTGTCATTGTAACGCAGGTGGCGTCTGGGCAAAAACGCGCTTTAGCTGGAGAGCGGCTCTTTGAAGTCGTAGATTCCGTCGCGGCATGCCCAACGACCGTGCTCATGCGGGCAGGCGACAGTCTCACCGTCTTGGAGCAAGGGCGTGCCGCAATGGGGGCACTTGAACAGCGGACCGTTCAGCGCTGCCGGAGGGGTGTCACCGACGGCAATGTTGCGCGTGAAGACGCTGGGCGAGAAGGGAGCAATCTGACCAGTCGGTTGCAGCCAGCGGTCGAGCGTCACCAGGGTCTGTACGGGAAGTGCTCGCTTCAGCAAGGCCAGCCGGAAGTAGGACACAGCCAGCCGTCGCTCAGTGCGGAAGCCCGCTTCGCGCAGGCAGCGTGCCATATAGGCTGGGTGAAAATCGAAGTTGAGCGGGACGAACTCGACCGGTTGCAGGTCGAAAGGATTCCACGACTGACGACGCAGCACATAGCGCAGAATCGCCTTCAGATTGCGCTTGCTGGCATATTCCAGGATGAACGGCGCGCCAGGGGCCAGGATGGCGCGAATCTGGCGCAGGGCGGCGGGAACATCGGCCATGTGATGGATGACGCGCTCCATGACCGCCGCATCACAACTGCCGTCGGCCAGGGGCAGGTGATAGATGTCCGCTGCCACATACACGTAGCGTCCGTTGGCCCCCAGGCGCGCTTGCGCTTCCCTGAGCATGGTGCGCGAATAGTCCAGCACGATCACCTGTTCGAAGCCGCTCAGTTCGTTGGTCATGCGACCAAAACCAGCGCCCAGATGAGCAACGCGCCGTCCGCCCTCTGGCAACAGGCGGTGCAGTGCGACCCGCTCGACCAAGTCTTCGTAATCGCGGCCCTGGTTTTCCCAGAAGTCGGTGCGATAGCCGGAACCCTCGTAGTCGCAGATGGGCGGAGAGGACTCGTTCACCCGGACACGCTCCCTGTCGGATGCGACGCCATGACAACGCTCAAGGCTTCATGATAGCGTTGGTGTTGAGGGGATGCCAGAAGAGAGGGGGCAGAAGCAAGAGGATTGCATCAAACTGCTCGCCGCTTTACCTCATCCCCAGCCTCGCTGCGCTCGGCTTGCCCCCTCTCCGCGTCGGAGAAGGGGCAACGAGGCGCGCCAGCGCCGAGCGGGGGTGAGGTCAACCAGAAGATCATACGACGTTTCCCTGAGCTTACTTCTGCCCGTGGTTCTGCTGGCTGGTTTTGATGCGATTACCCTGGGGGCAGAAGCCAAAGCCATGCCCGCTGCCCCCTTGTAGTTAACCTACAGGCCGGCTTCCTTGCGCAGCAATTCGGCCTTGTCGGTGCGCTCCCAGGCCACGTTGAGGTCGTCGCGCCCAAAGTGACCGTAGGCGGCCACCTGGCGGAACTGTGGCTTGCGCAGGTCCAGGTCGCGGATGATGGCCGCCGGGCGCATGTCGAAATGCTTCTTGATCAGCGCGATGATCTCTTCGTCGGGAATGGCGGCAGTGCCGAACGTCTCGATGGAGATCGAGAGCGGATGCGCCACTCCGATCGCATACGAGACCTGCAACTCGAAGCGCGAGGCCAGGCCCGCCGCCACCACGTTCTTGGCGATGTAACGCGCCATGTACGCGCCGGAGCGATCTACTTTGGTGGCGTCTTTGCCGGAGAAGGCTCCGCCGCCATGCCGGGCAATGCCGCCGTAGGTGTCTACGATGATCTTACGTCCGGTGAGGCCCGCGTCGCCCAACGGCCCGCCGACGACGAAGCGACCGGTGGGGTTGACGTAGTACTTGGTGCGCTCGTCGAGCATATGCGGGGGGATGATCGCGCGCACCACGTGTTCCAGCACGTCCTCGCGAATCTGCTCGCTGGAGATTTCCGGCGCGTGTTGGGTGGAGATCAGCACAGTGTCCACGCGCTTGGGTTTGCCGTAAGAGTATTCGACTGTCACCTGGCTTTTGCCATCCGGACGCAGGTAGGGCATGGTGCCGTCGCGACGGACTGTCGCCAGACGGCGGGTGAGCTTGTGAGCGAGCATGATCGGCATGGGCATCAGCTCCGGTGTTTCGTCGCAGGCAAAGCCGATCATCATGCCCTGATCCCCCGCGCCCAGGGCATTGAGGTCTTCCTCGTTCATTTCACCTAGGCGCTTCTCCAGGGCGCGATCCACACCCTGGGCGATGTCGCCGGACTGCTCCTTGATCGAGACGATCACGCCGCAGGTATCGGCATCGAAGCCAAACTTGCCGCGCGTGTAGCCGATCTCGCGCACTACATCGCGGGCGATGGTGGCGATGTCCACGTAGGTGGAGGTGGTGATCTCGCCCATTACGACGACCAGGCCGGTGGTGACGGCGGTCTCGCAGGCTACCCGCGCCATCGGATCGTCAGCCAGGATGGCATCGAGCACAGCGTCCGAGATCTGATCGCAAATTTTGTCGGGATGTCCCTCAGTCACCGATTCCGAGGTGAAGAAAAGCTGAGGGGAAGTCATAAACGTTGTGCCATGGGTATTTTGCTTGCTCACGGTGACTCCTTTTTGGTGTGCTAGCACCTGGCCGCCGGGGATGAGAAAACCCCCTGGGTACACTCTACCAGGGGGCGTCATCGCGCTCAGTCAGCCTCATGTTCAGGCGCATGAGGTCGCTGGACAACGCTCTCATCTTCCAGAAAACCTGACGGAATTGGCACCGTTCTCGCTCTAGCGGATCGAGCCTGAGCCGAAGCGAGAGGTTGCCGCGGCTTCACGGGGCCGGTCCCTCTGCCGCTCTGGATAAGAGTGTGACCAGGTATGCGATTGTTCGTGCTTATCATACCACTTCTGGCACAATGTGACCAGTACCATTCGAGGGTGATTGTACCAAACGCGCCCGCCGTCTTACCCCGCCCCCGGCCTTGTTGCGTTCGGCTTGTTCCCTTTCCGCGTCGGAGGGGCGCGGGGCGCATCAGCGCCGAGCGGGGGTGAGGTCAATCAGAAGATCACACGCCGCTTCCCTGAGCTTACTTCTGTCTCATGATTCTGCTGGCCGGTTTTGATACTACGCCCCCGTGCGCCGTGTTGGATGAGCGCTGTTTCCTGCTATAATGACCCCTGTTGCGACAGGCTCTTCGCTCACCAGGATAGGGGAGGATGTTTGACCCGCTTTCTGTTCAGCCAGCCGCCGCGTGTGCCCGGCGTGTCCCCCATCTCCATCGCTCCAGCTCCCTATGAGTATCGGCCTGCTTGTCCGCTGTAGCCGCGAGCTTCTGGACCTGGAGCTCGGGCGCGACGTACAACGCGCGTTTGCTCTCTACGCCGAAGAACTCCTGGCCTGGAACGAGCGCATGAACCTGACGGCCATCACCGATCCCGAAGCGATCGCGATGCGCCACTTCCTGGATTCGCTCTCGGTCAAGCTGGCTGTTGCCTTCAGCCCTGGTATGCGCGTCATTGACGTAGGCACTGGGGCGGGTTTTCCTGGTCTGCCGCTGCGCCTGGTGTTCCCGTCTATCGAACTGACCCTGCTGGAAGCAACTGCCAAGAAAACGCAGTTCCTGGAACACATTACCAAGCGGCTGGGTCTGAACAACGTGCGCATCCTCAACGCCCGCGCCGAAGAGGCCGGTCAGGACCCGGCCACGCGCGAGAAGTTCGATCTGGCGCTGGCGCGGGCTGTTGCTCCTATGCCGGTGCTGGCAGAATACCTGCTACCTTTCTGCCGTGTGGGGGGGCGCTGTGTGGCACTGAAAGGCGAACACGCCGCCGCCGAAGTGCAGACTGCCGAGAATGCTCTGCGCATCCTGGGCGGGCGGCTGGTCAAGATTATTCCGGTCGAGCTACCGCTCGTGGTCGAGACACATCATCTGGTCGTCATCGAAAAGGTGGCTGCTACGCCGCCGCAATACCCGCGCCGGCCCGGCATTCCCTCGAAACGCCCCCTGTGATCACGAGGTAGGTCTGGTGATGGCGACGATCTGCCCCTGGTGCACGTGCCAGCGCACCGCTCGCCGCAGGAAGCTTTCGGTGAAGATGTCCGGCTCGGTAGTCGTCAGCAGCGCCTGAGAGACCTGCTCGATACGTGCCAGCAGATAGGCGCGCCGCGCGCTATCCAGTTCTGCCACCACTTCGTCGAGCAACAGAATCGGCCATTCGCCCAGTGTGTCGCGCATCCATTGCAGTTCGGCCAGCTTGAGGGCCAGCACAGCCGTGCGCGCCTGCCCGCGCGAACCGTACAGCCCCAGGTCGCGCCCATTGACCAGCAAGCGCAATTCGTCGCGCTGCGGCCCGCTGAGCGTCATGCCGCGGGCGATCTCTTCCTGGCGCGTGCGCAGCAGTTGTTCAGCGTACTGGCGGGCGATCTCCTCCGCGCCGATCTCGCGGTTGAGATCAAGCCCTGGCACATCGAAGGAAAGCTGCCCGGAATTATTGGGCGTGGCCAGAAACCCCGGCTGATAGTGCAGTTCCAGGTCTTCGGCCCCGCCGGTCAGGTCAGCGTGAAGGCGCCGCGCCTTGTATTCCAGGTCACGCAGCAGGCGCTGCCGCCCAGCCACAATGATCCCCGCTGAGGTGGTAAGTTGTTCCGTCCAGAAATCGAGTTCGTCCGGGTTGGCTTCGCCCTCGGCAATACGCTTGAGTAAAGCATTGCGCTGCCCCAGTACCTTCTCGAAGAGCGCCAGCGCCTGGCAATACTGATTGTCCGTCTGGCACAGGGTGGTGTTCAGGTAACGCCGCCGCTCGGCGGGCGCTCCTTCCACCAGCACCAGGTCTTGCGGCAGAAACATGACCACGTTGATCTGCCCGATCAGGTCCATGACTCGCCGCGCCACACCATTGACACGCACGTCTTTTTGCAGGCGTGTCCCGTTCAGACTGTCCGGTATCTGTGTCAGCGTGATCTCGACCCGGTTGTACAGACCGCTGGCTAACATCACCTGGGCGCTGATGCGCGCATAGGGCAGGACATCGCGCTCGGCATCCCAGTTGATCAGTTGCCGGTCAGTGGTGGTATAGGGCGAATGCGCGGTTGCCAGATAGTAGATTGCTTCCAGCAGGCTGGTCTTGCCCTGGGCATTGGCCCCGTGAATCAGGATGGGCCCTTCCGGCAACGAGACTTCCAGCCGCGCGTAGTTGCGGAAGTTGTGCAGAGAGAGATGCTCGATACGCATGAATGGACAGTGGGCCTTCGTGCATCAGGTGCGCCGATTGTCCTTCAAGTATAGCGCTGCGCAGGTTCGATCACACATCCAGCAACAGCGGCACCCCCAACCGATAGGCCACATAGAGCGCGTAGAAGAAGCGTTTGAGCGTCCCAACGGTTGCGTCGTCGTCTGGATCAGGCGCGTGCAGGAAGGGGATGTGCTCGTCAATCCACGCCTGCGATGGTGGATGCGCCAGTTGCATCATCACGTCCGCGTCCAGGTCTGGCGAGACAGCGCCGAAGAATTGCAAGAGAATCGAACCATGCGCCGGGTAGATCGGCCCGGACAGGAACAGCATCTCGAAGACCTGATCGCCGGTGATAACTGTCGCTTCCAGGTCACGCTGCTGCGCCCGCGGACTTTCCATGAAGACCCCTGGCTGTGCCCGCAGGGCTGCCGCTGTTTCTCCTGTGTAGCCCAGGTCGCGCACGGCCTGTTGCAGCAGCAGGAAGAGCAGGGGGTGTTGGTTATCGGGCAACTGATCCAGCAGCCAGCGCTCACCTGCGCTGGAGACGGGATAGTTGATCGCCCCTGTGCAGCCGAAAGGCTGACCCCACAGGTTCGCCGGGCACTGCGCGCAGACCGGTTCCCAGGGCAACAGTTCCTGAGCAGCATCCAGCAAGTCCTGCACGACGATCAACTCGGCCTCTTCGCTGCCGTCTGGCAGGCGGCGCACCATCTCGAAGGCCATCTCCGAAGGCGGACGATAGTCACCGTGATCGCGGTAAAGCTGAATGATCCGCGCCGCCCGCTCGCGGCCCTTCAGTCGCCCCATCAACCCTTCGACCGTCAGGGCGCGCTTCGGCTCGCAGTCGAAAGCTACCAGGTAGTCAATGCCCATACTCCACAACCCTGCACAAAAACAGCCGCCCCACAGCCTGGCAGGTGCAGGGCGGCAACACATCACATTTGGGCGCGCACACCCTCTAGCGGATGGGCAGATCGGGCACGCGACCCTCAATCAGCGTCACCAGCGGCGAGTACACCCAGCCCTGTAAGCCATTGTAGGTGATGAGATACCAGGCTCCGGTTGTATTACGTCCCAGCACTACAAACTCAGCCCCCGACGGCACTTCGCCGATCTCAGCGCCGCGCACGCTGGCCGCGTCACGCACTTTGAGGTTGGCCGTCGCCTGTCCGCGCACAGTGACCGCCTGCTCCGTCTGCGGAACGAACACCGATCCCGCTGGCGGCGTTGGCACCACCTCGGTGCTGACCACCAGATCGCTAACCTTGCCATCGAGCAGGGTCACGTAGAGCGCCGAGACCCAGCCGCGGATGCCCTGGTAGCTCACCAGGTACCACGACCCATTGCGATTGCGCGCCTCCACCGTAAGTGTCGCACCTTGCGGCACCGAACCGATGATCTGCGAGGCATAGAGCGATGCCCCATCGCGCATCCGCACTGTGTCGGTCGTTTGCCCCTGCAAGGTGCGGCGCGGCGTGCCTGCGGGCGGCTGTGCGGGCGGCGCAACGGGCAGATCAATGCGCGGAATGTCATCTACGAAGTCCGGTTGCCCGCCGCCGGTGGTGTCTTTGTTGCGCCCCGGATTGGTCGAGTACAGGTAGACCCAGGCATTGCTCACCCATCCCTGTTGCCCATCGCCCAGGTCAATGAGCAGCCACGACAGGTCGGGCACACCACCCAATACCTGATAATTGGCCGGGTAGGAAATCTGCGTAATGACCGGATTGCCCAGCCCTGGGCCAGTGCGCACATTGACTTTGTTGGCAATGGGGGCAGCCAGCACCCGACCTGCTGGCGGGGCTGGCGGGGCCGTTGTGCCGCCAGTGCCTCCGCCCCCGACCCCTTCGACCAGGAACCAACGCACCTGCACGCGGGCATTGCCTGTTGCTTCGTAATATTCGACCTTCAGATCGTGGTTGCCAGCGGTGAGCGCGTAGACATCGGCGTCATAGGTGCGGTAGCCTTCAGGGTTGCCGTGCCACTCGTTGAGAATCTGCGTCACGTCAATCCACATGCGCACGCCGTCATCTGCGCCCACCTGGAAACGCCAGCGACCGGTAGTGGGGATGTTGACCGTCGTCGTCCAGCGCACGCTGAAGTTATCGGCGTTGACCTGCGAGGCAGGCGATCCCGCCCCCCAGTCGAAGTTGATGTCGCCGTCCACGCGGGTCAGCGAGGGCGCGCCCGACAGATCGATGTTGTTGTAGTACGAAGCGTTCCAGCTCGCCGGGCCGTACACGGTGCCCGCCGCTGGAGCGCCGCCCCCGCCGCCGCTGAAGTACCACTCGACCTTCACGCCTGCGTTGCCGCCAGCTTCGTAGTACTCCACTTTCAGATCGTGGTTGCCCGCGGTGAGTTGATCGATGCTCACTTCGTAGGTGCGGTAACCCTCGGGGTTGCCGTGCCACTCGTTCACGATGGGCGTCACGTCAATCCACATGCGCACACCGTCATCCGCTCCGACGCGGAATGTCCACTTGCCCGCCGTGGGGAAGTTGACCGTCTTCGTCCAGCGCGCGCTGAAATTGTCGGCGGGGACTGCCGGGTCTGGCGAGCCGCCCGCCCAGTTGAAATCAATCCGGTCGTCAATGCGGGTCACCACCGGGTTGCCCGACAGGGTGGCATTATTGAAATAGGCCGCGTTCCACTGGGTGCCGGGGTTGGCCTCGGCCACGCCTACCTGGCCAGACCCCAGTGGCCCAGGCCCCAGGATCGCCGCGAGACAGAGCGTCGCGATCAGACTGCCAATGATCAGGTTACGCATGGTCATCTTCCTGTTACCACTCGCCAGCCGGATATAACGCGGGGATTATAAAGTGAGCGCCGTTGATCTGGCAAACTACGCCTGACCTACGCCCCGACGCCAGCCGCCCGCTCCAGCACGCGCAGCGTTTGCTGTGCTGCGCGTTCCCAGGTAAACGTTGCTGCCTGCTGAAAACCACGCTCGACCAGGCTGGTTCGCAACGCTTCATCGCTCACCACCCGGTCAATAGCAGCCGCGATCGCCTGCACATCGCGCGGATCAACCAGCAACGCCGCGTCGCCCGCCACTTCTGGCAGGGACGACGTATTGCTGGTGATCACGGGCGTACCGCAGCGCATCGCCTCCAGCACCGGAAAGCCGAAGCCCTCGTGCAACGACGGGAAGACCAGCGCCAGCGCCCCGCTGTATAGCGCGGGCACATCGGCGTCGGCCACATAACCGGTCTGCACCACATCCGGTGCGCCCGCTGTCCACACCGGGTCGTAAAGCCAGCCCCGCGGGCCAGCCAGCACCAACCCCACATCGCGCACGCCGCTCTGCTGTCGCCACTGCGCATACGCGCGCACGATGCGGGCGATGTTCTTGCGCGGCTGCAGCGTGCCCACGAAGAGCAGATAGCGCTCCGGCAGACCGTAGCGCTGGCGCACCGCCGCCAACCGCGCCGGATCGCGCACCGGAGCTAGAGTCGGGTCTACCCCAGGATAGACCAGCGAAATGCGATGCTGCGGCACGTGATAGTGCGCGGCGATATCGCGCGCTGTCGCCAGCGAATCGGCGATGATGCGCGTGGCCCGGCGGACGCTGTGCTTCGTAGACCAGTCCAGGTAGCGGCGGCTCAGCGGGGGATGCGCTTCCGGAAAGTAGACATAGCCCAGGTCGTGCACCGTGACCACTGCCGAACCGGGGAACCACAAGGGCAGGGTGTGCGCAGGCACAAAGGTCACAGCGGGGCGGGTACGCCACAGCGCCGCCGCAAAACGCAGGTGTGTCCAGGCTCTGGGCCAGGGGATGGCGCGCTGCTCCACATGCGAACAAGCCGGGAACAGACCTGGCGGGGGCACATCGCGGAAATAGAGCACGAAGCGATGCGAAGTCTCCTGCGCGATCAGAGCGCGGATCAACTGAAGCGCGTAGTTCTCTGTGCCCGTGCGCCGTGCCGCCGTCGTCCGGCTGGCGTCAATGGCAATGGTCAGCGCCACCATACCAATTCACCTCGACTGGCGGCGGAACGCTGCCGGTAGCAGCCCTACTCCCAGCACAGCCAGCACCAGCGGCCAGTAATCGGCCAGTTGATCCAGCAGCGCCTGATCTGCTGCCCCGCTCGTCACCCAGTAGGCAGCGCCACCGGCCACCGCCGCCAGCACCGCCAGCCATACCAGGCGGATGTCGTGCATCCGCTCGATCAGATAGGTGATGAACAGCGCAATCGCCAGCGCCCATAGCAGCGATGGCCACCACTCGCGAGCATCGGGGTGCTCCTCAAAGCCATAGATGATGGCGGCGAACACCCCTGCCGTCGCCCACAGATACAGGCCCACAAACAACAGCCCTCGCTCGCGCCGCCCGAAAACCAGGGAGTGAAAGACCAGCGTAAAGGCCACGCCGAGCACTACCATGGTCAGCAGTTCCGGTGTGGAAAAATCGGGCACCCTGGCCAGATCGTGCTCGCGGATGAGCAGGTAAGCGCCCAGTGCTATCAGTCCCACCCCCAGCGGCAACACCCCTATCTGATGGCGCAGGCGACGCCGAAAACTCACCGCGCGGGGCTGACGCAGGCGCTCTTCACGCTCGGCGACATCCTGGGCAGCGTCGCGCTCCTGCACCGCCGGCTCGGCCACTACCGGCATCACCGGGAAATCTTCAAGCGGCTCGGTCGGCAAGACCGGCTCATCGGGCAAGGCGGCCATTGCCTCGCTCAGCGCCTCTATGTCGCCTTCCGCCTCATCCTGTGGTGGCCCGGCATATGCTTCCAGCACTTGCAGTTCGCGCTCGAAGTCCTCTGCTGTGCGCAGAGGCACTTCTTCGTCGTCCAGGCCAGCGTCCACCGATGCGACGTCAGGCGTCTCATCCGCCGCTATGCTCTGCTCTTCGTCGTCGTAGAATTCGCGTTCGTCCGCCACGACCCGATACCTCCCGTCCGCTATTGTAGCACCCGCCCCGCCGGAGGCAACCTGACCGCGAGCGATATTCGCAAGAGCGCGTCGCGCTCGCCGTCCCTGCAATGTTACCCAGGAACCGCCCGCTGCGGTAAAATGCGCACAGGCTTGTTAGCGGCTCTGTCAATACAGGTGTACGGCGATCTCATGATCAACGCGGCGCAATCCCGGCTACAGGTAGTGGGTGTACCGGTTGATCCGGCCACATTCGAGAGTATGCTGGCGCAGATCGAAACATGGGTTGCGCGTCGCGACCGCGTCTATCAAATCTGCACTGTCAGCCCGGAATTCGTCATGATTGCGCAGGACAACCCGGCCTTCATGCGCACTCTGCACGAAGCCGATCTGTGTGTGGCGGATGGAGTCGGGCTGCTGCTCGCAGCGCGCTTGCTGGGCCGTCGGCTGCCGGAGCGCGTCACCGGCTCGGACGGCGTGCCGCTGATCGCCCGCCGGGCCGCTGAGCGCGGCTGGCGACTGTTCTTGCTTGGCGCAGCGCCGGGTGTCGCCGAGCGCGCCGCCGCCCGTCTGATGGCCGACAACCCCGGCCTGCTCATCGCCGGGACCTACGCCGGCAGCCCTGATCCCGCCGAAGAAGATGCCATCCTCGCCAGAGTTAACGGCAGTGGCGCAGATATTCTCTTTGTCGCCTATGGAGCGCCACAACAAGACCTGTGGATCGCCCGCAATCGCGAGCGGCTGACCGTCGCTGTGGCCATGGGCGTCGGCGGCACGTTCGATTTCATCGCTGGCGTCGTGCCACGCGCGCCCCGTTGGATGCAACGGCTGGGGCTGGAATGGCTCTACCGGCTCTATCGCCAACCCTGGCGCTGGCGGCGGATGCTGCGCCTGCCGCGTTTCGTCTGGGCTGTGCTCACCCGACGCGACCGCGCCCTGTCGCGCACTGAAAGGGGCAGCGCACCATGACCATCTATCTGGATGTGTCCGCAGCGGTGAACAGCCGGGCTGGGCTGGGGCGTTACGCGCACTCGCTGGCCAATGCCCTGATCGCCGAACTGGAAACGCCGCCCGCCCTGTTCTACAACCGCACTGCGCAGGCGCGCGCCTTCCCCGAATGGGCTACTGTGCCGCAGCGCTCGATCCGGCTGGGCTACAAACCCTGGCGCATGGCTGTCTGGTTGGGACAACTGGCCCGCCTGTCATTCGGGCGGCTGGTGCCGGGGGCCACCCTGTTCCACGCCACAGAGCACCTGCTGTTGCCGCTGCGCGGCGTGCCAACAGTGCTCACCGTGCACGACCTGATCTTCAAGCTGTTTCCACAGCATCACAAGAAACTGAATTACTGGTATCTCAACCTGGCCATGCCGCTTTTTGTGCGCCGCGCCGATGCGATCATCGCCATCTCTCAGGCTACCAAGAACGATCTGATGCGGCATTATCACACGCCGGATCACAAGATCACCGTCGTGCACGAAGCCGCTGCGCCGCATTTCCGCGTGGTGTCGGACGAGGAAGTGGCGCGGGTGCGCGCCAAATACAACCTGCCCAAACGCTTTCTGCTGGCCGTGGGCACGATCGAGCCGCGCAAAAACCTGACCCGTCTGGCCGAGGCATTGGCTTTGCTCCGCCGCGACGACCGCTCGCTGGAACTGGTAGTCGTGGGTGCAAAAGGCTGGCTCTACGACGAGTTCTTCGCCCGCGTACAGGAACTGAGTTTGCAACAGGTGGTGCACCTGCCTGGCTATGTGCCCGACGACGACCTGCCCGCCGTCTTCCGGGCGGCGACAGTTTACGTGATGGCTTCGGTCTACGAGGGAGCAGGTCTGCCTGTGCTGGAAGCGATGGCCTGCGGCGCGCCCGTGGTCAGCAGCCGCGAGTCGAGTATGCCAGAGCTGGGGGCGGATGTGGCCCGCTACTTCAACCCCTATGATGTGCAGCACATGGCCGATGTGATTGGCCATGTGCTCGCTGACGACAAACTCCGCGCCGATATGGCCGCCGCTGGCCCGGAACGCGCCGCCCGTTTTTCCTGGCAGCGCGCCGCTCGCCAGACCCTGGCCGTCTATCAGCTCCTGATGTCGTGAGAAAGGCTCCCTGCTATGCTCGTCCGCGATGTCATGACCCCCAATCCGGTCACCGTCCGCCTTTCGGACTCGCTGCTCACCGCCAAAACGCGCATGGAAGAGACCCACTGCCGCCGCCTGCCTGTCGTGGATGAGCAGGGGCGGCTGTGCGGCATCATCACCGACCGCGACCTGCGCCTGGCGACTCATTCACCGCTGGTGTTGCGCGAACGCTGGGAGGACGAATTGCTGTTGACGCGCACCGAAGTAGACGGCTGCATGACTCCCGACCCGATCACCATCTCCGCCGACGCGCCGCTGGAACAGGCGATAGACCTGCTGCTGGCGCATACCATCAGCGGGCTGCCCGTGCTGGAAGGTGACCGGCTGGTAGGCATCCTGACGGTCACCGATCTGCTGCGCGCCCTGCGCGGTTTGTTGCAGGCCACTTCGGGCTAGTCCCCTTCGACACGGTACAATTAAAATCTGACTGGCGACTGCGAAATTCCTGAGCGTGCGTGAGGGATTATCCGATGAACGCTTTGCCCGATTTCTACGCGCCCCAGCATATTGGACGGCTGGTAGCCCCCAACACGGCAGCCGCTGTCTCGGCGGGGCTGGCCGCGGGGTTGCCGCCGGCGCAGCAAGACACACGGCGGGTGTTGCTGCTACTGGTGGACCCTCAGATTGACTTCATCCATCCCGACGGCGCACTGTGTGTGCCGGGCGCAGTGGATGATACCCGCCGCACTGTCGAATGGATTTACCGGCACGCGGCTGACATCACGACCATCGCCGCTTCGCTGGATAGTCACCTGCCCCGGCAGATTTTCTTCTCCACCTGGTGGCGCGACCCTTGCGGTCAGCCCCCTGCGCCCTTCACACCGATCAGCGCTGCCGAAGTAGACACGGGTATATGGGTGCCACTCTACGAGCCGGAATGGTCGCGCGCCTATGTGCACACCCTGGAAGAAAACGCCCGCAAACAATTGATGATCTGGCCCTTCCACACGCTGATTGGCACGCCGGGTCACGCCATCACGCCGGCCCTGTACGAGGCCATCGCCTATCATGCGGCGGCCCGGCAGTCGCAGCCGATCTTCGTGCCCAAGGGATCGCTGCCGCAGACCGAGTACTATTCGCTGCTGGAGCCGGAAGTGAAAGTGCCCGATCATCCGGAAGGGGGCCTGAACACAGCCTTGCTGGCCACGCTGGAAACCTACGACCTGATCTATGTGGCAGGGCAGGCCAAGAGTCACTGCGTGCTGGAGACGCTCGGTTCGGTGATGCGCGCTTACCAGCAACGACCGGCGGAGATTGCCAAATGGCGCGTGTTGACCGACTGCATGTCGTCGGTGGCCCATCCGGAAATTGACTTCGAGGCGCTGGCCGAAGCGACATTGGCTCGCTATGCGGCTCAGGGATTGCGCCTGGTGCGCTCGACTGATCCGCTCGGTTAGGGGGCGGTCGCGTCAGGAGAACCGAGTTTTTCCACCACCAGCAGGTGCGATAGTCCCAGCACGCGGAACGGTGTGCGCTCCAGCAGATAGAGCGTGTCGCGCAGCCAGCGCCCCAGGCGCGGGTGACGGTGGATGATGTTGTCGTAGCCGCCGAAGATGCGCCCATGATGGACAATGCGCACTGGCAACCCATCGAACAGGCGACGCACATCGCGGGCGGTGTAGGTACGCACATGGGGGGCCAGGCGATCGCGCCAGCGGCGGGGCAGGTAATTGATCAGCGGCGTGTTGCCGAAATGGTAGACGCCGCGCCAGTAATGTCCGTGCTGCTCGACGGGGTACCAGCGATTGGGGCAGAACAGCACCAGCCGCCCGCTGGGTTTGAGCACGCGCACCATCTCCTCGACGGCGCGGCGGTCGTCGGAGACGTGTTCGATCACTTCGTTGGAGAGGATGGTATCGAACAGGTTGGCGCGGTAGGGTAGAGCTTCTGCGGCGGCGACCAGCGCGTGCGGTGTATCTACCCGTGCCTCGCGCACGCGCTCGAATTCCAGATCGAACGCCTCGACAAACAGCGAATAGCGACGGCGAATCTGGCTGCTATACGCGCCCACGCCGCATCCCGCTTCCAGCACCCACGCGCTGCGCAACTGCGCCCAATGCCCGATCATGCGCAGGCGGCGTTCCTGCCCGTCGCGCCATACATAGCTTGGTTCGCCCCGCACAGCAGCCAGGTGAGACGGATGGTGTGTCACAGCCCTCCGACCTCCGGCGTTGGCCGCACGCGTGCCATCAGGTAAGCGTCTACGTACTGGCCGTCGCGAAAGGCAAAGGCTCGCAGCGTGCCTTCGATCTCGAAACCGAACTTGCGATAGAGGGCGATGGCCGCCTCGTTGTCGGTGAACACTTCCAATTCCACGCGGCTGATCGCCAGCCAGCGTTCCGCCAGGTCGAGCGCCGCCTCCAACAACACCGTCCCGATGCCGCGGTGCTGGTAGTCACCATGCACTATCATGGCCAGACGAGCTGTATGAGCGCGGCGGCCACTACCTGGTTGCAACCGCAAGAGGCCCACCGCTACGCCGTTGACCACAGCCACCAGTTCCACCTGGTTGGCGGATCGATTCTCTAACCGGTCGCGGATGGCATCGCGCGAGGGATAGGGCAACAACAGGGTTTGAAAGACTACGTTGGCGCTTTCCTGGATGGCGGCGATATCTTCCCAGTCGTCCGCCTCCACGCTGCGCACCAGGATTTCGGGCTGCATCACGCGCCGGGTCATGGGGTTTCCTCCCGTTCACCGGCAACCGCCTCCGGTCGCAGACGCGCCAGCAACCAGGCGTCCGCGTATTCCCCGCCCCGCACTATGTAGCGCCGCATGGTAGCCTCGTGCACGAAGCCGTGTTGCTGCAACAACGTAACGTGTGCGTCGTCCGGCGGAAAGACCATCGTCTCGATGCGACGCAGGGCCAGCCAGTCGTCGGCCAGGGCCAGTGTTGCCCGCAGCAGGCTATCTTCGATCTCCCCGCCGCGCAGTTCCGGCTGGATGACGAGCATCAGTTGGGCCAGATGACGCTGCCGGTGCTCTGACACCTTGATCCAGGCTGCGCCTACCACACGCTCGCGCCCGCTGGGCAACATCAACTCCGCGATGAGAGTATGGACACTCGCTGGAGGGTTGTTCACCCGCTCGCGGAAAGATTCCTCGCTGAGGTAGGGCAGGTCGGAGATGTGGAGCAACACTGCCTCGTTGCAGAAGAGTGTGTAGAGTGCCGTCCAGTCGTCGGCACGCAGCCCGCGTATGGTCAGAGTAGGCAAATCGGTCACCTGAGCCGTCCCAAGCCAAGCGCTGATGTGATAATATGCTGCCCGACCCGGCAAACAGGGCACGCATAGCTTACCCCGTCGGCAGGGATACGCCAAGACTTCGGGTCGGCCTGCCCGCTCTGCCATCCGGACGATCGGTTGATCCCTATCTGCAGGCTGGTATAATGACCGTGCGCGGGGAATCCGAACAAGGGAGAGAATCGTGACCATCCGGCTATCTGTCATCATCCCCTGCTACAACGAAGTCAACACTGTGGCCGAGATCATCCGCCGCGTGCGGGCCGTCAACCTGGCCCACGAGATCATCGTGGTAGACGATGGTTCGACCGACGGCACGCGCGACGTGCTGGCGCAGATTGAGCCAGGCGACGACCTGAAGATCATCTATCACCCGCACAACATGGGCAAAGGCGCTGCCGTGCGCACCGGCTTCCAGAACGCGACCGGCGATGTGTTCCTCATCCAGGATGCCGACCTCGAATATGACCCGCGCGAATATCCGGTATTGTTGCGCCCGATCGAGGAAGGGATCGCCAAAGTCGTCTATGGCTCGCGCTTCCTGGGCGGGCCGCGCAAGGCGATGTTCTTCTGGAACATGGTTGCCAACCGCACGCTGACCTTCATCACCAACCTGCTCTACAACGCCATCCTCAGCGACATGGAGACCTGCTACAAAGTCTTCCGCGCCGAGATTATCCGCGATATTCCCTTGCGCTCGCGCCGCTTCGACTTCGAGCCAGAAGTCACCGCCAAAATCCTGAAGCGCGGCTATCGCATCTATGAGGTGCCCATCTCCTACAACGGGCGCGAATGGCATGAGGGCAAGAAAATCTCGTGGAAGGACGGCGTGATCGCGCTGTGGACGCTGCTGCGCTATCGCTTCACGGACTGAACGCGCCCTCGCTTCCGACACGAGCGCCAGTCTGGCCCGCGGCGCTCGTCGTATTTCTGGGGCTGCTGCTACGCCTGAGTCTGGTGGCGGATGACGTCCGTTTCCACCCCGACGAAGCCCTCTTCGCGGCCCAGGCCCGGCAGATCAGCCAGACCGGTGACCTGTTGGTGCGTCGCCCTGACCTGGACAAGCCCCCCCTCACGCTGTACGTCACTGCGCTGAGCTTCCGCCTGTTTGGGGTCAGCGAATTCGCCGCGCGCCTGCCCAACGCTCTGTTCGCCGGTCTGACCCTCGCCGCGCTCTATCAACTGGCGCAGACGCTCTACCGAAATCGGCGGGTGAGCCTGCCTGCAGCTCTGCTCTGCGCGTGTTCCCCCTACCTGTTGGCCTTTGCCCCAACCGTCTTCACCGACGTGCAGGCGACCTGGTGGATCGCGCTGGCGGCGTTGCTGGCGGCGCGCGGACGTTGGGGAGGCGCGGGCCTGAGCGCGGCGCTGGGAATCGCGGCGAAGACGGCTGCTGCCTGGGGCGTTCCGTTAATCGTTGCTCTGGGCGTGCTCAACACGACACAGTTGCGCGACACCTGGCCTGACACCGGAAAGCGCCTGCTACGGTTCGCTGGAATGCTGGCGTTGGGCATGGCCCTGCTGATCTTGTGGGACGTGGCCCGTTGGCCGTATAGCTTCCTGCGGCTGGACTACGAGCACAACCATCCAGGCCGCCTGATCCGCTCCGACGAACTGTGGTCGCGCCTGGAACAGTGGACGCACTGGCTCGGCTATCTGGCGGGCACAGCCGGTATCACCGCAACCCTGGCCGTGCTATTGGCCCTGTGGCTCGTCCGGCAATTGCGCCGCCTGCGTCACCGCGATGCTGCGCTCGACTGGACTATCTGCGCTTACTGTCTGGCTGTGCTCGGCGGACTGTGGCTGGTCGCTTTCAACACCTATGACCGCTATCTGATCCTGCTGGCCCCGTTCCTGTTGATGCTAGGCGGGCGCGCTTTTGCCGGGACGCTGGCCAACCTGCCAGGTCAGCGGCTGCGGCGGGCCGCTGTCATGGGGCTGCTGGTGATACTCTGCTACGGCACACTGCCCGTCCTGCGCGGCCATACACCCGTAGGCGGGGATCGCACGGCCTATGAGGGCATAGATACGCTGGCCATATACCTGAATACGGACTTGAGCGGCGCGCTCGTCTACGATCACTGGCTGGGCTGGCAACTGGCCTATTATCTGGGCGAACATCCCGCCATGACCCTGCGCTACATGCCCCAACCGGAAGCGCTCGCCGACGAGATGGCGGACTGCGCCTGTCAGCGCTATCTGGCCGCGCCGCTCTCGGCGCAACTCCTACCCTGGCTCGATGTCCTGGGGCGCGCCGCAGTGAGCACACAACAGGTCTTCGTGTGCCCAGGCGGGTACTTCGCTGTGTACCGGCTCGACGCGCCGCATCATGATTAGGCAAGCGGGCAGGCGTTCTGTATATTCGTAGTGGTTGCGAACTGCCGTGAGGATAGGAGCATCCCATGAACCTCGCCGAAAACGAGGCGCCGATCACCATCGTGATCTTCGGCGCATCGGGCGACCTGACCGAGCGCAAGTTGATTCCGGCGCTGTTCAGTCTCTACCGTCGTCAACGCCTGCCGCAGCCGCTGCAGATCGTAGGATCGGCGCGCCGACCCTACACGCACGAGGAATTCCGCGCTCATCTGCGTACAGGCGCGCAGCAATATGCGACCGAGCGCTTCGATGCGGCGACCTGGGACGCCTTTTCGGCCAACATCTGGTATCACGCCGGAGATTCCAGCCGCCCCGAAGACATGACCGCGCTGGACGCTTTTCTCACCCGTCTGGAGAAGGGTTCGGCCCATCGCCTGTATTACCTGGCCGTCGCGCCGACGCTCTATGTGCCCATTGTGGAGAACCTGGGCCGCGCCGATATGGCGCACGAAGACGACGGCTGGCGGAGGCTGATCGTCGAAAAACCTTTCGGGCACGATCTGGCTTCGGCCCATGCTCTCAACGATACGCTGCATCAGGTATTCGCTGAGCATCAGGTCTACCGGATCGATCACTACCTGGGCAAGGAAACGGCGCAGAACATCCTCTTCTTCCGCTTCGCTAACACCATCTTCGAGCCGGTGTGGAACCGCAATTACGTGGATCACGTGCAGATCACGGTCGCTGAGACGGTAGATGTGGGGCATCGCGCTGGCTACTACGATCAGGCGGGCGTGCTGCGCGACATGTTCCAGAATCACCTGTTGCAACTGCTGGCGCTGATCGCCATGGAACCGCCCTATTCCTTCGATGCTGATGCCCTGCGCAACGAGAAGGTGAAGGTGCTCAATTCCATTCGACCCATCGGCCCGCACGACGCCGTCCTCGCCCAATATCGCGGTTACCGCGAGGCGCAGGGCGTCGCCCCTGCTTCGCGCACCCCGACCTTCGCCGCGCTCAAGCTGTATGTGGACAACTGGCGCTGGCAGGGCGTGCCCTTCTATCTGCGCTCCGGCAAGGCGCTGGCGCACAAGACCAGCGAAGTGGTCGTGGAATTCAAGTGCCCGCCCCAGGTGATGTTCGAGCGGGAGACGAACGAGTGCTTTCCCCCGAACGTGCTCTCGCTGTGTATTCAGCCGGATGAAGGCATTCACCTGCAGTTCGAGGCTAAAGTCCCTGGTTCACAGCGCGACACCCGCTCGGTCAACATGGAATTCCACTATCGCTTGTCGTTTGGAGGGGGGCCGCTGCCCGATGCCTACGAGCGCCTGTTGCTCGATGCGCTGCTCGGCGACGCCTCACTCTTCACGCGCAGCGACGAGATCGAAGCCGCCTGGCGGATTATTGACCCGTTGTTGAAGCGCTGGGAAACCGGGCAAGACCCCCATATCCCCGTCTACGAACCGGGCACCATGGGGCCGCCAGAAAGCGATGAGTTCATGGCCCGCGATGGGCGTCTCTGGCGGCAGGAATGCAATCATTGCGAAGAGAAAACTACTGAATGAACGAGATCGAAGTCTGCCCCGATCCCCAGCATCTGGCGCGGGTCGCCGCCGGGCATATCGCCCGTATTGCCGCTGAAGTTATCGCCGTGCGCGGACGCTTCACCATCGGCCTGCCGGGCGGATCGACACCGCGCCTGCTGTTCACATTGCTGAGCAATCTACCCTGGGTCAGGCGCATTGATTGGGCGCATGTACACGTCTTCTGGGGCGATGAGCGCTGCGTGCCGCCCGATCATCCGGACAGCAACTATCGGCTGGCGTACGAAACGCTGCTGCACCATGTGCCTGTGCCCACCGAACAGATACATCGCATCTCCGGCGAGCTGCCCCCCGCCGAAGCCGCCCGTTCCTACGAACAGACTTTGCGCGCCTTCTTCCCGGAGGACGCCTCTGCTAATCCACAGCCGCGCTTCGATCTGCTGCTGCTGGGTCTGGGCGACGACGGGCACACGGCATCTCTGTTCCCTGGCACGCTGGCTTTGACGGAGACGACGCGCTGGGTCGTGGAAAACTACGTGCCGCGCCTGGACGCCTGGCGTATCACGCTCACCGCGCCGGCGATCAATGCCGCTGCCCATGTGATTTTCCTGGTCAGCGGGGCGGCTAAAGCCGAGGCGCTGCAGGCGGTGTTGCGAGGGCCATTCCGTCCGTCGGCCTATCCCGCACAATTGATTCAGCCTCGTGCCGGGCAATTGCTCTGGCTGGTGGATCAGGCGGCGGCGGCTCTCTTATGAAACGGCCATTTTTTGCAACAGCCCTCGCTTGGCACTACACTTAAGATATCCATAAATACACACGCAGCTTTCTGTAGAGTGAGGAGAAAAGCGCATGGTACGTAAAGTCAGTCTGTTCGCGCTGATCCTGGTCGCCATGCTGGCCGTGTCGTTTCTGCCAGCGTCAGCTGCCGGGCCGGTGTACCCCGATCTGCCCGACCTGGGCGGACAGGAGATCGTGATCGCCGTCGAAAACCTCTACACGCCGTTCCAGTTCGAGAATCCCAAGACCGGCGAGATCATGGGGTATGAGTACGACCTGGTGGAAGAAATCTGCTACCGCATTAACTGCACGCCGGTCTATGAGTACGTCAGTTGGGATGTGATGATCTCCTCGGTCAGCGAAGGTCAGTTCGACATGGGCATGACCGGCATCAGCATCATTGAAGAGCGCAAGCAGATGGTGGACTTCTCCGACCCCTACATCAATCTGCAGCAGTTCTTGCTGGCCCGTGCCGACGAAGACCGTTTCAGCAACATCGAGGAGTTTGCCGCCAACCCCGACCTGCTCCTGGGGGTGCAGGCGGGCACTGCTGGTTTCTTCGTCACCCTCGACTTCGTTCCCGACGAAGCCCGCCGCGTTGTTTACACGGAGTTTGGCGCGCTGGTGCAGGCGCTCATTGTTGGTGATGTGGATGCCATCCCTGTAGACGCTGCTGCTGCCCGCGGCTTCATCTCCACCACTGGCGGGGCGGTCAAGACGGTTGGCGACGCCATCTCCGACGACGAGATGGGCTTCATCTTCCCCAAAGGCTCCGACCTGGTCGAACCGATGAACGCTGCCATCGCTTCCCTCAAACAGGATGGCTTCCTCGATTTCCTGATGAATAAGTGGTTCTTCGACTACAACCCAGAGACAGGCGAGCTGTATGATGAATTGCCCGACCTGGGCGGACAGGAGATCGTGATCGCCGTCGAAAACCTCTACACGCCGTTCCAGTTCGAGAATCCCAAGACCGGCGAGATCATGGGGTATGAGTACGACCTGGTGGAAGAAATCTGCTACCGCATTAACTGCACGCCGGTCTATGAGTACGTCAGTTGGGATGTGATGATCTCCTCGGTCAGCGAAGGTCAGTTCGACATGGGCATGACCGGCATCAGCATCATTGAAGAGCGCAAGCAGATGGTGGACTTCTCCGACCCCTACATCAATCTGCAGCAGTTCTTGCTGGCCCGTGCCGACGAAGACCGTTTCAGCAACATCGAGGAGTTTGCCGCCAACCCCGACCTGCTCCTGGGGGTGCAGGCGGGCACTGCTGGTTTCTTCGTCACCCTCGACTTCGTTCCCGACGAAGCCCGCCGCGTTGTTTACACGGAGTTTGGCGCGCTGGTGCAGGCGCTCATTGTTGGTGATGTGGATGCCATCCCTGTAGACGCTGCTGCTGCCCGCGGCTTCATCTCCACCACTGGCGGGGCGGTCAAGACGGTTGGCGACGCCATCTCCGACGACGAGATGGGCTTCATCTTCCCCAAAGGCTCCGACCTGGTCGAACCGATGAACGCTGCCATCGCTTCCCTCAAACAGGATGGCTTCCTCGATTTCCTGATGAATAAGTGGTTCTTCGACTATCAGCCGCCGACCGAATAACGCGGCACACAGGCCGCAGACGGTAGCGGCAGTTCCGAAACACCCTGCGACGGTCATCGCCAGGCGCGGTGACCGTCGTGCTTTGCTCACTCAAACACCTGTTCAGATTCGCCGCTAAAGGCTGTACAATTTAGAATGGGCAACGGGAGGTCAGGAAGCCAAGGCAGTCTGATCAGGTAAGACCTGTCGCTATCCCGTGACAGAGCGTAAAAGTATATCGTTTCTGTCCATACAGTGTTCTTTTCCTTCATTTGATCGGAGCAAACTCATGAACATCAGCGAACGCAAACACGACGGGGTGATCGTCTTTGTGCTGGATGGGCGCATAGATAGCGAAGGCGCACAATCCCTGGAGGAGACGTTGCAGCGCTGCTTCGAAGCGGGCGATTATCGCCTGATCCTCGACCTGGCTGGGGTGCCCTATATCAATAGCGTTGCGCTGCGCACGTTGGCCGAAGCCACTCTCACCTGCCGCGCGCAAGGAGGGGATGTCAAACTGGTCGCGTTGCAACCCAAAGTCCGGCGCGTGCTGCAGATCGTGGGCTTCGACCGTTACTCGGCCATCTACGACACCCAGGAAGCGGCGCTGGCCGCCTTCTGACACCCTGGCATGGTTCCCATCGTTCCCGCAGCAAACCGTGCTACAATGCAGAAAGAGGCCCATATCGCAACCCAGATACCAGGCGGACAATCAGCAGGCCAGGGGATTAAAGAACCTTTAACAAGGTTTAAAGCAATTGCGGCGAAATGCTGCTGGAACACGTTAAGATTCCGGGGCGGAATGCGCTGTATCTGGGGAGAATGGTCACCATGAAGAAAATCCTGTTGGTTGAGGATGACGATACGCTGCGCAAGACGTTGGCGTATAACCTCACTCAGGAAGGGTACAAAGTTCTGCAAACAGGTGACGGCGCTGAGGCGTTGACGCTGGCCCGCGAACATTCGCCCGATCTGATTGTGCTGGATGTCATGCTGCCCTCGCTGGATGGGCTGTCTGTCTGCCGCATCATCCGTAACGAGTCCGAAGTGCCCATCATCATGCTCACGGCGCGCGGCAGCGAAGTTGATCGCATCGTGGGGCTAGAGATCGGCGCGGACGACTACATCGTCAAGCCGTTCAGTCTGGGCGAGTTTCTGGCCCGTGTGCGGGCGATACTGCGCCGCTCCCCGTCGTCGCGCGGCGTGGTAGATAAGCTCGAAAGCGGCGACCTGGTGCTGGACTTGATCGCCCGCCGTGCTACGCGCGACAACAAGGAACTGCGCCTGACGCACAAGGAGTTCGACCTGCTGGCGACGCTCATGCGCAATCAGGGGGCGGTGCTCTCGCGCGACCTGCTGCTCGACCGTGTGTGGGGCTACGACTACGGCGGGCAGACCAAGACAGTGGATGTACACGTGCGCTGGCTGCGCGAGAAGATCGAGGACGATCCTTCCCACCCGCGCCGCATCGTCACCGTGCGCGGGGTCGGTTACCGGTTCGAAGGGTGAGCGATGTTGCCCTGGCTGATCGCTTTGCTGGTAGTAGTAGTGGCAGGCGTCCTGTGGGTTTCTCTGCGGCGCACGCGGCGTGAACTGCAAATCTGTAGCGATCGGCTGACGCACCTGGAACAGTCGCACGCCCACCATTCAGATCGCGGTCGCGCCCTGCAAAACGCGCTGATGAAGAGCGTGGAAGACAGCCTGCTCATTCTGGACAGCGATCTGACCATCGTTGAGGCCAATCCTTCAGCGCAACGGCTGCTGGGCGCAGAACTGAGCGGCAAGACTCTGCTGGAAGCCACGCGCCAGCCGGACTTGGAGGCTCTGGTCTTCGACGCCCGGCGGGTGGGCAACGAAATCGTCGAGCGCCGTATTGAGTTCGAAGAGCACCGCATTTTGCACGCTCGCGCCCTGGCGCTCCCCCCGACAGCCGGAGAAATGGCGATCGTCACACTGCGCGATGTGACTCAGTTGCAGCGCCTGGAACGCGCCCGCCGCGAGATGGTCTCCAACATCACGCACGAACTGAGCACACCCATCACCTCGATTGGGCTGCTGGCCGACACGCTGCTAACCTTCGCCGAGCGCGAAAAACCCAAGCGCATCCGCAAGATGGCCAAGGACATCCGGCGCGAGACCGACACGCTGATGCAACTGGTCCAGGAGATGCGCGATCTGTCGCTGATTGAATCCGGACAGATGCCCATCCGCCTGACTCCCACCCCGGTGCGCCCTATCATCACCCGCACGCTGGAACAACTGGAGTCGCTGGCCGAAAACAAAGAACAGACCATCGAGGTACATGCCCCCGACGATCTGAGTGTGTTGGCCGACGAATTGCAGATTCAGCGCGCGCTGAAGAACATCGTGCACAACGCCATCAAGTTCACTCAGCAGGGCGGGCACATCCGCATCAATGCCGAGCGCAACGGCGCGGAGGCGGTGATCGCTGTCGCCGATAACGGGCCGGGCATCCCTGCCGAAGACCTGCCGCGCGTGTTCGAGCGCTTCTTTCAGGTAGACCCGGCGCGGCGCGATGGCACGGGCCTGGGCCTGGCCATTGTGCGGCACATCGTGCGGGCGCATGGCGGGCGTACCTGGGCCGAGAGCGCGCAGGGCCAGGGCGCGACCTTCTACATCGCGCTCCCCCTGGCCGATATCGCCCTCAACGACACCGAAGTCCCCGACTGATCGGCCCGATTCTCACAGCCAGGGCAAGGTTTCGCGCGGCATGGCCGCCCGCGTCGTCGTGGGCACTTCTGCCACCAGCGCCGACCGTCCCAACGCCCCTTCCCAGCCCACCAGACCGTACCCTTTAGCATAGTAGTAACGCTCGAACGGCGTCGCTTTGGGTTTTCCGCCGTCGTCCTCATAGGCAGCCAGCACAGCCACGTCGGACACGGTGAAGCCGCTCGACAGAGTGAGCGAGCGGTGCACTGCCTCCAGAACAACCCAGGTGACGTGCACGAACTTCTTGCCGGGGACTTCGGCCCCGTCGCTCTTGCGGCGCAAGATCACCAACGGCGTGCGCTGGAACGGCACCCCAACCGTCATGCGGCGTGGCACCCAGGGACTGCCGTAGCGCCCGTTTTCGGTCAGGGTGTACACTTCGCCCCCGCCCGCCGACGTATCCGTCCCGCGGTAGATGAAGTGCTCGTCCGCCCACAGCTCTTCCCATTCTCCGTGCTTGACGTGATAGAAGCGGTCGCCTTCGACCTGCGTCTGTACGCGCTGCCGCCCGCCCCCGTCCCAGTCGAAAGCCAGTTCATAGGTGCGCCCATCCCCGCGCAGGAATTCGAGCATATCGTAGGTCTGTTGTGGGTCTGTTACCTCGATCAGCGCGAACTGATCGTAATCGAAGAAACGTCCCTGCGGATCGCGCCCTTTCCAGGTGCTTTTGTGCAGGCCGGGCGTGCGCGGTGCGGTCAGTAGCAGCGACACCTCTACTATCTCGCCGGGCTGCGCCGGTGGCAGAGGCACGGCGTCTGGCCCGTCCATCTTGTTGTCGCCGAAGAAAGCCAGCGTATAGCCCGTATCCCATGGAGTCGTGCCTGTGTTGCGCACCCGCCACGTCTTGACGAACGCCTCACCCGGCTGCACGGTCGTGCCGTCCGGAATGGTGACATCGGCCACATAGCTGAGTTCGTTGAACTGAGCCGATGGTTCAGCCGGACTGGGAACCTGGATCAGCGCGTACAGATCGAATTCGAAGAACTCTCCGCGCGGGTTACGCGGCTTCCACGTGCTGCGGTGCAGGCCTGGCGTCTGCGGCGCGGTGAGCGTCACCGAGACCTCGACCACGTCACCGGGCTGTGCGGGAGGCAGGGGCACGCTGGATGGGCCGCCCATCTGGTCATCGCCAAAGAAAGCCAGCTCATAGCTCGCTCCCCAGGCTGTCTCGCCCGAATTGCGCACCCGCCATGTTTTGACGAACGTCCGTCCGGCCTCCATCACGCTTTCGTCGGGCACGGTCACGTCGGCCACGAAGCGCAACTCGTCCAGGCGGGCCGTAGGGGAGATGACACGCGGCACCTGGATTTCAGCATACTGTTCGTAGTCGAAAACCTTGCCCGCCGCATTGGCCAACTTCCACGTGCTGCGATGACGCCCTGGCTGGGCGGGCGCGCGCAGCGTCACCGATAGTTCCACCACTTCGCCGGGCTTCACCGCTCGCGGTAGGGGCACGCTGTCCGGCGCGCCCATCTGGTCACCGGAGACAAAACGCAGGCTGTATCCGGTCGTCCAGGTTGTGTTGCCGGTGTTGCGCACGCGCCAGGTCTTGACGAACGTCTCGCCCGGTTGCACCACCAGCCCGTCGGGGATGGTCACGTCGGCCACGAAGGACGCCTCGTCGCGCGCGACGACCGGCTTGACCACGATGTTGGTGAACAGCGGATTGGGAAAAAGACGCCCGTCCGGCCCCCGCAACTGCCAGACGCTGCGATGAGTGCCCGGCTGCGCTGGCGCAGTGAGACGCACGCTCAGGTCTACTACCTGTCCCGGCTGCACCGGCACAATGGGCAGCGCGACTTCGTCTGGCCCCTCCATGCGCTCGTCTCCCGCAAAGACCAGTTTGGTGCGCGCGTCCCAGGCAGTTGTGCCGGTGTTGCGCACGCGCCAGGTTTTGATCAGGCGCTGTCCTGGCTCAACCTTCATCCCATCGGGCACGGTCACGTCCACCACAAAAGAGGCTTCGCTGAATTCCGGCACCGGCCCCAATCGGAAGAACGGCTCCGGGTCAACGACATCGTCCACTGTGTACCCCTGCAGACCATGCCCAATGTGCTGCAAAGTCAGGTGCAGGTGAATGCCCGACGAGAAGCCGGTCGTGCCCGCCACGCCGAGCTTCTGACCGGCCCGCACGAACTGCCCCTGCCGCACGCTGATAGTGGACATGTGCCCATACCAGGTCACGTACGTCTGATCGCCCCAGGCGTGCACGATGCGCACGTAGTGCCCATAGCCCTGGCCAGTAAACGCCACCCGATCGACGATCCCGCGCTGAGCCGCCAGCACTGCCACCGGGTGCCCTTGCGCGTCAATGGCCATCAGGTCAATGCCTTCGTGCAATTGCTTCTTGTCCGGCGCAAAGGCATATTGACGCGGCGCGTTGAAGCGATCGGTGATCACCAGGCTGCGGGCAACAGGGTTGACGAGGAAGAAGGGCGGTAGGGAGGACATGGCACGGCTCCTTGAAAACATGCCCCAGAGTCAGGGGATTCCCGACTCTCTTATGCTAAATACTAGTTGTAGTCTTTTGGGAAGACAAGAGGACACCTGGCTTATCGCCCAGGCAAAGACGGGAGAGGAACACCCTCTCCCGCCGGACTGCTGGGCAGCCTATTGGGCCATGTTGCGGATCACCGCCGAGGCGAATTCGCTGGTGCGGACTTCTGTCGCCCCGTCCATCAGCCGCGCGAAGTCATAGGTCACAATCTTCTGCTGAATGGTGCGTTCATAGGCGTTGGTGATCAGCGAGGCCGCTTCCCACCATCCCATGAATTCGAGCATCATCACACCGCTGAACAACAGCGAGCCGGGGTTGACCTTGTCCTGGTCAGCGTACTTGGGGGCGGTGCCGTGTGTCGCCTCGAAGAGCATCACCTCGTCGCCGATGTTCGCGCCGGGGGCAATGCCTACGCCACCTACCTGCGCCGCCAGCGCGTCCGACAGATAGTCGCCGTTCAGGTTCGGCGCGATGATGATGTCGAATTCCGCGGGACGCAGCAGCACGTGCTGGAAGATGATATCCGCGATGCGGTCTTTGATGACGATCTTGCCCTCCGGCTGCTGACCGTTGTATTGTTCCCACAGCTCGTCTTCGGTGAGGGTGCAGTCGCCGAACTCCTCGCGGGCCACCTCGTAGCACCAGTTGCGGAACGCGCCCTCGGTGTACTTCATGATGTTGCCCTTGTGCATAATGGTGATGCTCTTGCGCCCGCGTTCGAGGGCGTAGCGCAGGGCGAAGCGCATTAACCGTTTGGTGGCGTAGGCGCTGATCGGCTTGACCCCCAGGCCGCTTCCTTCGAAGAAAGAGACGCCCATCTCCTGGCGCAAGAACTGTGCCAGCTTCTCGTTTTCCGGCGTGCCCGCCTGATACTCGATCCCCGCGTACACGTCTTCGGTGTTCTCGCGGAAGATCACCATGTCCACAAGTTCCGGTTCACGCATGGGGCTGGGCACGCCCTGGTAGTAGCGCACCGGGCGCACGCAAGCATACAGGTCGAGCACCTGGCGCAGCGTGACGTTTAGGCTGCGAAAGCCTCCCCCCACTGGCGTCGTCAGCGGCCCTTTGATCCCCACGCGAAATTCGCGCAGCGCGTCGAAGGTCTCGGTGGGCATGTAGTTGCCGTCATACAGGCGCGCCGCCTTCTCGCCCGCGTAAATCTCCATCCAGGCGATCTGCCGCTTCCCACCGTAAGCCTGAGCGACTGCAGCATCCCAGATGCGCCGCGAAGCACTCATGATGTCGCGCCCGATGCCGTCTCCCTCAATGAAAGCAATGATGGGGTGGTCGGGAATATGCAGATGCCCGTCTTGGTGGATGATCTTCTCCCCTTCCGCAGGAACAACAATATGCTGGTAAGCCATGCGCCATTTACTCCTTGTGCGATGTGTCACGTTCGCAAGGTACACACCGCGGGCACTTTGGCCCGCGGTCACGCCCAGAGAAACACGCGCTCCCTATTTCCACTTGACTGTGCAACCAACTGCGTCGGTCACCGCGCGCTCAGGATCGCGCCCGGCCAATACTGCCTCCAGGGCGTCGCGCAGATAGGAGAATTCGACGGCGTCCGGGTCGCTGTAGTTGTCGTCAATAGCGCCGCGATAACGCAGGGTGCCACTGGCATCCAGCAGGAAGACGTGCGGGGTATGCGTGGCCCCATACGCGCGCGCCACGTCCTGCGATTCGTCGCGCAGGTACAGGAAGTTGAATCCGCGTTCGGCAGCGCGTTTTTTCATGGACTCGAAATCGTCTTCGGGATACTTGACCGCGTCGTTGGGGTTGATCGCCACCAGCACCACGCCACGGTCGGCATAGTCGCGCTGAATGGCGATCATACGATCTTCCCAGGCACGCACATAGGGGCAATGGTTGCAGCTAAAGATCACCACCACCGCCTGGTGCCGCGCCAGCAGATCGGCGAGCGAGTGTTCCACACCATCCACACCGGGCAGAGTGAAATCTGGGGCTTTCTGTCCGATCTCAAGCATCAGTCTCTACCTCCTGTTGCACATCAATCAGCTTTCCTTCAGGGCAGCCTCCAGCGCACGGCGGATCATCGTCTCCGACGGCACTGGCGAAGGACGGCCATTTTCCAGATGATAGAGCCGGCAGGTCAGGCGTGATGGCAGCCCGGCTCCCGTTGGATCAATGTCGCGCCCTTCAACCAGGATGGTTGGCGAGCCGGGGAATTTCCAATGTTCGGCTTCTTCGTCCGTCCTGATCTCAATCCGCTCGATCTCCGCCTGGAGGCCCAGCTCAGTCAGAACACGCTGCAGGCGCTGCCACGCTTCGGGGTGTGAAGGGCATTCGGCCCAGTAGAGAAAGTGAATGCGCAATGCGTCAACCTCCCCTCGTTTTGATGCAACGTTGACAGCGGCGGATGCGCCTTGCCCTGGTAAATATTAGCTTGTTCGCGGCGCACCGCCCAGCCTGAAAGAAGCCAGTCTTTTGTCGTTTGGAATTTTGGAACAAAAAAACATTCCGAATTATACTTTGGCAGATGTTTGGGCCGGAATAGAGTTTTGCCAGTTCTAATGCTGTGAATACAGCGCTGATTTTCTACCTGTTACTGCTTGGCGGTCTGGCCACTATGTTGCTCGACGGTTGGGGATGGGTGGCCTGGGGCGTTTATTTTTTCGCCATGCCCGCCGGTGCTCTGGCCGTGCGCCGGGCAACGTTGCGCTCGTGGCCTGCGTTATCCAGGCCAGTCACGTACCGAACCCTGGGGCGCGCTGTGCTCGCGGCAGTGGTGGCCGCCGCGCTGGTACTGGCGCTCTTCGCCGTGTTGAGCCTCGCTGGCTGGATCGAAGTAGAAGGGCACAGCGTGAGTCTGCGCGTTCTGCTCATGGGCGTATTGGGGCCGCAACTGCTGGTCGCGTCCTGGGAAGAACTGGCATTCCGCGGTGCGCTTCAGCCCATTGCTATCCATCGCCTGAGCCAGAAAGCGGGACTGACAGTGGCCTCAGCCTTGTTTGGGCTGTTTCACCTGCCCAACATCCTCTATCATGAGGTGCCCGCTGCCCTCGTCCCACAGACAGTTGCCGCGTTGATCTTGATGGGAGCGGTCTTTGGGCTGGCCGCGCTGCGCAACGGGGGATACCTGGCCGTGCCCATCGCCCTGCATTTTGGTTGGAATAGCGCCTGCTTTGGACTGGAAGAAGCCTTTTCGTATCAGTTCGTCGGACCGCAGTGGCTGATCGGCACGCCTGCCTGGTTTCCGGAATCAGGGCTGCTAGGTGCGGCGATCCTGGCCGGGCTCGCAGGGGTAGCCTGGTGGCTGACCAAGCCGCACATGCAGCCTGTTCAGGCGGAGGTGCACACCGCATGACCGCTCTCTCTGTGCTGCAAACGCTCGGCGAAGGCCTTGCTGAAGCGCTGCTGGTGGCCTCGTGCGATACGCTCACTATCGAGTGCGCGAACACGGCTGCTGAGGCGCTCAGCGAAAGGTGTCAGGACGAACTGCGCGGGCAGTCTTTGTCCGCATTGCTCCCCATGTTCTCCGGCGAAACCATGCTGGATTGCGTCAGCGAGGCTGGAGCAGCTTCTCTGGAAGTCGTGGGTGAACTGATCACTCCCAACGACAGGCGAGTGCGAGTGCGTGCCCATGTGACGCGGATCGCGCTCGATGGCGAGACGTGGCTGCTGTGCTCGTTGCGCCCGCTCAGTCAGCGCGAGCGCGCTGCTGCTCTGCTCCGCGCTCAACGCGACCTGGCAGTGGCTCTCAGCGGCGAGGACAACCTGAGCCAGGCCCTGGCCTCGGTTGTGCAGACGGCTATCCGGCTGAGCCAGATGGACGGCGGCGGCATTTACCTGGCCGACCCGAAGACCGGTGCACTGGTGTTGCACTATCACACTGGCCTGCCAGAAGATTTCATCGAGCGCGTGTCGTACCTGCCCGCCGATACGCCCCAGGCCCGGCTGGTGTTCCAGGGAGCGCCGCTGTACCTGGCCTACGATCAACTCTACGAGCGCATGGGTGCCTCCATGGACGATGTGCGCCGTCGAGCGGGTATTGGTGCAATAGCAATGGTACCCATCACGTCTGGCCAGGAGGTGATCGGCTCGCTCAATATCTTCTCGCGAGCCAGACGCCCCATTCCTCCGGCTGCACGTCACGTCCTGGAGTCTCTGGCCACACAGGCAGGCAGTGCCATCGGGCGCATCCGCGCTGAACAGGCTTACCGCGCTCAGGCACAGATCACCCGCACACTGCTCAACGCCACTCCGGATAGCGCCGTGTTGCTGGATCGCGACTTCGTCATCCAGGCTATCAACCAGGCGGGGGCGCAATTCCTGGGCGCGCCACCTGGCGCGCTGGTGGGCAGGCCATTGTTGGAGGGGGTGCCAGAGGAGATCGCCGCCCTCTACGCGAGTTATCTCAGTCAAATCTTCATCAGCGGGCAGCCTGTAGATTTCATCTACGACAGATGTGAGCGCATCCTGTCCATTTTCATCTACCCCTTACTCGACTCCAACGGTGAAGTCGAACAGGTGGCGATGTACGGGCGCGATATTACCGAGCAGTATCTCAGCGATCTGGCACTGCAGAGGCAACGTGCCCTGCTTGCGGCGGTCGCGCAGGCAACCAGTTGCCTTGTGACTGGCCCCGATCTCGACACAGCCATTGCAGACGCATTGGCTGCGCTTGGCGAAGCGAGCGTTGCCGACTGGCTGTATATTTTTCAGTTCGTCACCGATGAGGATACGGGAGACGAGATCTGCCGGCTGGCCTATCGTTGGGTGCGCAAGAACACCGCACATCTTTTCAACTGGGATGATCCCGCGCTGCAATGTATCCCCTTGCGGGGACGCGAGCGGCTGATCGAGCATCTGCGCGCAGGGGAGCCCATTGACAGTGATACCCCCCTCTGGCGCGAATATCAAGAGACCGACGCCTTTCTGGCTACAAGTCCGTTTCCGTTCCTTCTGCCGCTCTTCGTCCAGGGCGAACTATGGGGCGTCATCGGTTTTGGCCATCACAACCCGGCCCAAACGTGGAGCGAAGAAGAACGTCATGCCCTGCGGGCTTTGGCCAATGCTCTGGGCGGTGCTATCACCCGGCACCGGGCCATATGCCGTCTGCAACAGGAACGCGACTTCGCCGAAACGCTGCGCGATACAGGCACGGCCATCACCTCGACTCTCGATCCGGAAGTGGTATTTGCACGTATCCTGGATCAGGTGGGACGCATCGTGCCCTACGACACCGCCTCCATTTTTCTGGTCGAGGGCGACGAAGTGCGCAGGGTCAGCCGCAGAGCTGTTGACCCGCTGCGCTTCCCCAAGCCGACTGCGACCGAACGGGTAAAGTTAACAGACTTCCCAACCTTGCAACGGTTGATAAAAACCCGCGAAGCGATTGTTGTGTCTGACACACACCGGCACCCCGAATGGCGTGTCGTCGCAGAAAATGTCCGCTCGTGGCTGGGCGCGCCCATCGTGAACAAGGGGCGTGTCCTGGGCTTTCTGGCCCTGCATTCCGCTCAACCCGGTTTCTACCGCCCCGAACATGCCGACGCCGTTGTGCCGCTCGCTGTGCAGGCGGGGATCGCTTTGCAGAACGCGCAACTATTCGCCGATGTGCAACGTCTGGAGCGCACCAAGTCCGAGATGATTCGCATCGCCTCGCACGACCTGCGCAGTCCTCTGGCTCGTCTGACCATGCTGGTCAATCGCTGGCTGAGTCATGCTGAGCTGGCCGCAGAACCGGCTTTGCAGCGCGACTTGCTGCGCATGCGCGACGCCGTCTCTGAGATGGAACAACTGATTGACGAAATCCTGTCGCTGGAACGCATCGAGGCACGGCATCGGGCCAGTCAGCTTGTGGACTGGTGCGCCCTGGTGCGCCGCGCTATTGAGGCTCTGCAACCAGAGGTTGCCGCGCGTGGTCATCAACTCACGCTTAAGTGTCCAGAGGTCTCGCCTACTCTGCGCGGCGACCCGGCGCAGCTCTATCACGCTGCCTACAATCTGCTGCACAATGCTATCAAGTACACGCCAGCAGGGGGGCATATCGAAGTGCGCGTGCGCCAGGGTCACTATGGCGATCAGGATACGCTGGTCTTCGAAGTAGAGGACAACGGAATGGGCATTGCCCCAGAGCAACAACAGGCGCTGTTCCAGCCGTTCTTCCGTGTCAGCAGCGCGATCGCTGATGAATTGCCCGGTGTCGGCCTGGGACTGACCGTAGTCAAGGCTGCGGTCGAAGCGCATCAGGGGCGCGTCTACTACGAAAGCGCCCCCGGCCAGGGGAGTCTGTTCGGTTTCTGGGTGCCGCTCAACCTGTGACACCGCCGCATGGGGGCATGGCGCGGCGCGTCATCTCTTCTCACCATCAGCATCCAGGTCGTCTCAGCCGCCAGCTACGTAGGGCAGGACTGCCACCTGATCCCCGTCTTGCAATACTGTTTCTGGCTCGGCGTGCGTCTGGTTGACAGCGAAGTGCCATGTCGCCTGATAGCCGTCCAGCGCCGGATAGCGCTGTACCAGGTGAGCGATGAGGTCGCTCAGACTTGCTCCGGCAGGGAGCGTCAGCGCGCATTCGGATTCGCCGGCGAGATCGCGCAGACTGGCGAAGAAACGTACTGTTACCTTCATGGCTTCGGCTCCGATGGGGAAGTCTTCCGCTGACGACGCCGATTGCGTATCACCTGTGCCTTCAACTGTCCGCACCCGGCTTCAATATCTATCCCGCGCCGCACACGGACGGTGCTGCCAATGCCGTAAGCACGTAGCACAGCCTGGAACGTAGCGACGCGCTCCGGATCGGAGGGGCGACCGTCATAACCGCCGGTGGGGTTGAGCGGGATCAGGTTGACGTGACACTTCAGGCCCTGTAACAAACGACCCAGCGCCTCGGCCTGTTCCACCGTGTCGTTCTCTCCTGCGATCAGTGCCCACTCGAAGGTAACGCGCCGCCCAGTGCGTTCGATATAGGTGCGCACAGCGTCCAGCAGGTCGGCCAGCGGCCAGCGCCGGTTGATGGGCAACAGACGGCTGCGCTCCTCGTCAGTCGCCGCGTGCAGGCTGATCGCCAGCCCCACCTGCAACCCTTCGTCGGCGAAGCGCAGAATCTCCGGAACCAGTCCTACCGTGCTCAGCGTAATGTGGCGCTGACCGATGTTCAGGCCATGCGGATCATTCAGTCGGCGGATGGCTTCAAGCGTGGCGTCGTAGTTGTGTAGTGGCTCGCCCATGCCCATCAGCACTACGTTGCTCAGCCGTTCACCTTCGGCTTCGAGCACACGGGCGAATTGCACCGCCTGTTCGATGATCTCCCCCGCCGTCAGGTGGCGGGCGAAGCCCATCTGCCCGGTGGCGCAGAACACACAACCCATCGCGCAGCCCGCCTGCGTGCTGATACAGGCCGTGCGTCGGTCGTCGTCGTAGGCCATCAGCACGCTTTCGATCATCTGTCCGTCGGGCAGTTGCCACAAGCGCTTGACCGTCTGCCCATCGGATGAGCGTTGCTCGGCCACCAATGCCAGCCCGCTCAGGCGAAAGTGACTCGCCAGTTGCTCGCGCAGCGCCTGCGGCAGCGTGGTCATTGCCGCGAAATCCTCAGCCTTGTGCCGATAGACCCACTCCCACACCTGACGGGCGCGGTAGGCAGGGTGGCCCCACTCTTGCACAGTCGCAGTCAGCGCGTCCAGACTCAGATCGAAAATCGAAGGAACGGTCATGGTCTATCTCGACAGTCTCAAATGATCAACGACGGCGCGCTCGCCAGAGCGCCAGCAGCGCTATCACCAATACTCCCACAGTGCCTGCCCCTATTGCCAGCAAGACCTGATCGCGCTGGTCTCCTTCGGCATGCGGGGCAGGCGCAGTCGCCGGGGGCAGACTGCCCGGCGGCAAAGGTGTATTGGTGGCTGTACCCTGGCGGGTCGGCGTGATGGTCTGAACGCGCACCGGCGGCTGTGGCACGCCGAGCAGGCGCTCGGTGGGCGTGGCGGACGGCGTGCGTGTAAGCGACGGCGTGGGCGTAGGCGGCACAGGCGACGCGGTCGGTGTAGGTGTCGGTGTGGGAATGCCAAGCTGATAGGGTGTCCAGGTCGCCGCGCGCCCTGCGTCATCGCTGAATAGCCAGCGCTCCCACGTTGCCCACAGCGCCGCCTGATCCCCGCCGGTTAGCGCCTGCAACACCCCCTCGAACCCTATCGGATCGTCGGTCACGGCGCGGGCCAGGGCGAAAGGCGCTTCCTCACCGTACAAACTGGCCAGCGCCAGCACCAGCGTGTAACCCTGCGCCGACCAGAGCGCCCGCTGACCGTAGGGCATGTCCTCGATCGGCGGGGTTTGCAGGGCTGCCAGCGGAAACAGCGCGTCCGCGCGGGCAGCCGTCCGCACCAGTTCCAAAGTCCCCATTCCCGGCTGCAAGCGGTACAACATGGAGAGTCCCGTCTCGAACCAGGCGGGCACAGCCGCCTCGCCCCAGAGCTGCCGGTAGGTGTCGCGTGCCATGCGCTCGATCAGTAGGTTTTCCAGTTCCGTCAGCCCAAAGGTAGGACGCTGCACGAAGGTCATGCCGGAGCGGGCGTACACGCGGGCGAACATTTCCGCCGAACAGGGATACACCGTGTCGGTGACAGCGACGCTCAGGCCCTGCCGGATTTCGCCGGTCTCAGGATCAGGTAGTTCCTCGCATAGCTCAACCTGCGGGTCGTAGATGATGTACTGCAAGAGCGGCGACTGACCCGTCTGTCGCTGCAACAGACTGTAGGCGGCCATGATTTTCTCCCACACAAGCTGTCCTCCCAAGTTGGGGTTATGCCAGTGCAGGATAAGCGGAGGCTGTCCCGCTGTGCGCCACGGGCCAACCCTGGGGTCGGCGTACACGAACTCGCCGAAGGCAGTCACTGGCTCCTTGCCGCGCACGGTCAGTTCCCAGCGATAGCGCATCTTCTCAAAGGGGACAGGCGTCGGGTCGGCGTCCAGCCACCAGGTGACCAGGAACTGATGGGGGATGCCACCGCTGAGTTCGGGGATCACGGCGGTGGTCGGATCAACAGTGAAGGTCCGCTCTGGCCCGTTTTCCTGGCTTACAAGCAGCCGAAGTGACTCGATATCTTCCGGAACAGCATTCACCCCCACGGTGAAGCGCAGGACCGCCGGAAAGATCACTTCGACGTTATGCCCGAAAATGAGAGGGTAGTCCTCACCATCCTGAGCCAGAGCGGGCCATGCAGCGGTCAGGACGCTGAGCGTGGTCAGCAGCATCAGCATCAACCGCCGGGGGCCGCACCGTTTCGACCCACTCATCACAGGGATCATCGCTCGCCGCTCGCAATATCGCTCACCGATGCCCTCAATCCTAGCACCACCGCGCATCCCTGTCATCTTGTAGCGGGAGCATCCTGTTGAACCGCCGAGATACCGAGAAGGCAGAGGAACGAACGTGAAAACTGTGCATTAGCCTCTGCCTCCTGTGGTGAATTCCTCGGCGGTGTACTCACTTGCCCGGCGTGTACGGCGTCGGTGAGGGTAAGAAAAAGAACGGCGGCGTGGGAATCAGCGTTGGCGGGATGGGCGACGCGCCCAGCCACACACGCCAGCGCTGCTCGACTTCGGCCAGCGACAGGCCCGTCACCTGTTCGATGGCGTTGTTGCGCCGCACGCCCTGACCAATCAGCGTCACCAGGGCGCGGTGCCCTTCCAGTCCGTAGTTGTCCACCAGCCACTTCCAGAACGTGTAGCCGATGTCGTAGCCACGGCGGGCGTTGCGTCCGCTCACACCTGGCCCAGGTCCTTCGAGCAGCGCTGGCAACTGCCCGGCTGCCGCCAGCGCGCGCACTGCGCCTTCGTAGTCGTAATAGCGCTCTAGCTCGAAGAAGGTCGCGTTGCCCTCGGTGAACCACGAACCGGCTGGCATCACAGTGAACGCATCCTGATAGAGGTGGGCGACTTCGTGCAACACCGTGCCGTAGGCCAACTGCCGCAGATCGCCTGAGGTACCGCGTTGCACTGTGCCGCCCCATTCGCTGCGCGTCAGTCCGGCATAATTGGGGCTGCTCACGCCAACCTGCCACTCGTTCCAGGCCTCCCGATCGCCGAACAGAATGGCCCGCGGCTTATACGGCAACAGATCGCCCCAGGCAGCGCGATAGGTCTCGCGCTGCTCGGCCATCGCCGCCAGCGTCAATTCATTGACTTCGGGCGGCAGACCCTGGCTGAAAACGATGATGTCCTCGCTCTCGCTGCGCAGCCAGCGACGGCTGTTGTCGGCGTATTCGGCGTAGCGCGGCTCGGTCTCGAAGGCATTGCCCGCTGCATCTCCCACAGACCAAACATAGGTCAGGCCCAACCAGGGCGGCGCAGATTCGCCTGGCCCCGGCTCCCACGTGGCGATCAGCCGTCCGGTCGCCGGATCGACCTCCACAGGGCGGCTCTTCTGCGTGCCCGGCGCGTGCGACCAGACGACCCGCCCGCGCACGATCGGCCCGGCGCTGCTGCTGATCTGTGCGGTGAATACGAATCCCTGCGGGTAACGGCTTTCGAAGGTCAGTTCGCCCACTGTCCAGATGGCTGCAGTCTGATCCGTTGGGGGCGAGTCCTCCTGCGCCAGCGCCTCCAGCGCCAGGCTACCGCTCACCATCAGAGCCAACAAGAGTGCCACGCTCGAATAGACCCATTGTCGCCATCGTTTCCGCCACTCTGCCACGAGATTTTCTCCTATACTCTCACCAAACAGCTTCCCAATGCGGATCAGTGATAGGCAGCCTCCCAGGCCGATTGCAGTGTTGCCAGTGAGTCGAAGATCGCCTCGGCCCGTCCATCGGCGAGTGCCTGTTCGCGCGTAGTCGTGCCGGTGAGCACCAGCGCGGCCCGCCAACCCGCACGTAGCGCACCGGCGATGTCGGTTTCGATCCGGTCGCCGACCATCAGCGTCCGCTCCGCCGCGCTGCCCAGGCGTTGCAGCGCCACTTCGAACATCACCGGTTCGGGTTTGCCCACCACCACTGGTTTGACATCGGTAGCGGTCTGCAACAGGGCCAGCAGCGCGCCATTGCCCGGCACGAGGCCTTCGGGAGTGGGAAAGGTACGATCGCCGTTCGTGCCGACGAAGTCCGCTCCGCCGCGAATGAGCAGCGTCGCCGTCTTGAATTTTTCGAAGGTCACGGCGAAGTCCAGCCCCACCACCACCAGCCGCGCGGTTCTGGCATCTTCGCGAAAGCCTCGCTCGGCCAACGCGCTGCGGATGCCATCCTCACCGATGATGTAAACGGGCGTATCTGGCGCATAACGGCGACTGATGTAATCCGCCGTCGCCACCGCCGAGGTGATCACCTGATCCGGGCGGGCGGGAATGCCCAGTCCCTGCAAGCGCTCGACATATGTTGCCACTCGCTTGGTGCTGTTGTTGGTCACGAAGGCGTAGGGGATGCCGCGCCGCCCCAAAAACTCGAATAAGGCGGGCACGCCCGGCAATATCTGATCCGCCCGCCAGAGCACTCCATCCATATCGAAGGCCACCGCTTCGATGGCCGTCAGGTCTAGTGCCATGCTTCTCCACTTTCTATGTGAGCACACTCAAACCGCGCAAATTATAGCAGCAGCGCCCGCCGACTCCACGTACTCGCGCTGCCTGGGTGCCTGCAAAATGTGGCGGGTAATTTGCAGCGGTCTGCTGCCCCTCACCCCTAATATCTGTCTGTAAATTCGGTTCTGTGGGGGCGCTGCTTGCTGCGCGCCAGGAATTTACGGATAGGTTGTTACTTTCTTTCGCCCAGGTGCCCGCAGCGCGGGAGAAGGGGCCGGGGGATGAGGGCCATCAAGCGCAGCAAGGTCGCTGACAACCTTTGCACGCACCCGTCTGGCGGTAGCCCGGCGCGAAGGACACGCATATAATGGGGAGCGTGTGTCAGCGGTGCGCCTGGGGAGGTCAGGGCGTGGTCAGTATGCGCATAGCCTGCCATGCGTGGGCCTACAACGATCTGCCGCTGGAAGAGGCGGTGGGGACGATTGCGCGGCTGGGGTTTCGCTGCATTGACCTGGGGTCGGGGCCGCACCTCGACATCAATCGTGCCGCGGCCTACCCAGAAGCCGAAGCGGCCACGATTCTGCACCTGCTCCAGCGCTTCGATCTGACCATCACCGATCTGTACCTGATGCTTCCCTATACCAATGCGCCCGATCCGGCGCAGCGCGAAGCGCAGCTCACTTTGTTCGAGCGCCTGATCCCCTTTGCGGTGGCGCTGGGGACGCCGGGCGTCACGGTGTCGCCGGGCCTGGTGCATCAGGACGGGCCGGATCACAGCCTGGCCCGCGCTGTTCCGGCCTTGCTGCGCATGTTAGGAGCGGCAGAAGATACCGATCTGCGTATCTCTTTCGAGCCGCACATGGATTCGGTGGCGCAGCGCCCCGAACAGGCGCTCTTGTTGTTGGAAGCGGTGCCAGGGTTGAGCGTCACGCTAGACTACGCACACTTCGTCTACCAGGGCATTGTCAGCCGCGAGGTCGCGCCTCTGCTTGATCATGTGGCGCATGTACACATCCGGCAGGCGCGACGGGGTGTCCTGCAGACTCCTCACAACGAGGGAACCATAGATATCACTCGCCTGCTGCAAGACCTGTTCAACGCGGGCTATCGCGGCGCGCTGACAGTCGAGTATATGACCACCTTTGGCTGGCATGGCATGATGCCGATCAGCATCAGCACGGAGACGGTGCGCACGCGCGATGCCTTGCGTGCCGCCCGCGCGCGCCTGCTGGCCTCCTCAGCAACGCCCTGACATTCCTCTGCCAGACGGATCAGCCAAGCACACCAGATGCAGGTCGTTCGTCCAGCGATTGCCATTCTGTCACGCGGAAGGGCACGGTGTTGGTGCTCAACGTTGTGCCATCGCCGCGGGTGATGACAGCATACAGGCTGTGTTCGCCGGGCTGCAGCGTCCACCAGTGGTCAAAGGGCGCTTGCTCAACTGTGATCAGCGGTGCGTCGTCTAGCCAGTAGGTGACCTGTATTGTGTCCGCTGGAACGGCGACGCGCAGGCGGATACGCTGCGCTTCGACCGGCAGCAGGGGCGTGAGCCGAAACACAGTGTATGGGTCGGGCGAGAGCAGACGCGCTTCGTCCTGGGGCGCGCCGACCAGATGCACATCGAGAGGGGGCTGTGGGATACCCTGGCGCAGCGCCCACTCGCGCGCTTCCGGCGGGAGTACCAGGTAGACGCGCTCCTCGCGCTCTTCGGGAGGGGTGTTGGCGTCGGCCAGCAGGCCCGTGCGCCGGTCAATGACGAAGGGCTGGTACAGATTATCGGGGCGGGTGGGAGCGGTGCCCTCGATGAACCATTCCCAGCGCGTGCGCGGGCAATAGGGCGTGGGCAGCAGACCCGATGTGGCGCACACTTCCGCCCGCACCAGGCCAGCCGGGACAGGAAACGTCAGTTCTGGCTGACCGCGCAGCACCTGACGCATGAACTCATGCCAGATTGGCCCGGCCCCGCTGATCCCGCTGACTTCGACCATCGGCGTGTTGTCAGCGTTACCCACCCAGACGCCGACTACCAGGTTGGGCGTATAGCCGATCGTCCAGTTGTCGCGGAAGTCGGTGGTGGTGCCGGTCTTGGCGGCGGCTGGGCGTCCGATGTTCAGCGGGCTGGCCGGGCCGAACGAGGGGATGCGGGCTTCGTTGTCGCTGAGGATGTCGGTGATGAGAAAGGCCACGCGGGGATCGAGCACCGGCGTATCCCACGCCGGAGGCTGCCACTGGTATAACACGTGACCTGTGCGGTCGCGCACTTCCAGGATCAGCGCGGGAGTCACGCGATAACCACCGTTGGCCAGGGCGGCGTAAGCAGCGGTCAGTTCCAGCAGGCGCACTTCGCCGCCGCCCAGCGTCAGCGACAGATCGTAGCGATTGGGATCGGTCAGCGTGCTGATGCCCAGGCTGGTCAGCAGATGGATCAGCGTATCTACGCCGATGTGTTCCAGCGCCACGACCGCCGGAATGTTGTAGGACGAGGCCAGCGCCTCGCGGACCAGTACCGGCCCGTGTTCGACTAGCCCGAAATTGGCCGGTGTATAGCTCTCCAGGCGGCGCGTGACGAACGGTGTGCGCACGTCCAGGATCATGGTGGCGGGCGTCCAGGGAGCGAGGCGTTGCGGGTCAAAGGCGGCGGCATAGGTGAAGGGCTTGAGCGCCGAACCAGGCTGACGCGGGGCCAGCGCCGCGTTGACTGCGCCATCAATGCGCTCGTCGAAATAGTCCGGACTGCCCACCATGGCCAGCACCTGTCCCGTGTAGGGATCGAGAGCGACCAGGGCCGCGTTGTGGGCGTTGTGGGGCGGTTCCCCGGCGGGCGGGTTGTTGAGCCGTGCCAGATGGCGGCGGGCAGCTTCTTCGGCGGCGTGTTGCCAGCTCAGGTCGAGCGTGGTGATCACCTCCAGCCCACCTTCGCGCAACTGATCGGGAAAGTCGCGCTGGAGCTGCGTCCAAACGGCGGTGACAAAATGCGGCGCTTCGATGGGGAACGGCGTGGCGGAGAACTGCAGCGGCTCGGCATAGGCGCGATCGGCTTCGTCCTCCGTGAGGAAGCCATGCCGCACCATCAGGTCGAGCACCACGCGCTGTCGGGCTTTGGCCGCCGCTGGCTCAGTGAGCGGATCGTAGAGGGCGGGGGCCTGCGGCAGTCCGGCCAGCATGGCACATTCGGCCAGCGTCAGTTCCTCGACGCCCTTGCCGAAATAGGCGCGCGCGGCTGCGCCCACGCCATAGGCCAGGTTGCCGTAATAAGTCTGGTTCAGGTACAGCAGCAAGATATCGTCGCGCGAGTAATGACGGGTCAGTTGCAGGGCCAGCACACTTTCGCGCAGTTTGCGGCGCAGGGTGCGCTCGGCGCGCTGCTGCGGATCGAGTAGCAGGTTGCGCGCGACCTGCTGGGTGATGGTGCTGCCGCCTGCTATCACTTCGCCGCCGCGCAGGTTGATCCACAGCGCACGGGCAACGCCCTGCCAATCTACGCCGGGGTGCTCATAGAAGTTAGCGTCCTCCGTAGCTAGCGTGGCCTGAATCAGACAATCCGGGACATCGGCACGGCTGACCTGCTGATTGAGACCAGTGTTGGGATCGGCGATTTGATAGAGTAGCCGTCCCTGCCGGTCGTAGATGCGCGTGCTGGGCAACGCCAGACGGGTTTCGATCTCGTCTACGTCGGGTAAGCCGGCGAAAACCCAGGCGTAAAGGGCCGCGCTCGCGCCGAACAGCGCAAGCAGCACCAGCAGGGTAATCTTCGTCCGGCGGCGACGGCCTCGCCAGGCACGCCAGACACGGGCGAACAGAGCGGACATGGGAGCGCCTTTTCTCCGCATAGGGCTGTGTCTATTTTACTCTGTCTGCCCGGCAAGGGGCCGACGGTCACCGATCGGCTTCCCTGCGGGTGTCTGGCTGATCTGGCTCGCCGTGCCCATCCAGGCTCTCGGCGTCATTGCTGAGCGGAGCGACGATCTCCAGATCGCCATGTGCTGGATCGTACTCGACAGTCCAGCCCATGAGCGTGGCATCGGCGGGCTGGGCGAAGTCGGTCAGGATTTGCGCCCACAACTCGCGATCCAGTTCGACGCCGCGCAAGCCCATCGGCGTCTCGATGATCAGGGTCACTGCTGAGCGGCTGCGCTGAACGCGCAGGATAGTACCGGTGAATTTCATGGGGCAGGCTCCTGCTTGATGGTCGGCTGATCATACCCCGGTTGGCGGGTCTCGCCAGTTGCCACAAGAGCACTTCGCCTGCCCAATGCAAAGCGGGAACAAGGGCCGGACTGGGGGCGATTTTGGACAAGTCAGCGGGCGGGGGCGTATACTGAGGCATGGCGAGGGCTGTGCGAAGGACTTCGCTCCCTCTGGAACTTCGTCTTGCGCCCAGGTAATGGACAGGGAATATGAGCGCTGTGCAAGCCTATATTGCCATTGAGGGCGTGATTGGCGTGGGTAAAACCACACTCGCGCGCATGTTGCACAAAGAGCTAGGCGGGCAACTGGTGCTGGAGGTCTTTGAGGAGAATCCCTTCCTCAGCAGTTTCTACCAGGATCGCGCCCGTTACGCCTTCCAGACGCAAATCTTCTTTCTGCTCAGCCGTTACCATCAGCAGCGTCAGCTCAGGGGCATGGTGCGTCCGTTGATCAGCGATTACATGTTCGACAAAGATCGCCTGTTCGCCGAAGTCAACCTGGCTGGCGACGAACTGAAGACCTACTACAGCGTGCAGGAAGCGTTGGCCGAAAACGTGCTGCGCCCTGACCTGGTGGTCTTTTTGAAGGCGGATACGGATACCCTGATGAGCCGCATCACCGCGCGCGACCGGCCCTACGAGCGCAACATGGATCCGGCCTACATCGACAGCCTGCGCCTGGCCTACGAGCGTTTCTTTGGGGCCTACCAGGCTGCACCGGTGCTCACTATAGACACCAACAATATTGACTTCGTGCGCGACGTTGAAGACCGCGCCGAAATTTTCAACCGCATCCGCGGCGCTTTGGGAGCCGGGCCACGTCAACCCGCCCTGCCCGGCCTGGAAGCTGCGGGTGTTGCTCTGCCTGCGGGAGAGACTGTCGCGCCCGCCCAGACGGCGCGGCGGTTGGGCGATTTCCAGCTACATCTGCGCCAGCAAGAGGGGCCGTCCAGCGATCCGTTCCTGAACTTCTTGCGCCTGCAGCGCGAGATCGGCGCTCTGGCGGAGACGCTGGCGGAGCACTGGCAGGCAGCTCGTTCAGACGAAGGTGACCGGATGTTACCGCCGATGCGCGATAAGCTGGCCGGGGTATTCGCCTGTCTGCTGGCGCTGGCCAATCACGCGCAGGTAGACCTGGAAGCGGCGTATCTGGAACGATTGCGCGGCGAGCAGTCCTCAGAGCAATCGGCGGGGGCGAGCGCGGAGGAGAAAGAGGCATGATCCAGCCGGTGAATTCGAGCAAGCACTTTGTTGCCATCGGCGGCAATATCGGCGTGGGCAAGTCCACATTGACTGGCATCCTGGCCGAGGCATTCGGCTGGAAAGCTTTCTTCGAGGCGGTAGACGAGAACCCCTATCTGGCCGATTTCTACGCCGACATGCGCCGCTGGAGCTTTCATTCGCAGGTGTTTTTCCTCTCGCGGCGGCTGCAACATCATCGTCAGTTGGTAGATCATCCGGGGTCGGTGGTGCAGGATCGCAGCGTTTACGAGGATGCGGAGGTCTTCGCGCTCAATCTCTATCAACAAGGGCACATGTCGGAGCGCGACTACGGTGCTTATCGCGACCTCTACGAAGGCATCCGCGCCTTTCTGCCGCCGCCCGACCTGCTCATCTACCTCAAGGCCAGCGTGCAGACATTGCAGGTGCGCATCCGGTTGCGCGGGCGCGACTTCGAACGCGACATCTCCGCCGAGTATCTATCGCGGCTCAACGTGCTCTACGACGAGTGGATCGCCCGCTGGAAAAGCTGCCCGGTGTTGGTAGTGCCCGCCGACGACATGGATTTCCAGCATGATGAGTTAGCTCGCCAGGCGATCATCGAGGCGGTGCGGGAGAGCCTGGAACCCGCGCCAGTGCGCTATCTGCACTATCCAGTGAACACACGCTGAACCGCAAAGCCCAGCGGACTGCCTGACACATTATGCTTCCCGTCGTCGGCAAGGCAATTGCAGCCGTGTTAGAATAGCTGGCAGAATCTTTCGTGCGAGGATGCTGGCAATGCGCTTCTCTGGCTGGTCTGTGCGACAGATCGCTCTGCCCGCCGGGAAACAATGGTGGGTCTGGCTGGCGGGGCTGGGGATGGTGTTTCTGGCGGCCTGTGGCGGCAATGCGCAGCCGGTGATCTTCACCATTGCGCCCAGCCCTACCAACACGGCTGTGCTCAGCCCGACAGCCCCGGCGGTGGTGAGCGTGCCCACGCTGTCGCCCACGCCGAGCCGCACGCCCGCTCCTACCACGCCCACGCCTGGCCCGTCGCCGACGCACCCGCTCGCGCCGACGCAGTCACCTTTGCCCGCCACATTGACGGCGACCAGCGCGCCTACGCTCGCCGGCCTGTCTATCGAGTATTTCACCACTGACTCGGCGTCGGTGCGTCCGGGCGACAACGTGCGCCTGTTCTGGAGCACGCGCGGGGCGGCGCGCGCGCGCATCTACCGGCTGGACGTGGCGGGCGAGCGCATCTGGCGCTGGGACGTGAACCCCAGCGGTGACCTGACGGTGACTACCCGCGGCTCGGACCGCGATGTGGCGCGGTTCCTGCTGGAGATCGAGGGAGGCGGGGCGACGGCAGAGCAAGTGTTGCTCATCCCTCTGTCGTGCCCTGAGACCTGGTTCTTCGATCCCGCGCCGGAGACGTGCCCGGCGGGGCCGCCGCAGGTGTCGCTGGAAGCCGAGCAAACCTTCGAGCGCGGGCGGATGATCTGGGTGGAGGCGCTCGACCGCATCTACATCGTCTTCGAAGATAGGCGTGTCCCCACCTGGGCGCAGTATCCGGACGAGTTCCAGGAGGGCGATCCCGATCGCGACGAGTCGCTCGTGCCGCCGCCCGGTCTGGAACAGCCGATTCGGGGTTTTGGCCTGGTGTGGCGTACCAACCCCCGTGTGCGCGACCGGTTGGGCTGGGCCATCTCGCCAGAGGTGGCATTCGATGGCATGTTTCAGGCAGACTCTGCCGAGTCCAGCGTGGCTACCCTCTATCTGCGCACGCGGGACGGGGCCATCATCGCGCTCGATGCCTTCAACGAACAATGGGAAATCTTACCGCCCGTTGCTGGCGCGGACACACCCTGACAGGAAGGTAGTTTCATCATGATCAATGAACCCTCCGCGCTCTCCAGTGGCCAGAGTGTCACTATTCGTCCCTCGCAGGAGAAAACCAGAGGGAACGATCTGATGCAGCAAATGCTGGAGGCGGTCGCCTCGGTGATGGAAGTGTACCGTACCGACCTGGAGGGGCTGCCACAGGCGACGGCGCGTTTCACCGGTCGTCTGCGAGTGGACAGCGAGATGGCTTTTGCACAGGTGGATCGGGTCTTTGCCCGGCTGGATCATCAGGCCCTCCTGACGACCGATGAGCAGGGTCATCACGTCATCATTGCCCTCAAGGGACGTGTGCGCCCCAAGCCACGATCGGCCTGGCTAAATGTGGTGCTGCTGGTGTTGACGGTGCTCAGCCTGCTCTATGTGGGGGCCATGCAGGAAGCGGCCATGCAGGAGTGGGATAGCCTGCCGCTCTCGTCCATCTGGAAAGGCTGGCCCTATGCGTTGAGCGTGCTGGCGATCCTGGGAGTGCACGAACTGGGGCACTATTTCGCGGCCCGCTATCACGGCGTGGCGGTGACGCTGCCCTACTTCATCCCTTTGCCTTTCGGCTTCTTTGGCACGCTGGGCGCGTTCATTCAGATGCGCGAGCCGGTGCGCAACCGTAAGATTCTCTTCGATGTGGGGGTTGCGGGGCCGCTGGCCGGTTTTGTGCTGGCGGTGCCAATTCTGTTCATTGGGCTGGCGACATCACACGTCGAGCCACTGCCCAACGAGACTTATATCCTGGAAGGCAACTCGCTGCTCTATGTGCTGGCTAAATTCGTGACTTTCGGGCAATTCTTGCCCAATGGCCAGGAAGACGTCTTCATCAACCAGGTTGCCAAAGCGGGCTGGACGGGCCTGTTCATCACCGGTCTGAACCTGATCCCGATCGGGCAGCTTGACGGCGGGCATGTGCTCTCGACGTTGCTGGGTAAGCGAGCGCAACAGCTCTATCTGCCCATTGTGGGTATCTTCCTGGTGTTGTCGTTCATCAACTCGATGTGGCTGCTGTGGACATTGTTGCTGTTCTTCCTGGGACGCCTGTATGCCATGCCGCTAGATACGGTCACGCCACTTGACACGCGGCGGCGCTGGCTGGCCTATGCAGCCTTGCTTATCTTCGTGTTGGTGTTCGTGCCCAATCCTCTGCAGATCGTCGAACCGTGAGGGCGGGCGCGTCATGACTCGCGGTAGGCCCTCACGACCAGCCCAACACCGACGCGCCGAACCGTTGCCTTCCTCCGGGCGGGCTGGCAGATGGCCAGTGCTCAGAATCGCGATCGCGGTGATGTTGATCCTGGCGATCCTGGGAGCACTCGACCTGACCGGCGTGATCAATTTGCCCCTGCCTGGCGGGAACGATACGCGCCGGACGCATTTCATCACCGATGCCCATGCTCCGCTGGCTGGTTTCTACACGCCCGAAGTGCGGTACTGGCAACGCGACATCGAGCGTTGGGCGCGCGAATACGGGGTCAACCCCAACGTGCTGGCAGTGGTGATTCAGATCGAGTCGTGCGGAGATGCGACTGCCATCTCCGGGGCGGGGGCGGTGGGCTTGATGCAGGTCATGCCCTTTCACTTCCACTATGGCGAGAACATGCTCAACCCCGATACCAACGTCCGGCGCGGCGTGTCGGTATTGCTGGAGTGCCTGGCGGTGCACGCCCGCTACGATCTGAGCCTGGCCATGGCCTGTTACAACGGCGGGCCGTCGGTAACTCAGCGAGATTACGACGAATGGGCTGCCGAGACGCGCTACTACTACCAGTGGGCAAGGGGGTTGTGGGCCGACGTGGTTGCCGGACGGGAGTCCAGCACCACGCTGGCCGCCTGGTTAGACGCGGGCGGGCAACGCTTATGTGAACAGGCCGCGCGGACGTTGGGGCTGACTTCGTGAGCGACGGTTAGTGATCTGCGATCTGCCTGAGTCGCTGTCAGCCTTTGCATACCCCCGAAGTGTTTCCAGGATAGGTTTCTTGAGGCGGCCCTGCTATAATGGCCGCCATGGGCCAGGCACTCACTCAACAGAGACTACGCATTCGGTTCGGCAAGTTCGGCGCGATGCGCTATGTCGGGCATCTCGACCTGGCGACGACCTGGGAACGGGTGCTGCGACGCGCTGAATTTCCCCTGGAGTATACACGCGGCTTCAATCCCCGCCCGCGCCTGCAATTCGCTACAGCACTGCCCGTCGGGCTGACCAGCGAGTGCGAGTTGCTCGACGTATGGCTGACCGCCCGCCTGCCGCTCGACGCGCCGGACGCCCTGGCCGAGCGCCTGAACGCTACCAGTCCGGCGGGGCTGCGCACGTACCAGGTGAGTGAGGTGCCGATCAAAGCGCCAGCCCTGCCGCCGCAGGTTTTCAGCGCCGAATACGTGTTGACACCAGGCGATACGCTGTCCGCTGAAGAACTGGTCGCGCGGGCCGAAGCGCTCCTGCGCCAGGAGCGGATCGAGCGCGAGCGACGGGGCAGGCGCTATGACCTGCGCCCCCTGATCCTCGACCTGCGCCCTGACGATGAGGGAAACCTGATCGCCTGGCTGCGCACTGGCGAGCACGAACACGCCCGCGCCGACGAACTGGTGGAAGCGCTGGGTCTATCGCTGGCCGATGTGCGCGTACATCGCCGCCGCCTGGTGCTGAGCGAAGAGACCTCTTGAAAAGAAGCGGCACGCGTTTTCCAGACGCGCGCCGCCTGCCCTGCACGACACCATCAATCGCAGCAGATCAGTTTCTGCATCACGTTGTCCAGCGCCTCGCGCGGCGGGCGCAGGCGTTCCGGCGGCAGATGGACCAGCGGCTCATCAACCAGATGTGAGGTCTCGACTAGCGGCTTGCGCTCGCGGTCAATGTAGATCAAGCCGGTGATGAACAGGTTGTCGCGCCGCGCTTCTTCCAGCAGACGAATGGCGGCCAGCCGGTCGGTGGGATCATGGCTGAGCGGGTCGAGCTTCTTAAGTAGGATGCACGAACCATCGTGCATTTCTACGGCCTGCACCGAGCCTGGTTCTTGATCGTCCAGGACGATCTCCTCGTATTCAGGGATGTAGGTGATCTCCTGCAACGGCTCCTCGTGGGCCTTGCCGTAGGGATAGCTCTTGGTGGACGTTTCGTGATTGTTGAACGTCACGCAGGGGCTGATGATGTCCAGCACCGCCGTCCCCCGATGGCTGAAGGCGATCTTCAGCAGTTCGCGCACCTGCTTGGCATCACCGGCAAACGAACGCGCGACCAGAGAGGCGTTGGCAACCAACGCTTCCATGCAGATGTCAATGGGCGGCAGTTCGTTGACACCCGCGTACTTGAGTTCCTGGCCCAGGTCGGCGGTCGCCGAGAACTGACCTTTGGTCAGGCCGTAAACGCCGTTGTTCTCCACGATGTACACAACCGGCACGTTGCGGCGGATCATGTGCTTGAATTGACCCAGGCCAATGCTGCCGGTGTCCCCGTCGCCGCTGACGCCGATGGCGAGCAGGTCGCGGTTGACAGTGGTCACGCCGGTCGCCAGGGCGGGCATACGCCCGTGCAGCCCGTTGAAGCCATGCGAGCGGTTGAGGAAATAGGCGGGCGACTTGCTCGAACAGCCGATGCCGCTCAATTTCACCACGCGGTGCGGATTGATTGAGAGTTCATAGGCCACCTGAATGATCTGATTGGCAATCGAGTTGTGGCCGCATCCCAGGCACAGCGTGGACTTGTTGCCTTTGTAGTCGTTACGATCCAACCCGATGAGGTTCAACCGGTTACCCATTCCTCTACAACTCCTGTTCTTTTTCCAGAATGGCGGACGTCATCCAACGCGGGGCCAGTGGCCAGCCATCCGAATACGCCAGCGAGATCAGCTGTGCGGCGACCTCTGGGAACTCCATGCGCAGCAGTTTGGCCATCTGCCCGTCGGTGTTGTTCTCCACCACATAGACCCGGTCATGAGCAGCGATGAAATCGCGCGTGACGTGGTTCAGCGGGAGTGCCCGCAGGCGCAGATAGCTGGTTTCCAGGCCGTGCTCGCGCAACTGATCGCGGCTCTCTACCACGCAGGCGTCGGTGGTGCCATAGGCGATGATGCCCACCCGCGCCCCTTCGACCTGATCCACTACCGGCGGCGGTACCAGCTTGCGCGCGGTCTCGAACTTGCGATTCAGGCGAGCCATGTTGTTGGCCCAGTCGTCGGCGCGCTCACTATAGCGTGCATTCTCATCATGGCCAGTACCGCGCGTGAAATAAGCGGCCAGCGGGTGATCGGTGCCAGGCAGGGTGCGGTAGCCGATGCCGTCACCGTCAATATCCTTGTAACGGGCGAATCCTCCCAGGCGCTCCAGGTCTTCGGCGGTCAACACTTTGCCGCGATCCATCGGCTGATCGGGATACTCAAACGGCTTGCTCATCCACAGGTTCATGCCCAGGTCGAGGTCGCTGAGCACGAAGACCAGCGTCTGCAGGCGTTCGGCCAGGTCGAAAGCCTTCCAGCCGAACTCGAAGGCTTCGGCGATGTTGCTGGGGAGCAAGACCACATGCTTGGTATCCCCGTGCCCCAGGAAATACGCTTTGAGCACGTCTCCCTGCGAAGTGCGTGTGGGCAGGCCCGTAGCTGGTCCCACGCGCTGCACGTCCCAGATCACTGCGGGGATCTCGGCGTAGTAGGCCAGGCCGGCGAACTCGGTCATTAGCGACAGGCCCGGCCCAGAAGTCGCCGTCATGGCCCGCGCGCCCGCCCAACCTGCGCCAATAACCATGCCGATCGCGCCGATCTCGTCTTCGGCCTGCAGCACGGCGTAGGTGGCTTTGCCGGTCTCCGGATCGGTGCGCAGGTCTTGCAAGTATTCGTGCAGGGCGTCAATCAGGCTGGTCGAGGGGGTGATGGGGTACCAAGCCGCCAGGGTCACACCACCGAACACCGCCCCCAGCGCCGCCGCCGAATTGCCGTCCAACAAGAGCATCCCCTGTGTCTTGTTCATGCGCTCGATTTTGTAGGGGTCTTGCTTGGCCAGGTTGTCCAGTGCCCACTCTGCGGCGGCCCGTACCAGGCTCAGGTTCATGTTGACTGGCTTGGCCTTGCCGCCGAAGTGAAAGTCGAGCGAGAAGGCGATCTCGTCCAGTTCGATCCCCAGCAGTGTGGCCAGCACGCCCACGTAGACCATGTTAGACACGTAGGGTTTAAGATTGGCTGGAGCGTCGGAGGCGTCCGTTAACTGCTGAACGGGCATGGGGTAATAAACGATATCGTCGCGACTCTGCCGGATGCGCCATTCTTCGGGAAAAAGGCACACCCCGCCAGGGGCCAGGTTCTGAATATCTTCATAGATGGTTTCCTGGTTCATGGCTACCAGAATCTGGTAGTCCTCGCGCCGGGCGATGTAGCCATCTTTGCTGACGCGGATGGTGAACCAGGTGGGCAATCCCTGAATATTTGAAGGAAAGATGTTTTTTCCGCTGACCGGTACTCCCATGCGGAAGATCGCGCGCAACAGGGCGGTGTTGGCCGTCTGACTACCCGACCCGTTGACCGTGGCGATCATGATCTGAAAGTCGTTGACGATAGGCTCGCGCTCGCTGAGGAGCGCTTCCAGCGAAGAAGACTGAACCTCATCCATATGCTGTATGTTCTCCTGCAGATTGCTCCACTAGACGGTTGTAATGAAAGATGCTGTGACGATGGAGACGCAGCCCGACGGCAACGTCCCTCCCCGTTTCACTCACTGATCTGACTGGAATATGCCAACCCTTCGGAAAGGCGCGTAGGCCGTTGCGGATCGGACGGTGAGGCGCTGCCTGTGTCGTCGGGCTGATAGCGCAGCAACTGCATATGCTCGCGCAGGGCCTGATAGCCCGCGTCGAAATCACCGCACGCCACGTATTCCACCATGCGCTCGTGATAGTCCCACACCTCGTGATGATAGGAAAGCTCGGCGTAGAGGGCCAGGCCAAACGCTTCGTAGGCCGCCCAGTAAGCTTCCAGGATGCCCAGCACAAAGGGATTGTCCAGGTGTTTGAAGAACGTGAGGTGCAGCCAGCGATGCTCGTTGAAGGGCACTTCGATGGGCACATGATGCAGCTTGAGCCGGGCCGCTGCCACCAGGCCACGCAGATCGTTGATGTCCGCCGGAGTCAGTTGGGCCACAGCCTCGTGCCAGAAGCTCAACTCCAGGTTGGCGCGCAACCGGGCGAAATGATGGAAGTGCGCGCGGTTGAGACCCAGCGCATAGATCACGCCGAGCGTAGCGGCAGGGGTGAAGGTGAACTCCTGCACCTGCATGCCGGTGCGCGGCTTGATCTGCACCAGCCCCAAAGCGCGGGCAATCGCCAGTTCCTCGCGAACCTTGCTCACACTCATGCCCAGTTCCAGGCTCAGTTCCGGGATCGTGGGCAGGCGGTCGCCCGGCAGCAAGTGATGCCGGACGATGTAATCGAGAATGGCCGAGTCAAGTTGGACTTCTGGCATGGCAACCATCCTGGCAAACACAGCGCAAAGCCGGACGGAATTCCTGGAAACATATGATCAATCTAATCAATTAGAGTAATCTGATGTTTACTGCAGATTATATGTCAGTCTGCCTCAATCGGCAACAGATTTTTGTGCGTTTTCATGGAGGCGCGCCGATGGATAAAAGAAGCCCGCCAACGTCCGAGCTGCGGTTGGTGACGAGCTATGCGGGCAGAGCAGGGATGGCCCAATCTCTCAACGTGATTTGTCCGGCGGCAACCAGGCTGAGTAGGTCGGTTTGGCCGAGGAAGCATCGGACTCGGCGGAAGCAGAGGCCTCTGCGCCCGATGGTGGCGTGACGGGGCGATCTTCGCGCAGATCGGTGGCTTCTTCCACCATGCGCAGCGTGTCCGTAACCAGGTGTCGGGTGGGGTTCATGCGCGTCATTTCGCGCGCCCCTTGCCCCAGCTCGCGCGCTGCATCGAGGATTTCCTTGCCTTCTGGCCCCATTTCGCGCTCTAGCTCAGCCAGAGTCTGCGCCCAGGCCAGGCGAATCTGTCGCACCAGTCGGCCCAGCTCGCGCGCCCATTTGGCGGTGTTGGTTGGCCCGCCGACGATGAACAGCACCAGGGCGATGATCAGCATTTCCGCTACGCCGATGCCGAAAATTCCGTCCACAGTACTCTCTCCTCGCTCACAATATTTCTTCGCGAGACTCTGCCAGCGCGCTCACAGCCGCCGCGCATTGCTCTGGCACGGGGGGTTCGCGGCTGGCAACCGCGATGCCGACCAGGATCAGCGCCGATCCGGCGAGTTGTAGAGGCACTGGCCACTCGTCGAGAAAAGCGATGGCCAACAGTCCGCTGCCGATGGGTTCGCCCAACACCACCAAGCTGACATAGGCTGCGGGCAGATAGCCCAGCGCGTAGTTGAAGGACGAGTGCCCGATCAGTTGCGGCACCAGCCCCATGAGCACCATCCACAGATAGGCCTGGGCGGGCAAGCCCAGGACTTGCTGGCGCGTCGCCAGCACGATCACGACCAGGGTCAGGGCGGCGACTCCGTAGACGACCCAGGCATAGGTGACCAGGCTCCAGCGGGCGCGCAGGCGGCGACCGATCATCAGGTAGAAGGCGGCGGCCACCGCCCCAGCCAGTGCCAGGCCGTTGCCCAGCCACGGATCGGGGCGGTTGGGCGGATCGCCTGCCGAACTCACACCTACCAGAATACCTCCGCCAATGGCCAGCGCAATGCCCAGCAGCGTGGCGCGCTTGAGCCGCTCGCCAAGCGCCAGCGGAGCCAGCAACGCGACCCACAGGGGGCTGGTGGTGACCAGCGTCACGCTGTTCACTACCGCCGTATACTCCAGCGAGGTGATCCAGGTGGCGAAGTGCGCCGCCAGGAACAACCCCGACAGCACCGCCCAGGCTGTCTCGCGCCAGACGGCGGCCCGCAGTTCGGCGCGGTGACGCCGGAGCACCAGTGGCGTCAGGGCGATGGTTGCCACGCTCAGACGGGCGGCAGCCAGTACCAGCGAGGGCGCTTTGGCATCCTGCGCCAGCCGGATGAAGATCGCCGCGAAGGATACTGCGATCACGCCCACGAGCAGGGCAGCATAGGGCAACCAGGTGCCTCGCGCAGATGATTGTTGTGATGCGGCCATGTGCCCTCAACCGTCTTCTGCCACAGATGCGGGTGCCCTCACCGCCAGAAAATCCCGTTTCTGCGCGGCATCACCGCGCGGATGCCGCGCGCGCCGTCAACCACCACATCCATCGTCATTCCATATGAATGGGAGAGCGTTTCCTCGGTGAGCACTTCCAGCGGCTTGCCTCCCGCGATCACCCGTCCTTCTTTCATCACCACTACCTGATGGGCATAGAGCAAAGCGCTGTTGGGATTGTGCGACGAGATCACGAATGCTACCCGTTCCTGGGCCAGCGCTGCGACTGTTTCCAGCACGACCTGTTGGTTGCGCGGGTCGAGATGCGCTGTCGGCTCGTCGAGCAGCAGCACGTCGGTCTGCTGCGCCAGCCCTCGCGCAATAAGTGTCAGTTGCCGTTCGCCGCCGCTCAGTTCTGTGTACGGGCGATCGATCAGCGCCGACAGCCCCACTTGCTCGATGGCCTGCTCGACGATCTCGCGGTCGTGTCGCCCCGGTGTGCCCAAGAGGGGCAGATGCGGCGTGCGCCCCATCATGACTACCTCGCGCACGGTATACGCAAACACGGGCGTGTGCACCTGTGGCACCAGCCCCACACGGCGCGCCCGACGATGCGCCGGGATGTTGCGCAGGCGCTCCCCGTTGAGCCATACCTCGCCCGCCTGAGGCGTGCGCACACCGCTGAGAATTTCCAGCAGGGTGGTCTTGCCGCAGCCGTTGTGTCCCAGCAGATATAGAACTGTGTGGGCTGGCACAGCCAGGCTGACGTCGTCCAGCACGACCTGGCCGGGCACGTAGCTATAGCGCAATCCTTCGGCTTTGAGGACTATTGCCATCCGGTTTTGTTCACTCTCAGAATCACTAACAGCAACGGCACACCAACGATGCCCGTGAATACACCGAGCGGCACTTCACCCGCCCACAGTGTGCGGGCCATGGTGTCAATGAGCAGCAAGAATACAGCCCCCAGCGCGATAGTTGCCGGAATTAGGCGGCGATGATCGGGGCCGACCAGGGTGCGCGCCGCGTGCGGGATGACCAGCCCCACCCAGCCGATCACGCCGCTGACCGAGACGGCCATGGCTGTCATCACCGTGCTGACAACAATGATCATCAGTTTGAGGCGCGCGGGATTCAGCCCCAGGGTGCGCGCTTCGGCATCGCCCAGCGAGAGCACATTCAGCCGCCAGCGCACGCCGATCATGAAGAGTAGCCCTGCCAGCGTCACCAGCGCCAGCGCTGGAATGTCGCGGCGGGTCACGGCGGCCAGGCTGCCCAGCAGCCAGTAAGTGATCGCGGGCAGGCTATCCAACGGATCGGCCACGTACTTCAACAGGGAGGTCAATGAGTTGAAGAACGAACCGATCAGGATGCCCACCAGGGCCAGCACGATCAGCGGCGCGCTGTAGTACAGCCGGCTGACGAAGAAGGCCGCCAGCACCGCCACCAGGCCGAAGGCAAATGCCGACACGCGCACCACAAAAGGATCGGCATTGATCAGCAACATAAGGGCTGCGCCAAATCCTGCGCCGGAGGTCACGCCCAGGATGTTGGTGTCTACCAGGGGATTGCGAAAGATACCCTGGAACGCAGCGCCGGTCACTCCCAGGCTGGCCCCCACCAGCAGCGCGGCTGCGATACGCGGTAGACGGATGCGCGTCACCAGATTGTACTCGACAGTGGGGGCGAAATCCGCCTGTCGGCTATGCAGAGCGTAATCGCTCAATGCCTGTACAACCTGGTCAGGCGGAATTTCGTACCGTCCGATGCCGATCGCATAAATGGCCAGCGGCAAAGGCAGAGCCAGCAACAGCCAGTAGAACAGGCGCTGCCGGCTCTCACGCTGCCGCAACACAGGCACCCACCGTATCGTCAGAATACGCTGCATCACCTGCACAATGCCTGTGCCTCTTCCGCGGGCATGGCATACTCATAGAACCGATGGTAGAAAGATTGTACCTGTGCTGCGCAGTCAAGATTTTGATCCGGATGAAGCTTCTGGGCCATCCAGATGATGCCCAGGAGGGAGTCCGGCACTGGCGTGTCCCACGGCGAAATGAACTGCGGCAACTGATACACACGCCCTTCTTGCACTGCCCGCACGATCTGCCATTCTTCGGACGCGGTGATGGCCTCAACCGTTGCGCCGCCGTAGGTAGGCACGAAGATCACATCCGGGTCCCACAGCGCTACCTGTTCCAGGTTGACGTCGTTCCAGTAGCCGGTCAGTTCCTGGCTGACCGACACGCCCCCTGCCAGCTCAATCATGGCCGTCTGATACATGTCGCGGCTGACGGTGCGCAGCGGAGTCGTCCCAGAGAAGTACACGCGGGGCCGTATCGGCTGGGCGGCTGTCTGCGCGCCGATTCGTGTCACCGTCTCGTCGTAGAGATTGTTGAACTCTGCCGCCCGATTGGCTGCGTCTGGCCCCAGGATTGCGCCGGTTAACGTCATGGCTTCCTTCAGGCGTTCCGGTGTTTCGCCTTCAAAGCGGATCACAGGAATGCCCAGTTCCTCGACGGTCGAAATCCACTGAGTCCGCGCGCTGGCGAAAACGACATCGGGTCGCAAGGCTGCCAACTCTTCAACGTTGATCTCCTGCTGGCCGATCACCGACATGGCTGTAAAGCGCTGATCAAAGCCCGGATCAATGCGGCGCATGGCGTCCTTTGCAGCCGGTCCGCCCATGCCTACATACCCCGCCGCAACGATGCGATCGCGGGCACCGACAACGTAGGTGTAGTATGTAGCCACACCGTAGCCTGCCACGATTCGCCGTACAGGTTGCGGGATACGCACCGTCACTCCGCCCTGATCAACCACCTCGACCACTTCCGGCAATAGCTCGCGCTCGATGGCGATCTGCTGGCCGTCCGCCGAAACGACGAAACGCAGAAACCCGGCCTTAAGCGGCGTGTCGGGCGCAATGGAGTCGCCACAATGCTGGCTAGCTAGGTAACGCGCGGCCAGCCCTGGCAGGGGCATATAGACCCGGCTGATTGTCCTGCACTCGAAATCAATGGGCAGCTCTGCCTGTGTCTCCTCGACGAAGACCACATCAGCGCCAGGAAGCAGCGCGGTCAGTTCATCCGCGCTGCTGAAGCTGACTACCGAGTAGGCGAACTCAGGTTGCTGGGCGGCATAGGCGGCAGCCCATTCCTCCACAATGGCCTGAGCCGAAGCTACTGTCAGGATGGCAATTTCTGCGGTCTGAGTTGCCGCCTGTGCTGGCAAGGGAATGCTTCCCAGTACGATGAGCATCGCCATCGCGATCCCCAGGAAGCGAGTTAATGGGTGTATTGGCGTCATCGCGTTATTTTCCCTCAGCCCTCAATCACAATACAGGGATCAAGCGCAACCAGCCCTGGCGAGTTTCATTCGCCTCGGCCAAGGCGCGACTTGACCCCATGACCACGACCGACCCCGCGCCGTTCAGGGCAGTGAGCACGTCGGCAAAGCGGCGGAAATCATCCGCCGTCGTGCTCAGCACCTCCTCGCGCAGACGTTGCAGATCGTCGTCGGTGTCGCCGGCCAGATGCCATTGCAGCGAAGTGTACCCTTTGGCGTCTGGCAGCAGGTAGGCGTCAATGGCGCTGATGGTGCCGATGATGGCCTTGGTCAGTTCTTCCGGCGACAGCGTCAGGTCGCGCAGAAACTGCGCTGCCTGATCGTAGGTCTGCAGCGTCTGCAACAGGTTTGGATCGCGGTAGGAGAGGAAAGTCAGCACGCCAGAGCGCCGGTCGAAGGTGCAGAAACCGCCATATGCCCCGCCGTGCATGCGCACCCGCTCCCACAACCAGGTGGTGCTTAAGTAGCGCGTGATGACGAGGGCCGAACCGTGTAGCGTGTAGCCCAGCCTGTAGAGGTTGCCACCCTTGCCGACGTAGTTCACCTGCGCCGGTATCACCAGCCCTTCGTCTTGTTGCGGAAACTCAGGCCGCCAGACCTGCTGAGTCACCGGCGCGGCGGGTAACTCTCCCAGGAAAGCGGCGACCTGTGGCTCGACTGCCGCCCAGTTCGTCGCGTTGAGTGTGGCGTTGACCAGCATAGCATCGCGGTTGATCAACAGGCGGCGCATTGTCTCCAGCGTTTCGAGCACAGCGGACCAGTCGCGATCGATGCGCCCGATCAGGTCGCGCAGGAAGAACAGGTGACTCACTCCGCCCATTTGCTCCGCTGCCCACTCAGCCTCGCTGAAACGAGCGGACAGCCGTTGTTGTACTACTGCGTGCCCGGAAGGCACCAGCGTGGCTTCTTCTCCCGCTTTTTCCTCCAGCACAAGTTGCCGGAAGCGTTCGCGGTTGTCCAGCCGCACGGTGAGCAGCACATCGCGCAGAATGGCCAGCAGGTCCGGGACCTGGGCTACAGTCGCTTTACCGCGCAGGAACTGCCAGGTTACCGCCTGAGTGCCCTGACGCGGATGCAAGGCAAGGCCGTCGGGGCGAATGCCGCCCGTCTTACGCCCGATGCGGCGGGCGAGGCGGACATAGTCTTCGGTCTCGGTGCCCATCTCCAGCAACGCCCGCCCGAAGAGAGACACGTAGGGCAGCAGTTCCTGAGGGAGGGCGCGCAGGTTGAAGCCCAGGTCGAAATAGAAGATGCCGTTGGTGAACAGATCGTGGAACAGCACTGGCGTGCTAGCCTGCTGCCCGACAGCGATGGGAATGCGCTTGTTCTGGCGATCCAGATCGTTGAGCGTCAAGTGTGGGATGGTCGCCAGGGCTTCGGGCGAATCGGGCGTCTGTTGCAGGCGGTGCAGCGCGAGTGTCTCCTCGATAATGCGCTGCAGGGCCACATCGTCCATGCTGGCGCGGATGGCGGCCAGGCGCGCGCGTTCTGCTTCTTCGCGCTCGCGCGCCAGCGTCGGATCGGGTTGCAGCACAACAGTGGTACGGTGTGGGTTTTCCAGCAACATCGCGCGGATCAGGTTTTCGAACATGCGTGGCTCGTTGGTCAGGCGAGCTTTGATCTGCTGCAAGGGGGCTTCGAAAGCCAGGATTTCCAGCGGATCGCCGCCGTAAAGCCAGGACTGCATGACCCGCCAGCCAAGCATCAGGCCGCGCGGCAACCGTCCAGTGTTGTTCTCGCGCAGGGCGAATTCGACCGTGTTGAGCGACGCCTCGATCATCTCGCGGTCAATGCCGTTGGTGGCCAGGTTGCCCAGGGTCTGAAGCACCAGTGCTTCGATCTGATCGGCGTTGGTCGGATCGGCCCCGCGCAGGCCGGTTGAGAAAGTGCTCTGACACAGGTCGAGCGCCAGGCCAACGCCGGCCAGGTCTTCGCCCAGGCCAGAGTCGATCAGCGCTTTGCGCAGAGGGGACGCAGGCGTGCCGATGAGAATATGGTTGAGGATGGTCAACAGCAACAGCGTTTCGGAGTCTTTGGCCTCTGTCAGCGCCCAGTTGACCGTCACCTGGCCCTGGGGACGCTCGTCTTCGGGCTGTTCGTTGGTGGCAAAGCGATGCATGAACCGGCGCGGCGCGTCGAAGCGCGGCTGATGCAGATTTGGACGTGGCACGGCGATCGGCTCGAAGTCCTTCAGATAGTCATTGATCAGCCGCAGGCGTTCTTCGGGCGGATCGTCTCCGTAGAAGAAGATACGCGCATTGGAAGGGTGATAGTAGGTGGCATGGTAGGCGCGGAACTGCTCGTAGGTCAGGGCGGGGATCGCTTCCGGGTTGCCGCCGGAATCTTCATGATACATCGTATCCGGGAACAGTGACGCCTTGACGTACTGCTCCAGCAGATCGTCGGGGTCGGAGTAAGCCCCTTTCATCTCGTTGAAGACCACGCCCTTATAGGTCAGGGGTGCGTTGGGGTCTGTCAATTCGTAGTGCCAGCCTTCCTGCAGCAGCGTGTGGGGGGTGAGGCGCGGATAGAACACGGCATCCAGGTACACATCTACCAGGTTGTAGAAGTCCTGTAGGTTCTGGCTGGCTACCGGATACATTGTCTTGTCCGGGAAGGTCATGGCGTTGACGAAGGTCTGCAGGGAACCTTTGAGCAACTCCACAAACGGCTCTTTTACCGGGTATTTGCGCGATCCGCACAGCACCGAGTGCTCGATGATGTGGGGCAGGCCGGTTGAGTCTGGCGTGGGGGTAAAGAAGGTGATGCCAAATACCTTGTTCTCGTCGTCGTTCTCCATGGAAAGCAACTCGGCCCCCGTGCGCACATGGCGGAAGAGCCGCGCCGTCATGTGCAGTTCCGGGATCGAGCGCTCGCGCACCAACACAAATCCGTGAATTTCGGGCATGGCAACCTCTATTCTTGTCCGTCAATGCCGACCAGCGAGATTGTACCACCACTGACCGCTGAGTTGGTACGGGGGAATTGCCAGCGTCGCCTTGCGTGCCACCATTGACAAAGGGGGGGGCGTCCGCTACAATTCCGGTCACTCTGGCCGGACGCGGGGACTTGACCCTTGAGACGGGTTGGAGGGCATGGTAGAATCAATTTACCATGCCGACGTAGCTCAACCGGCAGAGCAAGCGCCTTGTAAGCGTTAGGTTATGGGTTCAAGTCCCATCGTCGGCTCTGTGGCGCTGAGCCATCTTAACAAACGGGTCGGTGTCCCGAGCGGCAAAGGGGGCGGACTGTAAATCCGCTGGCGGAATGCCTTCGCAGGTTCGAGTCCTGCCCGGCCCACCTGACAAGCCTGGCAGCTTGTACGCGCCTACGTAGCTCAGTCGGCAGAGCGCGCCCTTGGTAAGGGCGAGGTCATGGGTTCAAATCCCATCGTAGGCTTAGGAATGCAACCGACCGATCGTAGTCACGGAGCCTGCCCCTGGTGGGGGTGCATCTGGAGGAATTGAATTAGCAATGTCCAAAGGCAAATTTGAGCGCAAGAAGCCCCATGTGAATGTGGGGACGATCGGCCACATTGACCATGGCAAGAC
>OGCI01000138.1_pt1 | contig 91126 bp, 88 predicted proteins | sample 1570021 | NCBI WGS metagenome assembly OGCI01 (sample SAMN06264664, study PRJEB24512) | hot springs metagenome | isolation source: Hot spring water | place: South Africa: Tshipise | collected 2015-06-21
CCCCAATTTTGTCTAAACTCGAGTTCAGATTTTCTCCCACATAAGCGCCTAAAATAAGCAAATGAATGGCAGATTTATCCCACTCTCCTCTAACCCGCCAAAAATGTTTACAGTGTCGGTTGCTGCGGATAGCCGGTTTTTGGGATGGGCGCGGTTTTGTGGTTTAATTGCATTATGCGTTGGATTTACATTTCCCCTCATCTCGATGATGCTATTCTTTCTGCAGGGGGATTGATCTTCGATCAAGTTCACCAGGGACAACCGGTTGAGATTTGGACTGTTATGTGTGGTTTTCCTGAAGAGGGGAAGCTTTCACCTTTTGCGCAGTTTTTACATGCCCAATGGGGTTTTTCTTCAACGGCGGAGACGGTTCGTCTGCGCCGGTTGGAAGATCGTCGGGCTGCCGATCGCGTAGGCGCTCAGGTCTTCCATCTGGATATCCCGGATTGCATTTATCGTCGCAGCCCCGAAGGGGAGCCGCTCTATCCAATCGGTGTTTTCGTCGATCCTCATCCGGCAGATTCCGATCTGCCCAGACAGATCACCGATCGACTGCAAGCCGGCCTGACCCCTGAAGATGTCGTCGTGTGCCCCCTGGCGATCGGTGGACATGTCGATCATATTTTGACGCGAAAGGGGGTGGAGGGGCTGAAACGGCGCATATGGTATTACGCCGATGTGCCGTATGTATTGAATGAGCCGGGCGCCTTATCGCTTCTTGAAGGCAGCTATCGTTCTCAGCGCTTTTCGATTTCTCCCGAAGGGATGATCGCTTGGTTGGAGGCGGTTGAAGCCTATCGTTCTCAACTCTCCACCTTATTCCAAGATGTAGATAGCATGCGACGCTCGATCCGAGAATACGGGGAACAGGGTGTTCGGCTCTGGATGCAGCAGGCTGGCCGTTTCTCCTCCTAGCAAAGCTCAACAAACGCTAAGCCGGCACGTAGGGCCTGAGGGTAGCGATTTCCTGACGGAGTTGGCCGACGATGGTATGATATTCGTCTCCTAATCGAGAGACCTGTTCTTTTTTATGGGCCAACTCTCCTAGGGCTTGATAGAAACGCGCTGTGTGACGAAAACGACCGCGGAACAAGGCGCTCAGAGCAGCGAAGATCGATCCGAACGGCGAAGCAGCAATATTCAGGTGGGTTTGAGCAATCAGGCCGGCCTTCACTTCCTCGGCAAGTTGACGGCGCAAGAGCAATCCTTCATGCCGGATCATCCACAGGGCGAATAGGAACATCAGAAACCAACCGCTCCAGTCGAGGAGCGTGCCGAGCAGCAAGCCTCCCAGGCCTTGGAGGATGCTGGCCAGAGCATTGTGCATAGCATGGGTGAACATCGCTACGCTCAAGCCAAGCAGTGGCGCTAGGACTTTCATCGGCCGGCTGCGGCTCATGCGTGCTACAGCAAATCCAATGCCAGTGAATGCGGTGTAAAAGGGATGTTGCCATCCCACCAGGATCACTCGAACAAAGACCAGAAACCAGAATCCTTCCCAGCCACCCTCGCTAAACCCACGGTCGTAAATATAAAACGCGTTTTCGGCAGCTGTGAATCCAAGCGCCGTCACGCCGGCATAGATCATCCCATCCAGGATTGAGTCAAACTCATGACGAAACGCCAAGAAGACGATCAAAACGGCCAACCCTTTGAGAATCTCTTCAACAAATGGGGCGATCAGGATAGCCGTGGTGAGATCGGTGGCCCACTCTGAGCCGGTAAACAGGTAAACGCCGATGCCTAGAGCGGTATTGATCAGGAATGCACCTCCAGCCGCAATAAATGCTCCCCAAAAGAACACGGCACCCAACAAGATCTTCGGCTCTTTTTCGTATCGGTCTAGCCAGTACAAGAAAGCAGCAAACAAAAATGCGGGGACAAACCCGAAAAACAGTGCGCCGAGGAAGGCCATGCTTTTGTCCTTTCAACCGCCAGTTTGAGCTTCTTCTTTCATCTTTTCAGCCACTTTGCGGGCGATCATCCCAAAGCCGGCCCTGGGACTGGCGATCGTAGCCAGGACCACATCCAGAATGTCCGGCGCAATGCGTTTGATATTGCGCAGGCGTTGAGCCAGGAATCCCTCATTGGCTTGCGATCCCTTTTGATCTTCCTCCTCAAACATTTGGAGTTCCGATCTTAAGTCTTCTTTATCTGTTGGAGGGAGATTGGCCTGTGCGTCGAGGTCTTGATACACGCTGGCAAATTTCGGCGGCGCAGGAGCCACGTAGTTGTGATCTCCGGTCACGATCAAACTGTTTTCCAGGTTGCCCCCTATCACTACACTTCCATTGCCGGCATAGATCACTTGATCGCGTCCTACAGCCTGACTTTTGGCTGGACGGCGTTTCTTGTTGGTGCTTCTCATGAGCGTTCTCCGATGGAAAAAGTATGATCCTTAGGGATATGGAGCTTCAGCTAAACGTCGGGGCAATCGCCACGCGAAAGCCCAAATCATCATTGAAGGTAAGGGGAATAGACCAATTGAAAAATGTAGTGCGAGCAAACCATTGGTAGCCGATCCACGATCCTCCACGTAAGATTCGATAACGTTGATCATCGTCGTACCAGGAATGAGTCCATTCCCAAACGTTTCCACTCATGTCCCAAACGCCGAATGGGCTAGCACCTTGAGGGAAGGCACACACAGAAGTCGTGCCGCCCAAGCCAGAACCGCCCGGATCGCTATCCCACGTGTTGGCAGCGGTTTTGTCAAAGCCATCGCCCCATGGATACTCGTAGCCGGTAGCGCCGCGCGCAGCGTATTCCCATTCTAATGTTGTTGGCAGGCGCACGGTGTATCCAGTGGGTATGGAGACCACGTTTTTGGCCAGCCAATTGCAATAGGCTTCTGCCTCATACCAACAGATCCCTACCACCGGGAAAATAGGATTGCCCAATTCGATGTTGTACCAGTAATAGGGAGCATTGCGTCGCGACAGAGGCCGATGTTCTAGCCAATCCCGTTCGATAGGATCGAGGGTGCGTTCATCGTAGGTTCCTGTTCGCCAAGCCCAACCGTTCTCGCTCCAAAACTCGCGATTTTGATAGCCGCCGGCCTGGACGAAGCGGGCGAATTGGGCGTTGGTCACCGGATACTTGCCTAGCCAGAAGCGATACCTCAATTGTCCTTTTTCCTTCCTTGTCCCAAACAGGAACTCGCCGGCCGGCACTTCGACGAATCGGTCTAAATCGATCGGGCGCCACCCCAAACGGCCCAATAGCAATCCCGCCCGCCGCCGTAGTTCTGGAGCCACCTGGGCATGTTGCATGGTCGATACCAAGGCCTGTACCGTGCGGTCTTTCGTTTGGAGTGGGACGCCGCCAGGCCAGGTATCCAGCACAGCCTCGCCGGCCAAGATCACCGCCTCGCCCGGTGCACCTGCTTGGGCTTCCAATAAGCGTTCCACCACTTCGCCGGCAACTTTTGGGAGTTGCTGACGAATGCCCAGATAGCCGATGGTCAACAGCGTGGGCTCACGCCAGGCCTGCTCTCCGACATGCTGGATCAATTTGTCCACAATCGGGGCGGCATTTCCTTGGCCGAGCAGTGCCAAAGCAACAGCTGAAAGATATTCCTCAAACGTCAGATGGATAAAGCCGAATTCTCCGGGGCCCCGTTCTAGCAACAGAGCAGCGTGTTCGCGCACATCTTGCAAGAATTGATGAGCAGCCTTTTCAGGCGCAGGGTTACCTTGTTCGCGGAAGAGCTCTTCCAATTTTCGGCTCAGATCGCCACGGTTGACTAAGCCGATCCCAGGGTTGGTCTCGTGCATCCACAGGGCCAGGGGTGCCAGGATGCGTATTGTTTGCAATTCATCCAGATCGCGGCCAGGAGCGCGCCCGCTCAGGGAACGGGCACGATTCCAAGTGGAAAGCAGGGTGGTGACATATTGGTCGTAGAGTTGCACGCGGCGCTCGGGCAGGGTAACGCCTTGGCGCTTCATTAGCGCGAGGATGGTGAGCAGGAGAGGGGTGGCTGCCAAGCGCCGTACACCAGGATTGCGATAGATCGCATCGAGCAATTCACGCCGGTCCTGTTCAGCATCAATGCGGGCGATGAAGGTGTCGCCTTGGGCCTGCTTTTCAATGGTGGTGGTCCAGCGATAGACAAATTCCTCGATCTCGTCGTCGTCAAAATCCACCAGCGTGCATTCGATCAGGCCTTCGGCTGCGGGGCGCACGGCGCGATACCCAACGATGCGGCTGGTGAGGACAAATTTATTGCCCTGCCGGCGATGAAAAGCAAAGAAATCCACCACCCGTTCGACCACCGTGTTGCGCAGATTCAGATCGCGAACTTCATCCAGACCGTCGAGCAGGATCAGAGCACGGCCGCTTTGCAGCGCTTCGTGCAACATTGGGCCGATGCCGGCCTCGGCGCCGATATCGGAGAAGTAGCTGGCAATAAACTCATCCAAGCGGATGTCTTCTTCTTGAAGAGCGTTGGCATACACAGAGAGCGGCAGCAAGATGGGCAAGCGATTGTTCAAGCCGAGCGCCTCACCCTCGCCGCGCGCCAGACGCAAGGCCAAGTATTTCAGGAACGTGGTTTTGCCGGCCCCCGGATCGCCGAGCACGATCAGGCCGGGGTGGGCACGAAGGATATCCAGCAGGGGAACAGGATCGCTCAGCCGTAGGGGGTGGGCGCTTTCGTCTATTGGGGCGCGGCCAGCCAGACTAAGTTCGCGCTTCCACGTTTCGCCGTTAGGGAGTTCAAGACGAGCCTTAAGAGGAACGTACACATCAAGGAGCCCTAGTTTTAGAGGAATGCGATCCAAAACCCCCATGCCTTTTAGGCTAAGGTAACTGTGTCGATCGAGCAGATAGGTGAGGTAGGAGACCGTAGCCCTTTGTAGATCGGGAGTGGGCAACGTGGATGGAACCCCACGCCAGAGCCGGTCTGCGATAATCACTGTCTGGGCATGGACGATAGTGCTATCACGGACATCTCCCTGTACAGCCAAGCTGGCATCTCCGGCTTGCACAGTCTGATCTCGCCCAACGATGTGTTGTCGGTTGAGCAAAGCGGCTTGAATGGCTTGCACTTGCGCCCGAAGTTCGTCTAGCTTTTGGTTGACGATCTCGTCGCCCAATTCCGGTCGCAGATTTTCTAAGCTGGCTATTTTGGCCTGTAACTCGGCCAGGCTTTCCTTTCGCCCGGACATGAAGCCCTCCACGCATTTTAGGGCAATTTTATCGAATTTACCATCAGCTTGCTTTGCAGTCTTGTAAGGCGAGATTTTCCTAAATCCATGGGAGAAAAGCATCTCGATTAACAATGCGGATGCGGCGATCTTCAAGGCGGATGGCGCCGGTTTGTTCCAGCTCTTTGAGCGAGCGGGCCACCACTTCGCGAACGGTACCCAAATGGGCGGCCATCTGCTCTTGGGTGATGCGAGTTAGGATGATCCCTTGTTCGTCGGCCGGCAGTTCGCTGAGGAAGCGCGCCAGACGGTGGGTAATCTGATAGAAAGCCATCTCGCTGAGGGCGTCAACCATGGAACGCAACAGGCGCCCAAAATTCAGGATCACCTTCTGGGCAAAAGGAGGGTGCTGCAAGATCAGCTCGCGCAGGGTGGTGCTCGGCACCAGCCAAACCCGACATTGCTCCAGCGCCTCAACATTCACCGGGTTCGGGCCGCCATCAAAGGCCGGAACCTCGGCAAAGGTTTCTCCTGGGTGCAAAACGCGAATAATCAGTTGCTTGCCCTTCGTCGAAAGGCGATAAATCTTGGCGCTTCCCGATAACAGCAAATACATGCCTTCACATGGGTCGCCTTCCAAGAACAGGATTTCGCCACGTTCATATTGACGCAAATGCATACAGCGGGCGACCTGCTCAATCAGGCTCTCCGGCATTGTGTCAAAGTATTCATGCTTTCGTAGGAAATTCAATCTTGTTTGGAAATCGGATACCAGGAAGCGCATGCCTTAGCCATGACCGGTAAGTAGAACCTCATCTCCCCCGCGCTGAATTTCCCATGGATAGATGATGAAAGCATCCGTGATTGCTGCATAATAATCGGGGCGGGCGTTCCCAAACAAGTTACGATAGGGATTGAAATGTAGGACGCACGTCTCCGGAAAACCGCCAGCTAGCGAGACCCGATTCTTAACAGCGGTGATGGTGCGTCCGGAACCCCATACGTCGTCCACGATTAATGTTGGACGACCCCGCAGCAATTCATCTGACGGAAATTGCAAGAATTCCGGCCAGGCCAGCTTGGCTTGAGGGCCGCCAATTTGAGAGGGGAAGTCAACAGCAGCGGTGAGCACGTGGGTAATATCCAGCGCCTGGGCCAGCAAACCGCCCGGAATAATGCCGCCGCGAGTGATCATGACCATCGCGGTAAACTCACGACGGAACTGAGGAATGAGATGATCGATCAAGCGATCCACCTCTTCCCAAGTGATAAATTCACGACGAGCATTTGGCAACATACCCTAATCCAACATCCTGGCCGGCGGAACAGACACTACTATCTTAGGATCGGTTGTTCACCGAACAGAACACTCCCAATCAAAGTTAGATTGCAACAGAGAATGGGCCAGAGATATGTTGATTATAGCAAATTATTTTCGCACTGCTACCATTAATCCATCACGAATCGGGACAATCATGGCAATCCAGTCCGAGGACTGGGTGAGGTAGCGAGTCGCCTGGCGAATGGCCTGAGTGGATGGCGAGTTATCGGAGGGGTCAAGGACGCGCCCGTTCCAGAGCATATTGTCCAGGATGAGGACCCCGCCCGGTCGAAGTTTCTGCTCGATCACGGGCAGGGATTCGGGATAACCGATCTTATCGATATCGTTGAAGATCAGATCGAACGGGCCTTCGGTCTCTCTTAACGTTTGAACGGCTTCGCCCACCCGATAAGTGATTACTTCCTCGTAGCCCAACAGGCTCAGATGGCGGCGTGCCTGCTCGGAGAGCGCTGCATCCCATCCTACGTGGAAGACTTGTCCTCCACCGTTTTCTTGGACCGCTCGGGCAAACCAGGCGGTCGAGTAGCCGTAGCCCGATCCCATTTCGAACACTCGTCGTGCCCCGATCAGGCGGGCGACCAAGTAGCAAAAATAGCCGGAAGCTGGACCGATGATCGGGAAATCAGTCTGTTTTGCCAGGTCTTCCATGCGTTGCATTTCTTCGGGCCGGGACGGGACGAGGTTATCTAGATAGTCGCTTAGATAGGGGGAAAAGAGGGGAAGAGGCATTGCGGCTTGCTCCTTGAGCGATGACCGGTTACAGACGGATGTTCAGCGTTATCTGAACGTTTTGCAAGACCATTTTTGCGCACCTCATGCCTGCCAATTCACGCGGATGATCGGGCAGAGGAAGGATGTGGAATTATAACAGGCTGATGGGGTCGATCTCGATCCGCCACTCTGGCAGGGGGAGCAGGTGGCGCACCAGCGAGACGGGATTGGGGCCGCGGAGGATCACCTGCCAACGATAGAGGTTGTCCCATTTTGTGAAGAAACAAGGCACGGCCAGGATGGTGGTTTGAGAGCGTCCCTCGGCGATAGTTTGCTCGTGCAGGAGGCGCTGTAGGCGTTGGGTTTCTGCTTGGGCATGGGCGGCATCGTGATGGCGGTATTCGAGGCGCGCCAGGCGCTCAAAAGGGGGGTAGCCCAGTCGCCGGCGTTGTTCTAACTCGTATTCATAGAAGCCGTCTACATCGTGTTGGGCAGCAGCTCGGATGACGTAATGGTCAGGGGTGAAGGTTTGCAGAATCACTCGCCCGCCGCGCTCAGAACGCCCAGCCCGTCCGGCGACTTGGGTAAGGACGTGAAAGGCCCGTTCAGCAGCGAAGGGATCGGGTAGGTTGAGACCGACATCGGCCAGGATGATGCCCACCACGGTCACCAGGGGCAAGTCTAGGCCTTTGGCTAGCATTTGGGTGCCGATCAGGATGTCCGCTTGATGATTGGCAAAGTGGGTAAGGATCAGGTGATGGGCGTCTTTGGTTCGGGTGGTTTCCCAATCCCAGCGCAGGGTGCGGGCTTGAGGGAATAGCGCCTGCACTTCGCTCTCTACTCGTTCAGTGCCCAGCCCGTAGTGACGGATTTGATCGCTGTTACAGGTTGGGCAGCGTTTTGGCATCTGGCGCTTGTAGCCGCAGCGATGGCAGAGGAGGGAGGGGGTGGAATGTCCGGGGAGTTGGGCATGATAGGTGAGAGACGTTTCACAGCGCGGACAGGTGAGGGCGGCGCCGCAAGTGCGACAGAAAACATAGCTAGCGCTGCCGCGGCGGTTGAGGAATAGGATGGCCTGCTCTTGGCGCAGGAGCGCTTCGGCCAATGCCTCGACCAGCAGCCGGCTGAAAATGCTGCGGTTGCCGGCCTGCAGCTCGATGCGCATATCTACCACACTCACCGGCGGGAGGTGCCGAGCGATGATGCGCCGGGGCAGGGAAAGCAGGCGCATTCGTTGGGAGTGGCCATGGATGGAGGTCGCGTTGATGGCATGAAAGCGCTGCTCCACGGTGGGCGTGGCCGATCCCATCACAAAGACTGCGCCACATAGGCGGGCGTATTCTCGGGCAGCGGTGACAGCATGGTAGAACGGTGGTTCCGATTGATAGTAGGAGCTATCGTGGCATTCATCGACCACAATTAGGCCAACGTTGGGTAGAGGCGCAAAGAGGGCGGAGCGCGGGCCGATGATCACTTGCAGATCTCCTTGGCGGGCGCGTCGCCAGGTGTCGTAGCGTTCGCCTTCGGAGAGTTGGGAATGCAAAACGCCCACCCGGCCAGGAAAGCGCCCTAAGAAGCGCCGCACGGTTTGCGGCGTGAGAGCGATCTCTGGAACCAGGATGATCGCCTGACGGTTGTGACGCAAAGTAGCCTCAGCAGCGCGCAGGTAGAGCTCGGTCTTGCCAGAGCCGGTGACGCCGTGCAGCAGAAAACTTGCCGGCTGGTTTTGTAGCTCCTGCAGGGCGGCCAGGATCGCTTGGAGCGCTGTTTCCTGTTCCGAGGTCAGGGTGAGATCGGTGATGGTCTCCTCGGGTTCGATTCGCTGGAGCGGGTCACGGAATGTTTCGGCGGCAAACAGGCGGATCAGGCCGCGTTGTTCCAGGTAGTGGAGATCGGGGGTGGTACAGCCGCTTTCGGCACATACCCAAGAGACGTTGACCGGCTCGGAAGTGAGCAGAAGAAATTGCAGAGCGGCTTGACGGCGGGCTTGAGCTTGCCCGGTGCCTAGGTTGGACAGAGCGGCCGCAGCCTGGTCCGGCGGGACGGCTAGTTGGGCCATGCGGGCGAACTTGGGGCGGGTGCGCGCCGGCAGGAGCAGCGACCGCTTTTGCAGCAGGCCGCGTTGCGCTAGGCGGTCGGCCGATCGACGCCACTCCAGGCGAGGCAAGCAACGGTCGATCTGGCGCCCGCGCAGGGGGCCGCGCCTCTGAAGCAGATGGAGCAACCGCTGTTCTATGGTTGATAGGCCGTCAAGAGAGATCGGTTCGGCGAGCAAGGTGTATAGGACGTCTGCTCGCTGGTTAAGGCCGGCCGGCAGCATCAAGCCAATGATGGCCGAGAGGGGTTGCACGTAGTATTCGCTAAGCCAACGGGCGAGCTGAATCTGAGGGGGGGTGAGAACCGGCTGAGGGTCCAGGAGAGAGGCGATGGATTTGGTTTTAGCAGTCGAGGGGCGTTCAAGCAATTCGAGGACGACGCCCTGGACGATCTGTTGGCGAAATGGGACGGTGATCAGCGAACCAGGGTAGATTTGGCCGGCCAGGTCGGGAGGGATGGAGTAATCGAACTCGCCGCTGATCGCCGGCAGGTTGACGGCCACGCGGGCAAACATGCGGTCAGCAGGCCGAGGACTTTAGGACAACGGCGGCGCCGTATCCGACCACCTGGTGGAAGTCGCCGGTAACATCGCCCGATGTGGCGTAGTGGAGGACTTGAACGCGATCGGCGCCTAATGCGCGCGCCGCCCAGAGCACAGCCGCTACAGCAGCATGACCACAGGCGTACCCCTTACCCGTGTATTCAGCTTCAAAGATGGCGTTCGGGTCGAAGGATTCAAAGCGTCGCAGCATTTCGGAGTCGAGTTGGCGGGCCGTGGCCTGGTCGTAGAAATGGGAGAGATCGGTGCTAGCGACCAGCAGAGCGTTCTTCCCTTTCAGAACGGCCGCCAAAGCTCGGCCGAGGCCGTGGGCGGTCTCTGGTTCTTGGGCGCGGATCATGACCGGGATCAGGGTGAATTCTCGACTCAGGGCGCGCTGGAGGAAGGGAAGTTCGATCTCTAGAGAGTGCTCGCGATCGCGGGCAATGGGGAAGAGTCCGAAGCCCAGCTCGGATTTCAGGTGAACGTCTAGGGCGAGCAGGGCTTCTTTATCGGTGGGGATGGGACCAAGAGGGGTGTAGTAGGCGGCGTGGGCCGTGGTGAGCAGGGGATGAGGGTCGTAGTTGTGATAGGGAGACACCACAGCCACGGCATCCAAGGCCAAACCGCGGATGGCTGCGAAGGCGTATCCTGCCACGGGGCCGCTATAGCGATGGCCAGCATGGGGAGCGATCAGGGCGATTACTTGACCTTCTAGGCGAGGTAGGCGTGCGCTATCAAGGTAGGTATCTACGGCGCGGGCCAGACGCACCGGATCGCCTTCGTACCAGGTTCCGGCGATTGGAGAAGGACGAAGTTCCGTGAGCATCATCGAAACTATTGTAGCACAAGAGCGCAGCTTCTTTCAAGGCGGAGCGAGGATGTTCTAAAAAATACCACTCTGTCCTTGCCATGACGCATTCGAGGGCTGGAATTACACAACCCCTTGCGGGCGCCAAAGAACGACTCGACCAAATGGCGATAGGTGACCTGATGAGCTTGGTAATCCGCCTGGACTTGCCGGCGCACTGGGCGACGCGCCTCCCGATGCAGGCTCTCTTGCACTCGCATCATGGCTTTTCCTCCCCCCGCATCTATCCAAGCCCATCCCTGCGTGTCCATCCCACACAGAGCGTCTCCCACCACCAAGCAGTCTTCCTTCAGCCCATGGTCGCCTGCTTCCTGCTACCAACCGTCATAGCACTCGCTCATCGGTATACGCCGTCCCCAAGCGCGCCCCAAGCAACTCCCATCCTGTTCGGGATATCGCCGCCACGGCGACGACTTGGATATGGGCGTGGACCTGCCGCGCTTGACTGCCTGGTCGCCATGCTTGGGTGAGCGGTGTGACAAACCCGACCCCAATGCCCGCTCCAAGTTCGCCTCCTTTCAGCTTGCTCAACGCATACCAAAACGTCCCTGGTCCCGCAAGGTAATGAATATTTGGCCGGTATGGCCCGAGAGAGGCACGGCGAGAGGATGAAATGAGCGGCTCGCTTTCGTTAGAGCGGCTTGGAACGCTGCTTCAGGTGACGATCGTCGTAGCATTGGTCGTTCTGGTTGATCGTTGGATTCGTCAGCGGCGCTTTAGGATGATGGAAACCTAAATCGTGCTCACCGCTGCGCTACAAACCGGCGAGTTCTGCAACGACATCTTCGAGATTTGGGCGAAGAAGATAGAGCTTCAGCGCTCCAAGAGCGCTCGGCGGGTGACTTGGAAGGCCAAGGTGGGGAGATTGGAGAGGTCGAACCAACCTACGGCATCGGCGTCATCGCCGGCCATGAGCTGGCCGGATTGGACTTGGGCTGCGTAGAGGATCACGATGTCGGCGCCGCGTTCGTGCTCTCGGCCGGCAATCACGTCGAGCACCCGAGTTACACGCACGGTGAGGCCGGTTTCTTCGAGGCATTCACGCGCAGCGGCTTCGGCCGGGTCTTCGCCAGCGTTGACGAAGCCGGCCGGCAGGGTCCATAGGCCTCGGAATGGCTCGTTGACGCGGCGGACAAGCAGCACTTTGCCATCTTGTTCCACCAGCACCGCTGCGGCTACTTTGGGATCGGCGAAGTAAATCCAGCCGCAGTTGGGGCAGACCGGCCGTGTTTTGCCAAAGGTGAATTGGTGGGTGATGGGGGTGCTGCATTGGGGGCAGTAGTTTACCTGGGTGAAGGCCATAGATCATCAGGCGCGCCATTTGCGGGCCGTGGTGTAGCGCACGATCAGCATCGTTGCCGCTCCTAGCAGAGCGAGCAGGCCGAAGAGGATCTGCCCGCGAGCGAGAAGGAGGGAGAGGGGCGCTTCTTGTGGAACGTTGGAGAGGGGCTCGGCTGCGATGCGCAGGGAGGAATAATCTTCTTCTGGGATGGGGGTGGCGGGGGTGAGGTTTTCTTGGAGTTCCTGGGCAAGTGCTTTGGGGGTGTGGGGCGGCTCCGGTGACGGTTGTTCTTCCAGCGTGGCCGCCATCAGGGCCGGGGCAGCCGGCCCTGCTTCTGCCATCGGCATAGCGGCCGGCACTGGGAAGGGAACTTGCCTGACAAGGAAGACGAGAAGGAAGAGGAAGGTTGCAAAGGCGGTTGCCAGGCGCAGAACTGGGTAGAAGCGCGGCAGGGGAGGACGGCGACTGACCATCTGAGGGGTGAGGCTGAAGTTGCGTGGGGAGCGCCGGCGGGGGAGTTGGCGGAGGAGCGCTCGGGTTTCGCGCAGGGCTTGGAGGGCAGCAGCCAGCTCGGAGTCCGAAGAGAGGCGGGCCTCGAGGTGGATCGCTTCGTCGGGAGATAGACGGCCGTCGAGATATTCGGAGAGTCGTTCGAGGTCGCGTTGGTTCATGCGTTTTTCTCGTTCCTCAGACGGAAGGCAGAGGGCAAAAGTTCCCAGAAGTCCTGTAAACACTCTCGCAGGCGCAAGCGAGCACGCGCCAGGCGGCTTTTGATGGTGCCGATCGGAAGGCGCAAGGCGTGGGCTATCTCTAGGTAGTCCAATCCTTCGATGTCAGCTAGGACTACCACCAGGCGGAAGTCGGTGGGCAGGGCGTCTAGACAGTGTTGGATGGCGTGTTCCAGTTCTTGGGCTTCGAGTTGTTGGTCGGGCGTGAGGGCTGAGTCGGTCAGCCAGCGCGTGGTTTCGAGGTCGTCGCCCTGGTCGGTTTGGGGTTCCAGCGGAGCGGTGGGCCGGCGTTTGCGGCGGCGGAGCTCGTCGTAGCAGGCGTTGGTGACGATGCGTAGCAGCCAGGCTTTGAAGGATCCGCCTCGGTAGGAGGGAAGGGCTTGGAAGGCCGAGAGGAAGGCTTCTTGGGAGGCGTCGGCAGCCGCTTCTTCTTCTCCTAGGATGCGTAGGGCAGCGTTGAAGACCATGTCCTGGTAATGTAAGACAAGGGTGTTGAAGGCGTTGAGATCGCCGCGCTGCGCCGAGGCAATGAGATGGGATTCGTTCATGGGCGAATCGGTGTGGGAATTTTATCAAGGTTTGGTGGGAGAGGGAGGAGGTGGTTTTGAGGCGGGTGGTGTTAAAACACCAAACCATCTGTCCGATGCAAGGGATGCATGGTGAACGGGAGGTGGGAAGGCAGGAGAAGTTCCCTAGGTTAGGTGAGGGGATCGGCGGGTGGGTTTCCCTGGCTTAGCATGGGGAGGACGTCGCCTGATAGGTGCGAGAAACCAGTTGATCGAAGGTGGTGCTCTTTAGGCGGTTGACCAGTTCGCGTTGGGCTTCGCACCACACGGGGCGCAGTGGGCAGTCTTCGCTGAAGGAGCAGTTGTTAGCGTCTCCTACGCACTCGTTGAGTTGGATGGGGCCGTCAATGGCTTCGATCACTTCGAGCAAGGTGATGTCTTTGGGGTCGCGGGCCAGGGTCACACCGCCGCGGGCGCCGCGTGAGGTGTGGAGCAAGCCGGCGATGGAAAGTTGAGAGATGATCTTGGCAAGGAAAGAGGGGGGGATGTGTTGTGCTTGGGCTACTGTACTGGTCGCCGCACGCCGATTGGGACCCAACTGGGCAAGATAAAGCACGGCTCGAACAGCATAATCAGCTTGACGGGTGATTTGCATGATCGAACACCTCTCTAGGGCAATCTTGATAATGCTTGTCTACTTTTGTGTATTTTATTGTGAAATTGTATCCCAAGCAAGTGATGGAGGTCACAGACTAAATATGACCTTTTACTCCGATTTTTGTATGTTGATCGGGGAGAGAGAATCGGCCAAGCAGGTCGGCGGTTAGCGGGTAAGGGTGAGGTTGCCAGCGCCGATGTTGATCAGGAAGGTAAGGGCCGGCCCGTCGCCGCGTTGGATGTAGGTGTTGTTGTTTTGGGACCAGGTCGGGCCGGCGTGGACGTTGGTCAGGTTGCTCTCGACGGTCACCACGGAGGGGACTCCTTCTGGGATGATCAGGATCAGGTTGCATAGGCCGGCATCCACGGTTACCACCCCCGATCGGCGTTGTTGGCCGGAGAAGTCGAGGGTGTAATCGCCGGCGCCACCTTGGAAGATGAGCGTGCCGAAATTGGCCCACCCCAGGCCGGCGATGGAGATGCGAGAAGCGCCGGTTTGGTAGCGAAAGATGGCCAGCTCGGCCGGATTGGGTTCGGAGAACGAGAGTTGAACGCGCGCTGCCCCATCTTGGATGGCAAGTCCGGTCAGAGCTAGGCCGCCCAGCTCGAAATGGCCCTGATAGGCGCCGGCTTCGATGGTCAGGTCCAAGGGAACGCCCTGGGCAAGGCGGAGATCCCAGATGTGGACCAAGTTGGAGAGGGGAGGAAAGCCGGTCAAGGCGCCTTGGCCGGCCTGCAAGCGAATGCGCTCGCCCTCGGTCTGGAGGGTCGGTTGGAGGGCGCTGTAGTTGTAGGTGGCGGTTCCTTCGACCAGAGCGTCGGCTGCGCCGGGAGCAAGGATTAGCTCTCCTGCACCGAAAGTCAAGGTCAAGCGCGCCGGCAGAGTGGAGGGCGGCGGGATGGAAATCGCCTGGGTGACTTCGGGTTCGGGGGAAAGCGGGACAGGTAGAGGAACGCCTGGCCCACACCCCCCTGCGAGAAAGCTCACCCACAGCAACACTCGAAGGATACGGTTCATCGGCTCAGCTAGCTTATCCGCGGGCCGTGCTGTACTCGTCCAGCCAGGCGATCAGGCGGCGGAAGAATCGTTCTTTCTCCAATTCGTTGTGCAGTTCGTGATACCAGCCGTCCCATAGCTCGGTGGTAACATAGAACGGCGCTGCAGCTCCAAATCGACGGCTGGCTTCGGCGGAGGTCAGGCGGTCGGCGGTGCCGTGGACCAAGAGCATGGGGAGTGGGAAATCGGCGGCGTGGTCCAGGGCATAGAGGCCGGCGTCGAACAGGCTGACGAACAGGCGGGCCGAGATTTTGTCGTGGACCAGGGGATCCTGCTCATAGGCCTGCACCACTTGGGGATCGCGCGAGAGGGCGGCGGTCTCCAGGCCGCTGGCCTGGGTGAAGGAGGGGATAAGATTGTTCATCAAGCGTCCTAGCTTCACTTTGATGGCTGGCGGCTGAAAGGCCAATTCCAAAAAGGGAGCGGTAGCAACGGCGCCGTTCAGGTTGGATGGGCGGCGGAGGGGATAGTTGATCACTAGGTTGCCGCCCATGCTGTGGCCGTAGAGGAAGCAAGGCCGATCAGGGTAGCGCTCCTCGATCTGCTTGAGAAAGGAGCTGATGTCATCGAGCAGCGCTTCATAGGAGGGCGTATGGCCGCGCGGCCCGCCAGATCGGCCATGACCACGGTGGTCGAAACCGAGCAGGGCGTAGCCGGCCTCCGTCAGGGTTGCGCCTACATGTTCGTAGCGCCCAATGTGTTCACCCAGGCCGTGGATCAGCCCGATGGCTGCTTTGGGAGGGACGTCAGGCAGCCAAGCTTTGGCAAACATGTTCAATCCATCCGACGAGGTCCATTGCCATTCCAGGGTGTTCATGTTGATGCTCCTTTCATCTCCGATCAAGTTGAGCGGGTTTTCCAACACGGAGAGCCATTGTCGGCCGAGGACGGTTTGCGGGGAAATGCCAGGCCTAGAGGAGAGGCTCAGCCAATCCGCGCTGAGTAAATGGGATAGCGCTCTCCGGTGCGGATGAAGCCCATTTTGTGGTACACGGCCAGCGACGAGCGGTTGGTAGCTTGGGTGTTGACCGACAGCGAGGACAGGCCGCGCCGCCGGGCTTCCATAATCAGGTGGGCCACCAAAAGTGACCCTAGGCCGCGGCCTTGCGTCTCTTGTCGGACTGCTAGGCGGGCCAGATGCGCTCCGGCGGGTTTGGCTGTCGAGAGTTGGTATCCTAATAAGCGGCTGTCTGCCTCGAGGACGGTGGCGAAGATGGCCTGCTCGAAAGCGATGGTTAATTCTTCTGCCGGCAGTTGCCAGAGGGGGGCAAAGGCATCGCGGTCCACTTCTAAAACGGCGGGCAGATCGTTCCGATGCATCGGACGGAGGCTAATGCCCGGGGGGAGGGGAGGCAATAGGACGGGCTGGCCGCGCCATTCCAGCATCACGATATCCTGCTGGTACGAGAATTCAGTGTAGGGCAGAAGCTCATGCAGCCAGTCGTGCAGAGCGAGAATGCCGACATCGATCACATTGGCATGTGCCAATTCAGCGCGGGCAACGTTCCACAGGGCGCGCCAGGCATCCATGGCCGAGATCGCTTTCCCGACAGCAAATAGCCGAACCCAAGCCACTTGGAAGGCTTGGGGGGGACATGCCAGCGCTGCTAGAAGTCGATCGGCCTTTTCCAACACCCAGAAGTGGGACGAGCCTAACCAGTCTAGCGGAAGGCACCAATCCAGATGACGGTGGGCTTGGCTGCTATGGAAGAGCAGGTCGGAAAGGGCCGGCCGGTCCTGCAGCGTGGCAGACCGAACGCGAATCGCAAGATCGATCATCGAATGCGCAGCAGGAGTCTGAGAACACGCTGGAATAGGGTGGGCCGCTCAAGGGCGCCCAACCAACTTAGCATCTGAATAGCCGATTCGTACCATTTTCCTTGTTTCAGATAGATGGAGGCGATGGATTTCAGCGTTAGGGCATACAGGTCGTTTGGGCCGCTTTGTTCGAGGAGGTCTGCTGCGCGCTGATAGAGCTCCAGCGCCGAGTCAAACTTGCGCAGGGCTTCAAGGGCGGCGGCCTGGTTTAGCAAAGCAGTTGCCTGGCGTGTTCGGTCGCCGTGGGCTTGGAAGACCGAATCGGTGCCGGCGGCTGCCTGCCAAGCCTGTTCGGGCAGATTGGCCTTGAGCAGCGCCACGCTGCGGTTGTTGGCCATCTCGGCCGCTTTTAGTTCATCATCTTGCTCTTGAAAGAGCTGACGAGCTTGGTCAAATCGGCGTGCTGCTTCGGTATAGTCCTGGTTTCGGTAAAGGTCTTCGCCTTCCCTGGCCAGTTGATGTGGATCGAGAGGGGACATAGGCGCTTGGTTGATCGCAGGTCGATGGGTTCAAAAGGTAATGTCCAGCAGGCCTTCGGCAACAGCGCGCAGACGATCCCGTGAGAGATCGCTCAGTTTGCGTGCCAGTTCCAGATAGGGGACGTTCACCGGTTGCGTCACAAAGGCACGCAGGTCAGGGGGCAGTTTCAAGAAATTGCGAATGGCTTTTTGTTCGTTTATCCATTGGCCAATCGGGCCATTTTTGTCAAAGATCTCCTCCATGCGGTGGTTGACGGCCTCCAGCAGCACTTCCAGGTTGGGCAGCGGGATGGGGCGCTCGCCCAGCTCATATGATTTCAAACGACTGGCTGGGATCCCTGTCTCCTGCGCAAGTTGGCGCAAGGATTTGTTGGCGTTCTCGCGCGCTTGGCGCAGCAAGGCGCCGATCATCCGCTGGCGGATGATCATCAACTGGGGCAGGTTGATGGATGCGGTGGGTGGGTCATCATCTGAGATCGCTTCTTTGCCCCAGAAGTGTTCGATGGGGAGTTTCAAAGCATAAGCCAGCGCTTCAATCTCTGGCAGAGATGGAGCACGACGGCCTTCTTCGTAGGCCCGAAACGTGTTAGGGCTTACGCCGATGGCGTCGGCACATTCCTGGATGGTCTTGCGAGCCGCTAGGCGAGCATCGCGCAGCAGGACGCCGAGTTTCTTGGTGCGAATGACGATTTGGGAATGGGTATCCATGGATTGCTTGCTCTTTTTTATGGTAGAACAGGTTGAAGTAAACCGGGCTGGCTGCCTTTGCAGAAGGTTAGAAGGCTACAGCGTTTTCCGAGCATGCAGGATAGATGGATTATAACGTGTTCTTCGGTGAGTGCAAGCATCCACCAGCCGTGCGTGTTGGCCTTGCTAGCAGCAGCTGTTGCCCCGAGTGTGGCACGAGCAGGCCTCCAACATGGCAAGGAAGAGGGGAGTCCTAGAAATGCACTGGGCGTTGAGCGTTCACAGCGCAAAAATCTGTTCGCGCTCCGGCCCCAGCGAAACCATCTTGATGGGCGTCTCAGCCAGGGCGGCGATGCGCTCCAAATAGCGTTGGGCGTTTTTCGGCAGATCGCTCCACCGACGCACGTGGGTAATGTCCTCCTTCCAGCCGGGCAGTTCCTCATATAGCGGCGTGCAGGAGGCCAACGCATCTGGTCCGCCAGGTAGATCGCAGACGTGGGTGTTGTTCACTGTGTAGGCCGTGCAAATTTTGAGGGTTTCCAGACCAGAGAGGATATCCAGTTTGGTGACAATCAGCTCGGTCAATCCGTTGACGCGCACGGCGTAGCGCAGCAAGACGCCGTCTAGCCACCCCACGCGGCGTGGGCGTCCGGTGGTGGTGCCGAACTCATCCCATGGATTGGCGCCGGTGCCACGCAATCGCTCGGCGAGCTTGCCCTGCAGCTCAGTGGGGAAGGGGCCGGCCCCGACCCGCGTCAGAAACGCCTTGACCACGCCCACCACGCGGGCCTCGCGCGCTGCGTTCATCCCTAATCCCAGGCCGCTGAGCGCGGCCGGCGCCACAGTGGTCGAACTGGTCACATACGGATAGGTGCCGTGATCCAGATCGAGCAGGGTGCCCTGGGCGCCCTCGGCCAGTACCGTCTGTCCCCGCTGAAGGGCAAGAGCAAGTTCGCCGGAAACATCGCGGATATACAACGCCAAGCGCGAGATCTGATCGAGATAGGCCTGGGCTTCGGTCTCCACATCCAATTCTGGGGCGTCGAGCAGGCTCAAGGTGCGGTTGGCCTCTTGAAGATGAGCGCGCAGGCGCTCCCCGAAGTTCGGGGTCAGTAGGTCAGCCATGCGCAGGCCTCGGCGGGCAGCCTTGTCCATATAGGCCGGGCCGATGCCGCGTCCGGTGGTGCCGATGGCGCTTCGGCCGCGGGCAGCTTCTTGGGCGCGGTCCAGGGCGCGATGGGCCGGGGTGATCAGATGGGCGGCCGGCGAGATGTGCAGCCGTTGAGGAGCGATCGAAACCCCGGCCGAGCGCAAAGTGGTCATCTCCTCAATTAGCGTGTGGGGATGGATGACCATTCCGTTGCCCATCACCGCAATGGTGTGGGGATGAACAATGCCAGAAGGCACCAAATGTAGCCGAAAAATCTTGCCGCCCACCGTCACCGTATGGCCGGCGTTATCGCCCCCATTGTAGCGTGCCACAAAATCAGCTCCGGCTGCCAGGTAATCTACAATGCGACCCTTTCCCTCATCCCCCCATTGAGCGCCGACTACGATGATCAAAGGCATAAAAGACCTCCTCCGTTGTGATTATATCAGAGGCAGGCGAAGGAAGCGGTTATAATCTCAGGCGATGAACCGACGCTTCGCAACCCTGGCCCTAAGCGTGCTTGCCCTCTCGATCCTATTCCTCGGCCCCAGCCTTTCTGCCGGCGCTTCCTACCCCGGACAAGCGGTGGGATACGCCACCCCAACCCCTCAGCCCGACGGGCGGATCATCTACATCGTTCGGGCCGGCGATACCTGCATCGGCATCGCCCTCTTGAACGGCATCACCTTGCAACAGCTCTACGCCCAGAATCCCCAGATCAACACCGATTGCTCGAATCTGATCACGGGCATGCAACTGCTGATCGGCATCGGCGGTCCGCCGTCTTACACGCCTACCCCAGGGCCTTTGCCCACGCCCACCCTGCCGCCGCCCACTCCCACTCCCTTCAGCGGTACAACCGAGGTGTGCATTCTGCTGTACGACGACCAGAACGGCAACGCCCTGCATGAAGAAACTGAGCCGCCGGTTGCCGGCGGGCAAGTCAGTGTGATTGACATAACCGGCACGTACTCTCGAACCTTGAGCACAGTCAATGCCCTAGACCCGGACACCAGCGAACCGATCCGGACCTGCTTTGACGACCTCAAGGGAGGCACCTACAACATCAGCGTAGCCATCCCCGAAGGATACAACCCCACCACTCAGATGAGCTATCGCCTAGAGGTGCAAGACGGCGATCGGGCGTTCGTGGATTTCGGCGCCCAGTCCAAGCGGGAGCAGGTCAGCGTGCCCGAAACCCCAGATGAAGCGCGGCGAATCCCCTGGCTGGGCGTTTTGGGCGGGTTGCTCCTCATGGCCGGCCTGGTCGCTGGGTGGTTTGCTCTGAGGCAGGGGGGTATGGGCAAGAACCGTTCTCTGCTGAGGCCGGGCCGGTGATAGGCGGCTAGCCCACTGGCCGCATGGGCCGGCCAGCCAACAGGTGCATGTGCAGGTGAAAAATTGTCTGTCCACCTTGGATGCCGGTGTTGATAATTAAACGGTAACCATGTTTGTCCACGCCTTGTTCAGCAGCCATCCGCTTAGCCGCCAAGAGCAGGTGAGCCATCAACGCAGCGTCTTGCTCCTGCAGCTCGTTGAGCGAAGGAATGTGGCGGTTGGGCACGATCAGCAGATGCAATGGCGCAGCCGGATGAATATCGCGGAACACTGTGACCTGATCGTCTCGGAAGAGAATATCAGCGGGCGCCTGACCGGCAATAATACGACAAAAGATACAATCTCCCATGTTGTAGCGCTTTCGAAAGAAGAAATGAACAAGATGGCTAAGGAACGGCGGTAGGAAGCGGGCCAAGTGTTGGCGCGCAAACGATATCATAGTACTCCAATTCCACGACCTTGTTCTGCTCGGCATAGGCGGCGGCCTGGTTGCCGAGGCGACGGATGTCGTCCAATTTAGCGGCGGCATCAGTATCCCAATAACGCGGCAAGGTCATCAGCGGATCGCCGATCGGTCCCTCGGCGATGTCGTAGGGATTGGCCAGATCATCGGTATCAGCCTGGGGGATCCAATTGAACATCAGCGGCCCGCGTGGATTGACTGTGAAACCTAATTTGTAGCCCAACTCGCGGGCAATGCGCACCGGCCGCACTCCAAAGCCCCCGCCGGGCCAGATGATGGCGATGGGTGTTTTGCCGTAGTATTGTTGGAATACCTCGATCGAGCCTTGCAGTTCGCCGCGAATAAATTCTTCGGAAGAGTTATCGCTCATCGGGATGTTGTGCACCACACCGTGTGCTTGATGATCTACCCAGCCTTCGCGCTCCAGAGCAACGTTCTCGGCCAAGACGGGGTCTTGTCCGCCAAAGGCGCTGATCCAGCCGTTGATCACTGGCCAGCCCCACTTCTCCCAATAGGGACGAAACCAGGTGTTGAAGTTTTCGGCATACTTGCGATCGTCCACGATCAATACCACTGAGCGTTGTGGGATTCGAGCGTTGGTATAGAGGAAGTCGGCCAGTTGTTGGGTGGTGATGGCAGTGAAGCCCATTTCATGTAGGTCATTCATCAGTTTTTTGAAATCTTTGGAGCTGATGTTTTTGGGATCGGTGACTTGGGCGGTGGCCTTCTGGATGCCGTGGAACATGATCACCAATACGATGGTGCCAGGGACGGCGTTGTTGGGGTCCCAACGAGCACGTAGGTATTGGCAAGGGTCTTGAATGTACTGGTGAGGGGTGACAAAGGGGGCTAGCAGGTCGGTTTGGTAGGGAGGAGGTAGGGCCGGCGGCGTGCGCGGCACAAGCGGAGTGGGGCTGGCCGTGGGGGTTGCCGCCGGCGCCAAAGACCAGGCGGTGGCTGTGGCCACAGCGTGAACGGTAGCAAAGGCTTGGGTCATTATCACATCAAGGTCGGGGGTGAGTGCAGCAGGAGCCGCCTGGGGGAAGCACGAGGCCAAGAACGGGGCAATCAGGCTCAGGGAGAGGAGGAATCGGTAGATCATGGCTAACGGGAGTTATTCGTTGCTTTCGCCGCGGATGAAGGCTTCCACCATCTCCCGCGCCACGCTGTCGCGGAATTGTTGGGGAGGGGTCTTGAAGAAGTAGGCGGAGGGACCAATGATCGGACCGGAGAGGCCGCGATCGAGGGCGATCTTGGCGCAGCGAATGGCGTCGATCATCACGCCGGCTGAGTTGGGGCTATCCCAGACCTCTAGTTTGGCCTCTAGGTTGAGCGGCACATCGCCAAAGGTGGTGCCTTCCATACGGATGTAGCACCATTTGCGATCGCTCAACCAGGGGACGTAGTCCGAAGGCCCTACATGGACCTGGTCGTCGGGCAGGGAGTAGGGGAGCATGGAGGTGACGGCGTTGGTCTTGGAGATTTTCTTGCTCTCCAGGCGTTCGCGTTCCAGCATATTGAGGAAATCGGTGTTGCCGCCGAAGTTCAATTGATAGGTACGGTCGAGGCGAACGCCGCGGTCGACGAACAGGGTTGCCAGCGTGCGATGCAGGATGGTGGCGCCGACTTGGGATTTAATATCGTCGCCCAGGATCGGCAGGCCGGCATTGCGGAAGCGTTTGCCCCAATATTCCGAGGAAGCGATAAAGACCGGGATGCCGTTGACGAAGGCACAGCCGGCCTCAATCACCTGTTCTACGTACCACTTGGTGGCCATCTCAGAACCAACTGGCAGAAAGTTGACCACGACATCGGTCTTGGTTTCTTTGAGCAGGCCGACGATGTCGGCGGTGGGGCCTGGGGCCTTTTGGATCAGGCCGCTCAGATACTTGCCCAGGCCGTCATGGGTCATGCCGCGCACGACCGGCGCCCCTAAGTGAGGGACATCGCAGAACGTGATGGTGTTGTTCGGCTCGGCAAAGATGGCCTCCGAAAGGTCTTTGCCTACCTTGGTGACGTTGATGTCAATGCCAAGAGTAAATTCGATATCTCGGATGTGATAGTCGCCCAGGCGGGCGTGCATAATACCGGGGATGATTTCGTCATCTCGAGCATGCTTGTAATACTCCACTCCCTGCACCAGAGAGGAGGCACAGTTTCCGACGCCGATGATGGCAACACGGACTTTTTTGGGCATATGGGTCTCCTATGAAGTGTGGAATTGGCGCTATTCTACCAGCCCTCAAGTATAATCGGTGCTGCAGGTGATATGAGCAGCGAACGTATCAAACGTCTCCTGACCGTAATCCAGTTGTTGAGCCGATCGCCTGGCCTGGAGACCAGCTTGCAAGTTCTCGTTGAAGAGGTGAAGGAGTTGACGTTCAGCGAGTCGGCCTCTATCCTTAGCTACGATGCCTCGACCGACTCTCTGTATTTCTTGAGCGCCCCTGCTGAACAGCTCAATTTCTTGCGCAGTGTGCGTGTGCCGTTGGAGGGCAGCGCAGCAGGGTGGGTGTTCCGCCACGGCGAGACGTTGGTGATTCAAAACACCGCTCAGGATCAGCGTCACTTCAAGGAGGTGGATCGCTTGCTCGGTGGTCAGACGCGTTCCCTGGTGGCCATTCCGATCGTCTTCGGTGGTCAGCCGCTTGGGGTGCTCGAAGCGATCAACAAGCGCGATAAACAAGGATATGCTGAGGAGGATGTGCTGATCTTAGAGACGCTGGCTACCCTAGCGAGCTTTTTGCTGCATGAACGTTTGTTGCAGCAACAGATGGAACAGGCGCGCAATCAAGTGGCTGACTTGGAGCGGATGAAAGCCGATTTTATCGCCATCACCTCCCACGAACTGCGCACGCCGCTGGGGTTGATCTTAGGACATGCTTCTTTCCTCCGCGAGTTTGTTGGAACAGAATATCGCGAGCAGTTGGATATGATCATTCGCAACGCCACGCGGTTGAAGGAAATTGTGGATGGTTTATCTAGCATGGATAACATCCAAAAAGGCACGGCGCGCCTTCGCCAGCGGCAGGTCTCGATGGCCCGCTTGGTGCAGGATGTGGTGGAGTCGTTCTACGATGAGGCGCGGCGCAAGCAGATCGAGCTGCGTGCCGAGCTGGGTCAATCGCCCTTGACGGTGGAGGGAGATGCTTCGAAGATCGAGATCGCGTTAGATCATCTGGTGCGTAATGCCATCACGTTCACCGATCCCGGCGGGCATGTGGTGGTGCGGGCCGAGGCGGTGCCCGGTTATGTGCGAGTGCAGGTGGAGGACGATGGGATCGGCATTCCCAAGAAGGATCTGACGCGGATCTTTGAGCGGTTTTACCAGGTGGAGTCGCATCTCACGCGCAAACATGGAGGAATGGGCCTGGGCCTTTCGGTAGCCAAGGCGATGATTGAGTTACACGGTGGGCGTATTTGGGCAGAGAGCGAGGAGGGAAAAGGCAGTCGCTTCACGTTTTTGCTGCCGATCAATCCGGCACAGGCCGGTGCAGCGCGGAAAATCTTTTCCTCCTGACCAAGCGGGCCGATTGAGCTATGAATCCGGACTTTGTCATCATCGGTCAGTTGCGGCGCGAGTATCTCCTTCCTCCATTTGGACTGCCTCGGCTGGATGCACCCGGCGGAAATGTGTTGTACGCGGCAGGAGGGCTGGGAGTGTGGGAGTCGCGCATCGGCCTAGTGGCACGGGTCGGGGAGGATTATCCTCAGGAGTGGCTAAGAGCGTTGGAGGCGCGTGGTTGGGACCTTCGAGGGGTGCGCTTGCTGCCCGGTCCGTTGGATCAGCGCTTCTTTTTGGCCTGGTCAGAGGATTTGCGGCCGAGTCGAAGCGGAGCGGTGTCGCATTTCGTCCAGCGCGGGCTGCCGTTTCCCAAATCGCTGTTAGGATTCCAGCCCCAAAGCGATACTCTGACGGCTCAGAGCCAGCCCGATCCGGTTTCTCCTTTGCCGGCCGATCTGCCGCTGGATTATCTAGACGTGAAAGCCATCCATTTATGCGCGCTCGAGGCAGTCACTCAGCAGCGGTTCCTGGAACAGTTGGGAAGGGCTGTGCAGGTGATCACCGTTGATCCGCCTGGATCGTTGATGGCGCCAACATTTCAGCGACAGGTGCGCAGCTTGGTGAACGGGATCACAGCATTTTTCCCTTCGCTAGAGGAGATTACAGCGTTGTTTTGGGGTGAAACCAACGATCCTTGGGAGATGGCAGCGGCCGTTGGCGAGTGGGGATGTGAGTTGGTGGTGATCAAGTGCGGTGAGTGCGGTCAGCTGGTGTACGATGCGGTAAGCAAGCGCCGCTGGGAGATCGGTGCTTATCCGGCGCGGGTGGCTGATCCTACCGGGGTGGGGGACGCGTTTTGTGGGGGGTTTTTGGCCGGGTATCTCAAGAATTACGATCCGGTGGAGGCGGCGCTTTATGGAAATGTCTCGGCCTCGCTGGCGATTGAGGGATCGGGGCCGTTTTATGCGCTGGATGCTATGCCTGGCTTGGCCCAGAGACGGCTGGAGGCGTTGCGGGAGTGGGGGGTGAAGAGGTGTTGAAGACAGGTGTGATCTTTGTAGGATATGAGCATTTGATTAGGATACAATTCTTGGCATTCTTTCAATTCAACGAAAGGCGATCGGGTATTTTGGGTGAATGAAGACATGGGTTGAGAGGTTGGTCGATCTTGCTGTGCAGATTCAGCAGATCCCTGCGCCGACGTTTGAGGAGGAGGAACGGGCAGAATTCGTGCGCCGGCAGTTTTTGGCTGCAGGATTGCAGGAGGTGGGTATAGACCAGGCGGGGAATGTGCTGGGGCGATGGCCTGGTGAAGGGCCGGCCGGCCGGCCCTTGGTGGTAAGCGCTCATTTGGACACGGTGTTCCCGCGTTCGACGGAGTTGCGAGTTCGACGCCAGGGAAAACGCCTGTATGGCCCGGGATTGGGGGATAATTCGATCGGTGTGGCGGCCTTGCTGGGGTTGATCTGGCTGCTAAAGGAGAGGGGGATTCGCTTGCCGGGCGATCTCTGGTTGGTCGCTAATACGGGTGAGGAGGGGTTGGGCGATCTGCGAGGCATGAAGGCGGTGGTCCAGCATTTTGGCTCGCAGGTGATCGGTTATCTGGTGCTGGAAGGGATGGCGTTGGGGAATGTGTATCATCGCGGGGTGGCGGTGCATCGGTATCGAGTGGCTGTCCGGACGAGCGGTGGGCACGCTTGGTCGGACTACGGCCAGCCATCGGCCGTGCATGAGCTGGTGAAGTTGGCGTCTCAGATGATGGCTTTGCCTCTGCCGGCCTCGCCGCGCACTACGTTGAACATTGGGCGGATCGAAGGGGGCACTTCGGTGAACACGCTGGCCGCTCAGGCTTGGATGGAGATTGAGCTACGCTCAGAGGCGCTGAAGATGCTGGAGGGTTGGCTCCGGGCGGTGGAAACGCTGTTCGAAGCAGCCCGCCGGCCCGGGGTCCGGGTGGAAGCGCAGACGGTAGGACATCGCCCAGGCGGGGAGATGCCTCGATCGCATCCGTTGATCCGTTTGGCGGTGTCGTGTCTGCAGGAGCAGGGGATCGAGCCGAATTTGATCGGCGGGTCTACCGATGCGAATTTGCCGCTCAGCTTGGGATTGCCGGCCCTGGTGATGGGGGTGACCACCGGCGGCGGCGCTCATACGACGAAGGAGTTCATCGAGGTCGAGCCGATCGAGCAAGGCATGGAGGCGCTGGCGGCGTTTGTGCGTGGCGCGTTTGAAGTGGAGAGGTCGGCATGAACGAGCGCAATCTGGAGAAGGCGGCGTTGCGCGGGGAGCCGTCGTATGTCTGGCGGGAGGGGCAGGAGCGTCGTCTGGCGATGATCGTGCGCGCCGCAGAGGAGCGGCTGCGCGGCCGGGTGTTGGAAAACGGCTGTGGGGTGGGGATGTACGTGGAGAAGTTGGCGACGTTTGGGGGGACGGTGATTGGGTTGGAGTATGACCTGCCGCGGGCGGCCGAGGCGCGACGACGATCGCCCCATGTGGTGAACGCGGCCGGCGAGGCGCTGCCGTTTCCGGCCGAGACGTTTGACGTGATCCTGAGCCACGAGGTGATCGAGCATGTCCAGGACGACCGGGCGGCGGTGCAGGAGATGGTGCGCACGCTGAAGCCCGGCGGGCGGATCGTGCTCTTTTGCCCCAATCGAGGTTATCCGTTTGAGACGCACGGCATCTATTGGCGTGGGCGCTATCGGTTTGGGAATATCCCTCTGGTAAATTATTTGCCGCGCCGTTGGCGCGATCGGTTGGCGCCGCATGTGCGGGTGTATTCGACCAGCGACTTGGAGAGGTTATTTGCTGGGTTGTCGGTTCGGTTTGTGGAACGCACGATCATTTTCGGGGCGTATGATAATTGGATCGCCCGCTTCGGGGGGTTCGGGCGGTTGGTGCGCGCTGTGTTGCAGGGGCTGGAGCGAACGCCGTTGCGCGTCTTTGGCTTATCGCATTTGTGGGTGATCGAGCGCCAAGCCGGCCCTGAGGCTTAGTCCCAGGTTTCTAGGGCCTCTTTCACTTTGGCGAGGAAGCCGTCGGCCACGGCACCATCGAGAATGCGGTGATCGAACACGAAAGACAGGTACACCATCGGGCGAATAGCCAAGGAGTCGTTGCCTTCGGCGTCGGTGACCACCACAGGTCGTTTGTGCATGGCGCCTATGCCCAGGATGCCGCATTGGGGCTGGTTGATGATCGGCATGGCGAAGAGGGAACCGCCGGTGCCGTGGTTGGTGAGGGTAAAGGTTCCGCCTTTGACGTCATCCGGTTGAAGTTTGCGGTTTCGGGCACGTTGGGCTAGGTCGTTTACGGCGCGGGCCATGCCGAGCAGGGAGAGCGCATCGGCTTGTTTGATGACCGGCACGATCAGCCCTTCTTCGCCCAGGGAGACAGCCATTCCTAGGTTGATGTCTTTGTGGAGTAGGATGCCCTCCTCGGTCCAGGAGGAGTTGACGATCGGGTAGGCTTTTAGGCCGGCGACGATGGCCAGCATGAAGTAGGCAGTGAAGGTCAAGTTGACGCCGTCGCGCTCGAAGAGCGGCTTGTGGACCTGGCGGTGTTTGACAACTCGCGAGAGATCGGCTTCCATTACGGTGAGCACATGGGGCGATACGGATTTCGAGAGCACCATGTGCTCGGCAATCTGTTTGCGGATCAGGGTGTGTTTGATCAGGCGGTCGCCGGCGGCTGGCGTGGGTGCGGGTTGGGGGGCTGGCGGAACGGGGGATGGCGCAGGCGGTGGTGTGGGGGCGGGAGCAGCCGGCGCGGCGGCTTGAGTTTGGCGTTGTCCCAGATGGTTCAGCACGTCTTGCTTGGTGATGCGGCCGTGCAGGCCGGTTCCGCGCACCTGGGAGAGATCGATCCCATGTTCGGCGGCCAGTTTGGCCACCACAGGCGAGATGAATCCTAACTCGCGCAGGGCCGGCCCAGCGGAAGGGGCAGGTGCTGGCGAGGGCTGAGGTGCTTGCACTCTTGATTCGTCAGGCCGAGACACAGCAGTCGTTTCGCCGGGTTTGGTTTCTTCGAGGCGTTCCCCGACCTGACCGATCCATGCCAGCAGTTGGCCCACTCGGGCCGGCTGTCCTTCGGGCACTTCGATCTTGAGGAGGATGCCCGAGGCCGGCGAAGGGACCTCGGTGTCTACCTTATCGGTGTTGACTTCGAGCAGTGGTTCCAGTTCGCGAATTGGATCGCCTTCCTTTTTGAGCCATTTGGTCACCGTTACTTCTTCTACACCTTCACCGAGCCGTGGAACAAGCACTTTTGTAGCCATGTTCTCTCCAAGGGAATAAGATTTCCTGATCGGACTTATTTGTAGAGGGGTGTGATGAGGCGCGTTTACTTAAACAACGGATAGGCTGCCGGGTCCACCTCGTGCATCATTTCGTATACAACGTCAAAGATCGTCTCAGCATTGGGTTTGGACCAGTAATCGCCATCGTTGCCGTAGGCTGGACGATGGGGTTTGCCGGGCAGGGTGCGAGGCGGCGAGTCTAGGTAATAGTAGCCGCCTTGTTTTTCGATCACTTCTTGTAGCATATAGGCAGTGGTGCCGCCCGGAACGTCTTCGTCCACGAAGAGGATGCGGTTGGTCTTCTTGAGCGATTCCAGGATATGGCCGTGGATGTCGAACGGCAACAAGGTTTGGGCGTCGATCACTTCCACATCGATCCCCACCTGGCTCAAACGTTCAGCGGCGTTCAGGGCGATGCGACAGCAAGCGCCGTAGGTGACCAGGGTGAGGTCGTTGCCCGGGCGCAGCACTTCGGGGATACCGATCGGCACGGTCAGTTGGTCGATATTATCGGGCAGGCGCTCTTTGACGCGGTAGCCGTTGAGCACTTCGACGATCACCGCTGGCTCGTCGGCCTGGAGTAGCGTGTTGTAGAAGCCGGCGGCGCGCGTCATGTCGCGCGGTGTCAGCACGTACATGCCGCGCACTAGGTGGATTAGGCCGGCCATGAGCGAACCGGAATGCCAGATGCCCTCTAGCCGATGACCTCGGGTGCGCACGATCACGGGAGCTGCCTGTCCGCCGACAGTGCGCCAACGCAAGGCGGCCAGATCATCGGACATCAACTGCAAGGCGTAGAGCAGGTAATCTAGGTATTGAATTTCGCAGATCGGGCGCAGGCCGCGCATGGCCAAACCGATGGCTTGCCCGAGAATGGTGGCTTCGCGAATGCCGGTATCGGTCACCCGCCATTCGCCGTATTTTTCCTGCAGGCCCCGAAAGCCTTGATTCACGTCTCCCAGCCGGCCCACGTCTTCGCCGAAGGCGATCACCCGCGGTTCCCGCGCCAGGATCGCGTCAAAAGCAGCGTTTAGCACTTCGAAACCGAACACCGTCGGCGAAGAGGCCGAGTAAACCGGCTTGACATCGGGCACCTTCAAAGCTGTTCCGTTGTAGAGATGGGAGCTGTAGCGTTGCTCGTTGATCGCTTCTTGCTCGCGCTTCCATTGGATGAGTACCTGATGGGTTGGATGGGGCTCGTGGCGCAGCAGGCGCAACGCCTCGTGCACGGCGGCATGAATATCGCGCCGGCTGAGCAAGGGCAGATCGGCCAGGCGATCTTTGATTTCCATCAAGGCCGCAGCGTGGAGCGATGTGGCAGCGATCTCATCTAACATGTCCATCACCTGAGCGCGCTCGTCCAGGATGGGCCCCATATAAGCATTCCAGGCGGCTTTGCGGATCTCCTCGACGTGTTCACGCTCAGAAATCTCGATAGCAGTCACTTCAGCATCGGTGGCGATCTCGGTGGCAATGATCCACTCGCGCATCTTGCGCAGGCAATCGTATTCTTGTTCCCACCTCAGGCGTTCAGGGCTTTTGTAGCGTTCGTGAGAACCACTGGTGCTATGCCCTTGGGGTTGGGTCAGCTCGATCACGTGCACCAGTTGCGGGATGTGGTAGGTACGGGCGATCTCGGCGGCGGTCTGGTAGGTTTCGATCAGAGCCGGATAGTCCCAGCCGCGCACCTGGTACAAGTCATAGCCGCGCTCGCATTCCGGCGCTGGGCAGGGATCGCGCTGAAAGCCCTTCAAGATGGCAAAGATGTTTTCTTTGACCATTTGAAATTGATTGGGCACCGAGATGCCGTAGCCATCGTCGTAGACCGAGATCACCGCCGGCGCATGCAATACCCCGATGGCGTTCACACTTTCCCAGAAAAGCCCTTCAGCTGTCGAGGCGTTCCCGATGCTGACCCAGACGACCTCATCGCCGTTGCGCGAGAACTGTGGAAACGCTTGTAGATCGGGAATTTTTCGGTAGAGCACTGAAGCATAGGCCAGGCCCACGGCGCGCGGCATTTGCGAGGCAGTAGGGGAGAGGTCAGCGGCTACGTTGTACATCTCAACTTGGGGCAGCCAGGAACCATCTGGTGCGAGGTAACGCGAGACGAAGTGGGCGTTCATCATTCGTCCGCCTGAGTTCGGATCGGCGTTCAGATCAGCATGGGCGTAGAGCTGGGCGAAGAACTGTTGAATGGTCATCACACCCAAGAAGAACATCCAGGTCTGATCGCGATAGTAGCCAGATCGCCAATCCCCCTTCCGAAAGGCCCGTGCGATGGCCAAGTTAACCAATTCCTTTCCGTCCCCAAAGATGCCAAATTTGGCTTTTCCGCTGAGCACTTCCCGTCGTCCGATCAAGCTAGCCTGACGCGAAGCATATGCCAAGCGATAGTCATCTAGGATTTCCCTCGGTTCGAGGGGAAGGAAAGCAGATTTTTTCTTTCTGGTCATGCCACTCTCCAGAGAGAGAGATCACTCGTGCAGGATAGGCGTGTTTCAACAAAGTCGGTTGCGGCGAATGGGAGAGAGCAGATAGGATTATACAAGTTTATCCGAAGTCTGTCGAACCGAATTATGGAAACGGCAATTCCACCATCAAACAGCCTAGCGTTCGAACATCTCCAAACCCGTCAAAAATGTTACAATGTCGCCAGTCGGAAGGTGTTTGAAAATAATCATCCCTTTGCGACAAGAGCGATCAAAGGTGCTGGTCACGAACGTAAATAACGAATGTGTGAACATGGGGGTAAAATAACAACGTCAGCCCCTATCCCGCAACGGTGAGCCATATGCTTCCTAATTCGCTGATCGCCAAACTGAAAGCCCTGGGCGTTTCCGTGGGGACGGATCATCTGCAGACCACGCACGCGCTAGAGAAAAACACACGTGCGGCCCCCATCCATGCTGTTCTTGATGGCGAGTATTGCTCGACGCCGCGCGGTGAGCTGTTCGTAGTAGAGCAGAGCTTTGGGCCGGAATACCGCCATGGCCGGCAGCCACTGCCGATCGACTCCCTTCAAGGAATTGCCCAGGCCCTGAGCGATCCCCGTCTGGAGACGCTCTCCCCCTCCTCGCTGGTCTTTCTGGATATCGAAACTTCTGGCCTGACTGGGGGTGCAGGGACTCTGATTTTCTTGGTCGGGGTAGGACGCTTCGACGGAGAGAGTTTTCGGTTAACGCAATATTTCCTGCATCGCCCAAGCGACGAGCCGGCCCTACTGGAAACCCTGCTACAGGTTCTTGCCCCTTACCATGTCTTGGTCACGTTCAACGGCAAAACCTTTGACGTACCGCTGCTCAACAATCGCTACACCTTGCACCACATTCCCTCGCCACTAAAGGACCCTATCCACATCGATCTGCTCTCCTTCGCCCGCCGCCTGTGGCGAGAACGCTTGCCCTCGCGCACCCTGAAATCCCTAGAAGAGACCATCCTCGAGGCGTCACGCACCATCGATGAAGTGTCCGGCTATGAAATCCCTTGGCTCTACTTTAACTACCTGCGCACCGGCGATGCATCGTCGCTCAAAGGAGTCTTCCATCACAACGCCCTGGACGTCATCTCTATGGCAGCGCTCTTGAGCCACATCACCGCTCTCCTTCAGGACCCCTTTGCCGGCCGGCTGAATCATGGCTTGGATTTCTTTGCCCTGGGAAAGTTCTACGAAGCCCTCGACCATCCTGATATAGCAGCGCAGCTTTTCGAACATGCCCTCGCCTTCGATCTCGATCCCAACGATTTGGAACGCATCGTTCGGCGTCTGTCTACCTTACACAAACGTCGGGGCAACATCACGCAGGCCGTTCGCTTATGGGAGAAAGCCGCCTCCCAAGGACACTTATATGCCTTCGTAGAGCTGGCAAAATATTATGAACATCATCGCCACGACTACCCAACCGCTCTACGGTGGACAGCAGCTGCCCTCGACCACCTTGAAAAGCACCCCCTGCCGGCCCACGTCCGAGAGCGCCGGCAGAACGAATTGCGCCATCGCCTGAGCCGCCTGCAGACCAAAGTGCAGGTCGATTCAAAGACCAAAAAATCGGTATAATCCCACCCATGATTTCCTTTTACGATCGCCTGCTGCGTTTGATCTTTGTCCTGGCTTCGGCGGCCGTGCTCACTCAAGCCTCAATCGAAATGCATCATGTGGCTTGGGGCACCGGCATCTGGTTGGGTGAATATTCGCTCAAGTGGGGCCTTGGCTTCTTTGGGTTTGCTGCGGGCTGCCTGGGCTTGTTCATCGTGGCCGTGCTGGTAGCGTGGTGGCCCGAACGATGGATGACCATTCGCCTTTGGCTCACCCGCACCCGAAATCGTTTGCCGCTGCCCGTGCGGGGAGGATTCGCACTGACATGCGCCCTGGCGCCGGTGCTCTTCTTCCAATACACGATGTGGGGCGTGGTCTTTGCTGGTCCAGGTATGCGCCTTTTGGTATGGGGATTGTCCACGCTCGGGTTGGCGATTGCGATCGGGCGCGGGGAACAGCTGCTCGGTTGGAAAGAATCGCTGATTGCCTCATTGGTCGGGGGAGCGTTGATCGGCATGGCCATCCCCCTAGCGACGGTAACCGATTATCCTTTCTCGTTGGGCTGGTCCGAAGGCAACCGCCTGTGGGATTACTCCGTCCTGTTCGGCAGGGAGCGCTATCTGGTCCCGCCTGGAATGAAGCTGGCCCCCTTCCTCGACGTAGGACGCCAACTGATCGGCGGCTTGCCTTTCCTCTACCCCAATCTCACCATTCTCCAGGAACGTCTATGGCTGGGGCTGATAGGCATCTTGCCCTACGTCCTGCTCAGCTGGAGCATGTTTCACGTTCCGCACCATCGTTTGGCCGGCGTCCCGATTCCGGCCCTTCCGTGGCTCTTGGCCGGCCTATGGGGCTTCCTGTTCTTGCGCCAGGGCCCTATTCATCCGCCGTTGCTGATCAGCGCCATCCTGGTGGCTCTGGTTTGGCGGCGCTCGCTGTGGATCGCCGTCCCGGTCCTGATAGCTGCCGGCTACTTTGCCGCCGTCAGCCGCTTCACCTGGACCTTCGCCCCAGCCATGTGGGCCGGCATGCTCTGGTTTTCCAGCGCCGATCCCCAAGATCAACGCCTGGATCGTCGTGATTGGCATCGGACCATTGCCCTGGCTCTGGCCGGCCTGGTGGGAGGGCTGCTCCTGCCGCAACTGACTGGCGTCCTGACCGACAAAGGCAACACTCCCATCACCCAAGTGACCGACGCCCTAACGCGCCAACCCCTGCTCTGGTACCGCTTGCTCCCCAACAGCACCTATCCCCCCGGCATCCTGCTCGGCCTGCTCCTGGCCGTCCTGCCGCTCATCCTGGTGCTGGCCATCACCGTGTGGCGCGGCCTCTGGCGGCCCAACTTCTGGCAGCGCTTGGCCGTCCTGGGCGCCCTGGGCGCCTTCCTGATCGTCGGCCTGATCGCCAGCACCAAGATCGGCGGCGGTGGCGACCTGCACAACCTGGACATGTTCCTGATCGGCCTACTGTTCACGGCCAGCATTGCCTGGGAGAAAAACCTTCGCACCTCGAGCGGCAAGCTCTGGATAACAGAACAAGCCTCCCTTTCCCCCTGGCTACGCCTGCTCCTGATCGTCATGGTGATGCTGCCGGCCTACAACTCACTCATGCGCATGCGGCCCCTCCTCTACGCCGATGACTTCCAGCGCCTAAAAGTCCTGGCCGATGTAGAAGACCCCTATGCCGATCCGCGCGTGCTCGGTCTGCTGCCGCCCCGTCAAAAAGTCCGCGAAGTGCTCGACGTGGTGCGCGCTCGAGTGCAAGAAGCCGCTGCACGCGGCGAAGTGTTGTTCATGGATCAGCGTCAACTGCTGACCTTCGGATACATCCAAGGCGTTCCCCTGGTGCCGGAATACGAGAAGAAATACCTCATGGATCAAGCCATGGGAGAAACCGCCGCCCTGACCTTCCCTGCCTTCTATCGCGACTTAGGCCGACACCGCTTCACTCTCATCATCAGCGATCCCTTGCGCCTGCCCATCAAAGACAGCGAATATGGCTTTGGCGAGGAGAACAACGCCTGGGTGAAGTGGGTTGCCGTACCGATCCTGTGCTACTACGAACCGGACAAAACGTTCAAAGAATTTCGAATACAACTCCTCATCCCGCGCGCCGCCGTCTCCCCGGACTGTGCGCTGCCTGTCTCACCCTAACCCTGCGGGATCCTTTCTCAAAGACCGACGTGAACCTCCACTACCTCCTCCTCCGCCTCCTCCGCCGCTTCCTGCCTGAACCTCTGATCCGCTTCCTGCTTCGACAAGAAGTGATCCTGCGCCCTGGCCTAGAAACGCGCCAACCGGCCGAAGCCGCCGCCCGCTACGTCCGTGCCCTTCGGCGGCACGGTCGCTCGCTTGCCGAGAATCGGGTGCTGGTGTTTGGATACGGCGGCAACTTTGCCATCGGCGCCGAGCTCGTTCGGGCCGGCGCTCGCCAGACCGTCCTGCTGGACCGATTCGCTCCTCCAGACGATCGCCGAAACCGCCTGCTCTTGTACCAATACCCTGAACTCTTTACCCTGAAGCAAGGTCGAGTGCATCCGCAAGAGCCTTATCTCGTCGTGGTTCACGACGACGTGCGTCGTCTTGAGACCTACGAACCGTTTGACCTCGTCGTTAGCTCCTCGGTCTACGAACACCTGGACGATCCCGATGGCCTGACCGCTGCCCTAGCAGCCCACACCGCCCCCCAGGGAGTTCACATCCACTACATCGATCTTCGGGATCACTACTTCCGCCTGCCGTTTGAGATGCTCAAATTCTCCGAATCGGTCTGGAAGCGCTGGCTCAACCCGACCAGCAACCTAAATCGCCTGCGCCTGCGTGACTATCAGCGCATCTTTGAAAAGTACTTCTCCGAACTTCACATCCAGGTCCTCGATCGCGATCCACAAGCCTTTGCTCGGGCTCGGCCATTCATCCGCCCCGAATTCCTGACCGGCGATGACGATCACGACACCGTTACCCTCATCGAAATCATCGCTATTGCGCCCAAAGGGCGCTATCCTGCCGCCCCATTATAAAGGGCAAACGGCTGGGTGAGGGGGGCACCCAACCGTTTGCCATTTATATTTTACTACATTCTCCCAGAAAATGCAAGACAACAACCTAAGCTAAAAATTAAAGTTTTTCAGCGCCCTGGGTGGGAATCGAACCCACATTTAAGCCTTAGGAGTGCCTTGTTCTATCCATTGAACTACCAGGGCAACCTAATTATAACGGAATCGAGAGAATTTTGTGGGAAGACATACTGTAACCTACGTTCCGCACCTGTGAGTGAGTTTTCGCTATATTTAGCCAATCATACTCAATTTGGGGTTTGTAGACCACATATAGCCATACAAAATATGGAGAATTTTGCAAAAACATGCTTTTGTTCCCCTATTCGTTGACGGTCGCGCTTGCTGATCGGGCAGCGTGTTTTCGAACATTCCCGCCCTTCATGCACCAAATCCACAGAGATATAATCTAGCTCAATGCGCGGTGCTCTTGTGCTTCTCTTTGCACTCATCTTCTCGCTCCTTCTGACGGCCTGCGATGCGGCGCCCACCTCCTCCCCCGAGCCGTTACCCTCGCCCCCGCCGCCCGCTTCCTCTCCGACCCCGGGCCGGCTTGCCGTGCCCACGGCCGTTCCCACTCCCCAGGCGCAGATCCCTTTCGGCGTCCCCGAGCGTCCCATTCTCTTTGCCCTGCCCCCTGCGCAGGATGGCATTGTTTCTGAACCTGTCCAACAAGTCCTTCTTCACCTCTCCCACCTCACCGCTCTTACCATCCTCCCCTACGTCCCCACTTCCTACCATGAAACCGTGGACGGCCTGACCCAAGGGCTCTTTCACCTAGCCTGGGTATCCCCCTTGGCTTACCTGCTAGCTCACCAACAAGGTCAGGCCGATATTGCCCTGACCTCGATTGTTCTGGGTCGAGAACGCAGAGCAAGCCAATTTCTGGTCAACCGTGCCCTAGTGCAAAATCGGACCTTCACGCTATATTATGATCCCCTTACAGCAGCCAACCTAGCCGATTCCACCACCGCCCTAGCTCAATTTGCCGGCGCCAGGCCCTGCTGGCCCGATCCCTACTCACCAACCGGCTACATCGTTCCCCTAGGCCTACTGCATCAGAACAACATCCAGACCAAGCCCGGCGCCTTCCTCCAAGGGCATACCACCGTGGTCAAGGCGCTCTACCAGGATGTAGAAGGGCTCCTGTGTCAATTTGGCGCTACTGTGGCCGACGAACGCATCTTCCTGGCGACCGAATTGCCCGACGTCGCACAGCGCGTGGCCATCGTCTGGATGAGCGATCCGATCGTTCCGTTCGATGGAATCGCCTATGCCGCCGCTCTGCCCGATGAGCTGCGCGCTCGCCTGACGGCTGCTTTTCTCTCTATGGCCCAAACCGAGGAAGGGTTGAGCGCACTGCGCCAAGCGTTCCAGATTGACGGCCTAAAACCGGTGGATGACACGTTCTATTGGCCGTTGCGCGCAGCGGTTGACCAAGCAGACCTTTCCTTAGATACTCTGATCCGCTGAAGCCCATCCCTGCTAGTTCACCCATCTTTTGCCAATTTTAGAACAGTCACGAATAACCCATGCTTGATGCTTCTCAAATGGCTCTCCTAATGCACTCTCTACCCTGGCTGCAAGAAGCCGACCTCGATCTGTTGCGCGAGATTCAGCAAACAGCCCTCTTTGCTCGAATCCCCGCCGGCCGAGATGTCTTCCTGGAGGGCGATCGGGTGGATGGGATTGCTCTGATCCTCTCCGGCGTGGTTCGGGTCTACAAAATCAGCGAGACCGGTCGCCAGATCACTCTCTATCGGTTTGGCGTAGGGCAATCTTGCATTTTGTCGGCCAATGCCATCCTGAGTCAGAAGACCTTTCCGGCCATTGCCACGGTGGAACGAGACGCAGAAGCGGTGATCATTCCCTCCGACGTGTTCCGCAAGTGGGTGCGACAACACGACCTTTGGCGTGAATTTGTCTTCGAATTGCTCTCGCAACGGCTGGTTACGTTGATGGAGGTCATCAACGAGGTGGCGTTTGGTCGGATGGATGCACGCCTAGCCGCTTTTCTACACAAGCGCGCCCTTCTGCAGAATCCGATTCGTATCACCCATCGAGAGATTGCAGCCGAGCTCGGCAGTTCCCGCGAGGTGATCAGCCGTCTGCTGGAGGATTTTGCTGAGGCCGGCCTGGTTCGCCCAGGGCGAGGCGAGATCGACGTTTTAGACTTGGATGGTCTAGAAGGCCGCGCCATTGGGTGACTTTGTCACAGACAGGGCAATCAAGGTAGGATATAACCAACGCAGTCTATTATTGATTCCCAAAGGAGAGCAGATATGACCCGTAATATGTCCAATCTGGATCGCATCTTGCGTGTTGTGGTGGCGGTGATATTCGTCTTCTTATACTTCAGCGGCGTGGCGAGCGGTGCTCTGGGCATCGTTCTGCTGGTGCTAGCAGTCGTCTTCGTGCTGACCTCGCTGGTTGGTGTTTGCCCGCTTTACGTGCCGTTCAAGATCAGCACCTACAAGAAATAGGATAATTCAAGCCACAGTGATCTCCCGAAGAGAACTTTTCCTCTTTGGGAAGATCGTTTTTAGGGATCTTCCCCCGACAACCTTCGCCGGAGGAAGAAAATCGATGGATCGGCTGGAGCTTAGGAGGCGGATGGTTCGGAGGGGCTTAACCGAGCAGCGTATTCCAGTCGGAAGTCGTAGATTCCATCGCGGTATTCGTAACGATGCCTGCAGGTCGGGCAATCGGCGCCAGCTGGATGGACTACCAGGGGCCAGGTCTCGCAGGCCGGGCAGCGAAAGAGCAGTTCGGCCGGCGGCGAAGCCAGGGGGGTTCCGCGTCGTCGAGCGCGGACGAACACCGACGGGGTCAGTTGCCACCATTCGCCGGTCGGCTGCAAGAGGCCATCGAGTGCGGCTAGGTAGTGAAATGGAACCAGGCGCTTGAGCAAGGCAAGGCGAAAGTGCGATACGGTGCGCTTGGCTTCGATGGTGAAGCCAGCTTCATCTAGCCAGGCGAAGATGGTTTGTGGGTGGAAATCGAAGTTCAGTGGAGCAAACTCCACCGGTTCTAGGTCAAATGGATTCCATGCTTGGCGGCGCGCTAGCCAGCGTAAGATAGCCTTTAGGTTGCGCTTATTGGCAAATTCGAGAAGGAAGATGCCGCCCGGTTGCAGTACGCGCGCTGCCTGGACCAGGGCGCGTGGCGCATCGGCCATGTGGTGCAGGGTGCGGATCATGGTGGCTGCATCGAACAGGCTATCGGCAAAGGGCAGGCGGTAGGCGTCTGCCGCCGCGTATACGTAGCGTTCAGAGCGCCCCAGCCGAGCTTGGGCCTGTTCGAGTTGGGTGTGAGAATAATCGAGCAGGACGATCCGCTCAAAGCCGATGTAGCGGGGCGTGTTGCGGCCGGCCCCGGCCCCGATCTCCAGCAACAGGCGACCTCCTTTGGGCAGCAGGCTTTGCAGGGCGATGGCCTCAGCAGCATCTTCGTAGGCTCGGTTGCCTTGTTCCCAGAAGGAGGTCTGGTAATCGGAATCGGTGTAGTCGCAGATCGGGGGATGGTTCATGGTTGATGGTTGTAGCCGCGCCCGACAGAGCGATAGGTGAAGCCCAGTTGTTTCATTAGAATCGGATCGTAGATGTTTCGTCCGTCAAAGATGACCGGCGTGCGCATCAGGCTTTTGATCCTTTCTAAGTCGAGCTGTTTGAACTCATTCCACTCGGTGACCACGATCAGCGCATCACATCCTTCGGCCATGCTGTAAGGGTCGTCAAAGAGATCCACAGCGGGCAAGATGGAGCGGGCTGCGTCCATAGCAGCTGGGTCGTAGGCCCGCACTTGAGCGCCGCTCTCGATCAGCCCATGGGCGATGTCAATCGATGGGGCATCGCGCATATCGTCGGTGTTGGGCTTGAAGGCCAATCCGAGCAGACCGATGGTTTTGCCTTTGACGGAACCGCCTAGAAGTTCTGCCGTGCGCTGTACGGCTGCTTTGCGCTGCCGGTAGTTGACCTTCACGGCTGCGTCCAGGATGGGGGTTTCGAGCGCTTTCTCTTTAGCCATGTAGGCCAAAGCGCGCACGTCTTTGGGAAAGCAGGAGCCACCCCATCCCAGGCCGGCGTCCAGGAAGAGTTTTCCGATGCGAATGTCGTAGCCCATGCCAGCCGCCACCTCTTTGACATCGGCTCCGAGCGCTTCGCAGATTTCGGCGATCTCGTTGATGAACGAGATTTTGGTGGCCAAGAAAGCATTGCTAGCATATTTGATCATTTCTGCCGTGCGCAGATCGGTGATAACGATCGGGGCGCGCAGGGGGAGATGCAGTTCTGCCACTTTGTTGGCAGCTTCTTTATCGAGCGAGCCGATGACAATGCGATGGGGATTCATGAAGTCGCTGATAGCGGTGCCCTCGCGCAGAAATTCTGGGCAGGAAACCACCGAGAAGGGGATCGGTTTGGGCTGCGCGCTGCGCACGATATCGGCCACCCAGTCTCCGGTGCCGATCGGAACCGTGGATTTGTTGATGATGATCAGGGGGCCGGTCATGTTCTGGGCGATAGAGCGGGCCGCAGCGGCAACGTACTGCAGATCCGCTTCTCCGTTGACCCCGGAGGGGGTGCCCACCGCAATAAAGATGAATTCACACCCGTGCAGGGCTTCTGCATAGGAAGTGGTGAAGGACAGACGACCAGCTTTGACGTTGCGCTTGACCAGTTCGTCGAGACCAGGTTCGTAGATGGGCATGATGCCCTGCTTGAGATTTTCGATACGCTTCTTGTTCATGTCGAGCGCCACCACTCGGTTGCCCAGGTCGGCGAAGCAGGCGCCCGTGACAAGACCGACGTATCCAACGCCGATGACACAGATTTGTTTCATGGGGATGATCTACCTCTTGTTTTAGGAGGATGGACTCGAGCAAGGCCAATTGTCGGCTTGGGTTGGAAGAGGACTCTTTGCTTGACGCAGCAACGAAGCCGCCTATTTTCAAAGGCGGCCACCCAAATGGGCTTGGAGAAATAGCCATCGCAGCCGGCCTCCGAGGCGCGCTTGCGGTCACAAGGCAGGGTGTGGGCGGCGAGGGCTAGGATGGGGATGTGACGAGTGGCCTGATCTGTTTTGAGACGGGCGGCGGCCTCCCAACCATCAAGCTCAGGCAACGGAAGATCCATGAGGATCAGGTCGGGTTGTTTGCGCTGTGCCATCTCCACCCTTTCGATGCCGTTGGCTGCCGAGATAACGTGGTCGCCGAAGCGTTCTACCAGAAAACGCACTAGCTGCGGGTTATCAAGGTTATCCTCGATGATCAGGATTTTGGGTTTGCTCATTGTCTTAAATATACTACAATTGGTCCGATGCGGTTGCTGTTTGTGGCCGATGGCCGCTCACCGATTTCACGCAACTGGATACGCCATTGGCTCGATCGGGGGGACGAGGTGTATTTGGCCTCGACCTTTTCTTGCGATCCTTTGCCGAGCTTGGCCGGCTTTGCGGCGATTCCGGTGGCGTTTAGCGGGTATCGTCCGATTTGGGCTCGAGGTGTACCTGCGGCCGGCCAGCGCGATGCGCGCTTGATCCGTCTGCGCCAGGCGATCCGCCACTGGTTGGGGCCGTTGCGCTTGTCGCAAGATGCTCAAGGTCTACGTCGGTGGGCGGAGCAGGTGCAACCCGATCTGGTTCATGCGATGCGCATCCCGTATGAAGGGATGTTGGCCGCCAACGCCGGCCTGCAAGTGCCGCTGGTGGTGTCGGTCTGGGGCAATGACTTTACGTTGCATGCGCCGGCCACGCCGTTAATGCGTCATCATACTCGCTGGACGATGTTGGTGGCCGACGGGGTGCATGCAGATTGTGAACGCGATATTCGTCTAGCGCGCCAATGGGGGCTGGACTCGAGCAAACCGACGCTGGTTGCGCCGGGGAATGGAGGCGTTCGCCGCGAGGTGTTCTTCCCTCCGCCACAACCGGTGGAGGAGCCGGTGGTGCTCAACCCACGCGGGTTTCGGGCGTATGTGCGCAACGATACGTTCTTCCGCGCTATCCCGTTGGTGTTGAAGGAAGTGCCGACGGCGCGCTTTTTGTGCGCCGGCATGGCCGGCCAGACCGAAGCGCTGCGCTGGATCGAGCGCCTCCACATCGGCCACGCAGTGGAGTTGCTTCCCCTGCGCCCTCACGCTGAGATGGCCAAGCTGTATCGCCGTGCGCAGGTCTTGGTCTCGCCGGCAGTACACGACGGGACGCCTAACACGCTGTTGGAGGGCATGGCCTGCGGGTGTTTCCCCGTGGCTGGCGATCTGGAATCGATTCGGGAATGGATTTGTGATGGGGAAAACGGCTTGCTGTTCGACCCCGCAGATCCGCAGGCGCTGGCGAGGGCGGTGATCCGCGCCATCCAGGACAAAGGCCTGCGCCAACGGGCAGCAGGCCAAAATGCTCAGCTGATTGCTGAGCGTGCCGACTATGCGCGTTCGATGGAACGAGCAGAGAGGTTTTATCACATGCTGCGCCGCTAACCGCTCACCCGCGCGAGGCGCGCAGTTCCTCCAGGCGTTTTTGCAGCTCTGCGCGACGCGCTTCAGCGGCTTGTCGCACTTCGGCGACAAACGAGGCGCCGCGTTGGCGAATCTCAGCGCGCAGCTGTTCCCCCGATTCGGGAGCTAGCAACAAGGCGATGGTTGCGCCAACCAACGCACCGATCAGCAGTCCGATCAAGAAACCAAATATCCGTCGCATGGGACCCTCCAGGTTAGCCATCTGAGGTACATGGGTCGTGCCCAGCTTGCTCAGCGTGGTTGATTATAGGCCAAAAGGGGAAATTGTGGAATATAATACATACATAGAGCGAGATGACAGCCGGAGAGGCCGGCCCCGGAAGACCCAGATCCGCAGGCATCCCTTAGGGGAGCGTGACGGATGGAGTTCCTGAGATGGGCCGGCGGCGAGCGGCTCACTATTTCTTCGGCTTTCCTTGGCGCAGAATGGGGGCAGGCGCCGAGGGGACTCTACCATAGTTGGAGGGTACCTTGTCCACAACAATTCCTGTTTCCGAAGTTCAGCGCAAGAAGGTCACCACGCTCACGCTGCGCCAGAAGAAGGAGCGCAGCGAGCCGATCACCATGTTGACGGCATACGACTATCCTACTGCCTTGATCTTGGATCGGGTAGGCGTGGATGCGATCTTGGTAGGAGACTCGCTGGGCATGGTGGTGTTGGGCTATACGAATACCTTGCCGGTGACCATGGAGGAGATGCTCCACCACTGCCGAGCGGTGGCGCGCGGGGCAAGTTATGCCTTGTTGGTCGGCGACATGCCTTTCTTGTCGTATCAGGTCTCGGTAGAAGAGGCGGTGCGCAATGCTGGGCGTTTCCTTCAGCAGGGCGGCATGGACGCCGTGAAGTTGGAGGGGGGAAGAGAACGGTTGGAGGCTATCCGCGCTATCGTGAGCGCCGGCATTCCAGTGATGGGGCATCTTGGGCTGACGCCGCAGTCGGTCCATCAGTTGGGCGGCTTTCGTCCTCAGGGTCGGACGGCCTGGGCAGCTCGACGTTTGCTGGAAGATGCGCTGTTGCTGGAGGAGGCCGGCTGTTTCAGCTTGGTGTTGGAGTCGGTTCCGGCACGTTTGGCAGAGCTGATCTCGCAGCGGCTTTCCATCCCCACGATTGGAATCGGGGCCGGCCGGGCATGTGATGGTCAGGTGTTGGTCACCCATGACCTGCTAGGGCTGTTTGACCGCTTTACGCCGCGCTTCGTCAAGAAGTATACCGACCTGTATGGCGAGATGCAACGCGCCTTCAGCGAATACGTTGCCGACGTGCAAGCCAGACGTTTCCCTGGCGCAGAACACGAGCTAGAGATGCCCGAGGAGGAATGGCAGGCCTTTCTGCGAGCCGGCTAAGCGACGTGAGGCGCTTCGGAAGCATGGACGATCGCGACGAACCTATCCTCATCATGGGTAGCGGGGCGCTGGCCTCGCTCTTTGCCGCCCGCCTAGCTGCCCAGGGCGTGGATGTCACTCTGTTTGGCACCTGGCAAGCGGCGTTAGAAGCCCTGGAACGGAACGGGGTTCGCCTGGTGGTTGGGCCGGCTTCAGAGCTGGTCTATCGGGTGCGCGTGGCGCGGGAGCCGCAGGCGGTTCGTGGGGTGCGATGGGCGTTAGTGTTGGTCAAGGCTTGGCAAACCGAACGGGCGGCTCGTCAACTGGCAGCGTGCTTGGCCGAGGATGGGGTAGCGCTGACCTTGCAGAACGGCCTGGGGAACGATGCCATCTTGGAGCGGTTTCTGGGGGCCGAACGGGTAGCGATCGGGGTGACCACGATCGGGGCGACGTTGCTTAATCCGGGGCAGGTGCGGCCCGGGGGAGAGGGGATCATCTCGGTGCAGGCACACCCGCGTCTCGGTCTGCTGGAAGCGGTGCTGCGTCGGGCCGGGTTTGGGGTGGAGAGGGTGGAGGACGTGCAGTCGCTGGTTTGGGGAAAATTGGTGATCAATGCGGCCATCAACCCTCTGACGGCGTTGCTAGAAGTCCCAAACGGTGAGTTGTTGCGCCGTCCGACGGCGCGAGCGATGATGGGGCGCTTGGCTGTTGAAACGGCTGCAGTTGCAGCGGCTCAAGGGATCTGCTTGCCGTTTCCCGACCCGATTGAGGTTGCCGAGCGGGTAGCGTTGCAAACAGCGGCCAATCTTTCCTCGATGTTGCAAGATGTACGTCGCGGCGCACCCACCGAGATCGATGCCATTTGTGGCGCTGTGGTACGTCTGGGGGAACGCTATGGTGTGCCGACACCGGTCAATGAGGTGTGTTGGCATCTGGTGCGCGCTCGAGCGGCAGCAAGTGTTTCGTGGTAAGATGAAGTTATCCGGTTTCGGAGGTCTGTCGTGTGGCGTATCCTTGTTTTGCTTCTGATGATTATCGTTTTGTTGGGGCCGCCGTCGGCTGTTCGTGGTCAGACGGAACCGAGGTTGAGCTCGGTGGAGGTATGGCTCTGGCCGGAATACGACGCACCAACCGCGCTCGTGATCTTGCGAATGGTCGTCGCTGCAAATGTCTCCTTGCCTATGCCGATGACGTTTCGCATTCCGGCGCGCGCCGAGAAGCCTCATGCCCTGGCGGTCGGCCCATCCTTTGACCAGATAGCCGACCGTGTATATAAGCTGGAAAGGGATGGCGAATGGCTGAAGGTGGAGGTGACTGTGGATGAGCGCGCCATCCAGTTGGAGTATTATGACCCGGCTCTGATCAAACAAGGTGCGGATCGTTCGTATCGTTTTGTCTGGCCAGGCGACTATGCGGTCGAGAACCTGCATGTGGAGGTGCAACAACCGTTCGATGCCACTGCGATGAGTATTGATCCATATTTGCCGAATGTCACTCCTTCTGAGAATCGATTGATCTACTATAGCAACGATTTTGGCCCGCTAGGGGCCGGTCAGACCTTTGAGTTGTCCTTCCGCTATCAGAAGGCCAGCGATACGCTCACTGTTTCTTTTCTGAGGCCCGAGCCAGCGACTTCGCTGGGGGAGAATGTGGCCGGCCGGATCACCTTGAACACCTATCGGTTGTGGCTGATCGGGATATTTGTCCTGCTGACCGTCGCCCTCGGCGCTGCGTGGTATTACTACCGATCGTCTGCTTCGAGCCGGCCAGCGCGTCGTCGTCACCGTCCGCGTTCGGAAAGGGCAGAAACCGATCTCTATTGCCATCAGTGCGGGACGCGCGCTCAGCGCGGCGATCGATTCTGCCGGGTATGCGGCGCCCGGCTCCGCACGGGTGCTGATTGACAGGAAGAATGAGGACAAAAGCAGGGGGAAAGCTATGATTTCTATCTTCCCTTACTCTCAGCACGATTTAACTAAATATCGGTAGAATTCCTCTGCAAAACCTAAGAATGTTCTGTGGTATACCCATTGCGCCGGTTGAAAACGGACGACATGTCCCGAAGCATGTTCGAGACAGGATGATGCACTTGGTGATCGACCAACTACTGTCTCGCATGCCGACGTGGAGCTGGCAGCACTCAGTTTGGTAATTGCGATACCCCTGGATGCGCTTGGTGAAATCATCGCACTTTATTATTATGGAGGTTGAACATGGGTCGTTCGAAGTTCTTGCTCGGTGGTCTGTTTATCCTCGCAGCGGTGGTCTATCTGATCGTCTCTTCAACCCAACAGGCTGCTGAGTATTTCATGACAGTGGATGAACTCTATGCCCAGAAGGATGCTGTTCTGGGCAAAAATTTGCGCGTCTCCGGCGCAGTGATCGGAGACACGATCCAGTATGATCCTCGGACGCTTACCCTAACGTTTCAGGTCGCCCATGTGCCGGGCAACAACCGTGAAGTGGAAGCTATGGGTGGCCTGGCCGAAGTGCTCAAACAGGCAGTGAATGATCCGAAGCGCAACCGTCTTATCATTGTATATGTGGGTCCCAAGCCCGATCTGCTTCGCCACGAGGCGCAGGCGATTGTCACCGGCCGCTTGGGTGAAGATGGCGTCTTTTATGCCGAGGAGCTGCTGTTGAAGTGCCCGACCAAGTACGAAGAGGCGGTTCCTGCTCAGGCCTCTGAGAGCTAGCATGATCGGGCCTGGAACGCGTTCGACTGGGCAATCGGCAAGGATCGTTCTCTCGATGCGCACTAACGTTTGGTGTACTCTCTAGATGGGATTTATCTTCTCAGGAGATGGCATGCTAGCCGAATTCGGTTATGGGATTTTATTGGTGACGTTTCTGCTCACGTTGTATTGCATTAGTGCAGCACTTTTGGGCGCCTTGAACAAGTCGCTCGCCCTGGTGGAATCGGCCCGCCGGGCAATGTTTTTAACGTTTCCCTTGCTTTCGCTGTCGGCGTTGGCGTTGGTTGCGCTTCTGCTGCGCGGGGATTTTAATGTGCAGTTTGTCTACGAGGTCACCAGTCGGTCCATGCCCATCTATTTGAAGATCACCGCTTGGTGGGGTGGGCAAGCCGGCTCGTTGCTCTTCTGGTCCTGGCTCATGTCGGCGTTTACTGCGTTGGCAGCGATGCGTCGTTGGGATCGGGATCAGGAGTTCCTGCCCTGGGTGCTGGTGGTAAGCGGGGGAACGTTGGCGTTCTTTTTGGCGTTGAATGTCTTTTTTGAGAATCCGTTTGCCCGTCTCTATCGCCTTCCGGATGGAACTATTGGAGGCTATACCTTCCAGCCGGCCCTGTCGACTCCGGTGTACCCTTCCGATGGTCGCGGCCTGAACCCCTTGCTGCGTCATCCTGGGATGATCATTCACCCACCGATGTTATACCTGGGATTCGTGGCCTTTGTGATCCCCTACGCGTTTGCCATAGCCGCTCTAGTCACTGGTCGTACAGACGATCGCTGGATTCGGATCACGCGCCGCTGGTCCCTGTGGGCCTGGTTGTTCCTGTCGCTTGGCTTGGTTTTGGGAGGTCGCTGGGCATACGACGTCTTGGGATGGGGCGGGTATTGGGCCTGGGACCCAGTGGAGATCGCCGCCTTTATGCCCTGGCTCACTGGCACAGCGTTCTTGCACTCGGTGATGATCCAGGAAAAGCGGGGCATGCTCAAGCAGTGGAACATGGTGCTGATTATCTTGACCTATTCCCTGGTGATCTTCGGCACCTTCTTGACCCGCTCTGGCGTGCTCTCCTCGGTGCACTCCTTTGCCCAGAGCGCCATCGGGCCGGCCTTCTTTGTCTTCATCGGTGTTACCTTTGCGCTCTCGGTCGGCTTGTTGATCCACCGCTGGGGAGATCTAAGGGCCGAAGCCGAGATGAAATCCTTGCTTTCCCGCGAGGCGCTTTTCTTGCTGAACAACTTGCTGTTCATAAGCATACTCATCGTGTGTTTCTGGGGCGTGATCTTCCCCTTGATCTCTGAGCTGGTCACTGGGCAGAAGGTTACCGTGGGGCCCCCGTTCTACGAGCGGGCCAACGCTCCGCTGTTTGCCGCTCTAATGCTGCTGATGGGGGTGGCTCCTCTCTCGGCATGGGGACATTCTACCGTGCAAACCCTAGGGCGCGCTTTGTGGAAACCTGCTGTGGGAGCATTGCTGATCACCCTTCTCCTGTATTTTACCTACACCCGTAACGCTATCGCCCTGATTGGCTTTTTCTTAGTAGCCCTGGTGGTCTTGGTGGCTGTGTACGAGTTCTGGCGGGGAGCTCGCGCTCGACAGCGGGCCCAGCAGGAGAATTTCTTCCAAGCCTTGATCCGCCTGATCGCTCGCAATCGTCGTCGCTATGGTGGATACATCATCCACCTTAGCATGATGATGATGGCGATCGGCATCCTGGGCATTGAGCTTTTCCAGACCGAGACTCAGGGGACGCTGGGGGTGGGCGAAGAGTTATCCCTGCAAGGATATCGCTTGGTCTATCGCGATGTCGCCCGTTGGGACGACCTGGCAGGCGGGGTCAATCACACGCGCGCCGTGGTTGAGCTGTATCGAGGCGAACGTTATCTGACGACTCTTGCTCCGCGCATCGATTTCTATTACGATGCTCAACAGAACATGACCATCCCCGGTGTGCGTTCCACCCTGGCCGACGATGTCTATGTCTTGCTGTTGTATTGGGAACCGGTTTCGGCCCAGGGGGCCACGTTCAAGTTGTATGTCAATCCGCTGGTCAACTGGCTTTGGCTGGGTTCGTTGGTGTTCTTGCTGGGCGTGATTGTCGCTGCCTGGCCGGAGAGGGATCCCGAGCCGGCCTCGGTGCGCGTGCCGCGCTCAGCCCGCCAGACCAGTTCGGCCGATTGAGCTGTTCGCTCGCCAGTCTCAAGTGAAGTGTGTTGGGAGAACAAGATGATGCGCCTGATGCGACTGTCCTGGTTGATCCTATTGTTGGCCGCCTTGGCGGTAAGGCCGGCCTGGGCCCAGGGGCCTAGGCCTCCAACCGACGACGAAGTCAATGCCATTGCCCGAAAGTTGTATTGTCCGGTATGTGAGAACACCCCGCTGGATGTCTGCCCGACTCAAGCCTGTGCCCAATGGCGCTCCCTGATCCGCCAAATGCTGGCTGAAGGCAAAACCGAGCAGGAGATTGTGCAATACTTTGTGGACAACTACGGGGCACGCGTGTTAAACGAGCCCCCTCGACAAGGATTCCACTGGTTGGCCTACCTGGTGCCGCCGCTCGCCATTCTGGTTGGAGTGGCGATCGTGGTGCAAGCCTTTCGAGCGATGAAACGGCCGGGGCCGGCCGCGCCCACCGCCAGGTCCGACCAAGAAGCGCTTCTCGACGAGTACCTGTTGCGGCTCGAGGAAGAATTGCGCCGTCAGAGGTGATCCGCCGTTTGCTCACCATCCACTCCGGAGAAAACGATGGCAGAGACCATGTCCTCCCCTGTTCGTCGTAGTGTCCCAATATGGGCCCAGGTGTTGATTTGGTCTGCTTTAGTGGTGCTGCTGATGGTGATTGGGATCGTTCTAAATCGGCGTAGCGAAGGCAACATCCAGGTGGGCAATCGCATCCCCGACTTCACCTTGCCGCTGTTCAGCGGATATGAGTCCAATGACCAGAGTGAGATCCGTTTTTCCGATCTGCGCGGCAAGGTGGTGGTGATCAATTTCTGGGCTTCGTGGTGCAAACCGTGTGAACTGGAGGCAGCCGACCTGCAAGCCGCCTGGGAGTATTATCGCCCTACCGGCCAGGTGATCTTCCTGGGTGTGAATTACGTGGATACCGAACCCGAAGCTCGGCTTTACCTGCAAAAATTCGGGATCACTTATCCAAATGGCCCCGATCTGGGAACACGCATCTCTCAACTGTTCCGCATCAGCGGCGTTCCTGAGACCTACTTTGTAGATAAGAACGGCGTCTTGCGCTACGTGCGGGTGGGGCCGTTTACATCGTTAGAAGAGATCCAACGGCAAGTAGACCTGTTGCTTGCGGAGTAAAGACCGTCCATGGAAATCGGTAGTCTCTTTTTGATCCTAGCCGTGGCCATTTTGGCCGGCCTGTATGTTGTCCAGCCCTTCCGTCGAATGCAGAGAACCCCTTCTCGTGTTCGCTCAAACACCGAAGAACACGAAATCTCTGCTCTCTTGGCTGAGCGCGATCGCATCATCCAGGCCTTGCAAGAATTGGATTTCGACTACGTCCTGAACAAGATCCCCGCCGATGACTATCCTCAGCAACGGGTCGAGTTGCTCCGCAGAGGGGCTGAGGTGTTACGTCGTCTGGATAGCCTGCTGGGCGCCTCCTCAGGCATAGCTTTGGGTGGCAGTGCCGAGGAGCGGCTCGAAGCTGCAGCAGCGGCGCGCCGGGCCGATGCTGCTGTCGCTTCCGGCCAGCTCGCTTTGCAGGACAACGATGAGATCGAGGCTCTGATTGCCGCTCGCCGCAAAGTCCGCAAGAAAAAATCGGCCGGCTTTTGCCCGAATTGTGGAAAACCCGTCCTGGCTTCCGATCGGTTTTGCGCCTCTTGTGGTACGCCGATCCAGTGATGTCTGATCGATCCCCTTTTTCTCTCGTCTAGCGCTTATGACTCGTTTCATTTTTCTCCTTCTGTTTTCCGCCTTGATTCTTTCGGCGTGTAATCTTTCCTTGGCCCAAGATGTCACCCCGCCGCCCGATTATGTGCCTCCCACGGCACCTCCCACAGTAGGCCCTGCTGCGCCGCCTGAGCCGCCCGATCCACAACGTGGCGCCGCCATCTATGCCCAATCGTGCGCTCCCTGTCATGGAGAGCGCGGGATGGGGGATGGCGTTCAGGGAAAGCAACTGCCGGTACCTGTGCCTCCAATTGGCCTGTATCAGGTGGGCCGGGCCGCCGTGCCAGCCGAGTGGTATCGCATCGTGACTCAAGGCAACATTGAACGCTTCATGCCGCCCTTTGCCAGCCTCTCGGTACAGGAACGTTGGGATGTGGTGGCCTATTCCCTGACTCTTCACGTCTCGCAAGCCGAGCTGCAACGCGGCCGGGAGCTGTTTGAGACTTTCTGCGGCGATTGTCCGCTGGACCTCTTCCGAGATGCGACGTGGATGGCTTCGCGTTCCAACGATGAACTGGCCCGCATTCTTCGCGAAGGGATAGGGGACTTTGCCGGCCTGGCCCCGCAAATGAGCGATGGATTCAACGAACTGGCCGCCTACGTCCGCACCTTATCGTTTGCCGCTTCCGCTTCGGACCCTCAGCCGGCCGCGGCCGAACCGAGCGCCCTCTCCCCTCAAACGACGCCGGTCCCTACTTCGGTCCTCTCTGCGCCCGAGACAACCCCCTCGCCTGAAGCAACCAATCGGCCTTCAGCGGCTACTTCGCCAGAAGAGCCCTCCGAAGGCCTTGTCCGCGGCAGGGTGCTTGGCGGGATGAGCGGCTTGGTCGTTACCTTGCGCGGCTTTGATCATGCGAAATTGGTACAAGGAGAAATTTCGGAAGAGCTGACCTTTACCACCATTGTCGATGCAAACGGCGAGTTCGTTTTCCGCGAGGTAAAGACAAGCGAAGATATTATCTACTTTGCCGAAATAGCCTATCAAGGAGTGACCTACGTCTCCGATCCTGTTGCGGGTGTGACTTCCGAGCTTATCTTGCCTGATCTTCGAGTTCACGAGGCCACCACCGATCAATCCAACATGATGTTCGAGCAGGTGCACTTCTTCGTCGATGTTTCTGAAGAAGGGTTTATCCGGGTCGTTGGGTTATATTCTTTCTCAAATCTTGGTGATAAAACGGTTGTCATCCAAGCTACAGACAGCGTACCCTTTTTGCCTACCCCAAACAACGCTCAGAACGTGGAATATCAGTTGGTTGAAGGCAGTGCAGCGATCTTGAGCGCTGAGGGGGGCTTTGCTCTGCCCCCTCAATCGCAGCCATATGGGATCACTCATTTTTATGTTGTGCCTTATGAAGGCAAGGTGGAGATCGCTCAACCGTTCGTCTGGCCTGCTCAGTCGATCGTTCTGCTGGCGCCGGAAACCGTTCAGTTGAGCACGTCTCAGCTCACTTGGAGAACGAAGCAGAATTTCCAGGGAGTAAACTACAACTCGTTTAGTGGTGGCCCGATCCGGGCCGGCGATACCCTGCTTTTTACCGTTAGCAGGCCGCCCCTCAGCCTTGCCAATCTAATGTCGGGCATTTCCCAGCAAGGTCTACTGCTTGGCATTGGCGCCCTGGGCTTGGCCTTGATCTTGGCTGGTGTCTGGCTATATATCAGCAACGTTCGCACAGCCAAGGAAGACGAAGAGGTATCGGAGTTCGGAAGCGAAGAAGAGATCCTGGACGCAATCATCGCCTTGGACGACTTATATCGCTCAGGCAAGATCCCCGAAGAGAGCTATCAGACTCGGCGCAAAGAATTAAAGAATCTGCTCAAGCAGATGCGAAATGGAAGCCATTCGAGCAATGCCTGAACCGGCAGTTGCCCTGCGTGGTAGACCATGATTGAAGTTCGCCATCTTGTCAAGCAGTTCGGCCCCAAAACAGTGTTGCGTGGGGTCAACTTTTGCGTAGAGCGCGGGGAATTTGTGGCCTTGCTCGGTCCGAACGGGGCCGGCAAGACCACCTTTCTGCGCATCCTGGCTTCGCTCTCGCGCCCGTCCTTGGGCGAGGTGCGTATTGCCGGTTATCGCCTACCCCATCAAGCGGCTCAAGTGCGTGCCCGCTTGGGCGTGGTGACCCATCTGCCGTTGCTCTATGGCGATCTGACGGCTCAAGAGAATCTGGAACTCTATGCGCGCCTGTACGGCCTAACCGATTTCCAGGCTCGAATCCAAGAGATCCTAGAACTGATTGGCTTGGAGGCCCGTCGCCACGACCTGGTGCGCACGTTCTCGCGCGGCATGCAGCAACGCCTGGCCATCGGGCGAGCCCTGTTGCATCACCCAGACGTGATCCTGTTCGATGAACCCTACACTGGCCTCGATCAGGATGCTTCGGCCATGCTCGATACCATCCTGCGTTCCATAGCGGTCCAGGGTCACACCATCGTGATGACCTCTCATGACTTGGCCCGTGCCGAGGACTTGGCGACTCGCTTCGACGTGCTCTCTCGTGGGGTGATTGCCGCATCGGCTGCGCGTCACGAGTTGAACCACACCAATCTGCTCGCTTTCTACAAGCAAGCGCTGACGTCCTAAGGCGTCAGATAGGATCCGCCCATGCCTTTGTTCCTGAGAGCTACGTTTGCTATAGTAAGGAAGGATCTAACCGCCGAGTTCCGCTCGCGCGAGCTGTTCTCGGCGATGTTGGTCTTTTCCTTGCTCGTGATCGTGATCTACAACTTTGCCTTAGAACTCACCCCCACTATCCGTCGTGAGGTGACCTCAGGTGTTTTGTGGACAACGTTTGCCTTCGCCGGCACCCTGGGTTTGAGTCGCTCGATGGCCGTCGAAAAAGATCGCGGCAGCTTGGATGGCCTGCTGTTAGCGCCGGTGGACCGCGCAGCCATCTACTTTGGAAAAGTGATGAGCAACCTGGTGTTTATGTTGCTGGTAGAGGTCTTCATCTTGCCTATTTACTCGGCCCTATACAACATCAATTTGTTCCATCCCGGTTTATTGCTGGTGATCTTGCTCGGTTCGCTGGGATATGCGTCGGTGGGTACGCTCTTGGCCACGATGAGTGTGCAGACGCGCACCCGCGAAGTGTTGCTGCCGATCCTGCTCTTTCCGGTTGCGATTCCGGTCTTGTTAGCGGCTGTAAAAGCGAGCACCGGTTTTCTCAATGGTGCAACCCTAGCCGAGATTTGGCCTTCTCTCAATCTGCTGATCGCCTACGATGTCATCCTTTCATCGGCAGCGTTTATGGTTTTCGATCAGGTTGTGGAAGAATAAAGCGTCCTATATGCGATACGAGTTGACTTGCCAACTTCCGATCGGGACTGCCTCGTTTATTACCTTGAACAACCCTTTCCTGAAACTTACCTAAGGAGTATTTTCCATGTCCCCTCGACCTCTTGTGCTCAAGATCCTAGATGTCCTTGCCTTTCTCTCTCTGGTGGTGGCTACGTATTTTGCCCTGATCTATGCACCTACCGAAGCTGTGATGGGCGAAGTACAGCGTCTGTTCTACTTCCACGTCGGTACAGCCTGGGTGGGTATGTTGGGCTTTATGTTTGCTGCCGGCTTTGGCATTGTCTATCTGGCAACCAAAAACTTGAAGTGGGATGTGGTGAGCGTGGCGGCAGTGGAAATTAGCGTGATGTTCTTCTTCCTCGCCATTGCTTTGGGGTCCATTTGGGCACGCCCGGTGTGGAATACGTGGTGGACCTGGGATCCTCGCCTGACCACTGCGGCCATCACTGAATTGATCTTTATCGCTTACTTCATGCTGCGCGCCGGCATCGAAGACCCAGAACGGCGTGCTCGGTTTGGCGCCGTGTATACCATCCTCGGTGGACTTAGCGTTCCGATCACCTTCCTGGCCATTCGCCTGTTCCGCACGATCCATCCGGTGGTCTTTGGAACTGCTGTTGAGGGCCAGGAACAGATGGCGATGACCCCCGACATGCGCGTGGCGTTCGTGGTGGCCATGATCGCCTTCTCGATTATCTTTGTTGACTTGTTCTGGCATCGCATCCGGATCGGGCAGTTGCATGCTCGTGTAGAGCAGCTAAAGCTCAAAACTATGTCCTGAAAGGAGCGTCTTCATATGCAAACTCCTCCTAATACCAGCGCCTACATGATCGGCGGTTATGTATTTACGTATATTGTAGGGGCCATCTACCTGCTCAGCCTGATCCTCCGCTATCGAAATTTGCAACGCGAACTGGAGATGTTGGAGCATCTTGAATCGGGATCGTGATCCTACGCACCTCATTCAAGCCATGGTGAAGGTGCTCTAAAATCACACTTTGTGGGAGTTGCCAGACATTCCTCGGCCAGGATGGCTGCAACAACCGTTAACGCATTTTGACAACCAGGAGGAAGATGCATTGCTCTTCGCCCGGAGGTCAAACACGGTTGCTCACAAATTCGTTTATGCGTTCCCCTAGTCGTTGACGGTACGTTCCAGTACACCTGTTGCAGAGGCCAAATGTTTTCGAATGCCCTCGATCCACCATTGAGAAGTGGCCAGAATTCGCTATAATCCAAGTTGTAGCGATGAGATTCTCTGCTTGGCGAAAGCTTCTTCTGCGGCCGATCGTCTTGATTCTGTTGAGCGTAGCGCTTCTTCACCCAGTTCGTGAAGGGGTTGCTGCGCCTTCTTCTTCTCCCCCCGGCCCGGATCGGTTCACGTCCATCACCGTTCGGTATACTTCGTATACCTGGTACATGGCCACCTATAAGCACAACAAGATCGTCTGTACGATCGTTGTGGATTACGAGGGGATTCCCAAGCTAAAGGATGTTTATATTGACTGTGGCGACAAGCTAACTGAAGAGTGGATCAGCCAACCCCCTTGCCTGAACGTACAACGCCCGAATCAGTGTCAAGGCTATTACATCTTTCTAGCCAAGGTCGAGGAGAAGGAGAAAGAGGTCGCTGTTGAGTTGCCTGCACCCACCGTTTGGATAGACGTGACCGATTGTTCGCCGGTGGCTTCTCTAGCGACCAACGTTTGCGAATATATTCCTAAGCTCGTCTTGCGGGCTGAGGAACCCCTGCCGGAGCATCGCATTCTGAGCATTGAGGGCCGGCTGGACGGTCAGCCGTTCTCCTGCCCCAGCGAAACCTGTTTGCTCGAACTTAAACCCACGCCACCCAAAGGGGTGCCATTAGAGTTCTGGGCGTATTCGTCGTTTGGCGATAGCAGTCCAAAGTTTACCGCTCGGGTGCGGGTGACCGATGCGGATTTCGGCAATCCTGATGCGCCGACCTGGTTTGTGGATGTGCGTTCTCATCAATGGATCGGGGTGCCCACGGCCAGTTGTGCCGATGTTTGGCAGATCTTTCCGCCGGTCGGAGGGCCGCCGCAATGGCTCTCGACGCCCAGCCACCCCAGCGGCCTGGCGAGCAACATCTCCTACAACTATCTGGCAGCTAACTTGATCCGTCGCGGCGTCGTAGATGTGAGCGCCTGTCCGGACGGTGGCTTGTTGCCTGATCGTCGCTCGCCGAGTGCCTGTGGCTTAAATGCCGCCCAGCAGGCGGTCACCGATTGGCAGAATCGCTTCGATGAGTTGATCTGGCAGGTTGCTCAGAAGACGGGCGTGCCGGCCCAGTTGCTCAAAAATCTATTTGCTCGCGAAAGCCAATTCTGGCCGGCCCAGGTTTCGCCGGCCGGCGATACAGGTCTTGGCCAACTCACTCCCGACGGCGCCGATACCACCCTGTTGTGGAACCCGTCGTTTTATCAGGCTTTCTGCCCCTTGATCCTATCGGCCGAAACCTGTGCCACACCCTATATACACCTCGAGCCAGAGACTCAAGAGTTGCTGCGCCATGCCCTGGTGCGCAGCGTGGACGCCTCGTGCGCCGATTGCCCGTTGGGGATTGATATTGATCGCGCCAACTACAGCGTGACGGTCTTCGCCCACACCCTGATGGCCAACTGCCACCAGGCGGCGCAGGTGATCTGGAATTATTCCGGCAAAAAGATGCCCGAGGAGATCAATATTTCCTATGAGGACATGTGGAAGTTCACCCTGATCAACTATAACGCCGGCACCGGCTGCCTGGCCGACGCCTTTCAGCAAGCCTTTAGAAAGGGCGAACGCCTGACCTGGGAGAACGTGTCACGCTACTTAGCTCCGGCCTGCCGTGGCGCCATCCCCTACGTGAACGACCTCAGCCGCTAAAAACAGAGGGACATTTTGGCGCACTTTCCATCGCAACAAGCCACTTGTTAGACGAATTAGGGTTCCTCCGTCTCAGGGGGCTGATGGATGCGGGCATAAATCTCGCGCTTGCTCCAACCGCTGCGGCCTGCCAGCTCGGTGGCGATCTGGCGGGCCGGCTTGCCTTGTCGTCGTTCCTGGTCAATGGCCGCTTGCAGGGCCTCTGCGCTCCAGCGGGCCGGCCTGCGATCGGGGGCACCGCCCACCACCAGCGTGAACTCGCCGCGCACCGGCGCCGTGCTGAAGTAGGGAATGGCCCGATGTAGAGGGCCGCGCCAGAATTCCTCAAACATTTTGGTCATCTCACGGGCGATGCAGGCCGGACGATCCCCGAGCACCTCCAGCAGGTCATGCAGCGACTCGAGCAGGCGATGCGGCGACTCGAGGAAGATCAGCGTGTAGGGCAGATCGGCAACGGCCTGCAGGAAGCGCCGACGTTCCGAGCGTTTATGAGGCAGGTATCCTAGGTAGAGAAAGGCGTCAGTCGGCAGGCCAGAGACGCTCAGGGCGGCGATCGGCGCTGAGGGGCCAGGAATCGGCCGCACGTCAAAGCCCGAATCGAGCGCTGCCCGGATCAGTTCGTAGCCTGGGTCGTTGACTCCGGGCGTGCCGGCGTCAGAGACCAGGGCCACATCGCCTTCTTCAAGTTTTTTTAAGATGTAGTCCAGCTTGGAGCGCTGGTTGTGCTCAAAGTAACTGGTCAGTTCGGTGTGGATGTCGAAGTGGGTCAGGAGCTTTTTGGTATGGCGAGTGTCTTCAGCGGCGATCAGGTGCGCTTCGCGCAACACGCGCACTGCGCGCGGGCTCATATCCTCCAAGTTGCCCAGCGGTGTGGCCACAACGTACAGGGTTCCCATCCTAAATCCAAGTCGGCTCGTGGTAGACCCCAAACACCTCTTTCATCACCTGCACGATCTCGCCTAGCGTGGCGTAGGCGCGAACGGCATCGAGGATATACGGCATGGTGTTTTCGGTCCCTTGGCAGGCGATGCGCAGGCGATCCAGCGCTTGCCCGACGGATCCGTTATCGCGGGTGCGACGTAACTCTTCTAAGCGCCTGACCTGCCGTTCATAGCCTTGCGGGTCCATCTCCAGCAGAGGGATAGTGATCGGCTTGTTGTCTTGGTAAGCGTTGACCCCGACGATCTTGCGGATGCCTTCGTCGATTTCGCGCTGGTAGCGGTAGGCGGCCTCGGCGATCTCGCTCTGGAAGAAGCCTTTCTCGATGGCCGGGATCACGCCGCCGAGTTCCTCGATCCGCTGGAAGTAGTCGTAGGCCTGTTTCTCCAGGCGGTTGGTCAGCGCCTCGACCAAGAAGCTGCCGCCTAAGGGATCGATAGTGTTGGCTACTCCGCTCTCCTCGGCGATGATTTGCTGGGTGCGCAGGGCGATAGTAACCGCATACTCAGAGGGCAAGGCCAGGGCTTCGTCCAGCGAGTTGGTGTGCAGCGATTGGGTTCCGCCCAGAACGGCCGCTAGGGCTTGGAGGGTCACGCGCACGATGTTGTTCTCAGGTTGTTGAGCGGTGAGGGAGACGCCGGCCGTCTGGGTGTGGAAGCGCAGCAGCCAGGAGCGCGGGTTTTTGGCGCCGAAGGTGTGACGCATCTCGCGGGCCCAAATGCGCCGCGCAGCGCGGTATTTGGCGATCTCCTCGAAGAAGTCGTTGTGGGCGTTGAAGAAGAAGGAGAGGCGCGGGGCAAATTCGTCCACGTCCATGCCGCGGGCGATTCCCCAACGCACGTATTCCATGCCGTCGGCCAGGGTGAAGGCCAGCTCTTGAGCGGCGGTGGAGCCGGCCTCGCGGATGTGGTAGCCGCTGATCGAGATGGTGTTCCACTGCGGGACGTGCTTGGAACCGAATTCCATTGTGTCCACCACCAGCCGCATGGACGGCTCGGGTGGGAAGATAAATTCCTTTTGGGCGATGAATTCTTTCAGGATGTCGTTTTGGATCGTGCCGCGCAGTTGATCGGGACGCACGCCCCGCTTCTCGGCGGTGACAATGTACATCGCCCAGATGATAGCGGCCGGCGAGTTGATGGTCATGCTGGTGGAAACTTTGTCCAGGGGAATCTCATCGAGCAGGATCTCCATGTCTTTGAGGGAGGAGACCGCTACCCCGCATTTGCCGAACTCGCCTAGGGCTTCGGGTTGATCGGTGTCGTAGCCCATCAGGGTGGGCAGGTCAAAGGCGATAGACAGGCCGGTCTGCCCTTGTTCGAGCAGGTATTTGAAGCGGCGGTTGGTCTCTTCGGCGGTGCCAAAGCCGGCAAACATGCGCATCGTCCACAGCTTGCCGCGATGCATGGTGGGGTGGACGCCGCGCGTAAAGGGGTACTCCCCAGGCAAGCCTAGATCGGCCAGGTAGTCGAGATCGGCCACATCCAAGGGGGTGTAGAGTCGTTCCACCGGTTCGGAGGAAGCGGTGATGAATTCCTCGCGCCGCTCGGGCATAACGTTCAGCGACTTTTGCAGGGTTGTTTCTTCCCAGCGTTCTAGGGCGTTTTTCAACTCCTGAAGTTTCTGGCGATCGTACATAGGCGTCTCCTCTTTGGACGTGTGATCGGGTTTGTAGGTGCTTTTGATTGTAGCCGAAGTTGACCGGCTGCGCTACCGATCAGGTCGGGATTCTAGGGTGGCAATCAGCGCGTCTAGGTCGGCGCCAGAAGCTTCTAGGTAGCGCCGAAACTCGACGTAGAATAGATCGTCCACTGGGATTAGGTCCTCCATAGAGTAGAGAGCTTGGAAGACTTGTTTGCCTTCTGGCAGTGGCAGCAGCAGATAAATGGTCTTTTGAAGCTCGGCGGCCACGTCGGCGGGGACCATCGCCGAGAGGAACAACCCATCGTAGGGGATGATGGGCGGGATCTGCCAGATGACAATCACTTCGTCGAGCAGGAAGGGGTGGCTTTCTCGTAGGGGCGGGTAGAGACGAGCATCTACGTAAGTAGCGCCAAAGTCGCAGATGCCGCCCAGGCGGAGGGCGCGCACCACGTCGAAGTGACTTTGAACGAAAGCGCCTTCTTGAGTCGGGATGCGGTACCAGTTCAACAGTCCAAACGGAATCAGGTAGCCAGCGGGCGAGGCGGGGTTGGTCCAGCAGGGTTTTTGGTCACGGAGCTGTTCGAGGGCGACCGGGGCCGACGCTGTGTTCTGCTGGCGCAGCGGATCGAAATAGGCGGTGAAGCGATCGCTGGGGCCGATGAATTGCGCACCGTAGGAGGCTGTTCCCTGGCGCGTGGAGGCGTAAAAGGCGCGCACGGCGTCGTGCTGATAGGCCTTGACCAGGGCGAAGGGCGGCAAGGCCGCTAGGTGTACGTTCCCTTTTTGCAGGGCTTGGATCAGGTCGGGGTAGGAGAAAGGCGCCACGGCGAGGAAACGATAGCCGCTTCGTTCTGAGAGCAGGGCGGCGAGCTTGCGGGCGTGGCCGATTTGTTCGGCGGCGGGGAAGCGCGAGGGGGGTAAGGCTAGCACCAGGGGATTGTCTTCGGCGCCAAGAGGGGAACGAGGTGTGGCGGTGGGTGGAGGCAGCGCAGTGGGTGTGGTAGTCGGCAAAGGAGAGGCCGTGGGACGCGTCGGAAAAGGCAAAGACGGCGCGCAGGCTGTCCACAGCAGGAGAAGCAGGAGCCAGATGGAGGGTCGGGAAAGGAGCGCCGGCATCGGGAAGTACGCTAATTTTACGCCTGGATCCTTAGGAAGGCCATCGGTATTGCTGAGGTAAAGAAACCCTGGGCCGGCCACATTTGGGAGAGATTGCGGTAAGATAAATCATCGCTCAGGTGAACCTATGTCGTTGATTGTGGTGGATTCGCTCGCTAAATCCTTTGGCGCTGAAGAAGTCTTTCGTCAGGTGAGCTTTTCGGTGGCTCGGGGAGCACGGCTGGCCATCGTGGGACCCAACGGTTGTGGCAAGACCACCCTGTTGCGCATCCTGAAGAGGAGCGTGAGAAAGCCGATGCGCGGGCAATGGCCTCTGCCCCTAGGCCGGCCCCCTCGGCTGTCGAACGGCGTTCTGCCGACTCCGCCAAGAAGCGTGAAGAGCGTCGGCGCTTGGCCCGCATCCAGGAAGTTGAGCAGACCATCAGCGCCCTCGAAGCCGCGTTGGCCGCGATCAGCGCCCAGCTCGAACAACCCCATCTCTCCCCTCAACACGTCGCCGCCCTAGGGCAGGAATACGAGCGCTTACAGCGTCAAATTGATGAGAAGCCAGCCGAGTGGGAACGCTTACAGTCCTGATCACAAAGCCCTTTGCCTGCACTATAATGGGCTTGGAAACCTTGCGCTGTTCCATCCCTTTCATAAAGGAGCTACCATGTCCCCGTCTGAGCCGACTCAACCTGTCTCCCCACCGCCCTCACCAAGCTCCTCCAGCGGGCGCTGGAATTGGATGATCATCCTCGGCTTCTTGGCCCTGCTGTTGATCTGCGCCGTGGTCTTCGCCTTCCTGGTGGCTCCTCGCTAGGGCATAGCTGGGCAAAATTCCCTGCCGGCAATCGACCCTGAGCTCGGTCGAGCGCGGTCGCTGCGCGCCGAAATCCTGTTCCTGCGTCCATCGTCCTGGCATGAGAGAGTTCCTCTACTCCCGCAATGCCGTGTTCGAAGCCCTACGCGCCCAGCGCCGGCGAGTGTTCCGCCTGTTGGTCGCCGAAGGGGTGCATGAGAGGGGCCGGCTGCTTGATCTGCTCCGCCTGGCTGTGCAGCGCGGCATCGAAGTGCAGCGCCTGCCCCGTAGCCGACTAGACGGCATCCACGAGCATCACCAGGGTGTGGTGGCCGAAGTCGAACCCTATCCGTATGTCACCCTGGCCGACATCCTGGAGCATGCCCGCCGGGCCGGCGAGCCGCCATTCATCCTGCTGCTCGATGCCTTGCACGACCCCCAGAACTTTGGAACCCTGCTGCGCACCGCCGAAGCCGTGGGCGTGCATGGCGTGGTCATTCCCCTGGCGCGCACAGTGACCGTGACCCCGGCCGTGGTCAACGTCTCCTCAGGGGCTAGCGAGCACCTGCTGATCGCCCAGGCCAACCTAGCGCAGACCCTCGAATCCCTACGGGAGGCCGAGGTGTGGGTGGTCGGCCTCGACCCGCGCGGGGTTCCTCTGGACGAATCGCATCGGCACTTCCTGCGCGGCGCCTTGGGGGTGGTGATCGGCTCCGAGGGGAGTGGTTTACGCGAGTTGACGCGTCGCAAATGCGACGTCTTGCTCACTTTGCCGATGCGCGGTCGGGTAGAATCGCTTAACGCTGCTGTCGCCGGGTCGGTGGCTTTATACTTGGCTTACCTGGCGCGAATGACACAATTTCACACGGAGTAACCATGCCAGAAGCAACATATCACTTTCCGCGAGGCTTCTTGTGGGGCGCGGCAACCGCCGCCCATCAAGTGGAAGGAAACACCACCAACAACCAATGGTGGAAGTGGGAACAAGAAGGGCATACCAACGGCCTATCGGGCCTGGCGTGCAATTGGTGGAACGGACGCTGGAGGGAGGACTTCGACCGCGCCGCCGAGGCCGGCCAGAACGCCCACCGCTTCTCGGTGGAATGGAGCCGTATCCAACCTGCGCCCGACCGCTGGGATGAAGACGCCCTGGAGCGCTATCGGGCCATGCTGCGCGGCCTGCGCGATCGCAACATGACCCCCCTGATCACCTTGCACCATTTTACCGATCCCCTGTGGGTCTACGAACAAGGTGGCTGGGAAAACGACCAGATCATCAGCTGGTTTGAGCGCTTCGTTCGCAAGACGGTGGACGCCCTGAAAGAATACTGCACGCTCTGGGTGACGATCAACGAACCCAACATTTATGCCCTGAGCGGCTACGTCGGTGGCACCTTTCCGCCAGGGGTGAACGACGTCCGACGTGCTATGCGCGTTCAGGCCAACATGATACGCGCCCACGCCGCCTCCTATCGGGCCATCCACGCCATCCAGCGCGAATCGCGCGTCGGCTATGCTCTTCATTATCGCCCCATGGTGGCCCGTTCCTGGTCGCCGCTCGATCATCTGATGCGTTCGATTCGCTACAACGGCATCAACATGGCCTTTCCCTCGGCCATCAGCACCGGCGTCATGAAATCGCCGCTGGGCAACCTCGCCATCCCCGAAGCGCGCGGCACCCAAGACTTCCTGGGAATCAACTACTACTCTCAAGACACTGTCTGGTTCGACCTGCGCAACCCCAAAGAATTGTTCACCCGTTCCGGTTATCCCTCGGAGGCCGATGTGAGCGAGAACCGCTTCATTGCCAACATCCCCGAGGGCTTCTATCACACATTAGAATGGGCCGTCAAAACCTATCCCAACCTGCCCATCCTGGTCACCGAAAACGGCGTAGAGGATTCCACCGACCGTCTACGGCCGCGCTACCTGGCCCAACATATTCATCAAATGTGGCGCGCCGTCAACTTCAACTGGCCCATCAAAGGCTATTTCCACTGGACGTTGGTGGACAACTTTGAATGGGAGCGCGGTTGGACGCAACGCTTTGGCCTGTGGGCGCTCGATCCGCAGACGCAGAAGCGCGTCAAACGTCCTAGCGCTGATCTCTATGCTGCCATTTGCAAAGAAAACGGCCTGTCTTCGGAAATGGTACAAACCTACTGCCCCGAAGTGGCCGATACCCTGTTCCCAACCTGATCCTCCCCATGAGCAGTTCGATGGCGGTTCCCATCCCATCCCGAGCTGGCTTCACCGACCCGCGCCCGGTCATCCGCCCGGCTCTGCCGCGCGACAAAGCCGATGTCGCCGCCTTCACTAAATCCATCTGGGACGGCCACGATTACGTGGGGCTGGTCTTCCCCGAATGGCTGGCCGATCCCAAGGGCATGTTATTGGTGGCCGAGTATGGTGGCCGCTGCGTGGGATGCGCCAAGGCCACCCAGCTTGCCGCCGATCAATGGTGGCTAGAAGGTTTTCGCGTCGATCCAGCCGTTCAAGGGCGGGGCATCGGCTCTCGGCTCGACGCAGCGATCAACGCTTGGTGGGATGTCCATGGTCAGGGAGTGGTGCGCTTGATGACACATGCCCGACGCGTGCAGGTCCATCACCTGTGCGAGAAACGCGGCTACCGACGTTGCGGCGAAGTGTGGTACTTCTGGGCTGAGCCATTGTCCGAACCGGCATCGAATTTCTCTCCCCTGTTGCCAGATCAGGCTGAGCAAGCCGCATCGTTTGTGCGTCAAACAGCCCCTGGCCGGCTGCTCGGCTTGGATTGGGCGTTTGCCGATCCAACCCCGGAGCTGCTGCAGCGGCTGGCCGAGGCCGGCCAGGCCTTCTGGTGGGGTGAGCAGCGGGGGCTGGTGACGTTCTGGGAGGAGCAAGAAGACCAAGGATGGTCTTGGGTGATCGGCCTGGAGGCCTGCGCTGAGGGGCATCGTGTCGACCTGCTGAGCCAGGTCCGTGGCCTAGCAGCGGCGCACGGCAAGAACGCTGCTTGGATGAACATCGCTGATCAGGCGACGATCCAGGCCTTGGAGCGCGCTGGGTACGTCCGAATGTGGCAGGAGCCAGGGATTCTCTATGAGAGGCGGAAGGCGTAGCTGGGACTCGAGTGGAGATGTTTCTCTTGGTGTTGGCCTAGGGTGGAGCCGCTTCGCTCGATTTTGCAAACCTGTTGACGGCAAGCCCAGCAATGGCTGAGGCCCTGGTGAACCATTCTAGCGCTCAGGCGCTTGGTCACCCCGCTTATCGGCTATCGCTTCATCCCGCCGGCTCTTCCTGCACCTTGCCCAAGATGAGCGCGCTCAACGCGAACAGGAAGGCATATGCGGCAAAGATGCCCAAATAGCCCAGCCCTGGCAAGAAGGCATTTAGCCAATCGGCCATCGGCCCGCCCAATCCCTTGCCGATCACACCGGCGCCGGCCCCAGCCAAGTTTGAGATGCCCAGATAGCGTCCGGCCTCCTTGGCCGGCGCCGGGTTGGTCCCCAGGGCCCAATTGGACGTCATGAACAATCCCACACCCACCCCCAGGATGCTGCCGGCTAGATAGATCATGGCCAGGTTGGGCGACCAGATGGTGCTCAGGGCGAGCATAGCGCCGATCGTTGCTAGCCAACCGCTGATCAACACCACCCGCCGCTGCCCGAAGCGATCGGCCGCCCAACCGCCGGCCAGGGCCGAGACCAGGATAAACAGACCGATCACCGTTATCAAGGCGCCGTTGAGGGCAGCCGCTTGCTCGGCGTTCAACCCGAAGGCGAACATCAAAAAGAAGGGCAGAAATGTCTGGAAGGATGTGGCAGCGGCCAGGAACAGCAGTCGATTGACGATCCACCAGATGAACGACCGATGGCGGCGTGCTTCCTGGCCGAGCGTGGTGAGCGCTCCCGACCAGACGCCAGCCACCACAGCGATGGCCATGGCGGCCATCCCGCCCACGCCTATCCAGATCGCTTGCGCTGCCTTTTGACCGACGAGCGGCCAAGCCATCAGGGCGATCGCTCCGCCCAGGGCAGCACCGCCCACCAGGCCGACGCCTGCGCCCACCCCAATCCCGCTCAACATACCCAACACGCGCACCATCGGCTCGCGCAGCGACGAGATGGGTTTCTGGCGCAGCAGTTCTTCCCGCACCAGGAACAGGGTCAACACCAACGTGATCGCCAAGATCGCGCCGGTGGCGGCCACCGCCCATCCGAATCGGCCGGCCCCCACCAGCTGGGCAATGATGGATCCCACCAGGACAATTGGGATCAATTCCATCACCGCCTTCACCGCCGAAGCGCGCCCGCGCTGTTCTTCAGGCACCAAGTCGGGGATCAGGCCTTGGAGCGGGCCGTGCGAGATGTTGGCCGAGAACTGGATCAGCAGCGTAGCCGCCAATAACATCCAGAAATTGCCGGCCAAGGCGATCAAGAGCAGAAAGATCAAGTCAAACAGCGTCCCGACCAACAAAAACGGGCGACGGCGACCGAAGCGCAAGGTCGAACGATCACTGAGCAGGCCGGCGGCCGGCTGCACGAGCATGGCGATGATCAGGCCGGCTGTGCTGATCCAGCCGAGCGCGCCGTTGCGATTGGCTTCAGGCACAAACAGCGCTACCAGATAGGGCGTAAAGACCGAGCCCACCGCTGTGTTGCGGGTATTCAGGCCTAGCCAGTACAGGTTGATGAAGAGGTAATCGTACCAGTGAAGGAATTTTCTCATGCAAGGTTCCTTTGACTTTGACACAACGCTCCGGCCGAGAGAGTGCGTGAGCCCTCGAGAAGACCATTTCCCCCATCACCTGCACCGTGGGGCCTGTTGGCTTTTATCGCACAAACTGTACGTTGGCTCACGCCGGCCAGAACGCCACGGCATAAGGTTGTCTTAGTGCCGATCGTCGGGCCGGCCAGAGACTAGACTATACGAGTCGCTTGCGTTATTATATACTCATACTTGCTCAGTGGTGTGAGTCCCGATCGGCCATGATCTGGATTGTGCATAGGCAACCATACAACGCAGCTGAGCAGAGCACATCGACTCTGGGAGCCAGCAGCGAAGCCGCATCCGATGGGGCTAAGAGTCCCACAGAGCCATGCCGAATAGTCGCACTTTGAAAGGATACTTCTTTATATGAACAACGCAAAGGATGCCCAAGTGGCAGTCTTCATTGACTATGAAAATATCGAGTTCAGCGCAGCCGATAAGCTGGGAAAAGACGTGGATGTGGAATGGGCGATTGTGCTCGAGGCAGCCGCCCAGATCGGACGAGTGGTCGTTCGGCGAGCCTATGCCGATTGGTCGAATTACGGCGGCGATCGGCAACGCGAATTGCTTGGCTTGGGGGTGGAGTTGGTCCATGTCTCCAGCAAACGTGGCAAGAATGCTGCCGATATTCGCATTGTGATCGATGCGCTGGAGTTGATCGGGGCCGGCGTCGGCAACATTACCCATGTCCTACTGGTCTCAGGGGATGGCGATTTCACCGAATTGGTCCATCGACTGCGAGCGCGCGGCATCAAAGTGGTCGGTTTAGGGATGAGCGGCGCCAGCGCCGAATACTTGATCAGCGCTTGCGATGAATTTATCTACTACGATCGACTGCTGAGTGCAGAACAATCTGGATTGGAGTCACAAGTCGGCGAGACGGCGTCCACAGCTACGCCCTCGTTTGATATTAGCGAAGGCCGTCAACTTTTGCGGCGGGTGCTCCAATCTCGGCAAGGAGAATGGATGCTGGCCGCCGAATTAAAAAACGCAATGTTGCGCCTCGACCCGGCCTTCAGCGAACGAAACTACGGCTTTTCCAGCTTCAAAGAGTTTCTCAACTCAGCCTCCGATATGGTCGAGACCCGTCTCAATGAATACAACCAGATCGAGGTCACCTTGACAACGGCTGAGACCTCTTATCTGCCCGAAGCCCTGCTGGACGAATATCTGCGCATCTTGGCCGCCCAGAAAGTCCGCATGACGCCCAACGAATATCGCCCGCAGATCATTTTTCGCTTCTTCGATATTTACAAGGCCAACTTTGGTCTGAGCTTGACCGCCTTGAAGGAGCAAGTGCACGCCTATTTTCAAGAGCGAGCGTCCCATGTGAAATGGCAGTACGTGCACGAAGCGGCGCATCAATTGTTCCATACCTATTGCTTTGAATTCGATCAATCGGACGATTACCCTCCCGAAACACGGCTATGGGATCGAAAAGTCGCCATCGTGGCCGGCATCGAGCGGCCCTATGATCTTCTCGAGCGCTGTGACAGGGGGTTGCTCCAAAAGCTGGCTCGTGCCCTGGGTAGCCCTAAGAAAATCAACAAGGAGGTGGCTGCTCGTTTGCTCTACGGCAGCGTGCGCGGCCAAGCGATGTTGGATCACGTCAAACAGTTGATCGATAGCATCAAGTGAGGACTATGGCTGTCAAACTGATTCTGCGCAACAAGGAATACGAAGTCCCGGCCGGCATCACTCTGCGCGCCGCCCTAGAAAAGGTTGGCATCCTGCCGGAGAGCGTCTTGGCGATTCGCCAAGGAGAGATGATCCTGGAGGACGAGATTTTGAAAGAAGGAGATGTCATCAAGTTGGTAGCCGTGATCTCTGGCGGATCGGGTAGAATATCCGCCCTGTTTTAGTGGTGATGTGATGCTATGAAATGCAAGAAATGTGGAGCCAAAGCTTCGATAAACATGCGCCAGCACAAGCTGGCTTTGTGCAAAGAACACTACCTGGCGTGGGCGCCCGAGCAGACTGAGCGCTTTATCAAGAAGTATCGTATGTTCCAGCGCGATGAGCGCATCCTGGTAGCAGTTTCAGGCGGCAAGGATTCGCTCTCGTTGTGGGATATTCTCTATTGCCTTGGCTACCAGGCTGATGGTCTGTACATCGGCCTTGGCATTGACGAGGGGATCGGCTATTCGGCCGAGTCGCAGCGCTTGTGTCAGAAATTTGCCGAGGCGCGCGGGCTGCACCTGCACATTGTAGACGTGGCCCAGGAATACGGCCAGCCGATCCCGGCCCTGGCGCAGATCTCTCATCGCGGTCGGGGCCGGCCCTGTGCCGTGTGCGGCCTGACCAAGCGTCACATCATGAACCGCGTGGCCCGCGATCTTGGCTATGACGTGCTGGCCACCGGCCACAACCTGGATGATGAAGTAGCCGTGCTGTTCGGCAATACCCTGCATTGGGCCACCAGCTACCTCGTGCGCCAGGGGCCAGTGTTGCATGAAGGTCCTGGCTTTGTGCGCAAGGTCAAGCCCCTGTGTCGTTTCTACGAGCGCGAAATGGCCGCCTATGCCATCTTACGCGGGATTGAATACATTTACGACGAGTGTCCCTTTGCCGAGGGGGCAACGTCAATCTATTACAAAGAACTGCTGAACAAACTGGAGAACGACAAACCCGGCGCCAAGCTGACCTTCTACCTGCGCTTCCTCGACGCACGAGAAGCGGGGTTCTTCGCCCCGACGGCCGATTCTATGCCTGAGCTGCATCCCTGCCCCAACTGTGGTCAACCCACCTCGAACGAGGGGCTATGCTCCTTCTGCCGACTGATCGAAAAAGCCCAACTTCACGCCTGAGCAATGCGTTTCGCCGATGATGACCCCTGAGAGACACTATCGTTATTTCGACCTGATCATGGCCGCCTTCGTCGCCGTGTTGATCATCAGCAACGTAGCGTCTTCGGCCAAGATCGTAGACTTGCAATTTCACGTGTTTGGGGTGCCGATGGCGTTTGACGCCGGCACTCTGCTCTTTCCCCTATCCTACATCTTCGGGGATGTGCTCACCGAAGTGTATGGTTATCGGAAATCCCGTCGGGTGATCTGGGCTGGGTTCGCCTGCTTGGCTCTGGCGTCGGTCGTGTTTGCCCTGATCGGCGCTCTGCCCGGCGAGGCCACCTGGCAAGACTATGCCGGCGATGCCGCCTACTTTGCCATCTTGGGCGGCATGTCCACCGGCGGCATCGTGCTCGGCTCGTTGGCCGGCTACTGGAGCGGCGAATTTGCTAACTCCTTCACCCTGGCTCGTATGAAAGTGTGGACCAACGGGCGCTATCTCTGGACGCGCACCATCGGCAGCACCCTGGTGGGTCAAGGCGTGGATACGCTGGTCTTCGTATCGGCGGCCTCGCTGTTTGGCGTGTTCCCGTGGAGCCTGTTTCTCTCGTTGACGCTGACCAACTACCTGTTCAAGTGCGCCGTAGAAGCCCTGATGACGCCGGCGACCTACCTGGTGGTCAATCTGCTTAAACAAGCCGAGGGGGAGGACTATTTTGATCGCCAGACGAACTTCAACCCCTTCGCCTTATGATGGCGACTTAAAGGGATGGGGATCAGCTCGGCGTTATCGAACCAGGCTACGCCGCTTGGCTTTTGAAAGACGATCCGAAACACGATCCAGCCGTAGTACATGGTCGCCTTGATCTGGCCGGTCACTCGCTCAAAGTCGTGAGTGCCGTCGTTGAAGCTTACGGCTGCCGAGGCCAGCACCTGCTCAAAGCTAGGATCACGCAGCTCCACTTCCACTTTGTATTCTCCGCCGGGCGGGATCTGGTAGGCTCGGCTGGACAAGCGGAACAGGTAACGGTCGCCGATCTTGCCGTTGCGCCAGATGGCTTGGCTGATGGCTTGCTCGTAATTCCACGGGCTGCCCTGAAAGCGGACCGAGCAGAACGGGCTGACAGAGATCGCACAATCCCAGATGTAGTCTAGGGTGAAGCGCACCGGGCTGCTTCGCCAGGGTAGTGGTTTGGGGATCGGCGGATCAAAGTTGGGATGAAGCAGGATGTTCGTGCCAGGAATCCCGTAGCCGCTGAGGGGGAAGCTCTCCGGACTACTGGAGGCATCATGGGGAATCGAGACGTAGCCGGTCTGATAGGTTGCGCTCTCGGGCGCGAAGATCACGGTGAACCGGCAGGACTGATTGGGGGCTAGCGTAGTATGGTGACACTCCCTGGCGCGCAGCCGAAAAGGTCCGCTAACGGTAAGCCTCCCCAGACGAATATCGGAGCCGCTGATATTTTTCATAATCACTTGTAGGGGCAGGCTGGTGGTGCCTACAATGATGCTCCCAAAATACAAGCTCGTGGGGCTGAAGGATAGATAGGCGCTGAGGGTGCTCTGCGCGTGAACTACGGAGGGTTGAGCCGCTGGTGCGCCGAGGGCAGCCAGCAGCAGGACGATCATGACCGAACGAGCAAACCGCATGGGCCACCTTCTTTCTGTAGTCAACTCGGGTCGAGGAGCGCTCTGGTAGAGCTGCGTTCCCTTGGTCAAACGGCCATCTCCGCGTTATCGGCTGGGATGGGCGGCAACGCAGAAACCTGACAAGATTATACCCGCTGACTTCTCTCGGCTGCGGCTTTCATAAACCCCACAAAGAGCGGATGAGGCCGGTTGGGACGTGAGAGAAATTCGGGATGGAACTGACAACCGATCATGTAGGGATGATCGGCAAGCTCGGCAACCTCCACCAATCGCCCATCTGGCGATAGCCCTGAGAACACCACGCCGGCGCTCTCGAATTCCTGACGATAGGCATTGTTGAACTCAAAGCGATGACGGTGACGTTCCTCAACTTGAGGCACGCCATAAACCGCAGCGGTCTTCGAGCCTTCTTTGAAGACACACGGATACAATCCTAGGCGCATGGTTCCACCTAAATCGGTGATGGCCCGCTGGTCAAGCATCAGGTCGATCACCGGGTAGGACGTGCTGCGATCGAACTCGGTAGAGTTGGCGTCCTCGTGCCCGAGCACATTGCGCGCAAACTCGATGCACATCACTTGCATGCCCAGGCAGAGGCCGAGGTAGGGCGCCTTTTTCTCGCGCGCATAGCGCGCAGCTAGGATCTTGCCTTCGATCCCCCGCGATCCGAATCCGCCCGGCACCAGGATGCCATCGGCCTGTTGGACGATCTCCCAACCCCTATTTTTCTCCAAATCCGATGCATGCACCCAGGCGATCTCCACCTCCACGCCGACGGCCAGGGCAGCATGTTTGAGCGCCTCGCGCACTGACATGTAGGCATCTTGCAATTCGACATATTTCCCGACCAGGGCGATCTGGACCTTGGGGCGCGGTTGCTTGACCGATTCCACCAACTGTTTCCATGCCTGCCAATCTGGCGTGCGGCGCGGCGCGAGCTTGAGGCGAGAGATGATAAAGTCGGCAACCCCGGCTTGTTCCAGCAGCAGGGGCACTTCGTACAAGACAGGCGTGGTCACCATCGGGACCACCGCCTCCTTCTCTACGTCGCAGAACAGGGCGATCTTGTCGGTCAAGCTGTTGTCGACCGGATAATCCGACCGAGCGATAATCATGTTGGGGGAGATACCGATCGAGCGCAGGGCTGCCACGGAATGTTGAGTGGGTTTGGTCTTGAGCTCGCCGGTAGCGCCGATGTAAGGGAGCCAAGTGACATGGATGAAGAAGACGTTTTCTCGTCCAACTTCATTCCGCAGTTGACGCAAGGCCTCCAAAAAGGGCTGCGATTCAATATCGCCAACCGTGCCGCCCACTTCGACCAAGACGATCTCGGCGCCGGTCGCTCGGGCGACGAGCTTCACACGGCGCTTGATCTCGTTGGTGATATGAGGGATCACCTGGATGGTCCCCCCTAGGTAATCGCCATGGCGTTCTTTGGCGATGATCTCGGCGTACACCTGGCCGGCGGTGAAGTTGCTAACGCGCGTCAGGCGGATGTCAATGAATCGCTCGTAGTGGCCCAGGTCGAGGTCGGTCTCAGCGCCGTCGTCCAATACGTACACCTCGCCGTGTTGATAGGGGCTCATGGTGCCGGGATCCACGTTGATGTAAGGATCAATTTTTTGCACGGCCACCTGAAAACCGCGCTCCTTGAGCGTGAGGCCCAGGGCAGCCGCGGTCACGCCTTTTCCGACAGAGGACACCACTCCGCCGGTGAAAATCAGGTATTTGGTCGTCATCCGTACCTCTCCATCTCGGTGTTTAGAATCGTTGCCATCGGGCAAAAGCGACGGGGAGGGCAGTGGAGCCCTCCCCATCGGGGTGAACAGGCAAGAAAAGTGGGGGAAATCGGGCAGGATTCATCCTACCAGTCTGGCTAGGTCTTCAGCAGCGCGACGCATTTCTAGGAAGATCAACCCTAGTTTGGCGTCTTGTCGCGCCAAAGCAGTCAGCACGGCTTCGGCGCCGACTGAAGTCAACACGATTGAACCGGCGTCTCCCTTGATGTACACCTGTTCGAGGCCACCCCGGCCAAGTTCGCTAGAAATGCGCTCGCCGAGGCTGAGCATAGCCGCCGACATGGCCGAGACGCGATCTTCTTCGACGTCTTGCGGCAGGGCAGAGGCCATGATCAACCCATCGACTGATACCACTGCTGATGCTTCGATATCCGGGGCGGCGGCTTGCATCGCGCGTAGTCGTTCAACCATTTGGGCGCTGCGGGATTTGCTCATCCGGTTCTCTCCAGGGGGTGTAGTTGCGCCAAAGTTTACCATAAAACTCTGAGCGAGAGGATTGCCAAAGCGTGATGGTTTCTCGTGTATTGTGCTTGGCGATTTGGGAAATATGCGCTTCTTGGCCGAGCTGGGCGCGTTTTTTGGTTAAAATTAAAGCATGCCCAACTACGACTTCATTTGCACGAAATGCCAAAAACGATTTGAGATCTACTTTTCCTACAGCGAGTACGGAAAGAAGCCGGTCATCTGCCCGCATTGTGGCAGCACCCATACCCGCCGGCGCATGACCCGCGTTCGTGTCATCAAGTCTGAGGAGACACGCCTAGAAGCGCTGGAAAGCGAGATCACTCACCTCGAAGGGTTGGAAGACGATCCGCGCGCCTTGGGGCGGATGATGCGCCGTTTGGGGAAGGAGATCGGCGAAGAACTGCCTCCAGAGTTCGATGAAGTGGTCGATCGGCTGGAGGCCGGCCAGAGCCCAGAAGAGATCGAGAACGCTCTGCCTGATTTGGCCGAAGGAGAAGGCGCGGCGAGCGAGGAGTAACCGGCGCTGTACACCCCAACACATGTAGAGGGCCTCTTTCCGTGACCGAATCGTTGTCCACCCGTCCTTCGCCCCTTGCGCCCGACTTTCGGGCCGGCTTCGTGGCCATCTTGGGCCGCCCCAACGTGGGCAAATCCACCTTGATCAACGCCCTGCTCGGACAGAAGATCGCCGCAGTATCTCCCCGACCCCAGACCACGCGCCGCCGTCAGCTGGGTATTCTCACCACCGAGAGCTATCAGATTGTGTTCGTGGATACTCCTGGCATTCATGCGCCCAAGCATAAGCTAGGCGAATTTTTGAATCAGGAGGCCCAAGAAGCTCTGGACGGTGTAGATGCGCTCCTTTGGTTGGTGGATGTGTCGTCGGATCCCAGCGCAGACGATGAGCGCATCGCTTCTCTCTTGCCGGCCTGGGCGCCGTTGGTGTTGGGCTTGAACAAGATCGATACCGTATCCAGTTCTTTGCTCGAGGCGCGCCAAGCGTTGTACCAGGCGCTGCTGCCCTCAACAGCACACACTGTTCGGATCTCGGCCACGCGTGGGGATGGGCTTCAAGAGCTGGTGCAAACCTTGGTGTCGTTGCTGCCGGTTCATCAGCCCGAGTTCGATCCCGATCAGATCACCGATCTGTATGAGCGCGACATCGCCGCAGATCTGATCCGCGAAGCGGCCCTCAATCACCTGCGCGATGAAGTGCCCCATTGTATTGCCGTTCGGATTGACGAGTACAAGGAGCGTGAGAACGGAGCGGCCTATATTGCCGCTACGCTGTTTGTGGAGCGCGAATCGCAGAAAGCGATTGTGATCGGCGAAGGGGGGAAGATGCTCAAGGCCATCAGCACAACTGCCCGCATGGAGATCGAAGCCATGAGCGGACGGCGAGTCTTCCTCGACCTGCGAGTCAAGGTGCTGAAGAATTGGCGAAACGATGAGCAGTGGCTACGGCGCTTGGGATACCGTCTCAAGCGAGTCAAAACCTAGGAGAATCTGATGTGGCTTTGGCTAGCATTAATCTTTGCCGCGTTAACGGCGCTGGCAATCGGGAAAGGGCTGCGGCCGTTGGAGATCGTGGCCAAGCCGGCAGTGATGGTGGCGCTGATGGTGCATCTGTGGATGGCAGGAGGGGTGCAGGGCGCGTTGTTGTGGTTTGTTTTAGGACAGGCTCTGTCGTTGGCCGGGGATGTGTTCCTGCTCTGGCCCGATCGTTGGTTCCTGGCTGGATTGGCGGCTTTTCTGCTGACCCAGATCGCTTACGTGATCGGCTTCAACCTCTCTCCTTCGCCTCTGTCTTGGTGGGGGTTGGTTCTGGCCTTGATCGTCGGCTATGGTAGTGCGCGGATTCTACGCCGTTTGCTGTCGGCCTTGCGCCAGAAAGGACAGAACGCCCTGCGCTGGCCCGTGACTCTCTACGGCGTGGCCATCGCCTTGATGTTGCTCTCGGCTTTGTTGAAGTTGAGCGATGCGGGTTGGGGAGAAGAGTCGTCGCTGCTGGTGGCCGGCGGGGCGTTTCTCTTCTTTCTGTCTGACCTCGTCCTAGCTTGGGATCGGTTTGTTGAGCCGATCCGGCATGGCCGTTTGCTGAATATCGTGCTATATCATCTGGGCCAGATCGGGATCGCAGCGGGGGTAGTGATCCAGTTTGCCGGAGGGTAGGAAGCGTCGAGGCCGGCCCCGGTCGCTTGACTCGGCCGGTCGGTAGGTCTTCGCTCGTCATGGCTGTTCGGCGCGCAGTTCTTTGAATCCTTCTCCGATCGCTTCGTGGGCCAAACCGACCACCATAAAGGCTTTGGGATCGGTCTCCTGAACGATGGATTTGAGCAGAGCGATCTCGGAGCGGGTGATCACACAGTAGAGCACGGAACGAGTCTCGCCGGTGTAGGCGCCTATACCGCTCAGGATGGTCAGACCACGCCCGAGTTGGGTGAGAATCGCCTCGGCGATCGGGCGCGGTTGAGCGGTGATGATGATCACGGTGCGCACTGTTCCCCCGCCTTCCAAGACCGTTTCGGCAACCAGGCCGCTCACATACAGGGTGATGATGGCATACAGGGCTTCTTTCCAGCCGAAGACGAAGCCGGCGGTGAGGATGACCGCCGAGTCGACGATCAGATAGCTCTGAGTCATCGGGATGCTGCGCCAGTGATTGAGGATGCGGGCCAGAATGTCTGAGCCGCCGGAGGTGCCGCGCCCGCGGTAGACCAGGCCATAGCCAACCCCGCTTACTACCGCACCGTAAAGCGAATTCAACACAATGTCATCGGTCAAACCGTCTTTGGGGAAGAAGGGCAAGAACAGGATCAGGTCAAGAGCGATCGAGTAGGCCAGAATGGCGGTCACTGTGCGCGCCACGAAGCGCGGACCGCCTAGAAAGCGCCAGCCGATCAGGAAGAGGGGAATATTCCCGATCAGCACCATCACACCGATCGGCCAATCGGTGAAATGGTGGATGATCTGGGCTATACCGCTGACGCCACCAGAGGCCAAGTTGGCCGGAACCAGAAACAACTGTAGCCCGACAGCTTGCACCAACGCACCCGAAACGATGAACAGATAATCGCGGTAGGAAGATCGAAGGGATCGCAGCATAGCAAGACGTCGCCATCGGAGAAAAGAGATAGAGAAAGGAACGAGCCGAAAGCCGGCCTCTGGAGAACGGCTTGTGGAAGCCCCTACTAAGGACGGTGATAGGCAGGCCGATTTTACCCCAGATGGTTCGCCCCCATAAACACCACGGCCCCTTGTTGCAGGGGCCGTGGTGATTTCCGCTCCTTCTCACTTGGCTTTCACCGTGATCACCTTCGGCTTGACCTCTTCGGCCTTGGGCAGGGTGATGGTCAGAATGCCGTTCTCGAACTCAGCCTTGGCCTTGTCGGCCACAACAGCGGTCGGTAGCGTGAAGGTCCGCTCGAAGGCTCCGTAGCGATGCTCGCGCAGATGGTAAGAGCGTTCTTTCTTGTCCTGTTCCTCTTTGAACTCGCCCTTGATGGTCAGCACATCACCGGTAATTGAAATCTGCACATCGTCCGGTTTGACCCCAGGCATAGCGGCCTTCACTACGACCTCGTCATCGGTCTGGTACAGGTCCACTGGCAGAACCTGCCATCCGCCCAGCATGGTGAAGGTAGGGGTGAAAGCTTCGTTGAGCAGGCGATCCATTGCCTCACGCAGGGAGATCATTTCGCGCATCGGTTCGAATCGGATCAGGCTGGTCATGGCGACACCTCCTTCCAAGGTTTGTGCTTATCAACTTTCGCTCATCAGTTTAGGGAAATCGCGTTAGAAAAACGCAAATTTCTCGTAAAACCTTCATCAAAAATGGGCCTTGGCCGGCGCAAAGCAACCAAGGGAGGGGGAAGACAGGCAGGAAGGGGAAGGCGCCTCTAACGTTTCTCTTACGCCTCTTCGACTCTCTAAAAACGTTGCTTTTGTTATAATCTTCATCGCAGGTGGCCTGTGGTAGGAGTTTTGGCTGCCTGTCTGGAGGAACTGCTTATGATGCGATTTGATCGATTTACCGAACGAGCTCAAGAAGCCGCCCAGCGTGCGGCTGAGATTATCCAGCGGTATGGTCACAATCAGATTGATACCGAACACATCCTGCTGGCGCTAATCGAACAGCCCGGCGGTGTGATCCCTCAGATCTTAGAACGCTTGAACGTCAGTCCCGACTTGTTGATCGAACGGTTGGACAGCACTTTGCGTGCAAGCCCTAAGGCGAATATCTTCGGGAGCGGCGCCGGCCAGATTTTCATCACGCCGCGCGTCAAGCGGATTATCGACCTGGCCAACGAAGAGGCCAATCGGCTGCGCGATGAATACATTTCTACAGAGCATATTTTCCTGGCCATCCTCACCGAGCGCAACACTCCCGCTGCCCGCATTCTGGAGAGCGTTGGCCTGACGCGCGACCGGGTCTACGACGCTATTCAGGCCATGCGAGGTGGGCAACGTGTCACCGATCCGCAGGCCGAATCGCGGTATCGGGCGTTGGAAAAATACTCGCGCGACCTGACCCAACTGGCTCGCGAGGGCAAATTGGACCCGGTGATCGGCCGCGATACGGAGATTTTGCGCCTGATCCAGATCCTCTGCCGGCGCACCAAGAACAATCCGGTCTTGATCGGCGAGGCCGGCGTGGGCAAGACGGCCATCGTGGAAGGATTAGCCCAGAAGATCGCTAACAACGACGTGCCAGAGATCTTGGCCGGCAAGCGCGTGGTGGCTCTCGACCTGGGGGCCATGGTGGCCGGCTCGCGCTTCCGTGGTGATTTCGAGGAGCGCTTGAAGGCAGTCATCGAGGAAGTGCAACGTTCGCGGGGCGAGATCATTCTAATGATTGATGAACTGCACACAGTGGTCGGCGCAGGGGCCGCCCAGGGCGCGATTGACGCCAGCAACATGCTCAAGCCGGCCCTGGCACGCGGCGAACTGCAATGCATCGGCGCTACCACCTTGGACGAGTACCACAAGTACATCGAGAAAGATGCCGCCCTAGAACGCCGCTTTGCCCCGATCTACGTGGAGGAACCCAGCGTCGAAGATGCCATCAAGATGCTCAAGGGCCTGCGCGATCGCTACGAGGCCCATCACAAAGTGCACTTCTCCGATGCTGCCCTCGAAGCGGCGGCCCGGCTGGCCGATCGCTACGTCACCGACCGTCGCTTGCCCGATAAAGCGATTGACCTGATTGACGAGGCGGCCGCCAAGCTGCGCGTAGCGCTCTACTCCCTGCCGCCGGAGCTCAAGGCCATGAAGAACGAAATCGAGCGCCTGCGCGCCGAAGAGGAGCAGGCCGGCCTGGCGCGCGACTACGAGCGCGCCGCCCAGAAGAAATCCGAGCGCCTGCGCCTGGAACATCAGTTCAATGAGCTGCGCGATAAGTGGGAGAACGAACACCAACTCGACGAGGTAGTGGATGTGGACGACATCGCTGCTGTCGTCCATCAGTGGACCGGCATTCCAGTCAGCCAGATGATGGAGACTGAAGCCGAGAAATTGCTCCACATGGAAGGGCGCCTGCACGAACGCATCATCGGCCAAGACGTGGCGATCCGCGCCATCTCCGACGCCATCCGCCGCGCACGAGCCGGGTTAAAAGACCCCACTCGGCCGATCGGCTCGTTCATCTTCATCGGCCCCTCAGGCGTCGGCAAGACCGAACTGGCCAAAGCCCTGGCCTGGTTCCTATTTGACGACGAAGATGCCCTGGTGCGGATCGACATGTCTGAGTACCGCGAACAGCATACGGTCTCGCGCTTGTTCGGCGCGCCGCCCGGCTACGTGGGTTATGAGGAAGGCGGTCAATTGACCGAGGCGGTTCGGCGTCGCCCCTATCGGGTCTTGCTGTTCGATGAGATCGAAAAAGCCCACCCTGAGGTGTGGAACGCCCTGTTGCAGATCCTCGACGATGGCCGCATGACCGACGGACAGGGCAACGTGGTGGACTTCCGCAACACCGTGATCATCATGACCTCTAACCTAGGCACCGAATTCGTCCGCCGCGGCGGCACCCTGGGCTTTATCAGCAAGACCGAAACCGACGAGGACCGCGAAGCCAAGGACAAGATCGAGAAAGCCCTCAAGTCCACCTTCCGCCCTGAGTTCTTGAATCGGATCGATGAGATCATCATCTTCTCGCCGCTCTCCTTGGGGGACATGGAGAAGATTGTCGATCTCCAGATGAAGGAAATTCAGGAACTCTTGGATGACTACAAGATCGTCGTCCACCTGTCCGATGCTGCCCGAACCTGGCTAGCGAAAGAAGGCTACGACCCCACCTTTGGCGCTCGACCGTTGCGTCGCGCCTTGCAAAAGCACGTGGAGAATCCGCTCTCGATGAAACTGCTCTCCGGCCAGATCGTAGCCGGCATGCACATCTTGATCGATGTCGATCCGGAGAAAAACACTCTGACCTTCCTGACCAGCGAAGCCATGCCCTCCAAGAAAGAAAACAAGGAAGTCATCGGCGCCTAAACCAACGTTTCCGCCACCCGGTCAGCTGCTGGCCGGGTGATTTGTTTTGCCACCCTTGCTGGTACGAGGACAGATCGGTTGTGTAGAATCCCTCTCATCCTTCTGAGCGCACCCCACCCAACAGGAGAATTGACATGACCTATACCACCATTCTCACCGAGGTTCGTGGCCGAGTGGGCCTGATCACCCTCAATCGCCCAGAGGCGATGAACGCCTTGAACAACACCCTGATGCGCGAACTGATGGATGCCCTGCAGGCTTTTGACCAAGACGACGCCGTAGGGGCGATGGTCATCACCGGCAATCCCAAGACCTTTGCGGCCGGCGCCGACATCAAAGAGATGGCCGAGAAGAGCGTTGAGGAGATGCAAGCTGCCGATCCGATTGCCCAGTTTGACCGCATTCGCAGCGTTCAAAAGCCGGTGATCGCAGCTGTCTCGGGGTGGGCCTTGGGCGGGGGGTGTGAGCTGGCCCTATCCTGCGACATGATCGTGGCTTCCGAAACCGCCAAATTTGGCCAGCCGGAGATCACCATCGGCGTCATTCCCGGGGCCGGCGGAACTCAACGCCTGCCGAGAGCCATCGGCAAGGCTTTGGCGATGGAAATAGTCCTCAACAACCGCATCCTATCGGCTCAGGAAGCCCTCCAGCTCGGCCTGGTCAACCGCGTCGTGTCGCTGGAATCCTACCTCGACGAGGCGGTGAAACTGGCCGAAGAGATCGCCTCGCGCGCCCCTCTTGCCGTACGAACAGCCAAGCGTCTGATCAACCAAGCCTATGAGCATTTCTTGCGCGATGCCCTGGCAGAGGAGCGCCAAGCGTTCTATGGCCTGTTTGCCACCGAGGATCAAAAAGAGGGCATGCGGGCGTTTATCGAGAAACGCAACCCCGAGTGGAAGGGCAGGTAGCGAAAACGCTTATTCCCCTCTTATCGTCTTCCCCTTGACGGGAAGATTCGATCGGTGTAAAGTTAAGTTCGCTTAATAAAAAAGCGAACTTAACAATGAGCGACGTCTCTTCTCTAAACGACCTGTTGCGCACCTGGGTCGAGATCACCACCCATCGAACCATGCGTGACCAGGCGCGCTACGTCCGCTCGCTGGGCTTCTCCATGCCGCAGTTTTTTCTGCTGATGCAGGTGTACTACCGCAAGCAGTGCGGCATTTCGGATCTGAGTGAGCACATGGAGGTCACCCTCGCCGCTGCTAGCCAGATGGTGGAGAAACTGGTCCAGGCCGGCTTGCTGCAGCGCGCCGAGCATCCCGCCGATCGCCGCATCAAACAGGTCACCCTTTCTCCCAAAGGTCGCGAGCTGATCGAAAAGAGCCTGGCCGAACGTTTCCGTTGGGTGGACAATCTGGTCGGATGCCTCTCGCCTCAGGAACAAGACGACGTTCGGAGCGCCTTGGCGACCCTGTTACAGGCGTTTCAGAGAGAAACTGAGGGAGATAGATGAGCCATTCGTTTATGGTTTTTAGAAAGGAACTATGCAAGCTAGCCTCACTACTCGTACTATGTCACAGGCGGCTCGCCCTCGTACCTCCTTCCGCCATTTGGGGCGAATGATCCGTTACCTCAGCCGCTATAAACATCAAGCGGTCTTACCGTATCTGTTTCTGGTGATTGCCATCCTTTCTCAACTGGCTGTGCCGCGTCTGATCCGCAACATGATCGACGCCGTGACCGGCGGCTACTTGGCTGATCGCATCCTGCGCGCCCTAGAGGGCTTGCCACCGCAAGTTGCCTTGGCGGCGTTGCCCACCTTGTTGGAGGTTACCGGTCGTCCATCTTCTCTCTCGCTCGACCAGTTTCGAGCAGAGCTGCAAGCTTGGGCCGGCCAAGCCATGCAGACGCTGATCTGGGCCCTGAGCGCACTGGTGGTGTTTGCCGTGCTGCGCGGCGTGTTTGCCTTCCTACAAGCCTTCTGGGCCGAGAAAAGCTCGCAATCAGTGGCCTATGATCTGCGCAACGAGCTGTATGCCAAGATTCAAACCCTGTCGTTTTCCTACCACGATCGCAATCAAACCGGACAACTGATGATCCGTGCTACGGATGACGTGGAGAAAGTGCGGCTCTTCATTGGACAGGGCTTGCTTCAATTGGTCGGGGCGTTGGTGCATGAATAGTTGACGAAGAGAGCGTGATCGTGTAAGTTTGGTTTATGCCAAAACACAAAACCACACCCTCACGCCCGAAGAGAGTATACCGTATCAAGAACTGGTCTGAATATGACCGAGCGCTGGTACAACTTGTTGGCCATCGCTCGCGCCGCTCTGGTCCATCCCCGCATCCTGATCCTCGATGAGGCCACCTCGTCTGTAGATACCCGAACCGAGCGCCTGATCCAAAGAGCGTTCGACCGCTTGCTGGAAGGGCGCACCTCATTTGTCATCGCCCATCGCTTGTCCACCACTCGCAACGCCGACCTGATCTTGGTCTTACAAGCGGGACAGATCGCCGAACGCGGCCGGCACGAGGAGCTGTTGGCCCAGCGTGGTGTGTATTACAACCTATACATGAGTCAATTCCGCCGTCAAGAAGAAGCCGTTGCGCAACCGTGAAGGACAAGGGAGGGTAGCGCCTTGCTTCCCTTTCTGAGTGGAGCAGCGCTCGGCTAGGGAACTTGTTCAACAAGTCTCTTTGGACGGTGCGAACTGTCTCTAGAAGAGCCGCAAGCAGGCCGTTTGACCTTGAATCGACAGCTGATTCCATCGCTGATCCCCTCCCATGCCTGCTCTACCGGCTTCTCCTTATTGCTTCAAGGATATTATTGAACAAGCCCTCTCGCTCTTGCCAAACCATCCTCGGACAGGTATAATGCTCCTTGCTTTCAGACAGATATAGCGGGGCGTGGCTCAGCCCGGTAGAGCACTCGGTTCGGGTCCGAGAGGTCCCCGGTTCAAATCCGGGCGCCCCGACACATTAGAATAGAGTTCCATATTTTGGCCCCAGGTGAGGTTGCCTGGGGCGCTACATTTTCACAAGGGAAAGAGAATCGGGTACAATCTTTCCTACTTTCAGCTGGCCGGTTCTGCCTTTCGCCTTGGGCCTTCACTTTCTCGTTTAGAGGAGCTGTTAGCTATTATGCAGATCGTTCCCCTCTCCCCCAACCATATACCGTGGATCGAACAAGCAGCGCATTTGCTGGTCGAAGCCTCTCGCGTTCACTGGCCGAACGCCTGGCCTACCCTCCAGGACGCCCGAGAAGAAGTGCACGACATGTTGGCTCCCGATCGCATCTGCTTGGCGGCGATCGAAGACAACGGACAGCTCGTGGGCTGGATCGGAGGCATCCCTCACTACAATGGGAACACTTGGGAACTGCATCCCTTGGCTGTGCATCCAGATCATCGTCGCAAGGGGATCGGCCGTGCTCTGATTCAAGCCTTAGAGGCAGAGGCGACTGCGCGCGGCGCATGGACCCTGTTTTTAGGCGTAGACGATGAAGATGAAATGACCTCGTTAGGCGGCATTGACCTTTATCCTAATCCCTGCGCCCACATTCAGACCATTCAGAACCGAAAGGGCCATCCCTTTGAGTTCTATCAGAAGATGGGATTTGCGATCATCGGCGTCCTTCCCGATGCCAACGGACCGGGCAAACCGGATATCCTCATGGCCAAACGACTTCGCTCATAAATTCAAGGAACCACCATGCCTCTTCCAACCAAGATTGTCGTTGTTGGCGCCGGCAGTGCCAGCTTCGGTGAGAACACCTTGGCGGCGTTGCTGCGATCGCCAAAACTGCGCGGTTCCACCCTGGCACTGGTTGACCGTAATCCGCAAACTCTAAACATCGTCCATCGCTTGGCCGAACGGTTGAATCGCGAGTGGGATGCGCAGATGAACATCACCTCCCACACCCATCATCGTCAGGCTTTGGATCATCGCACCGATTTCGTAGTTTCGGCCATCGAAGTCGGAGCGCGTGAAGACCTGTGGCGACGGGATTTTGAAATTCCCCTGCGCTTCGGTGTGCGTCAGCCTTATGCCGAGAACGGAGGGCCAGGGGGATTTGCTCATGCTGCACGCAACATCGGTCCAGTGCTGGAAATTGTCCGCGACATGGAGCAGATCTGCCCCCATGCTTGGTTCATCAATTACACCAACCCGATGATTCGGATTTGCAATGCCGTTCATCGTTATTCTCGCATTCGGGTCGTTGGGCTCTGTCATCAGATTTATATCGGCTACGTGATGGTGGGCATCGCCTTGGCGCGTGACTTGGGTTTTGCTATCCCGGAAGGGATTGAAGGCATGCACGCTCATCCGGTGCAATATGCGCTGCATGAACAGGTGAAACGCCAGGTTGTGCCGCGCCTGGATATTCGGGCCGCCGGCTTGAATCATTTCTCCTGGATCCTATCGATCCGCGACCGCCAAACGGGCGAGGACCTCTATCCTCTCTTTCGCAAACGATTCTTCGAACTCGAGCCGGCGTTTGAACCGCTCACCCGCCGCATCTTCGAGATCTTTGACCTGTTCCCCGTCCCAGGCGATACCCATCTCTCCGAATACTTACCCTGGCTTTCCGATCCCGTGACCCAACCTTGGGAGAAGTACAACATCCGCCTTTACGATTGGGATCTCAACGCCGCAGTGCGCGAATTTCAACACGATCGCCTGCGCAGCATGGCCGAAGGCGAAATGACCATCGAAGGATTGGAGGAAACTGACTCGGAAGGTGCTTTGGAGATGATCGAACATCTGGCCGGCGCCGGCACCGATTACCACCTAGCAGCCAATCGGCCCAATATCGGCCAGATCGCCAACTTGCCCTCGGGCGCTATCGTGGAGACTCCGGTCGTCGTGGACGGCGCCGGCATCCATCCCGTCACTGTGGGTGACCTGCCCGCGCCGATTGCCGAACTGTTGCGGCGTGAGATCACCGTTTCCCAATTGTGCGTGGATGCCGTGGTGGAAGGATCGCGATCAAAGGCCTTACACTGCCTCTTGCTCGATCCGGTGATCACCGACATCGAGATCGCTAAGCAGGTTTTAGACGCTTACCTGACCGAATATCGTGACTATCTTCCCCAATTCTGGTCCTGAAATCTGCTCTTCACAAGGTGTTGACGATGAAGATTGCCGTAATCGGTGGTGGCTCAACGTATACTCCAGAGCTGGTGAACGGTTTCTTGACCAGGGCCCATCGCTTGCCGGTCCAAGAGCTCTGGCTGATGGATATCGATCCTGAGCGGCTTCGTGTGGTTGGTGGCTTTGCGCAGCGGATGGTTGCTGCTCGTAGCCATCCCTTTCGGGTAGTGCTCTCCACCGATCGGCGCGAGGCGCTGCGCAATGCCTCGTATGTGATCACCCAGTTGCGGGTTGGGCAGATGCCGGCCCGGGTGGGCGATGAATATCTGGGCCGGCGACACGGCCTGATCGGTCAAGAGACGACCGGCATCGGCGGTATGGCCAAAGCGCTGCGTACCATTCCAGTGCTCCTGGAAATCGCCCATGAAATGCGCGCGCTAGCTCCTGGAGCGTGGTTGTTGAATTTCACCAACCCGGCTGGCCTGGTGACCGAAGCGGTGACCCGATATGCTCCCGATGTCCCCGTGGTTGGCGTCTGCAACGTGGGCATCACCACACGCATGCGCATCCTAGGCGAACTAGAGCACGTCACCGGCCAGAAATTTGCTGAGGAGCGCACCGTTCTCAAAACCCTGGGCTTGAACCATCTTACTTGGCATTATGGCTTTACGGTGGACGGCGAAGACGTGTGGCCATATATCTTCTCCGCCTTCGTCGAGCGGATGCGCCGCGCCGACGATCCAGAATGGGATGTGGCCACTCTTGAGGCCCTGGAGATGATCCCGAACGATTACCTGAGGTATTACTATTACACCGACCGCAAGCTGACCGAACAGAAAAAATGGCCTCCCAGTCGCGGCGAAGAAGTCATTGAGGTCGAAAAGGCCCTTCTCCGTCAATATGCCGACTCAAGCCTGACCGATCTCCCTAGCGATTTAATGAAACGCGGTGGCGCTTATTATTCTACCCTGGCGACTCGTCTGATCGATTCACATTACAACGACCTCGGATACGTGGAAGTGGTCAACATTCGTAACAACGGCGTAGTGAGCGCCTGGCCGGCCGATTGGGTGCTCGAACTCCCGTGTCGGATCGATCGTCAAGGGATCCACCCTCTGCCGGCCGATCTGCTGCCGCCGGCCTGTTTTGGCTTGATCGCCCAAGTCAAGGCCTACGAATTGCTCACTGTGGAAGCCGCTGTCCATGGCGATCGCAAAGCGGCCTATCAGGCCCTGCTTGCCCATCCTTTGGGGCCCAAGGCCGATCGAGTCCAGGCCGTGTTGGAGGATCTGCTGAACACCAACCGCCAGTGGTTGCCTCAATTTCGATAATTCTCGATCTCAAGGAGCACTTATGCGTCCCAATCCCCTTCTCCAAAAACTCGGCTTTTCCAAGAACGACCGTGTAGTCATCCTTCACGTGGACGACGTGGGCATGTGTCATGCCTCGCTACAAGCCTTTGCCGATCTGTGGGAGTTCGGAACCATCTCCTCGGGCGCAGTGATGGTTCCCTGTCCCTGGTTCCGCGCCACTGCGGAATGGGCGCGAGCCCATCCAGACGTTGACCTGGGCGTTCATGGCACGGTCAATTCGGAATGGGATGGCTATCGTTGGGGGCCGATTTCCACCTGCGATCCGAGCACGGGTCTGATCGACGAAGAAGGATACTTTCACAAGCGAGAAGCGCCGGTACAAGAGCGGGCCGATCCTGAGGCAGTTCGTATTGAAATCGAAGCCCAGCTTCAGCGGGCGCTGGCAGCCGGCCTAGATGTGACCCACCTGGATACCCACATGGGCACCATCACCCACCCGCGCTTTATCGCCGGCTATCTGCAAATCCTGAACCGGGCGCGGCTCCCGGGCCTGATCCCACGCCTCGACACCGCCGGCCTGATAAGGCTCGGCCTGGACGAAGATACTGCCACCCTGTTCGCTGGCCTAATCCAACAATTAGAAGAATCGGGGACCCCAACCCTGGACGCGGTTGAATTCATGCCACTCGACGCTCCAAACGACCAGATCAACCTGGCGCGGCAGAAACTGGCCTCCCTGCCGCCTGGAATCACCCATTTCCTGATGCATCCGGCCATAGACACGCCGGAGTTGCGCGCCATCACGCCCGATTGGCCTAGCCGCATGGCGAACTACCAGGCCTTTATGAGCCAAGAGATCAAACAGTTCCTCAAGGATTCGGGCGTTCACCTCATCGGCTATCGCCCCATCCGCGATCTGATGCGGGCTGCCGCCGCTTCTGAATCACCTGAACTCTGAACAGTTCCACCTATGACCGCATACTTTCTCGGCGTAGACGTCGGCTCCTCCAAAACGCATGCGCTCATCGCTGATGAATGCGGACGATGTGTCGGGTTTGGCAAAGCCTGGGGTGGCAATCACCAAATCGTGGGCTACCAGGGGTTGGTGCAAGCCCTGATCGCGTCCTTCGAGCAAGCCCGTCAGATGGCCGGCATCCAAGCGCAGCAGATAGCCGGCGCCGGCTTTGGCATTGCCGGCTACGACTTTCCCACCGAGCGCCAAGATCACCTAAACTCCGTTGCCGTTTTGGGGTTGACCTGTCCAGTAGAGGTGATCAACGATGGGCTAAACGGTCTGTGGGCCGGCGCTTCGCGCGGGATCGGCGTGAGCGTGACCGCCGGTTCAGGAGTTAACTGTCGCGGGCGTGGACCACGCGGCGAGGAGGGGCGGATCGTGGGCAACGGCGTTCACTTCGGCGAGTTTGGCGGGGGCATGGAGATCGTCTGGAAAGCCCTCACTCTGGTCAACTATGCCTGGATCAAGCGCGTTCCACCCACTGCGCTTACTGCCATCTACTTGGAGGCCACCGGCGCCCGCGACGAACTCGACCTGATGGAAGGCCTGTCCAATCAACGCTACCATCTGTCCCCCTTCCTGGCGGTTCGGATCTTTGAAACTGCTGCGGCCGGCGATTGGGCTGCGCGGGAAGTGATCCGCTGGGCCGGCGAAGAACTCGGCTGGCTGGCCGTCTCGGTGATCCGCCAGATCGGCATGCAACATGACCAGGTCGAAGTCATTCAATCGGGCAGCATCTTCGAAGGGGGCGAAGCGATCCTCGAGCCTATGCGGCGCGTCATCTTGGCCCAGGTTCCCAAAGCGCGCCTGATTCGCCTGACCTGTCCGCCGGTGGTGGGGCCGGTCGTCCTAGCGATGGAGATTGCCGGTTATGACGGATACGCCGTTCGTGAGACTCTCATCCGCACTGCCAAAGAACTAGTGTCATGAGCCTGTTTTTCGACGAAATCCACGAACAACCCCAAGCCTTGCGGCGCCTGCTGGAGGCCGAAGTCGTCTCCATTCGCCAGGTTGCTCAGGCCATTCGCCGGCGCGCCCCGCGTTTCGTGGTCATGGCGGCCCGTGGGAGTTCGGATAACGCCGCTCGCTACGGTCAATACCTGTTCGGAGCCCGCAACCGCCTTCCAGTGGCGCTGGCCACGCCTTCCCTGTTCACCCTATACAAGACGCCGCCTCGGCTCAAGGATGCCCTGGTCTTGGCCATTTCCCAGTCCGGTCAATCCCCCGACATCTGTGCCGTAGTCGACGAAGGCCGCCGGCAGGGGGCGATGACCGTAGCGGTGACCAACGACCCCGAATCGCCCCTGGCCGCCCTGGCTGAGGCGTGCATCCATCTACACGCCGGCCCAGAACGCGCCATTGCCGCCTCGAAAACCTACACCGCCTCGCTCCTGGCGTTGGCCATGCTCTCCTGTGCCCTCGAAGATGACCTGCCGTCTCGCTCCCTGAACCGGGTGCCGGGCGCGGCCAAACGGACCTTGCAGCACGCCCAAACGGTGCTCTCCGCCGCTGCTGCCTATGCCCAAGCCGATGCCTGTGTCACCATCGGCCGCGGCTACAACTACGCCACCGCTTTTGAGATCGCGCTGAAGCTCAAAGAGCTGGCCTACCTCCTGGCCGAACCCTACTCGTCTGCTGACTTTCAACACGGGCCGGTGGCCCTGGTCCAAGATGGTTTTCTGGTCATTGCCGTCGTCCCAGCCGGCCGCGTGGCCGCCGAACTGACCCGTTTCCTAGAAGGCCTGCGTCAACGCGGCGCGCGCTTGGTGGTAATCGCCTCTCATCCCCGTCCTCTGGCTCTGGCTCATACACCCATCCCGCTGCCGGCCGGCCTGCCCGAATGGCTGTCGCCCATCACCGCCGTCATCTCGGGTCAACTGTTTGCCCTGGGATTAACACAAGCCCGCGGCCTAGATCCCGATCGGCCGCGCGGCTTGAGTAAGATCACTCGTACTCGGTGAATAGATTGTTGTGCCTAAAGCTGAGGCAGCTTCCCAGAGGTGTATCGATCCTGGGCGAGATAAATGCACCCCATGGACTGTGGAAAATTGGTCTTCGACGAAGCCAGCAAAACCCTTGGGCGCCGATTAAGTCTTGAGATGCTTGACCACCATTTCGGCCACATCCACCACCTTAATCATCTCGCCATCGGCTTTTGAGGCGTCGATCAGCATGACCATACAGAATGGGCATCCTACGGCAATGGTAGTAGCGCCCGTGGCTCGAGCTTCGGCATATCGTGCTTCGTTCACGCGCCTGATGCCAGCCTCTTCCTCTTTCCACATTTGGGCGCCTCCTGCACCGCAGCAGAACGACCGAGAAGCATGGTTAGGCATCTCGATCAGCTTCACCCCGATCGAGTGCAATGCCTGACGCGGCGCCTCAAAGACGTCGTTGTGCCGGCCCAAGTAGCAGGGATCATGGAAGGTTACCTTCCACTCATCTGCGTCGACATCCAAGCGGATCTTCCCCGCACCGACCAGTTCGTTAATCAATTGCGTATGGTGAATGACCTCATACTGGCCACCGAACGCTGGATACTCGTTCTTCAGGGTATGCAAGCAGTGCGGGCAAGTGGTCACGATGCGCTTCGGCTGGATCTCGTTCAACAATTCCACATTCTGGGTAGCCAGTCCGAAGAAAACATCCTCCCGGCCGGCGCGCCGTGCTGCATCGCCGGTACACGCTTCGTTCTTACCCAACACGGCGAAGTTCACGCCGGCTGCGTTCAAGATCTGTGCAAAGGCTCGTGCCACGCTTTGGGCCCGAGCGTCGGTTGCCGGGGCGCATCCTACCCACCACAGGATCTCGGGTTCAGGGTTCTGCTCGATCGTCGGCACGTTCAACCCCTCGGCCCACTTCATCCGATCGGCCTGAGGCACATTCCATGGGTTGCGGTTGCGCTCCATGCCGCGGAAGGCGGTCTCGAGCTGCTTCGGGAAGTCGCTTTCCATCAAAGCCAGATAACGCCGAATTTCCAGAATATCGCGCATCGGTTCATTACCGACCGGGCAGATGTCCACGCAAGCGCCGCAGGCCAAACAAGCCCAGATCGCCTCCTTCGGGATCAAGGTGGTCAACTCCACATCCATCCCGCCGTCGAAATTTAGATGATAACGTTTGTTGATCTCCAGAGCAGCCGGGCTGAGCACCTTGCCGGTGGTGTAGGCTGGGCACACTTCCTGACAGCGGAAGCACATAATACAGGCATATGCATCCATTACCTGTTCCCAGCCCAGGTCGCGCATCGTTGCTGCGCCGAATTGCTCGATCGCAGGATCGTCCAAATTCAAATAACTCAACTGACCGATCGAAGCCCGTTGAGGCTTGAGTGCGATATTGATCGGCGCAAACAACAAGTGAATGTGTTTGGAATAGGGAAAGTAGGGCAAGAACATTAAGATCGCCCCGAAATGTACCCAGAACGAGAGATGCTCTCCCACAACGATCCAACTCGCTTCCATCCCAGACCACAAGCTTGCTACGGCCGAAGCAATGGGTTGCCAAGCGAAGGGATCCTCTACTCCGACCAGATGAAAGGAAGAATAACACAGGCGCGCTGTGTTCGAAAGAATGATAAAGGAGGCCACGATGAACGAGTCGCGCCAGATCCCAAACCGAGCTCTCGGATGAAGCAGAGTCGTCTCTCGCGTAGACAAACTCGCTGGCTTCGCCACAAAGCGGCGGATCACGAGATAAGCCATGCTGATCAACACCACTGCGTTAGCAAAATCGGTTAGAGTCAGGTAAAACGATCCAAACCTGCCCAAATGCTCAACAACGTGCACGCCGGTCCAGGCGTAGATCGGATCGATCAGATCCATGATCACCAGCACCAAAAAGCTCCAACCGAGCAGCGAGTGGAAGAGGCTGGTTGCAAAGCGAAATCTCATAACCGATCCAAACAACAAAACCTTAACGAACAGCGCCCCAAGGCGTTGCGGCAGCAAGCGCCAATCTATTTGACCATGGCCGGCTGCGATGTGAGAAACGATGCGTCGACCACCACGATAGGTCAAATAAAAAGATATCGCCGTTGCGATTACGAACAGGATTTTTTCTGCAAGGGTGAGCACACTGCCTCCGCTAGGTTGACAAGATAGACGGCCAGGCACATTTTGGCAAGCGTATATGATTGTACCACGCTTCACAGAGAGCATCCGGCTAGCTCAGCATTTGGGAGTGGCGAAATTTAGTTCGATAAACTCATGAGCAGGATAGCTGGAAAAACGCTGCTTGTGCCATGGACGTCGGTTGAACAGGACATCAAACGTTTCCAGGCTGCCTGCAAAGCTTCTGGACCACGCGAAAAACAGCGCGAGCGTCGCGCCAGGCGAGCGAGATCCTGGCCTCGCTCGGCGTCCTTCCCTTCGGGGTCGGCCTGTGCGTGGGATCCTGTCTCCACCCCGCCGTGCAACGTGAGTCGCATGGGAACACAACACGTAGACCACAGAGCCTCTCCGCGTCTTTGTGTCTCTGTGTGAAAACATCCCCTTTTTATCCACTCCCGCATTTCACAGGCTTGCTCAAATGGATTTGAGTTACTACATGCTTTCAATCTTTATCAACGTCAACGGAGGATGTTCGAAAATACATCGTCTCTGCTGCTAGCGCGGTCCAAGGCGCTGCCAACCAATCGGGGCATGGAGAAACAAATTTGTGATCGGCGGTGGCTGCCCTTGATCTTCCAAGCGGGGGCGATCCACATGCGTTTCTTCATGGGTCAAGATTCGTTGATGATTGTCGCACATTGTTGACCAAAGCCTGGTTTTCGAACACTTTGGAGCGTGTTGACAAGGCAGTATACAAAAAGATAAGTGACGTTTTGTGAAAAGTTAAGGACTCACCTTACGCAGCAAGTTGAGCGGGATGGAGTTCCCGCAAAGCAGCGAAGGCAGATTGGATGGCGCGCAAATACAGTTTGGACTTGAGTGCAAAGTGA